>Ga0315294_10005974_pt1 | contig 13367 bp, 12 predicted proteins | sample YL17G13_40_MG_FD_203626 | JGI IMG/M metagenome (GOLD analysis project Ga0315294, IMG submission 203626) | Sediment microbial communities from Yellowstone Lake, YNP, Wyoming, USA - YL17G13_40 | ecosystem: Environmental > Aquatic > Freshwater > Lake > Sediment | place: USA: Wyoming | collected... | reverse complement strand
CCTGGGTCTGGGACATAAGCTGGAATTTCTGCGGCTCGGTGAACTCGCTGCCGCCGCATCGGGGACATTTGCCGTTGACGAGATGGTCCTCGCGGGTGCGGCTCTTGCAGCCAAGGCAGTCAACGAGAAGGTCGTGGAATGCGGTCACGTGACCGCTCGCCACCCAAACGTCCGGGTGCATCAGGATGCTCGAGTCCATCCCGACCACATCCTCCCGCATCCTCACAACATGCTTCCACCACAGGTTCTTCACATTGTTTTTTAGCTCGACACCCAGAGGCCCGAAATCCCAGCAGCTTGCCAGCCCGCCGTAAATCTCCGACGACTGGAAAATAAACCCGCGCCGCTTGGCGAGCGACGATATCGTGTCGAGTGTCACTTTGACGTCAGCCATGCCGTCTCCTTGCCTTTGGAAGGCTGCGTGATAATATCACTCGGGTTTGACCAGGGTCAAACCGTGCCCAACGCGGGACGCGTTGTCTCCGATTCCCGAAATGCGCGACGCATTCGGCACTCGAGGTTGCAGCAACGTACAGATATTCGTACAATTCCCGCCGGTGCCGGAAATTCCGGAACCCCTCCCTAAACTGCAGGGGTCCCCAGAAAAGAGGAGAAAGACCATGAGGAGAATGCTGATTCTGCTGCTGCTGTCGACGGCGCTGACGCTCAGCGTGAGCGCGCAGGAGGAGCTTCAGTACGTGCACGTGAGGGTGGTGGACGTAGGGCCCGGCTTGTGCTGCATCGTCGAGATGCCGGGCGGCGATTACATGATCTGCGATGCAGGCTCGAACCGTTCCAAGGGCACCGATTTCGCCGTCGAACAGATCGAGACGGCCATCTCGCAGAACGAGGACATCGGTCTTCTTGTGATAAGCCACACCGATACGGATCATGTGACGGCCGTCAAGCCTTTATGCGATGAATACTTGGTGAGGACAATTCTCCACAACGAGTACGAAAGGCCCGGGGACGTACCCAAGGACAGGGCATGGGATGTCGCCGCGCAGGCCATAGCCGATGAAGTCGAATCCGGGCAGTGCGAGGATCTTAACCTCTCGTATTGCGACCTTCCGCGGAACGCATTCACCTTCGGCAACGGCACCGTGCAAGTGTACCCCATTTGCGGATGGGCCGTCGCCCAGCAGGAATCCGATCCCAACTCCACGAGCATTGTTGTTCGGCTTGACTACGCCGGCAGATCGGTCTTGTTTGCGGGCGACTCGATGAGCTCAGGCGAGCAGTACATGATCGCCAACGCCGAAAGATATCCCGACAACCCGGCTTACAGGATCGATTCGGACGTGATCATCGCCCCGCATCATGGGGCTGAAGACAGCAATGCCCAGGATTTTGTCGACGAGGTCAGTCCCGATTACGTGATCTTCTCAGCCGGGCACCAGTACAGGCATCCGACAAAGGAAGCGGCGGACCGTTACATTGCCGACCTTCAAGCCAGAGGGATTGACCCTCCAACGCACATGTTTCGAACGGATCTCGGCGACCATGAGACCAATCCGCCGCGCAACAGCGGCAGACCCAGAGAATGGAACTTCGGAAGGATACGCGGATGCATTGACAGGCCTGCGGACGACTCCGTCGACATCTGGATCTGCTCAGACGGCGAGATTTTCGTCGACTATGCGACCGATGGCGTGTGCCCGTGCGCTCAATAACAGTGGACTCCCGACTCTGTTGACCTCCTCAGTCAGAGCCGCTACTATTCCTCCAACCATATCGCAGGGTTGGAGGATCGGTCTTTGGGCTTCATCATCGGAATGGCCATTCTCTGGGGGTTGACGGCCCTGGTCATCAACCCCATAGTCAATGCCGCGCTGAAAAGCAGAATGGAATCCGAGGGAGTTTACGCGGAAGACCTCAGGATGCTTCCGCCGGACCAGATCCAGTACTGGCAAGGGGTCTACACTCGCATTTACATCCTGTGGGACGTGATCATCCTCGGTCTCGCGGGATTCCTCGCCGGTTACATCTTCGGCATCGTCCTTATCGGGATTTCGTTCTCAGCCAAGGGATGGCCGGGGATGCTGGCGTTCATCGGGCTCAGTTTCCTCGGAGCCGCGATGCGCGGCGGCTGATCGGACGAATCGCAGGCTTCCCGAATCGTGTGAGTGCTATACTTGACGGGCGAGCCGCGAGTGGGGCGGTCCGGTCCATATGCCTGTCAACCGAATCTGCAAATACCTCCCTCTTCTGATCCTTCTGCTGCTGGGCCCCGTCCGCGCACTCGGCGCCTCTGAACAGCCGATCCAGATTTTGATCGCCGACAATCCCGCGGAATGTCTCTCGCTCGAAGGGATTTTTTTTGACGGGGACGGCTACATCCTGATCGACGGCAGAAACAACCGGGCGCGGGTGAAGTTCGCCGACTCGCTTGGGAACATCACGAGCACCGCCGTTTCCACGATCCCGCTTCCGCAGGCAGCAAGCCTTCCCGGCGACATCCCGCCCTCCCCCTGGGGCCTCGATCGCATCATGCCTTCCGGCGACGGACTCTGGGCGGTTCCCGCGTCCTGGGCCGGCTCCATCGCCGAGCGCTTCGATCGGGATACCGGAGCGTTCCTTGAGAGGCTTCCCGACCCCGGCCTCCGGGCATCCGGGCTCGTGCAGGGTCCGAGCGGGGATGTCTGGGCCGTAGGTCGTCGAGTGCTCCTGAACATTTCAGGCGACAGCTCGGCATCCCTCAATCTCAGCATGACCGTGCGGCACATCGATACCGCCGTGGGACATCCGATGGGTTTTGTCATCCTTGAGGAGCCGGACCTGTTCCTGGTTGAGCCGACAGGCATGATCCGATGGAGGGTCGGACTGGACGGTATCGTGGACGGTTATCTCTCACCGACCGACATTGCGTGCGGCCCGGACGGAACCATCGCCGTCTGCGCGATCGTCTGCGATCTCAGCGACCCGCAATGGCACGATCAATATTTCTCGCTGAGAGACGAAAGCCTGAGGCGCGACGATGAACAGGTGCTGTTCGGCGTGGAAGACGCTCTTCGCGAGAACCTGGGCAAGGGTTGTGCGCTCATTCTGATCGCCCCGGACGGCACGGTGACCGACGCAATCGAGATGAACCGTCCGGCGGTCGCTTGCGCGGTCGATGACAAGGGTCGCGCTCACGTGCTCACACAGCGCGACGAGAATTGGGCGATCTCGATCCTCGATCCTGCGCTCGACCAGGGATTCGAGGTCTGCCAAATACCGTTCGGAATTCCCGCCATGATCTCCTCCCACCGCCTGGCGTCCGGACGCGACGGCAGCCTCTACTGGGACGACATATTTGCCGAGGAGGAAGACGAGTACTGGGGGATCGCAAGGCTTCGACCATCATCCGACACGGGGATTTTCGCCCTGGGGACCTCCGGCAGCATCGAGTCCGGCTCGAAACCCGACCTCGTCTACCGGGAGCCGATGCCCGATTTCATCCGCCAGACGACATCTCTCAGCATCGACCTGGACGGCGCGATCTGGTCCGGGTTCGAGCAGTTCCCCTTCAGTATGGCCGCAGACCCGACAGCCTTGTCGGTCCCCCAGACCGAGATTCCGTTCACTTCGTCGCTGATGCTGATCGACAAAGAAGGGACACTTCTCAGGACCGAGTCTATCGCCGACATTGCCCAGCCGGACAGCTACCTGTCGGACATTCTCACTTCGGGAGACTCGACCGCAGGGGTTCTTGCAGGCGCTGAGATTGCATCGCCTATCGGCTTTCTCGGCAGCGATGGCTTATGGAATCCCGGGTCCGAGATCGGTCTTCCGGGACGGATAATCGATGCGAGGATCGGGGACATCGCCGGCGGACTTGTCGCCTGGTTTCTCTGCGCAGGCGCACGGACAACCGAAACCCGCTGGCTGAAGGTGGACCCGGAGCTGGACGCCTCCAGCGAGATCGTCTCCCTGAGTGCGCTCGGCTGCAGGTTCCTGGAAGCGGATTCTGAATCCGACACTCTCTGGGTTTCCATGGAGGATGCGGAAATTTTCGAGCTCGACGCCCGGAGTCTCACTGTCAAGGGAATATGGGAAAACCGGCTCTCGAGCGGAGCGCCCGCGCATGCAGTCGTCGACGCACAGAAGACATCGGACGGACTTGCCGTTCTGGACCAGGAGCATCGCGCGCTTCTGCTGCTGCGTCCTGAAGCGTTCTCCCCGCCCAACTCGGCAGATCAGTCCGCTGTCGACGGCGCGCTCGCGGCAATCCGATCGGCCCTGTGGCACTGGAGAGATGTGTACGGTGCATATCCCGCCGGGGCCCCGAGCCTTCTCGACGATATCCTGACCGAGAGCGATCGCGAGATTGTCCGGCAGGCGTTTCTGGGGGGACGCTTCTACAACTATCAGCCTACCGATGTCGGTTACACTTTCGTCGCATGGTCCGCCGCATCCGATCAGCCGGTTCTTCTCTGCGACCCGGTCAACACAACGCCGGTGTTCTGATCGGACGTCGATCGCCGTTAGCTGCTACCTTTTTCGTCTTCGAAAAAGTAGCTGCTACCGGGCCACATTCCCTGCAAAATAGTGTAAAATTTTCCCATGGTGCCCACCGGATGCATAATCATCGCCATCGACGGCCCCGCAGGCAGCGGCAAAAGCACGCTCGCGAAAGGACTGGCTCGCGCATTGGGACTCGCTTATCTCGACACCGGCGCGACCTATCGAGCCGTCGCCTTCCACGCCCTTCGGAATGGGGTGGATCTGCTTGACGAAGCCGGGACCGGCGACCTTGTGGCCGACGCACAGATAGATTTCATCCCAGCCGTCGATGAATCCAGTGCTGCGAAGGTGATCCTGAACGGCGTCGATATTTCCGACCGGATCAGGACGCCTCAGGTGAGCGAAGCTGCGAGCATCATCAGCCGTAATCCGTCAGTCAGAAAGGCCCTTGTGGAATTGCAGCGCAGAATCGCCCGACGGCTGTGCGAATCCGGCGCGAAGGGAGTTGTGGCGGAAGGTCGCGACACGGGCACGGTCGTGTTCCCCTATGCGGAGGTAAAGATCTTCCTCACCGCAAGCATCGACGAGCGCGCGAGACGGCGAATGAGAGATTATGGGAAGGACCCGAACATCTACCGCCACTTCCAGGACACCAAGGCGGCGGTTCTCGCGCGCGACATAAGCGACCAGACCCGCGACGCAAGCCCGCTCAAACCCGCAGACGATTCGATTTGGTTAGACAACACGGATTGGCTCAAAGAGAAAACCCTCGAACATGCTCTTGAGGTGATCCGCGACAGAATCCCTTCTATGTAATAGCTGCCGGTGACCTGTATTTTCTGGATATATACTCTTTGAAACGCCTGGACCCGTGGCGTCCACATGCTCGTGGACTCGCTCAGCCTGCGGGCGGCACCCGCTTCCTGACGGCCATCGCGAAATACATCACCAGGGCCGGGACAAAGCACCACGCGCATATCGCGTAGACCGTCCCCCCGGCCAGGATGCTTAGGAAGGGATTCACAGAAAGAGGATAGAACGGCTTCATCTCAGGATAGATCACAGCATCGAAAAGCACGTGAAGCCACACCCCGAGAAGTCCCGACACGAGCATCTTCCCAAGGGTCGCGGAGTAAGGAAGACGCAGTGCGGTCATCGCTCTCCTGATGTGATCCCGGAAAGGGTAAGCGATCGCTCCCCAAAGCGCCCCGATCAATCCCCCCACGAGAAACGTGTGACAGTACCCGTGAAAAGGGTAATCCGGTTCGAAAAAGATTACGATCAGAGGCTCGATGTCGACGACGATATTCGCCGTAACGAAAACGGGTAAATCGAGATATCGCTGAAGAGGAAGCGCCACGCACGTATGAGGTCCGAAATGAAACGGTGTGAAAGGCATGCCGCGGTAGCTCCTATCCAAGAGTATACCCGATCACCAAGTCCCGATGAACACGAGACATGGTCGGCGCGATGGACATGCTCAAAGACTTGCACAAAAAAACCGGCGACCGTGAGGTCGCCGGCTGTATGTTCCCGATCTACTTCGGTAGCACGAGATGGACCGGGAAATGTCAAAGTGATATATCGGCCGGTTCCCGCTCTGAGTTAATCACCGAATACCGTTCAGACTCGCAGCTCCGTTGCGCCTTAAATCACCCTTCAGGAATATGTTATACCATCCGGGGATGGCCTCCATGAACTGCTTGTTCGTCGGGAACGCCTTGTTGCTGACGCGGTCGATCACGAACTCCGCCCCGTGCTCGTCGCCGAGGCTGTCGATGATGGCGCGAAGGTTCCTGATCGCCTCGATCTCGACCTCGCTGTAGAGCAGCTCCTCGTGACGGGTGCCGCTCTTGAGGATGTCGATTGCGGGGAAGATTCGCCTGTTGGCGAGATCGCGGTTCAGGACAAGCTCCATGTTGCCTGTGCCCTTGAACTCCTCGAAAATCACGTCGTCCAGGCGGCTTCCGGTCTCGACAAGCGCGGTGGCGATGATGGTCAGCGAGCCGCCGTCCTCGATGTTGCGGGCGGCCCCGAGGAACCGTTTCGGCTTGTGCAGCGAATTCGGGTCCAGACCGCCGGACAGCGTCTTTCCGCTCGAGGGCATCACAAGGTTGTAGGCCCTCGCGAGACGGGTGATGCTGTCGAGCAGGATTATGACGTCCCTGCCGTGCTCGACCAGCCTTTTCGCCTTCTCCAGGAGCATCTCGGCCACCTGGATATGGTTGTCGGGACGCTCGTCGAACGTGCTCGACACAACCTCGCCCTTCACGCTTCGCTCGAAATCCGTGACCTCTTCCGGCCTTTCGTCGATCAGCAGCGCCATCAAAACCATTTCGGGATGGTTCTCGCTGATCGCGTTGGCGATCATTTTGAGGAGCACGGTCTTGCCGGCCTTCGGCTGGCTGACGATCAGACCGCGCTGCCCCTTCCCGACCGGCGAGATGAGGTCGATCAGCCGGGTTGAAATCAGCTTGGGCGTGGTCTCCAGCACAAGCCGTTCCTCGGGGTAGATCGGGATCATCTTGTCGAAGACCGGGCGATCCTTGGCGAATTCCGGGTCGCCGTTGTTGATCGCCTCGATCCTCAGAAGCCCGAAGTACTTCTCGTTATCTTTGGGCGGACGAATCTGCCCCTGGATGACGTCGCCGGTCCTCAGCCCGAATCTTTTTATCTGGCTGAGGCTGACATAGATGTCGTCCTGGGACGGAATGAAGCCGTTTCGCCTGAGAAATCCGTAGCCTTCACCCAGGATTTCCAGAGTGCCCGTAGCGAACTCGTTGCCCGAGCTCACCGCCTGGGCCTTGACGATGGCCAGGATGAGGTCCTTTTTCTTGAGAGTTGTGATGCTCCCGACCTCGCATTCCTTGGCCATGCCCCTGAGCTCCATCAGGGTCTTGTCTTCCAAAGTCGCAATATCCATAATCCTTGCCTTTCCTCCCCCTTGGGGAAGATCGCCGTTACCGCCACCGGCGCGTTCGTTCTCGGCGGTGTCGATGGGGTCCTGAATGTCGGCGGTCTCCCGCGGGGGAGGCATTCTTCTGTCTCGATTCCCTCGATTGTGCCTGTACGGCTGTCTCGACATGCCCGGGGATCTCGAATCGCCGTCTAACTCAGGTCGCGACGTCCTCGGCCGAAAATGTCGTCTTGGTCGTGTGCTGCTCAAAATTCATACTCCCTGCGCGCTGCATCGTACGGTCCGGTCCCGAGCAACCTACATCGCCCAAGACCGCCGGGAAACCAAACCCGCGATCGTCTCGGCAGCGCTATAGCGTTTCATGGTTTCTTGTGTCTCTTTCGCGCAGGCTCCCTAAACAGAGCCGATGAAGCATTCCTTCTGTTGACGTCCTGGAACGGCCTTCCGCTGTCCCCCGACCTTTCCCCTGCGCATCCCTCTTCCGGCTCTCGACCGGTTGTCTCAGTCCGCCCGCCGGCTCTCCCCCGGATGCCGCCGTGTCATACACGCTCTTAAGGAATCGCTCAGGCGGATCAACAAATGAACGAGTACAATGCCCTTTTGCTCTAACGTGGCCCCTCTTCAAAAGCACTTGACCGATTACGTCAAACAACTGCTCTAAGGCGCATCCGGTATCGGGGAAAACCACGGTGCTTGCATATTCGAGGGGGATCCGGGGTAGTAATGGCAGAGAGCCTTATCTACCCTTTATATACACGTTCGACGGGTCAATGTCAAGACCCACAGCCATTATTAGTTTCGTATTTATTGTCAGTTTCGTATCTATTATTAGTTTCGTATTTAACGAGCCTGGCATGACCAACGCGAATCGCTCCGGGCAGGGGGTTCCTCTACAAGACATTTATCGGCCGGAAAAGGTTCAGCTTGCATATCACAGGCCCAGCGCAGCCGTGCACCGGAACAGCGAGAAGGTCTTGGGATCTTCGGCGTAGCCGCGCTCGGGGATCAGCTCCAGAGCCTGGTCGCGAGCCCAGTCGACAATCCTCTCCCACTCCGCCTCCGTTATCTTCTCGTTCCACAGCCCGCGTGTCGACCGGAACAGCTCCACCAGAACCTCGGCGTCGGGATACTGAAGAACATCCTCATATCGGAACTCCGCGACCTGCCCAAAGTACCGCTTCAGAGTCTCCTGTGCGCTCTCGGAATCGAAACCCTCCAGCCATTCATTTGCCAGGAACCACCCGAAACGTTCCCTCGCACGGCTCTTGAGCTCCTCCAGCAACGGGTAGGACATCCTCGAATTCGTGCTCACAACGACGCGTCCGCCAGCCTTGAGCACTCGTCCGATCTCCGACAGAACCTTCCCCGGCTCCGCCTTGCTGAGCACGTGCAGCGCGGTCACGCAGTCGAAACCGGCTGCGGGAAATTCGAGCGTCTCGGCACTGCCGATCTTGATGTCCGCTCGAAAACCCAGCCTGGACACTGCCTTCCGGGCTTTCTCCACGACGTCGGGGCTCTGGTCGATGGCCGCGAGCCTTCCCAGGTGCCCGTGATTTCTCACCGTAACAAGGAAATCCCCCAGCCCGCATCCCACATCGAGTATCGAGTCCGCTGGACGGAGGTCGAGGAGAGAATACGCAAGTTCGTACAGATCGTGCCCGACCCTGGAGTACGCTAAGTGGATTTTTCTCCTGATCTCGAGTCTTGCCCCGTCGGAGTATTGCTCGGGATGTGCTTCCATCTGGTGCGCCCCTCGACGTCCGCAATTATACCCGACAATGCGGCGGATTTCCCTGCCGGCTGTCGGGGACTCATTCGCGTCGCTCAGTACAGGAACCTGTTGTAGAAGACCTCGTAGCCGCCCTGCAGATTCACCACATCTTCCCAGAATGCGAAGATGTTGAGGTTCGCACCGCGGACGACAACCGCCTCACGACCGTCACCGCCCACCGGGTTGGAAATCTGCACGGAATCCGACCATGTCGCGAGCCCGTCCTTCGAGTATATGTGCCGAATGCTCCAGGCTTCTGCCTCAAGACGCCTGAAGACGATATCCACATAGCTGCCGTCGGGACGGCAGTAGATCCCCGGACGGCTGTCGGGAACGGAGTTGCTTGTAAGATTGAACGGCGGGTTCCAGTTCGCGCCGGAATCGGAGCTGACTCGCGCGCTCACCTCCGCCGCGCCCCTTGTCGGCACGTAATGGAACACGGCGTAAACCCTTCCCAGATTGTCGGCTGCCACATCCGAATGCCGGCCGCGATTGTTGTACGTTCCCGAGGTTATCTTGAAAGGCGCCGACCAGGTCTGACCGTCGTCCGTCGAGCGCGAGTAGAAAACGTTTGCAGAGTACCAGTTCGAGGATTCATCCCACGTGACATGAATTACCCCGTCGCCGCCCACCGCAATCGCAACTTCCTCGCTTGGTGCCGACTATGGGGACTTCATCGGTCTGGATCGGGAAATTGAGCGGGCTCACCTGGTCGGGCTCGCGGACCACCACGTCGCTTTTGTGCCCTTGGTGCCTTGGTGGTTAGTCTTTCCTCCCGGCGACCCCAACCTTGCCGACCCCGTTGCCCTTGCGATACTGAGGCAGACGTGGTATATTTCGCTGTCCGCCTGAGAGAAAGGCGGAGGTTTTTTGTGCCATGAAACCAGGAATTCACCCCGAATATCACTACTCAACGGTCACGTGCGCCTGCGGCAACACCTTCCAGGTCGGAAGCACCCGCAAGGAGCTGCGAGTTGAGCTCTGCAGCGAGTGCCATCCCTTTTTCACCGGCAAGAAGAAGATAGTCGATACCGCCGGACGCGTCGAGAGGTTCAAGCGACGCTATGCAGGCAGCGAGGGCGCATACCAGGTCTCCGAGGAGTAAGTCCTCGAAGGGTCTGACAACCATGGGGCTATCAGGCTGAACTGATAGCTCTTTATTTTGCCTCGAATTCGAGCCGCTGATACTATTGCATCGGCATGCTTGCTCTCGGAACCGACATCCGCCATTTGCCCGCCGAACAGAAGCCCGCATGCAGCGACGGGTCCGACACAACATGCCGTCACGAAAAGACCTCCCTTTACGGCGGCCAGGCGATTATCGAGGGCGTCATGATGAAAGGCCCGGAGAGGACGGTCGCCGCCTGCAGAGCTCCCTTTGGACAAATCGTTCACAAAATCCTTCGCGAGGGCGAGGACGAACGAAAACGCAACTTCTGGTACAAGGCGCCGTTCCTGAGAGGCTTCCTTATCCTCATCGACAGCCTCTCCGTGGGGTACACGGCGCTTATGTTCTCCGGCCAGGTCGCGGACCCGGAGGGCAAACCGCGGAATCCCTTCATCGAAAACCTGATGGTCATCGTCAGCCTGATCTTCGCCCTGTGCGTCTTCAAGTTCGTGCCCGTGTTGCTTGCCAGGCTGATGCTCGGCTCGATGCCGACACAGGCTCAGGGGACCTCCGCGGATCTTGTCGGTTTCAGCATACTGTGGTCGGCGGTCGAGGGAGTCATCAAGGCGATGGTCCTGCTCGGATACATCCTTCTCATCCGCCTGATGAGAGATGTAAGGCGCGTTTTCCAGTACCACGGCGCAGAGCACAAGACCATCAACGCGTACGAGGCCGGAAGTGACCTCAGCCTCGACGATGTCGCACGCTACCCCACGTTTCATCCCAGGTGCGGAACCAGCTTCCTGTTCGCGATTATCCTGTTCAGCTTGCTGATCGCTATGTCTTTCCCGCTCATCACGTGGTGGCTTTTCGGCGATCCACTCCGCGCAATGCACCTCGGCATAAGGTTCGCGCTACATATGATCTTCCTTCCCATAATCGCGTCGCTCGGCTACGAGTTCATTCGTCTCACGGCGCGTTTTAGCCCGAACAGCCTCTTCATGAGAATCCTCACCTACCCCGGAAGGCTGTTCCAGATGATCACTTCCCTGGAACCGGAAAGAGACATGATAGAGGTGGCGTTGGTGAGTATGAAGCTCGCTATGGGTGTCGAGTCCGCCCGGATCGAGTCATCTCCTTTCGTAGCCCCCATTCCCGAGCCGGCGCGGTCGCATTAGAAGCCCCGGCTGTCCATTCCACGCATTCGAAGACACTCGATCGTATTGCGTAATGTCCGTTGACGACGACGGATATTAGTACGGGTGTGAGTAAGGGACGACAAACCAGGAAGACCGCCATGGCGCAATACGCTGACATAACAGTCCCGGCATTCTCCGACGCTGTCGACGACGTCCACATCACCAACTGGCTCAAGAGCGAGGGCGACGAGGTCACGTACGGCGAGCCCGTGGTCGAGATCGAGGTCAACAAGGCCGCAGTGGAGCTCGAATCCCCTGCGGACGGCGTCCTGGAAGGCATCTACTGCTGGGAAGGCGAGGAAGTAATCGAGGGCGAGAGAATCGGCGTGATCCTCGTCAGCACCGACGGCGAGGACGGCGAGGAGTTCGATTTCTCAGACTCGGAAAAGTACGACTTCTGAGTCGTTGATGCCGCAAGGGGACAGGCACGAATTTCGCCCCGGGCCGCGTAAAGAGAGTCAAGCCAGTGACGGCGAAATTCGAGCCAGTCCCCAGTCTCGTCCAAAGTGCAAGGGGACTGGCACACAGCTTTGCCCGACAGTAATGGCCACTCCCTCGCCGCCCAAGGGGACTGGCACACAGCTTTGCCCGACAGTAATGGCCACTCCCTCATTGCGGCCCGGGGGCAAAGCTGGGTGCCTGTCCCCGACCGCTTCTATCTGATATACTTCATTTCGGAGGTGTGGCCGAGTGGTTCAAGGCGACGGTCTTGAAAACCGTTGTACCGCAAGGTACCGGGGGTTCGAATCCCTCCACCTCCGCCAGGTCGCCCTTGGAAGCAGCCCTGCTTGCCTCACGATTCTTTTGACAACGTAACACCCTGTCCTGCGGGGCATAGATAGGAGGCTGAAGGCATGAATCGCTGGAGAACCGCGCTCAATCTTGCTCTCCTGCTGGTGTGTTTACTGTGCGCACCAACGGGTTTCGCTCAGACAACAAGCGAGACACAGAGCGAGCTGGTTGTGAGTTTCATCGATGTCGGACAAGGAGACTCGATACTTGTCGAGTTCCCGAACGGCAAGACCATGCTGGTTGATGCAGGTCCGAGCGACGAGGGATCGACCGTCGTCAGCTACATTCGCTCTCAAGATATCGACCAGATCGACATATTGGTCGCAACCCATCCGCACGAGGATCACATTGGCGGTATGACTGACGTACTCAGCGCCTTCTCGGTCGGAAAGGTCTGGGACAGCGGGTATTCGCACGGCTCCCGGACGCAGGAAAACTTCTTGGCGCTGGTAGGGTCCAAGGGCATCCGGTTCGGGACCCCCCGAGCCGGATTCACCGAGGAGATCGGGGACGCCAAGATCGAAGTCCTGGCTCCCGGCGCGCAATTGCTGTCCGGCACCGACAGCGACCCAAACAACAACAGCCTGGTGATGTTGGTCACTTATGAGGACATCAGCTTCCTGTTAACCGGCGACATGCAAAGCGAGGAACGCAATCTAGTGGGAACGTGGCCTCAATGTACCGTTCTCAAGGTCGCTCACCACGGCTCGGCAAACGGAACTGATGCACGGTTTCTCAGATCGATTTCGCCTGAAGCAGCGATCGTGTCCTACGGCCAGGACAACCCCTATGGGCACCCCGACCAGGAAACCCGCGATCTTCTTCGGCGTCAAGGCTGCACCGTGAAGTCCACGGCAGCGAACGGCACCGTGACCATCTCAACAGACGGTCACACCTATGACATCGAGACCTCTCGCGGCCAATCAGCAGCCACGGCCGCAGCCCCCGCACCTTCGGACGACGGCGGCAGTAGTTCCGGCGGGTACATCGGCAACGTGAACTCGCACATATTCCACAGACCCACGTGCTCGTCGTTGCCGGACCCTGAGAATCGGGTCTACTTTAAGACGCTACAAGAGGCGATCGACGCCGGTTATCGGCCATGCAGAAGGTGCAACCCATGAGAGCGTTTGT
>Ga0315294_10005972_pt1 | contig 13370 bp, 11 predicted proteins | sample YL17G13_40_MG_FD_203626 | JGI IMG/M metagenome (GOLD analysis project Ga0315294, IMG submission 203626) | Sediment microbial communities from Yellowstone Lake, YNP, Wyoming, USA - YL17G13_40 | ecosystem: Environmental > Aquatic > Freshwater > Lake > Sediment | place: USA: Wyoming | collected... | reverse complement strand
GGAGGCGAGCGGCTCACCCGCGTACTCGACGTGCACCGATTGGTCGGAGGCGACCTTGCCGCTGTCCCACAACAGGGGCGCTTTGGCCCGCAGGGCTTCCTTGCCCGGTGCGACCAGCACCTGGTACGCCGTCTGCCGCGCCCCGCACCGCTCGGTCTGCAACTGCCAGCTCAGACGCGGGCGGGCGACGTCAATGCCCAGCGGGTTTTGACGGTATTCACAACGCAAGTTGGTGATGCGAACAGGTTCTGACATCGTTGGCTCCTTATACTGTGCAGCATCTCGCCGCGACTCATTACCCCTGCAAACGGCCCCTGCGCAGAGAAGGGAGCGAAGCACCTTCTTTTGCCGTTACCCAACCAGAACCCCTCACATCATATCGGGCGATATGTCCTGCTCGACTTCATAGTCGCCGCGGTCCTCGATAATCTTGACTTCAAAAGCGGGCTCAAAGGCGGCCTCACACCATCCTAGCTGAACAAGGTGGTGATGACCAGGCGCATCATAATCGAATAGCCCGTCCAGTGGCACATCCTGCGGCATACCTTGCTTTTTCCACTGATCGAGGCAGTAGAATCCGAACTCGCGTTTGAAGAGAGGAATGCCCGGCGTGATGGCATTTCATAGTTCATGGCGCTCCCCGGAGCACGTTGACTGCTAAGGAAACGACACATTGAGCAAGTCCGAGCCCAGGGCAAGGATGTTCTCGTTGGCCACGTCCGTCGGGTCGTAGCCCAGTTCGTACTCCAACGGCATCAGATACCCCAGTGTAGACCAGCCCCAGAACGGGTTCAACCCCTGCCCCACCCCCGTCTCGGCGTTATAGTACTCCCGCGTGTCCGCTTCGCTCAACACCATCTCGAACGTGCGATACGCCAACTCCTCCGCCACCTCCCCATACCTTTGCTTCAGCAGCCCGTGGAAGACCATATAGTTGGTTGGAATCCAGGCCGTGCCGCGCCAGTTGCACTCGTCCCCCTTGCGCTCCTGGTAATAGTCCGGCTCCGTCTTGGCGTCGGTCGCCAGCGGGTACGGCAGCCAGAACTCGGCCGGGTTGAGCAGGTGCTCCTTCACCAGGCGCTCCGCGCGCTCCGGCGGCACAATGCCCAACCACAGCGGAATGAAACCGACCACCGTCTTGACGCGCACCAACTCGCCCTTGCGCTCGTGGCGGTCGTAGTAGAAGCCGTTTTGCTCATCCCAGAACACCGCGTTGATCAGACTGATCAGTCTGGCGGCGCGTTCCTTGAACTCGGCTTGGTCGTCGGGGCGACCGAGTTTGCCGGCCAGGACGGCCAGTGCCTGCAATTCGCGCACCAGGTAGCAGTTTAGGTCTACCCCCTCCACCGCCATTGCATAGAGCGCCCCGGCGCGCCGGTCCTGGTTGTCCATCCCGCTGTGGTCGGCGCTGTCCCACACGCTCAAGCCGTTCCGGTCAAAATCACAGAACCAGAACCAGTAGTCGAGGTACTTCTTGAGCCGTTCGTAGTACTTGCCCTGCAGCCAGCGGGTGTCGCCGGTCTGGCGGCAGCCCAAGAGCGCAATCTGCGCCAGGAAGGGCTTGAAATGCCGCCGCCACCTGGGATGGATGAGGGTGCGAGCCACGAAGCCACACGCTAACTGCCGGTTGAGGAACTCCTCCAGTAGGAATAGCCGGTGAGCAGGTCGGAGCCTACACCCGCCAGGCCGCCGGTAATCTCATGAACCGAGCGGATGCCACGCGTGCGAATGTCGCGGTTCACTTCCGCCAGGCGCGTTTGCAGCCGCTCCCACGCCGCAGCACCTACTTTCTGTGCTGGAACAGAAACGCCAAAACACAACAGTCGAGTTAACTCCGCTCCGTCACCTTGACTTCGATCTGATCGGGCCCTGGACCTTTCTCGAACTCCACCACGTGGCCGGCGAAGCGGAAACGCGCCACGTCGGGCGGCCCCAGAAACGGCGCCAGTGTCTGGGCGAGGCGGGGGTCCAAGAACGAATCCACCACCAGCCAATTGCCCGCCGGTTGCCCGCTGGCGTGCCGGTCGTACAGCCGCCTGGCGATGATGCACGTAGCGCCCTGGTTCACGCGCGCCCGGACAGCCCCGAAGGTCTTGGCCGAAAGCGCGTGGCCGCAGACGACAAAGCACTCCACCGCATCCAGCACGGGCCCCTCGACCAGGTGATCGAAAACCGCCACGCTGTCTATAGGGACAAAGAAATCCAGTCTCTCGGGATAGACCTTCTCGTTCCAGATGGTGATGGCTCCCGGGCGGGCCGTCTGGTGGGTCAGGATCGGCCAGACATACAGCCATTCCGAAGCCGCCTCGTCCAGCGGATGCTCCCGGTTGCCCAGCAGACGATTTCGAGAAGGAGACTCGTCGGCGGGCGACTGCCCAACCTGCCCCCATCCGCCGTCGGGCAGGCGGATCAGCGCCACGCGTGGGCGATAGTCCCGCCAGGTGATGGACCGGGGATGGTTGGGAACGTATTCTCTGGCGAATTCACGGGCCACCCGGCCGTAGGCCGTCACCTGATATGGCCCGTCTTCCGGCTCGTACACCAGGGTGCCCGGCGTGACGGCATCCGGATGACGCATATCGGTGCCCTGGTAACTGAGGCTCTCGACGTAAATCGTCTCGGCGCCCAGCCAATAGGCCATCCGCAGCGCCGAGCGCAATGACTCGGCCGAATGGCCCGGACATTCCCCGAACCTCCACAAATCCGGCGACACCCACAGGCGCGTCCGATCCACGTATTGAATCGCCGCGCCCAGGGCGACTGACATCACCACCGAACTGAGGTGCTCCTTGAGCAGCTTGGGCGCGATGGTCCAGCCGGCGTTGGCAAAGATGTGGAACAGGTCGGGCCAGACCTGCTCGGTGCTCAGCGGCACGCGGCCCTCATAGTGCTCCTCGCGCAGCCGCCGACATTCGGCCACCAGTTGGTCATAGGCCGTCTCCAGTGCCATCCCGTGCGTGTTCACCAGGAAGGGCTTGTCAAAGTCCGCCTCCCTGCCCAGCGCCCTCTGGGTGGGCTCATTGGAGTACTTGTTGTTGCTGAGCTGCATGTGCTCGCACTCATCGTAGACAATGCCCTGGAACGCCGGCGGCGCGGGAACGGCTGGGGGCAGAATGGGCTTCAACCATTCCATGCGCAGGTCCCAGCGATGCAGCCCTCCCGGGTGATCGAATTCATTGACGCCAGGCGTGATCTCCGCCGCCTCGCGAAAGTTGGGCGCTTCCACGTTGAACGTATACGTCATACCGTGCTGCCGCATGTGCCGGTCAATCTGCACTATCCTCTCGGCCATCCGGAGGCTGTTCTGGTCGCCGGCCTCGGTGACCGGCTGGAGCCAGATATTGACGTGCTTGAATCCAAACTGCTCCAGGATATCGAACAACTGACTCACCCGGGCGGGCGGGCTGTCGTGGCTAAGGCTGTAGTTGTCCACGCCCAGGCGGATGGAGTAGTTCGACGGGGAACCGGCACCGGCGACCGGGGCACACGGTGACACTGAGAGAGAACGCTGGGACAAGGCAATCCTCCTGGGAAGGCTCTGAACAAGTCCCTCCCCAATCCACGGAGTAGGGCGAGTAGCGTAGGAATCGCTAACCTGTAACGCCCGTCAGCTTATAGCCCGCGACGAGATAACGCTGCAAGAAGAGGAATACGATCAAGACGGGGAAAATGGCCACGCCAGCCCCTGCAAACAGTTCAGGCAAATGGATCACCTGGTCGGTGATGAGGGTGGAAAGCGCCACCTGCACCGTCCACATTTCCTTCGCCGGCGCAACTACCAACGGCCACAGGAGTGAGTTCCAGTTCCCGATGAAGGTGATAGCGCCCAGCGATACGATAATAGCCGCCGAATTGGGCAACACCAGATACCAATACACTCCCAGGTAGCCCAGGCCATCCATAAAGCCTGCTTCTTCGATCTCGCTCGGAAAGTCCAGGTAGAACTGGCGGAACAGGATGGTGCCAAAAACAGAAAACAGACCCGGCACGATGATCCCTGCCATCTTGTTCACCCATCCCAGCCGCGCCACGATCACGTAGGTCGGTATGAAAGTGACGGCGCCGGGTATCATCATCGTCACCAGCATGAGATACAAAACCCCATTACGCCAGCGGCAGGGGATGCGCGCCAGGCCGTAGCCTGCCAGGGAAGCGATTAGCAGCCCCCCGACGACTGACCAGATGCTGATGAAAGCCGAGTTTTTCAGACTGTTGGTAATTGGCGGACTGGTACTTGTTAGTGAGCGCGATATGTTATCAAAGCGCAACGGGAGCGGCAACCAGAGCCAGCGGTCGACGTTGACTATCTGGGCGTGAGTCGCGAGCCCGTTTCTGAACAGGATGTAGAAAGGAATCGCGAAAAAGATGGTCAGGATGAAAAGTGGAACATAGGTGGGCACGAGACGCGTATGGCGCCTCCAGGCAGTGCGCAGCCCGGACGCGCCGGAGGCCCTCTGTGCCCGGCCAGGTTCGGGCGAGGTAACAGGCATCGTGTCAACTCTGTTCTGTAAACCCATGGCAACTCCCGTTCTGAGGATCAATAGTGTGACTTGCCAAGACCCATCACCCGGTTCTGGGCGATGGTTACGCCGATAATGATGGCCGCCAGTATGAAAGCGCCGGCGGAGCCGCGGCCATAGTTCAGATCGCCAAAGGCCACCCCGTACAGGTATATCAGCGGCGTGCGCGCCACGTTGACCAAACTGGTCGTCCCCGCGCCGCGCAATATGTTCCAGAACTCGTCGAAAGCCTGGAAAGCGGCGATCACGTTCAGCAGCACTATGTATACAGAGACGTTGTACAAGAGCGGCCAGGTGATGTGACGGAAAGTCGCCCAACTGCCGGGCTTGGCGCCATCCACGAAGGCGGCCTCGTACAGCGCGCGCGGGATCTCCTGCAAACCCGCCAGGAAAATGAGCATGTAGAAACCCGACTGCAGCCACAGGCGCACCGTCACCAGGACCACCCAGTACCAGGGCGGGCCTACAATATTGAGCCACACCACGGGGTCCAGCCCAAGCCAGTAAAGCACCATATTGACGAATCCATACGGCATACTGTTAAAGAGGCTCATCTTCCAGATCAACGAGGCGATGACGTACGAACAGGCCGTGGGCAGGAAGAAAACAGAACGGAAAAAGCCTTGGGCGAAACGCACGTTGTTGACCAGCAGCGCGAGGCCCAGGGACACGCAGTAGGTGGTGGGCACGATAAAGAGCGTAAAGAGGCCAAACGTGGTCAGCGACTTGATAAATGCAGGGTCCTTGAGCATCCAGGCATAGTGCGCCAGGCCCACAAACTCTTGCGGTGTGATGGTCGCGCGGGCCTGGTGGATGCTCAACCAGAAGCCCCAGGCGATAGGGATATAAGTGAACATCACCAGGCCGGCTACGAGCGGCCCGACGAACAAGAGGAACGTCAGGTTGGTGCGCCAGGTACGCTGCAGGCGTCGTCTCCCGGCGGCGCGTTTCTGAACCGAAGGGATGGCAATTTGCGCGTTCATCCAAGATCCTTTTTGCGTGCGATTCGTGCGCGAGCGGGGACACTCGTGTGAAGGGTCGCCTCACGGGCGCCCCGCTCGCGCCACTCTTGTCATAGCCTTACCCACGCCCCGACGACTTGGTTCGTTCAGGATGCGCGGGTCTCACTGCTCTCCGGCGTGCTACCCAAGCAGGGCATCCAGTTCCTGCTGGACCTTGTCGGCGGCTGTCTGGAGTGCGGGCATGGGATCGGCGCCTTGCGTGACAATGGCGACGAATGCGTCGTTCAGCGCAGTACCCATAGCGCCGATCCATTCGGCAGGCTCGTTCCAAAAGCCCTGTTGCGCCAGACTGACCATCTTGGCGGCCTGCCCAGCCTGCAGCTTGGTAGCTTTCGCGGCCACGCTCAGGCGCGGCGGGATGTGGAAGCCGTAGGAGAGGTTAAAGTCCTCCTGGATCTCGGCGTTATCTATCCAGAGCCATCTCGCGAGCGCCGCGGCCTCCGCCACGTGTGCGGACGAAGGATTGACCACTTCTACCCAGCCTCCCAGGAACGTCGTAGACTTGCCGCCGGAGGCGGCCGGTGGCCAGATGAACAAGTCCCAATCGTCGGCTATTGCAGTTGTGATGGCGGGGAATGCCCACAGGCCCATCTCCTGCATGGCGCACAGGCCGCCCGTAAAGGAGTCGGGCATCCACCAGTCTTGCGGCGCCCCGACCAGCAGCGCGTCACTTGTGGATATTTCCCGAAACTTGACCATGGCGGCCGCGACGCCCTCGGTCGCAAAGGCAGGCTTAAAGTCATCCGTCAGGAGTGTGGTGCCGGTCGAGAATACCAGGTGTTCGGCGTAAAAGCCGTCTACGCCGCTGTCGTTGCCGAGGAACAGGCCCTTCACCCTGCCGGTGTTCAACGCTTCCATATTAGCAACGAGATCGGCAAGAACGGCAGGCTCTGCGACGCCGGCCGCCTCGGCCATGCTCTTGCGGTAGGTCACGGCCCCGGTGTCTATGCACATCGGGATGGCATAGAGACGGCCGTTTATGGTGTTCCGCGCCAGCCGCACCTGGTTGAAGTCCGCTTTCTCGTCGGCGGAAACCACGTCATCCAGGGGAGCGGCCCAGTTTTGCGCGACCTGCTCGACGGAGGGTCCCGGGTTCGTCTCATAGACATCGGGGCCCGTGCCAGCGGCCATAGAGGTATTCATTGCGTTGTTTATGTCGGGCGACCACGTCACCTCCACCGTCACGTTGGGGTTGAACTCGTGGTACTGATCGGCGTAGCGGTAGACGGCCTCCTCGACACCCGCCTCGCCGTAGGAGTGATACACCTGCGTGAGGGTGATCGGCTCGGCCGGAGGCGCGGTTGGAGCGACAGTCGGCTCGACCGGAGGCGCGGTTGTCGCTGTTGGCTTTGGCCCGCACCCCGCCAGGGCCGCGCCCGCCGCAGTCAGAGCACTCAGGCGCAGAAAGTCGCGCCGCGTCAAACTCTTGCTTCCCATTTCTATCCTCCTTGACTTTATGCAGATATGTGGATATACTAAACTTGTGTGGAGTTCACTCCGCATGTTGGGCGTAGAGGTCGTTTTTCTAATGAGGAGCGATGACCCCTACTCTTTTCCTATCACCTTACCCAGTTTTCTCACCACCTCCTCTCTACACGTCACGCACCGGCATGTCAGAAACTCCCGGGTTATGGTACAATGGCCGGCATCACTCCTACATAAGAGTATACCATTCGGCGCTGCCGCTGTCTATACCTTGTTGCGCCAGGTATGCGGCGCAAGTACGCCGTAGGTGCGACACCGGTGCGACAGGACAGTGCCAGCGCACGGAGAACGAGGTAAGTGTCCGCCAGCCAACGTCCGCAAAGGCAAGTTCCGCCGCAGACCTTCGTGACGCAGGTGAAAGATGCGCTAGAGCATCTGTACGACTTTGCCTACCTGCAACGACATCCATTGGCGCAAGAGGGCGGACCCGCCGCGCAACCTTCAGCCGAAATCGCCAGTCAGCGTCTGCGCCAGGAGTTGGTGGCGGCTATCGAGACGCTGAACCCAGGGGAAGCCGTCCCCTTTCGCGCTGCCCCTGCTCGTCTCTATAACGTGCTGACCCTGCGCTACATCGAGGGGTTGACCGTGCGGGCCACAGCGCACGAAATGGGGATTTCGTACCGCCAGGCGTTGCGCGATCTACGGCACGGGGAAGAGAGCGTGGCTGTAGTATTGTGGGCCAGGCGCGCTGCATCGCCGGAGTACGAGGTCGCCCAACTGTCCTCCTTCGAGGCGGAGATGGCCCGGCTGGAGCACCACCCGCATCCCACCGACATCTGCGCGCTGTTGGAACGCGCCCAGGAAGATGTGAGGTCACAGGCGACGCAGCGGGACGTCAGCCTGCGTGTAGAGCGCCCCGACAAGCCAGCCATCGTCTCAACCGATCCGCTGGTGGCCGGGCAAGTGCTGGTCAATGGGCTTAGCCACGTCATAGGACAGGCCCAGCCAGGAGTTCTATACCTGGCGCTAACGACTCAGGAAAATCAAGTAAACCTGACCTTGCGTTACTTTGCAGAAGCCGGTGCTGCCAATATCCCGATAGCCCACTCCCTGGTCGCGCAACTGGCAGATCGGCTAGGATGGATCCTGCAACAGCGGGACGACGCAAACGGTGCTCGTGTCGTCGTCTTGCAGATGAAGGCATACGGCCCTGCCATCCTGGTGATTGACGACAACGAGGGCCTGGTCAACCTGATGAAGCGGTATTTGACCGACCGCGCCTGCCGGGTCATCGCCGCGCCGAACGGCCAAGAGGGGCTACGCCTGGCGCAGGAATTGCTCCCTGATGCGATCGTGCTGGACGTGATGATGCCGGAGATGGCGGGCTGGGAAGTCCTGCAACGGCTGCGTAACGACGCGCGCACGGCCAATATCCCGGTGATCATCTGCTCCGTGATCACGAATCCAGACCTGGCCTACTCGCTGGGCGCTTCTCTGTTCCTGCCCAAGCCGATCCGGCGTGACGACGTCTTGAATGCGCTGCGCCAGGTGGGTGTGATCTGAAAGGTCACGTCTCCGGGATCACAGGCGCTTCTTCCGGCGCAGACCGCTCGTCATAGTGCGGCTCCAGCACGCCAACCACCGCCTGCAGGCAACGCAAGACCTCAGTTGGCCCCAATCCATCCGGGCGACGGATCACGATCTGGCTGCCGCGCTGCACTAACATGTCTTCGGCGTAACTGGTGGCTGTCAACAGCGCCACCGGCACATCCAGCAACCCCGGCGACTGCCGCATCTCCTCCAACACCTGGAAGCCGTCCTTACCTGGCATCAGCATGTCCAACAGGAGCAGGTCGGGCCGCCGGGCGCGCAAGGCGTGCAGCCCTTCCTCGCCATCGTAGGCGCGGCGCACCTGGAAGGTTCGGCCGCTCGCCTCGAGCATGCGCTCCACCAGTCGGCAGAAGCCCCGGTCGTCGTCAACGACCAGTACGTCGTGCACATCCCCCAGCCGCTCGATCTCCTGAAGCAGCCGTTCGGCGGTGACCGGTTTGGTCAGGCATGCCGCCACTGCCAGGCCATCCGCTACCCACGTCTGGCTCGGCAGCGAACACTCGATGATGGGCACCGACACGGAGGCGAGTGCGTCGTCGTGACACTGCTCTATCGGCGGCACGTTCCACACTACCGCTCGCGGGTGATCCAACATCACCGCCTCCGCCAGCCGGTCAACCTCTCCCACCGGCACGACTTCGTACTCGGTCACGTGGCGGCGTACCACGTCGGCGACCGCTGGGTCGGCATCCACGACCAGGATGGGCGAGCGCATCTCAGGCCACGATGACTCCAACGGACGGTCCACCTTCAGGCGCGAGAAAGGTATGTGCTGTTCTGGAACAGGCAATGTAAAGAAGAAAGTCGAGCCGACACCCTCCTGACTCTCTACCCAGATGCGCCCGTCGTGCGCCTCGACGAAGCGCTTGCTGATCGCCAAACCCAGGCCCGCGCCCTCGTGCCGGCGCTGCAGCGAGCGATCCACCTGGTAGAATTCCGTGAAGAGATGCGGCAGTTCATCCGCCGGGATGCCGGGACCGGTATCGCTGACGCCGACGACTACTTCGCCACCCACCTGCTTCGCCTCCACGCGGATCGCGCCTTCTTCGGTGAAGCGCTGCGCGTTGTTGAGCAGGTTAAGCAGCGCCTGGCGGATGCGAATGCGGTCTATCTCCAACGAGGGCAAGTCTGGAGCAATCTCTGCTTCCAGGCGAACGGGGCGATCGCGCAAGAAGCCTTCGACGATGCCGATGGCGTCTCGCAGCAGCGGCTCCAGTTGAGTGGGCTTCTTGTCCAACGTAAAGCCCACCATCTCGAAGCGGGAGAGATCGAGAACGTCATCTATCATCCCCGACAGGTGGCGGCAGCTACGGTGCATTTGATGGACGTCCTGGCGTAGAGCGAGCGGCCACTCTTTGAGCCCGTAGACTTCAGGCGAGAGACACATGACCTCGCTGAAGCCCAGGATGATATTGAGTGGCGTGCGCAACTCGTGGCTGACGTTGGCCGCGAATTGCTCCTTCATCAGCCGCGCTTCTTCTGCCTGCTTGCGCGCAGCGATCAGTTCGCGCTGGGTGCGGCGCAGGATCGTATTGCTCATGTCCAGCGACTTGAGCGCGTTGGTGAGTTCGCCCTGGCGGTCGCGCGCCAGTTCCAGCAGGTGATCGGCGCGCTGCTGCATCGTCCAGGCCCACTCCAGCGCCGTGTACAGCGTGCGCACGGCCAGCCAGGCCAACGCCATGCCCAACGCCAACGCCGCCAGCAGCCCGGGCAACGGATAGGGGCGGGAGTGCCCGTATGTCAGCCATGCGGCCAGGACAGCGATCGCGCCCGCCGTCACAAGTTCGCCGCCGGAGACCAGCATCGCGCCGATAAGCATCAGCATCAGACCCAGGAAGGGCAGCCACGGCTCGGCAAACAACCCCATTCCGGCCAGCAGCGCGACGGTAAGCCCCCACACCAGCAGGCGCCGTGCCAGGGTTGGGTGCGTCTTGGCCAGCATGTGCACACTTATCCCCACACCCATCAGCACAGCCAGCAGGCCAGCCAGAGCCATTGGGAACCGTCTCACCACCAGGACCAGGGTCAACACCGGGCCGCTGATGATGACTACAAGCAGCGCCACGCGATTGGCCAACTGGGCGCGCAGTTCCTGCAAGTTGACTTCCGGGCCGTACTTTGCCGTGTCCATACGACACTCCTCGCCAAATCAGGTTACGTTCCTGGGAATGGTTATAACCCCATTGCCGCACTCTGACAAGTCCGCCATCGCCAGAAACGGAGCCCCGCTCCATGTTGAGCGGGGTCGTACATGGCTCAGGAGACGCCTACCCTGCCGGCTGCACCCTGGCAGCCTGCGTCGCCGTGCAGCCCTCTTCAGCACACGATTTGGTTACAATGGGGGAGTCAACGGTTGCCCGCGCAGCGTGACGACGTGTTTCTGGTGATCTACCACGACGTCGCGAATTTGGAGGAAGCGGTCGGGCTGAGGAGCGGCCGATGGACCCCAAACAAGTGTACCGTGACAGGGGTCAGATCCCGGCTGTTCCTATGAGTGCGGAGGTGCTGTAGACTGCCGAACCACCAGTTCTACTGGAAGAACGACTTGGCGGACACCACAGTCTCGACCCGTGGTCTCTGCCAGGATCTCTATACCGACACGTCCCAACTTGCTTGTGGGTACGAAAACGGTCGTCAACGGCGGCGAGATGTGGGCGACAAAGTAGTTGTCGTCAATGCCAGTGATCGACACATCGTCTGGAATTCGTAAGCCCAGCTCTGCGGCTGCCTGATACGCACCCAGAGCCATCATGTCGTTGGCCATGGCCAGCGCCGTTGGCCGATCTGGATGCTGAAGGAGCTTGAGTGCGCACTCCAGGCCGCTGTCAGTCAGATAATTCCCCTCCAGGCACAGTTCAGGATCACAGGATATCCCCGCTTCTGCCAATGCCTGACGATACCCCTCTTCACGCAACGCACTTGAGGATCTGGCCGGGATTCCTCCCACATAGCCAATACGTTGGTGACCCAGTTCTATCAAGTGCTTGGTGACCTGATATCCAGCTCCTCGCCAGTCAAACCCAACCAAGCCAACGACATTCCCGGGGAGAGGTTGGCCGTGATCCATGACGACCACCGGGGTTTCGCCGAACCCCAACTGGGAGTAGACCGTTTCTGGCAGTGGTTGGGACGCCAGAAAGATACCATCGATCCATTGATGGACTAGCATGTCGACCTGTTCCGGCACGTCTCGCCCATCATAGGCGGTCGTCGCCACCAGCAGACTACGTCCCATATCCCGTACTGCTTCACTTGCGCCCTGCACCAGTCCTGCTGTGAAAGGATTGAAGATGCTCGATACGATCAAGCCGAAAGTACGGGTCCGGCCAGTGGACAGGCTCCGTGCAACAGCACTGGGGCGGTAATTGTGGGACCGCATGACCGCCAACACGCGCTCACGGGTCTCAGAGGAGACGACGTTCGGATCGTTGAGCACGTTCGAGGCCGTGCCAACGGAGACGCCTGCTTCACGGGCAATATCTCGAAGAGTTGGCAAGGTGACCTATCCTCCGCAGTACTCTGAACCGGTTCAACAACCCACTCAATGAGATCGCCTTTCTTGGCAATTGTGGGACGGAGACGAACAGCGGATCGCAGATTGACGCCCTGAGATTTATGAACCGGTTCAATTGTACCACATGTACGGCTCGCTGTCAAGAGGCCGACCATACCTGCAGCGATGAAGAATACGGATTCTTCGCACTGTCTTGCCTGATTTCGAGAGTTGAGGCATGCTTTGGGCAACCACTATCGCACCCGATGGAGGTTGCCGATGTCCAACTCATCCTCAAACCTCTTGATATCCCCTGCTGCCACAGTGGAGGATAAGCAGGCGCTTCAACAAAGCGCACTGATCAGGGTTCTGCTGGTCACCGTGCAGCACTTTTTCAGCGGGTTCCAGCAACTGTTCCAGAATGTGTGCGACCCACGCCATCCTGCTTTGATCACCTATCCTTTGCCAGCGGTGCTGACTACGGGTGTGTTGGTGTTCTTGCTCCGCCTGGGAGCGCGTCGACAGGTCGACCTGATGCTGCGCCACAATGAGCCTTCGTCCGCCAAGTTTCACGCCCTGTTCGGTATTGAGACCTGCCCCCACGGAGATACCCTCGACGAGACCTACCGCCGCTTGAGCGTCGCAGAGGTGCAGGCTGTCGTCACGGGAAGTGTCGAAACGCTGATCCGCCGCCAAGTGCTCTATCCCTACCGTCTGCGGGGTCGCTACTTCCTGGTCGTGATCGACGGCACGGGCGTGCTGACATTCTCTAAACGGCACTGCCCCCACTGTCTGACGGTGACCCACAACGGCCACACCACCTACTACCATCCGTTGTTGGAGGCCAAGCTGGTCACCTGCGCTGGATTCGTCTTCTCTCTGCTGACCGAGTTCATCGAGAACCCCGGCGAATACCCTACCAAGCAGGACTGTGAACTCAAAGCCTTCTACCGCCTGGCCGACCGGCTCAAGCAACGCTTCCCTCGTCTGCCCATCTGTTTGCTCCTGGACGGGCTGTTTGCCGGTGGCCCTACCTTCTCCATCTGTGAAAAGTACGGCTGGAAGTACATCATTACCCTGCAGGAGGACGCCTTACGCTCTGTTCAGGAGCAGTTCAGTGGCCTCCTCGATACCTTCCCCGAAAACCATCTCCGCTTTCGGCCCCCAGATCAGTACAAGACCGCACAAGACTTCGATTGGGTGAACGATATCGAATACGTGGACTCCGAAAACAACGCTCACACCGTCTCTGTCATCCGCTGCCTGGAAACCAAACCGGATGCCACAGCAGAACTCAAC
>Ga0315294_10005971_pt1 | contig 13371 bp, 9 predicted proteins | sample YL17G13_40_MG_FD_203626 | JGI IMG/M metagenome (GOLD analysis project Ga0315294, IMG submission 203626) | Sediment microbial communities from Yellowstone Lake, YNP, Wyoming, USA - YL17G13_40 | ecosystem: Environmental > Aquatic > Freshwater > Lake > Sediment | place: USA: Wyoming | collected... | reverse complement strand
TCATTGTTATTAGTTCATAGTTCATCGACAACGAACTACGAACAACGAACCACAAACAATTCCTTAATTTAGCATTATGAACATCTTTGCCTGAAAAACAAGCATTTTCAATCAAATGCGCATTTTACCGCATCTTATCTGCCGGAGCGATACAATCCTGCCGGACACGCCGTTGTGGTTTGCACTCAGACGCGGATTAACACGAATAATTCTGCTTTCAAAGCGAGCCCTTCGGCTACGCTCAGGACAGGCTTTGTCGCAAATCTTTGCCTTCGTCCACAAGGCCAACTGTGTTGTCCTTATGCGTAAGCTGGCTGAAACGATGGCTTTTTTATTTTGTGACCTTCTTGTTTTGAGGTAGGGACGGTGATATTATTGATGCAAGAGTAGGCAAGCAAAGAGCGCTTTGGGGAAGCAGGTATGACAACAGAGGCGGATTCAAGAATTGTGATAGACAGGTTGCTGCAGGAGGCAGGATGGGACCCCGAAGCGGACCCCCGATTACGACCCGCCACACAGATGGCAGGCAAGCATTTTTGAACGGGGTGACGAATTAGGTTTTGTTATAAGCTATAAATTTAGGAGACCCGACAAATGGGCACCACGCAAATTATTGAAAAAAGTCTGCGATTTACTCCGAAATTCGATAAGAACGGTCTGATACCAGCCATAGCCCAAGATGCCCGGACCGGCCAGGTCTTAATGGCAGCTTATATGAACCGCAGGGCGCTCGATTTGACAATTCAGACCGGATACGCCGTATATTTCAGCAGAAAACGGCGGAAACTGTGGAAAAAAGGCGAAGAAAGCGGCCATATCCAAAAAGTCGAGCAAATACTTATCGACTGCGACCAGGACTGTCTGGTCCTCAAAGTAACGGTCAAGGGCGGCCAATGCCATGCAGGCTACCAATCCTGCTTCTACCGGGCATTGAAAAAGGGCAGCAGCATCGTCAAGATGGCTTACGCCAAAAAGCTGAAATTTATCGCAAAAAAGGCCTATAACCCGGAGAAAACCTACAAAAAAGGGAAATACCGTCGTCGCGGCAGGGTATCTGCTTAATTTTCCTTACCAAAAGCTGCCGGATTTATACCCTGGCCAGATGAAAAAAACTCATTGTCCGATAATTTTCCCCTTGACTTTAGTATGGCCAAACAATATAATTCAATAAACTGAAGAATGGTAAATTTAACAATGATGAGGAGCGGTAAGAATGCTTTCTTTTTCATTTTTTGCATCTTTTCCGCCGAAAGGTAATATGCTGCGCAGTAACTGCGCACTCAAAGCGAACGGCAAAGTGATTACTTGCGGGCGTTGCCGCAAGAGAAATTATCAGGTGAGTATTTTGTTCTGGAGAAAATAGTTTTTTGTGGAGGACTTTATTATGAGAACAATGAAATTGAAACTATTATTTGTTTGTGCTGCTGTGTTGTTGCTTAATGTCACGCCTGTGGCCTTTGGCCTGGTCGTTGGCTTCAACCCCGACATCCATGTGGACATCCCGGGGACTGGGGTAGTAGCCAATGATTTCCATGTCCAGGGCCGCCTCGAGTCGGGTAACTGGGGCGGCAACTGGTCGAACCCACCGGTACTGATTAGCCACATTGATGGCGGATTCCCCACCTTTAAGTATTCTATCACGAATGACACCAGCGACCCGTGCGGCCAGAACTGGTACAACTTTACCGCCGACTGGTCAGGCAAAGACTATCATTACTGCGAGGTCATCCACCTGGGTTTGTTTTTTGACGTAACCTGCAACAATGTCGCTGTCAATCTGGTCGGGTGGTGGACGAAAAATGGTCAGCCCATTGTCCCGCCTCCTGTGAATGGCGGGGCTGTGCCCATCCCCGGCTTCAACGTCCGGGACCTATCTCGCCCTGGAATGCCACAAATGATTTCGCTGTTCAACCAATCGGGAGGCGGTGGAGGTGGAGGCAGTAAAATCGATACTGAAATAGTCCAGATGGACGTGGTCAGCTTAACCAAGGAAGAATTAGAGACGTATCTCGGTCCTATTCCCGCGGCATTTAAGGAACTTTGTGTAAGTGGGAAACAAGCAGAATTACCGTGGGTACAAGTGGAGAACGAAAGGGGTCTTATCAGCGAAAGCAACCCACAACCTCTGAAGCCGGACAGTTTTTTTGACGTGTTCCTGGATGTCAGCGGACCGATTCATCCAATGACACCTGTTCCCATTCCCCTGGGCGGGTTCCTGGTTGCTCGGGAACGAGTCAGATTCACAAACAATGCAGGTCAACCTGAAATCCGCTGGGACTGGATGATTCATGGAGCACACGAATCCGACCTCGGCGATGCGCCGGACAGCACCAATAGTTTCGGTATGATGCCGCCACTGGTACTGATGACGGCATATCCGAAGGGCGGGCCGATGAACATACAGGCGAATTATCCGACTGTCTATCAAATAGGTTCACCCCCATTTGGTCCTATTCACTGGGCAGCGCCGCTCATAGCGTTCCTTGGACCAATGGTTTCCTCTGAAACGGAAGCCGACATCGGTCCTGACATGGACCCAACGAACAATATTATTCCGCTAAAAGATACACCGGACCTGGACAATTTTGATGATGGTGTGCAGGTGCCGCTGGTTCTGCCAAATTGTCAGTGGACCACATTTGATTATTTGGTGACTATTATGCCGCCCATGCCAGCGCCCATGCCGCAAACACCTACTTTATATGTAAATGTGTGGTTCGACTGGAACCGCGACGGCGACTGGGACGACACAATGCAATGCGCAGGGGATGATGTGCTAATACCCGCTCCCGAATGGGCTGTGCAGAACCAGGTAATTGCCGGTCTGCCTGTGGGGTTAAATAAGATTACTACGCCGCCCTTTATGCCATGGCATCCTGCAACGGGAGATATGCAACCAATCTGGATGCGAATTACGCTCTCTGAGCAAAGGTGGGCTCCCACGGCGGGTGTGTTAGGAAACGGCGGCTGCGGACCTCAATATGGTTATATATATGGCGAGACCGAAGACTACTATTTTGTTCCTGAGGTGCCGGTACCACAGCCGAAGCCGCTGGTTGAGCACTCAAAGTGGTCTCAGCCGCCTATCGAGTGGAATCCGCAGTCGATAACGCCGCCTGTATATTGCGGCTGGGATGCGCCGTCTTTCAAAGAGGAATGGGAACCACCACCAATCTGGCAGATTGTTGCAGATGATTTCCGTTGCCTTGGCACCATGCCTATAACAAGCATACACTGGTGGGGTTCATACATAGGATGGATGGATGAAAACCCGCCCGCAGCAAAACCTACTGCCTGGCGAATCGGGTTCTGGAGCAATGTTCCACCTTCCCCTGTTGGTGGCATCAGTCATCCGGGAAAACTGCTATGGCAGTTTGAGGTGCGAGCCGACCGTGTGAAAGAGGAGTGGGTCGGCAGCGACCAGTTCCCAGACGTTCGTGAGACCTGTTTCCAGTATTATGTGAACTTGACCCCGAAGGAATACTTCTGGCAAGCTAAACAAGAGCCGAATACTGTTGATAGTGTCTTCTGGCTGAGTATAGCAGCTATCTATCCACAGGGTCCACCACCGCCAAATCCGTGGGGCTGGAAGACCCGGCCGTGGCACTGGATGGATGACGCCGTAACGTTCACAATACAAGGCGACTTCAAACCAGGCTACGTGCCTGACCCCGGCATATTCCGTGCACTGGAGTATTGTGGGCAGAGCTACGATACGGCCTTTGAGCTCGACACTGACCCCAACTACATCAAATGGGAGCAGGCCTATACCGGTCTTCGTGACTGGCCGCACTACGAAGACGAAGAATCTATGGCCACGGTGGATACAGTTGTAGAGCCCGTGACCAAGTGGTCTCAAAAGCCGGATACCGGTCCAAATGGTATTGACGTAGATGCCTCGGATGACATCTGGCGGCCGCAGCTCCTTGCGGACGATTTCCCCTGCACGATGACCGGACCGATTACGGACTTTCACATCTGGGGCTCCTGGTACCACGACCATCCACCTTTTGGCAACCCGACAGCTGTAACATTTATTCTCAGTATTCACGAGAACCTTCCTGTCGGCAACAAGAGCAATCCTTACCCGTATAGCATACCTGGCAAAGTGCTGTGGCTTAAGAAGTTCGCGCCGGGTGAGTTTCAGGCTCAGGAATACGCGCGGTTAAAGGAGGGCTGGTTTGTGCCTTGCGCAGAGCCGCAGTACTATGACTCCTATGCTGATAATATCTGCTGGCGATACACCTTCTTCATCAATCCAATTGAAGCTTTCATCCAGCAACAAGGAAACATCTACTGGCTTGACGTCCAGGCAATTCCAACTCCTGAGCCAGCGTTTCCTGAGCCGATACGGTTTGGCTGGAAGGACTCGACGACCCACTTCATGGATAATGCGGTCTGGGCTACAACTGAAGAGCCGGTGTTGGTTCCTGGTCCATGGCATACGTTGATATATCCGCTCGGCCATCCATACGCAGGAAATAAAATCGACCTGGCATTTGCGATTACCACTAATATGATGTATAAATATACTCAGGAGCCGGATTTGCAGACACCTTTCAGTATTGACATAGATGCAACGAAGGACCAGATATGGAATCCACAGGTTCTTGCGGATGATTTCAAGTGCATCACTAAAGAACCGGTTACGGATATTCACATCTGGGGCTCCTGGTGGCATGACACCATGCTATACGGCCCGAATAATGTGGAATTTACGCTGAGCATCCATGCGGATATCCCTGCCGGCCCGGTAAATCCTTACAGTATGCCGGGAACGATACTATGGCAGCGTGTGTTCCATCCTGGCGAATTTAAGGGCAGCATCTATGCAGAACAACTGCGAGAGGGTTACTTTGTGCCTTGTGCAGAGCCACAGTACTATGAGCCAGGTGGTGATACTGTCTGTGTGCAGTACGACTTCTACATTAACGATAGCGAAGCGTTTGTCCAGCAGGGCAGCACAACGGATCCGAAGGTTTACTGGCTATCCGTTCAGGCCAGGCCATCCACTCCGGCAGGCGTACCAGCACCACCGATGCGAAGACGCTTTGGCTGGAAGACAACTGCTCGGCAGTATCACTGGAACGATGATGCCGTCTGGTCCAAAAATGGTGGTACGACCTGGAATGAGCTGCACTATCCGCCAGGGCATCCGTATGCAGGACAAACAGCAGACCTTGCGTTTTCTATTACAACCCAGAAACAGTATGAGCAGTTCAATCTCCGTCGTCAGGTAGCTGATGACTGGAAATGTGAGCGACAAACACCGGTGACGGCTGCCGTATGGTGGGGCTCTTATATCGGCTACGGCTATGAGGCCTGTCAGTGTCAGACAACAACACCTCGGCCGACAAAGCCCGATTACTTCCTGCTGTCGATATGGACCGATGTGCCGGCGAATCCGGGCGACCCAAGCTCGTTCAGCCATCCCGGCGTAAAGAAATGGGAGTACAAGGCCAATAAGTATGACGAGGTACTGGTCGGCTACGACAAGCATCCGGAACCGGGTGAGCCGGGCACTGGTGGTTATGAGCCGGTATTCCGTTATTCAGTGAAACTGCCTCAAACAAGCTGGTTCCGCCAGAAGGACGTCAACGAAGTCTTCTGGTTCAGCGTAGTAGCAGTGTATGACCAAAATGACCCGACCTATCCCTGGGGCTGGACCAATCATAAGCACGTCTTCAACGACGATGCCGTTGCTGGATACCAGGGAGTCACCGGCGGGTGGATATGGGAAGAGCTGTATGACCAGACCGGCAGGAGCACGGATATGTCGTTTATCCTGTTCACTGAGCCGGGCTGCTTCCCATCCTGCCACAAGGATTATTTCACCTGGCTCTCTATGGGCAAACCTGATTGCTGGTGCTACTTGCGACAGTGCTATGGCGACTCCGATAATGCATACGAAACCACCAAGACAGGAAAATTCTATGTCCATTTCAACGACCTGAATCTGCTTTTGGCCAACTGGAATGTAAAAGGCACTACTATGCCGGTGCCGGGTATCTGCGCTGACTTTGCCCGCGATACGGAAATTACAAAAACCGGTACCTACCGAGTCCATTTCAACGACTTGAATATCCTGCTTGCGAACTGGAACGTAAAAGAGCCACCAGGAGGTCCAGGTATGCCGACCGATTGCCTGAAGTGCCCGTGATGTAGCAATGTAGGTATTTGACCTTCGACGAAAAGGGCTGTGAGTAACTTTTGCTCACAGCCCTTTTTTATTGCTTATCTACAGGTGCTCTGCCTCAGACTTATACTTGACGGGTTGTTTTTTGAGTTCAGCTATGGTAGGCAACAGTTGAAATGAGTCTATTCCTTCAGCTTCGGTAAACTTATTTATTACTCGCTGAATCCGGCTTATATTCCTGCTGTGCATCATCGCAAACAGATTGTATGGCCAGCCTTCAAAAGTCCTCCTCTGGTAACAATGGCTAACCATCCTGAAGCGAGCTAATCTTTTGCCTACCTCAATAACCCTACTTTGCGGAACCTTGCAGACAAATAAAATATTTGCAACAAAACCAAGCTTACGATAGTCAACCACACCTGCTATACGGCGGACAACACCTTTGTTAATTAGCTCTGCTATAATTCCCACAATATCTGCGGCCCCTAATCCATCGCTGCATAAAAAGGCAAAGGGGTCTGCCGTAATGTCCAGACCGCCTTGCAACTTTGAGAGTATAAGTCTTTGATTCTCGTCCAGCTCAACTACTTCGCTCTTTGGGATTTCTCCGACATCTTCTAATGATAAGTCACTATCACTCTCTGCGTCGAAACGGACATCGAGCTTAAAAACACGCTCGGTGGGCAGACTGTGAAAATCAATACCGAAACGGGAAGACAATCCCGCCAGCACAAAGTCAATTTGCTCATCGGTTTGTGCACGGAGGGTGAACCATAAATTGTAGTAATGAGTCCTTAGATAATTATGAGAAACATTCTCCAGAGAACTAACCATCTCGGCAACCTCCTGGATTTTCTCCTGCGGAATATGCGCGGCAACCAGAGTGCTTATCATACCAAGAGCACGATAATTTAATAGTGCGCCGATTCGCCTGATAATCCCTGCGTTTTTCAACGTGCGGGTTTGCTCTAAAATTTCTTCCTCGCTGCGCTCCAAAACTTTCGCAATCTCGGCAAACGGCCTTTCGCAGATTGGTAAACCATTCTGAAGTGCATTGCACAATCGTTTTTGCAGTTTCGTCAAACGCAAAGTCAACTTTTTCTCCTCGGCTGATAATTACAAACTGGGTCTGTATCCAGATAGTCACCAGCCATCGCATAAGCCCTTGCCCTGCAGCCGCCGCAAACGTCGAGATATTCGCAAATTCCGCAGTTGCCGCGGTAGGCCGACAGATTGCGGATTTCTTTTAACAATTGCGACTCGACCCAAATCTTTCCGAAGTCGAAACTGTTTTCAACAAGATTACCCGCCGATATGTCAAGAAACCCGCAGGTCTGCACATCGCCTCTATAACTTATAAATCCAAAGCCTCTGCCGCCCATACAGCCGCTAACGGAATTGACGATTGTCTGCGAACTCTTCGTTGAAACCAGTTCGGTCTGGCGGCATATACGGGCGAATTGCGGGCCGCAGGTTACACGCACCTCGATTGGCGATTTTTCCTTTAACCGGAGCAAATCTTGCAGAAGTTTTTCGTATTCTGCCGGTTCAAGCACCTCCGAGGCAATTTTTTCGCCCCGGCCGGTCGGCACAAGTATAAATGGATTAAAACAATAAGCCCCAAGCTCCTCGGCTAACTTTGCTATCGCAGAAATCTCAGGTAGGTTACTTTTTGTGATAGTAGTGTTAATCTGGAAACGGATACCGGTCCGGCGAGCCGACTTTGCGGCTTCGATAGCCGAGTCAAAAGCACCGTCGGTCTGCCTGAACTTATCGTGGGTTTGCGCGGAGGAGCCATCGAGAGAGATGGATAGTGCCAAAATGCCGGCCTCTTTTAGATTAGCAATGGATTCATCAGTAATCGTGTATCCGCAGGTAGCCATTACCATTCGTAGTCCTAAATCCCGCCCATATCGGATAAGTTCGTAAATGTCGCTGCGTTCCATTGGCTCACCGCCGGTAAGAATCAACACGCATTTGCTGAATCCTGCCACAGACGTGAGAATCTTCCTGCACTGTTCGGTAGTCAGCTCTTCATTAACACGACCGGCCTCCGCTCGGCAGTGTTTGCAGTTAAACCTGCATCGGCGGGTAAGTTCAAAGGCAATAAGATGAGGTTTCTCCATTGATTATCGATTATTGATTATTGATTATTGATTATTTACTATTGAGTGTGGACTTTTAGTTTTTTTGCCGTTTCTTTGGCAAAGTAGGTGATAATAATATCTGCGCCGGCGCGTTTGATGGAGGTGAGCATTTCAAGCATTGCGGCTTCTTTGTCCAATAGGCCGGCCTGGGCGGCGGTGTTTAACATCATATATTCGCCGCTTACATTATACGCCGCGATGGGACAATCAAAACGCTGCTTTGCACGATAGATAACATCAAGGAAACAAAGGGCTGGCTTGACCATTACAATATCGGCACCTTCCTCAATATCAAGTGCAATTTCGGCCATTGCCTGGCGGGCATTTGCCACATCCATCTGATAGCCCTTTCGGTCGCCAAAAGCCGGGGCTGACTCGGCGGCATCTCTGAACGGCCCATAGAAGGCAGAAGCGTATTTAGCTGAGTAAGACATAATGGCGACATCGTGGAATCCATTTTCTTCGAGGGCCTCACGGATATACCGCACCCGGCCATCCATCATATCCGAAGGAGCAACGATATCTGTGCCGGCCTGGGCGTGCGACAAAGCAACTTTGGCCAATAATTCGCAGGTCGAGTCATTATCAATTTTGCCATCTTTGATTACGCCGCAATGGCCGTGCGAGGTATATTCGCAAAGGCAAATATCGGTAATGACCAAAAGGTCCGGCGTGCGCTTTTTGATTTCCTTTATAGAGCGCTGCACAACGCCATTTTCCGACCACGCCTGCGAACCAATTTCGTCCTTGTTTTTGGGCAGACCAAAAAGAAGCACGGCAGGTATGCCCAGCGAAGCGACCTCGGCTGCCTCATCGGCAACCGTATCCGGCGAAAAATGGAAACAATCCGTCATCGACTTAATCGGCTCCTTTAGCTTTTTGCCTTCTCGGACAAACAATGGATATACCAGATTATCCACGCTTAAAGCAGTTTCACGCACCAATCTGTGCATAGCGTTACTGCTGCGAAGACGTCTCAAACGAATTTTCGGAAAACTCATCAAAAACTCCTTCCTGCCACCAAGACACAAAGACACCAAGATTACACAACAAAATTGTTTTTCAAATTTTATCTACACTTCTTTTGTGACTTGGTGCCTTAGTGGCAAAAATTGCTCTCTGCCACCAGCTATTTCTTCATCCGTCAGATAGCACGTCGGCTCATTAAGCCAGTATTTATCATCAGTTTCGGCGCCCAGGAATCTAAAGTTGCCTTTACACAAATCAAACCACTTGCACCGAAGGCACCTCGCATCGGCAAACTGTGTCTTGTTACGCAGCTTATTTAGCACCGGTTCAGAATCATTTTCCCAGATTTGTCTGAAGGTTTTATCTTTGATATTACCGAGCGTATAATTGCGCCAGAATTGGTCCGGATACACGCTGCCATCCCAACTGACGCAGGCGATTTTTTCGCCGATGCGGTTCCCACCATTTGCAAGCAGAAGCTTTCTGGCTCTGTGGAGATTTCTGTTTTTCTCTTTTTGCATTCTCACAAGCAGATAAGGCCCATCAGCGTGATTACCCACAGTAAGCACTTCATCTATCAACCCTTTCTCCGCGAAGACACCCGTCTTTTCTATAATCACATCAAGAACCGCTCGCGTTTGTTCGGGCGACAGGAGCTGGTCCTCAAGAGTTTTTGCTCTGCCTGTTCGGAGCAAATGATAAAAGCAGATTCTCCTTACGCCATTTTCAGCGGCGATGTCGAAAACAACAGTAATTTGGTCTGCATTTTGTTTTATTATAGTAAAACGCAGGCCTGTTTTTAAGCCTGCCTTTTTGCAGTTTTTAATCCCCGACAGAGCCGCCCTGAAGCTGCCCTTTGCCTGCCTGAAGGTATCGTGAAATTCCTCACCGCCGTCGAGGGAGATACCCACATAACTTACTCCGGCATCAGACAGTTTGCCGGCGGTTTTGGAATCAATCAAAGTCCCGTTGGTGGAAATAACAGTTCGCAATCCCAATCGCTTTGCCTCTGCCAGCAATTCGAATAAATCATCCCGCAGCAACGGCTCGCCGCCGCTAAATAACACCGCCGGACAATTAACCTCCGCAAGCTGCGAAAGCAATCGCTTTGCCTCATCAGTTGTCAGCTCATCCGCCAAAGGCGGAGCGACCCCGGAAGAACTATAACAATGCAAACACCGCAGATTGCACCTCTGCGTGCAGTTATAAGCAATAACGGGGCCGAACGAACTGCCCTGCCCATACCGCAAATCGTCTGATTCGCCGGCCAGCCCACAATATAGTTTCGAGATATTTATCATAAGTGCGTTTTCTCTATCGCATCAAGCAAGCCGTCAATGGTATGTTCTCCGGCTGTTACATCAACCCTGACGCCAAGATTTTTTAATTGCTCGGAAGTTGTCGGCCCAATCGATGCAACCTTTACCGTTCCCAAATTTAGTACTCCGATGGGAACCTGCTCAAAAAACATCCGAGCCGAAGATGGACTTGCGAACGTCAGCCAATCAATCTCGCCTCTATCAATTTTTTCAATCAGCCAGCCAGTTTCGTTTTTCTGCTCTACAGCGGTATAAATGGCCACATTGAGAACTCCCGCCTGCTCTAAAAGCTCGACAAGCTCCATTGAAGCGACCTGCGAGCGCAAAAGCAGAATCTTCTTGTCCCGCAAATTCGTAAAGCACATCAGTTGTTTACCAAGCTGCTCACCCGTGTAAACAGTCGGCACAAAATCCGCCTTTATTCCAAATTCGCTCAACCTGGCGGCGGTTTCACTACCTATTGCAGCAATTTTAGCAGGGCCAAAAACTCTCGCGTCTTTGCCCAAGCCCTGCAAGGCCTCAAAGAATATACTTACGCCATTGGCGCTGGTGAAGATTACCCAATCAAATTCGGCCCGATGGAGACGGGCCACCGCCCGCAGGAACTCATTTGATTCTGTCAGCGGTCTTATTTCCATCGTGGTAAATTCTATCGGATTACCACCACGAGAAATAATTTTAGCCGCAAAGGCAGCATTGCCCCCTGCGTCCCGCGTTACAACGATATTTTTACCAAACAACGGCTTTTTGGTGAACCAGTCCAGCCGGGCGTCACTATCGGCAGCAGCGCCGATAATTACAATGGCCGGAGGTCCGATTTTCTCCTCCGTACATTTTTCGCTTAACCGGCCAAGCGATGCTTTTACAACCCTCTGGGTCGGAAGCGTAGCATCAGCGATTACTGCTGCCGGCGTGTCCGCAGCCATACCATTTTCCATCAGTCGCCCGGTAATAAAATTCAGATTGCCCATCCCCATATAGAAAACTATTGTGCCCTGGAATTTAGCCAGCCACTTCCAGTCGATATTACTTTGCTGTTTTCCCTCTGCTTCCTGGCCGGTAACAAAAACCACCTGCGAACTATAGCACCTGTCAGTCAGGAGGATGCCGGTATAGTCAGCGGCGGCGATGCCGGCGGTTACACCCGGCACGATTTCAAAATCGATTCCCGCATCGACGAGAGCCGCGGCCTCTTCGGCACATCTGCCGAATATACAGGGGTCGCCGCCCTTTAGCCGCACGACCGTTTTCCCGCTGGATGCCTTTTCGACTAATAACCTGTTGATTTCTTCCTGGCTAAACCCGCCGGCAGGCGTGCGTTTTGGAACGTGGATAATCTCAGCATTTTTCGGGGCCAGGTTAAGTAAAGCCGGATTGGCCAGCTTGTCGTAAATTACACAGTCGGCAAGCCGCAGAACCTCTGCCCCACGGACGGTAATCAAATCTATTCTGCCCGGCCCTGCACCAACAAGATATACAAAACCTTTGTTTTTTGTCTTTTTAACCACTGATTTCACAGATTACACGGACTTATATTTTTCAATTTTAACCACAGATTTTCACAGATTCTCACAGCAACAAATTTCAACAAAAAATAAGCGGACGCAAATAAAATAAGATGGTGTCCCCAGATTTCTCCCCAGATTTCCAGATTTCCGGATTTCCGCGCGTCAAGTTGATGATTTTGTTCGACATTCCCTTTTCGATTTTTACTCACCTATTGGTTTGTCCATGAGCCACCAAGGAGTCTTCATGAGCTTGGCTCCGTCCTCCTTTGAGCAGAACTGGTGCATCGAGTCATTTATGAAATATTCCCAGAAGGATCTTTCATAATCCTTGTCAAAAATTTTAAATGCCCCCTTCTTTTCTTGTTCTTTCAAAAATTCTCGATACGCATCCAGTGGCTCGACACCAGCCTGTTGGAAAATAATACGCCCACCGTACTTCTCATACAGCGACTTGTTGATTTTCCATGATTTGACGAAATGCTGCGCCAATTCCATTGCCTTAGTCTTTTCATCTACTTCTTTGTTCGTCTTCAGAATGTTTTCGAGTGTTTGCAGCCTTGAGGTCTTCTCTGTTCGCTCCTGTTCAGTGAGGGACTTAGATTTCAACTCTTCCAACAAATTATCTCTATCTTTTTCAAACTTTGCATGCCACTGCTTTTTCATTCCCTCTGCCTTCTCCTCTATCTTCTGCACAAGTGCATTTAATTCATCCTCTGTCGGCTCAATCTTATTTTCCTTTGCGTATTGTTCCAGAAGTGCCCCGAAAATCAATTCTTTCAAGTTGTCTTTGTCTTTGATACTAATTCTATTTCCGAGAACCACCGCAATAGTGTCTTTGTCCGGCGCTACCGCCGTCGACTGTTTTTTGCAGGACAACGCAGGAATAACAACTGCGGCGGCAAGGGCTATTGATATAAGGATTCGTTTCATATATAGATTCCTTTCCTTGTCGAACATTGTTTATATTGATTCGCATAACATCCCAAATACCATTGTGTCGCCCCTATTTATCCGCCAGAGGCGGATAAGACGCCTGCGAAACTTTGATTCAGCTCGTGTGTTCTCCATTTCTTATGACTCGGGGAATATCAATGTAAACTATGAGCATAATATAGCACTCGCCGGACGGAAATCAATCTTGTATTTAGCCATTACATTATAGCCAGTGGGATAAGAAACTATCTCAAAACATAGTGTGTCATTCTGAGTCCTTCGCTGCGCTCGAGGATAAACTCTGCGAAGAATCTCTCTTTTTGACAGGCCAGACCCTTCGCCCCCGTGCTTTCTTGTGA
>Ga0315294_10005969_pt1 | contig 13374 bp, 14 predicted proteins | sample YL17G13_40_MG_FD_203626 | JGI IMG/M metagenome (GOLD analysis project Ga0315294, IMG submission 203626) | Sediment microbial communities from Yellowstone Lake, YNP, Wyoming, USA - YL17G13_40 | ecosystem: Environmental > Aquatic > Freshwater > Lake > Sediment | place: USA: Wyoming | collected... | reverse complement strand
CATCATGCAAAGACATTGTTTTTTAGTTTTGATGAATTTAAAACTATGGATAAAACATTGAAAAAAGAGATAAGAGACAATGGCATTATAATATATGAAAAAGGTAAACAATGGAACGAGATAAAACAAGAACTAAGAAGATACAAGAATATTATGATTTAAGTTGCAATTATTTGGAGTCAGCAAAGATTAGTTTGAAAAACGAGCTTTACGAACCGGCCATGTTCACAGCGATACATGCTCTGGAATTGGCATTGAAATCATCTCTTTTAACAAAAACTGAAGGGGCGTGGAAAACACATAATATCGGAGGGGAGTTTGGTAAATATTTCAGAAAAGAACTTGGAGATGAGATTTGCCGCAAGATAAACGTGCTTTTATCAAAGTATAATCTCCCGAGATATCCAAGTGAAGCACCATTGGACCCCGATGAAGTTGAAAATGACATTAAGTTTATCGAAGATTTAATAGAACATCGAATCCCTAATTTACTTTAATACTAGCAATCACTTAGTTACAAGGCGTGGACGTAGGGTTTTTGCTTTCTTTATCTATGACATAGCATTTTATTTTTCTCATCCGTAGTAAGTTGTTCATAAAATCTTTTTGTCGCTTTCTTATTGATCATCCTTCCAATTTTTATTGCATCTTCTTCAGTGAGTGCGCTTTTTTCAAGGAGTTTGTCCATTAAATCTAATACTTTTCTTCTATTTTTTATCCATGTTATTCCTTTTGAGATAACAGCAATCTTGTTTATTTCTTGTAGGTAGTCAAGGATGATAATCAAGACATTGTGATTTATTTTTCCATGGAGTAGTTTTTCTAATTTTGTCATTGTAATGATACTTTCATTAGTATTTTGCAGTATTTCTTCAACGAGTAAAACGTCGCTCAATGTAGGTAGTTTTTCAAGATTTAGATCTTTTTTTGAGATGGTCATATTAATACCCAAATTTTCGTTCATATTCTTTGTGAGAGAACCATTCTAAGATGACACTTAAAATCATGATCCTATCTTCTTGGATAGTATAGACTAATCGCCAAGCGTTCGGAAGATCATATTTCCAAAGGTTTGTAATGCGATAATTTTTGATGTATTGTTTAGGCCACAAAGATCGAGGAATCTTTGCTCCGCACATGGGATTTTTCTTGAGATCGTCTATTGCGCGTTGAATAAATCTGTAAAGTTGTTCGTCTTCGTATTTGCCTTTATGTAATTTCTCGAAATCATTTTCAAGTTTTTTAGTTGCGAAGGCGACATAAGTTGGTTTCTTATTCATCTTAGTTTGACTCCAGACGAGAGTATCTTCTTTACCATCTCTGGGTTCCAAGTCCATATGATTCTTCCATCTTTGTCTACCATGATTTTTCCTGATTGTTCAAGATAATCTATGATGAGGCAAAAGGTTTGGTACATCATTTTCTTCGGTAATGCCTTCCATAGTTCAGTCTTTTTTGGATAATCCATGTGTTGTATGGTCTCCTCCACCATGAGAATCGTATCGAGTTTTGGGTAGTGGATTATTTGTTTCATTTCGTTTTTTCTCATTATATAAGTTTATATAATTCATATATTTAAACATTCTGTTACACCTATTGTTTTTCTATCAAAATAAGTGGAATCGTGCGTTTATATGTACTGTTACAGTTCCTAGCAAATTTTGTTTTATTTGTTATAAATTGGTACATAAAGCTATAATTTTTATGTTAGATGCAGTAGAAGGTGTGGACGTTGGGCTAGATATGGAAGCAATATCTACTCATTCATTTGATTTTATCATTACATGATGAACTTCAAGTGAATTATTTGTCCAAATTTTTACTATGTCAAAATCTGAGTTATATTCCCAATGCCATGACCCTTGAGGATCTGAACATGTTACACTAAAACCCTCTGGATAGATCCTGCTTTGTCCCACATATATCTCTGTTGGACCGGTTGCGTTGTTGCCTTTAAATTCCAAATTTAAAATCTTGTTTTTGTAATCATAATCAAAGGTGATAGAAGTTCCTGAGACCTTTTGTGGATATGGGTAAACAAGGTATTTCAACTGATTAAGTTCGTTTCCATTTTCGTCTATTATTCCAAACCCATCTTGAGCGGCGTAGTCATAAGACCAGTATGTCCAACTTGCTGATTTATTGTTCAGTATACTTAGAATATCTGTCAGGTAAGCACTCATTCCATATGTCTGATTCATAACTCCAAATTCTCCCAGCATCCATGGGACGTTTGCATTTTCTGCTTCGGTGTCTCTCATTGATAATGTTTTTTTGATCAGGTAAGGAAATCCAAGATATGGTAATCCTTGATGTACTGTTGGCTGATAAAAATGAGGTGCGTACACAACCTTTTCATAATTCAAGGCAGGTAGATACGATCTAAATCCTGCGCTTGTCATTATCTGTGGTTCATAAAAGATATAGTGGTCAGGATCAACGGTTCTTATTGAAGCAATTATTTTATTATAGAACTTTTTAAGATGGATTTTTTCAAAAGTTGCTGGTAGGTAAGTTCCAAAATAGGGTTCGTTTAGAATTTCGTATCCAAGTATTGATTTGTCCTTGAACCTCTCTGCAACGCGTGTCCAGGTGTTTATGAAGTGATCCTGTAGTTCATCTTTTGTCCAAAAATTTTTAAAAGCTCTGCGAACAGCAGGCTGTATATAATTTATCCACCATGGTTCTACCATTTTATAACTGAAACCATCGTCCTGGACGGCCCAATTCGGTGCGCCGTCCCCGCCAAATTTTTGACTGTATAGATCTTGGTGCATGTCCAGTATCACGTTCAGACCTAAGTTGTTTGACCAGTTCACACGCTCTTCTATCAGATCTAGATAGGTTTGGTTATAGATTCCTGGCTCTGGTTCTATTGCTGACCAAAAAATTAAGAGTCTTACGCAGTTGAATCCCCAGTCGTCTTTCATCCTTTTGTAGTCGTCGTATGTCTGCCATGATATTTGGTTGTCTGAGTATTTTGCCATGTTGCTGATGTTTAGACCGTGTAGGATGATGGATCTGTTGCTTTCGTCAGTGATCCAGTTGTTTGAAGCAGATGCTGAATTTATGAATAAGATGAAGATTAGAATGAGGATGAATTTAGTTTTCATAGAGGTTTGATACTAAATTTATTATTTATATTTTTCTTGGATTAAACCAAAAAGAAAATGAATAGGAAATAATATAAATTAGTTAAACTAATATGTACTTAGGTGAACTAAGTATGACTCAAGCATTGATAGAATTAAATGAAAATATAAATCGTGTTTTAAATATCGTTAAAGCAAAATATGATTTAAAAGATAAAAGTAAAACTATTGAGTTTATCATAAAAAAATATATTGAATATGAGAATGAACCTGAACTCAAACCGGAATTCATTAAAAAGATAAACAAAATCAAAAAAGAAAAAAGTATTCGCGTGGATGATTTTGCCAAGAGGTATGGCCTAGATGTATGATCTTGAAATAAAGCCTACTGCTGATAAAATTTTTAAAAAACTATCCAAAAAGAACAAAAAACAATTAATAATTATACATAAAAAAATCGTAGAAATCAAATCTAAACCACAACATGAATATAAACATCTTCGACCTCCCTTGCAAAACTTTTCAAGAGTGCATATTAATTCACATTTTGTACTAATCTTTAATATAGATGATACGGAAGAAATCGTTACAATTTATTATTTTGGTCATCATGATGATGCTTACAAATGGAGACCAACTATAGAGTAATATGCTGGGTATAGGTCGTAAGTCTCTTTATTTATTGAACAACATAAGGACACAAATATTGGATAAAAAACATGACGCGGAAAATGAACGCAAGTTTATATATAAGTTTTAGACAAGCCACAGTTGTTGAACGCATTTGGCCTTGTTGTTTGAATCTGTAAAAAGACGCGGGTTTTTGACTGGGAGTAAGGATGGTGGGCTTTTTCTGTTGTTGACTGCTGTTAGATCGCCAAATTTCTTCGTAAGATTATTTATCTCTAATACCATCCCTCACCACCTTCTAGGGAAATATAAATGCACGTTATTAGTTTATTTGTCAAGAACTTATAGAAAGTTAAAGTCAAGTCTGAATGATAAAGAAGCTTTTACATGGCGTGGACGTAGGGCTGTTTGATAAGTGTGCAGAAATGGATGTTTTTTCTAATGCCAAAAATTAAAGTAGAAACTAACAATATCATTTTAGGAACGAATGAATGAAACCTGAAGAAAAAGCACGGAAGAAGATAGACGAACTCTTAATTGGTGCTGGATGGACAGTTAAGGATATGAATGAACTGAACCTCGGTGCTTCGTTAGGTGTTGCGATTCGTGAATACCCGCTTTCTACTGGTGAAGCAGATTACGTGCTATTTGTTGATAGACAACCTGTTGGTGCTATTGAGGCTAAACCTGAGGGGACTACACTTAGTGGTGTATCCGAACAGTCAAAGAGATATATAGAGGGCATCATAGCGACTTTTCCCAATGCTGAGAAACCACCAGCATTTACTTATGAGAGCACAGGTACAGAAACACTTTTTCAAGACCTTAGAGATCCTGATTCTCGTTCTCGCCATGTTTTTGCTTTTCATAAGCCTGAGACGTTATATGGATGGTTTTCTCAGAGTGATACGCTCCGTGGGCGATTAAAAAACCTCCCGCCATTGATAACAACAGGTTTACGTGATTGCCAGAAAGAAGCAATACAGAACCTTGAGAAATCGTTTTATGAAGCAAGACCACGGGCACTTATTCAGATGGCTACAGGTTCAGGTAAAACCTATATGGCTGTTAGTGCTGTTTACCGACTAATAAAATATGGTAATGCTAAAAGAATTTTATTTTTAGTTGATAGAAACAACCTTGGGAGACAGACACGGACAGAGTTTGAACAGTATGTAACACCAGATGATGGACGAAAATTTGTTGAGTTATATAATGTTCAGCATCTGAAATCTAACACTTTCGACCCTGTGTGTAGAGTTTGTATTACAACTATTCAACGGCTTTATTCTATGCTTAGGGGTGAATCAGATGAGGAGTTTGATAGTGAGGTTGAGGAGCAATCACTTTTTGACACACCATATCTCGAGGGGAAACCTAAGGAAGTGTTGTATAATCCCCGTATTCCTATTGAGGAGTTTGATGTTATAATAACTGATGAATGTCACAGGTCAATTTATCATCTTTGGCGTCAGGTGCTTGAGTATTTTGATGCATTCATAATAGGGCTTACTGCTACTCCGTCTAAGCAGACACTTGGTTTTTTTAATCAGAACTTAGTCATGGAATATTGTCATGAGCGTGCTGTTGCTGATGGTGTAAATGTTGGTTATGAGGTTTATCGTATTAATACAGATATAACTGAAAAAGGTGGCTGTATCCCCGCTCAGTTTTATGTTGATAAACGAAATAAACTTACTCGTAAAGTTCGCTGGATGTTACTTGATGAACCAGTTGAGTATGCTCCTAAACAACTTGATAGAGATGTGGTCGCTCTTGACCAGATACGAACCGTGATTAAGACTTTTAAAGATAATCTTTTCACAGATTTATTCCCAGGAAGAACAGAGGTTCCTAAAACACTTGTGTTTGCAAAGGATGATTCCCATGCTGAGGATATTGTTCATATTATTCGTGAAGAGTTTGGGAAAGGAGATGATTTTTGTAAAAAAATCACGTATAAAACATATGGTGAGAAGCCTGAGGATTTAATAGCAAGTTTCCGTAACTCCTATAATCCACGTATCGCAGTCACGGTGGATATGGTATCAACTGGGACTGATATTCGACCTATTGAGTGTATCTTGTTTATGCGTGATGTTAAATCACAGGTGTATTTTGAGCAGATGAAAGGTCGAGGGACACGAACAATTTCTACTACTGATTTGAAGGGTGTTACTCCTGATGCTGAACATAAAACGCATTTTGTTATTGTTGATGCTGTAGGTGTCTGTGAAAATGATAAGACTGATTCAAGACCCCTTGAAAGAAAAAAGAATGTGCCTTTTGAAAAACTACTTAATGCTATTGCTTCTGGAAAACGTGATGAGGATACTATAACATCACTTGCTGGTAGACTTGCACGTCTTGATAAAAAATTGACTGAATCGGAGAGGAAAGAAATCGAGGGCGTTACAGAAGGTCTACCATTAAAGATAATTACTAATAAGTTACTGGATGCCGTAGACCCTGATAAACAAGTTGGAAAAGCAAAAGAGTTGTTTAATACAGATACACCAAGTGAACATCAAGTAAAACAAGCAGCTAAAGAGTTAACAGAAGAAGCATGCAGAATTTTTGATAAACCAATAGTGCGGGATACTATTTGCGAAATAAAAAAACGTAGCGAACAGATTATTGATACAGTTAGTAAAGATAAGGCTACGTTTTTTGGTTTTGATGCTGATGCCCGTGAAAAGGCACGAAGCATGATTAATACGTTTAAACAGTTCATTGAGGACCATAAAGATGAACTTGATGCTTTACAAATTATCTATAGTAAACCATATGGAAAAAGACATCTTACTTATGAACAGATTAAACAACTTGCTGATGCAATACAAAAGCCACCGTATCGTCTAACTCCTGAACTTTTATGGCGAGCATATGAACAATTGGAGAAATCAAAGGTGAGGCGAGCAGGACCACAGAAACTGTTGACAAATATTGTTTCACTGGTTCGTTTTGCAATGGACATGTCAGATACACTGGAGCCGTTTCCTGAGGTGGTGGAGCGGAAGTTTAATCAGTGGGTTTTATTGCAAAGAGAGGCAGGACATGAGTTTACATCGGAGCAGATGGAGTGGCTGGTTCTGATTAAAAATCATATTGCTACCTCAGTGAGTATTGCTCTTGAAGATTTTGACTATGCTCCGTTTTATGAGAAGGGCGGTGTAATTAAACTACAGAAGTTATTTGGGAAAAAGGCTACTACGATTTTGGAAGAGTTGAATGAGGTTCTGACATTATGAGCGATAGTTTGCCAGCCCTTCCCAAAGGATGGACATGGACTAAAATTGAACAAATAATTTGCGACTCTTTAATAGGTCTAGATAAAAGGAGAGCATTACAATCAAAAATTCCAGAAGGTAGCCCATATATCAAGATGAATAATATTACGACAGACGGACGGATAATTACTGATGAAATCGTATATGTTAAAATATCAGAAAAGCAACAAGAGACATATCTCTTAAAAGAAGATGATTTGTTATTCAATACAAGGAATAGTAAAGAACTTGTAGGAAAGACAGGGATTGTTAAAAATATTTTAAAAAATTCAATATTCAATAATAATTTAATGAGAATAAGAGTTTCTGAAGATATACTTCCTGATTTTATATGTTATCAAATGTGTTCTCCTGAATTTCAAAGAAGGATGAACCTTGTTAAAAGAGCAACGACCAATGTTGCAGCAATTTATGGAAAGGACCTATTTCCTTTGTATATTGTTTTGGCTCCGACTTTAGAACAACATCGTATCGTCACCAAAATTGAAGAACTATTCACGAAGTTAGACGCTGGTATCAAACAACTGGATTGTGTTAAAGCACAGTTTAATGTGTATCGTCAAGCAGTGCTAAAATCAGCGATGACAGGGAAACTCACTGAGCAGTGGCGAACAGAGCATAAAGATAAAATTGAACCCGCATCAGTGTTGTTAGAAAAAATTAAAGAAGAACGAAAACAAAAACTTGGGAAGAAATACAAAGAATCGCCCTCTGTTGATACATCCAACTTACCAGAGTTACCTAAATCATGGAAATGGACAACAATTGATAATATTGTCAGATTAGAAAAAGGTTCGATTAGAATGGGACCTTTTGGCAGTCAACTCAAAAAGGCAGAGTTAACTGATAAAGGAATACGGGTTCTTTGGATTGAAAATATAGTTAACAATAGATTTGAATATGGAAATGGTAAATTTATTACAGAAAAAAAGTATGAGCAATTAAAAGGTTTTACAGTGACTTCAGGTGAATTGCTGGTGACAATGATGGGAACGATAGGAAGAGTTGCTGTCGTTCCAAATGATATCGGAAAAGCAATTATTTCATCGCATTTACTACGTATTAAATTAGATAAAAGAATATGTCTACCTGAGTATCTAAAATATTGCATATTATCTGAATATTCAAAAAAACAATTAGATTTTCATTCACGTGGTGTGGTTATGAAAGGATTGAATACAGATATCATAAAATCAATAATTTTTCCTTTACCGCCACTTATTGAACAAAACATTATTGTTGAAGAAATTGAACGACATTTTTCTGTAATTGAGGATATTACAAAAACAGCACATCAAGGTATTGAACAAGCAGAACGATTACGACAAAGCATCCTGAAGCAAGCATTTGAAGGTAAACTTGTTCCTCAAGACCCAACTGATGAACCAGCATCTATGTTACTTGAAAGAATAAAAGCAGAAAAAGAAAAATTAAAACAAACTGGAAATAAAAAATCTAAAAGAGATTTAAAACAACAGAGGTTGATATCATATGCCAAATGAAACATCATCAATAGTCCAAAGAGTATGGAATTACTGCCATGTATTAAGAGATGAAGGAGTTAGTTACGGTGACTATGTTGAGCAATTAACATATCTATTGTTTTTGAAAATGGCTGAAGAGCAGACCAAACCACCGTTTAACAAACCAAGCATCATCCCAAAAGGATACGACTGGCAGAGCCTTAAACAAAGAGATGGAGACGAACTTGAGATTCACTACCGTCATATTTTGGAGACCTTGGGAAAAGAAAAAGGAATGCTGGGCACCATTTTCAGGAAAGCACAAAATAAGATACAAGACCCTGCAAAACTGAAACGTTTGATTGAAATGATTGATGGTGAAGTCTGGATTGGCATGGACATCGATGTAAAAGGAGAAATCTATGAAGGGTTGTTGCAGAAGAACGCAGAGGACGTCAAGGGCGGTGCTGGACAATATTTCACCCCAAGACCACTTATTAAAGCAATGGTTGACGTAACAAAACCTGCCCCTGGAATGACAATGTGCGACCCTGCTTGTGGCACTGGTGGTTTTATTCTTGCGGTTCACGACTATTTATCAAAGAACTATAAGTTAGATAAAGAGCAAAAGAAAAACCTGAGATACCTGACATTTAAAGGGCACGACATTGTAGATGGTGTTGCACGACTCTGCACAATGAACCTTTATTTACATGGTATCGGAGGTGATGAATGTCCAATTCAAGTCAAGGACAGCCTTGCTTCTGACCCAGGTGACCGATTTGACATGGTTCTTACTAATCCTCCCTTTGGTAAAAAAAGTAGTATTACCATTATCAACGGTGAAGGAAAATCAGACAAAGAGACATTAATTTATGAGCGACAAGATTTCTGGGCAACTACCTCTAACAAACAATTGAACTTCCTCCAGCACGTTAAAACAATTCTAAAAATAAACGGTAAATGTGCTATAGTAGTCCCTGATAATGTTCTTTTTGAGGGCGGTGCAGGAGAAACAGTAAGGAAAAAACTGCTCCATGAATGTGATGTGCATACCCTCCTGAGACTGCCAACAGGTGTTTTCTATGCTCAGGGTGTAAAAGCAAACGTCCTATTCTTTGATAGAAAACCTGCAAGCGAAAAACCATGGACAAAAGAACTCTGGATATACGACCTTAGAACAAATCAGCATTTCACCTTAAAAGATAACCCGCTAAAATACGCAGACCTACAAGATTTCATAAAATGTTATCATGCTGAAAATAGGCATGAACGAAAGGAGACCGAGCGGTTCAAACGATTCACCTATGAACAACTAATGAACAGGGACAAAGTAAACCTTGATATATTCTGGCTCAAAGATGAAAGCCTTGAAGATGCAGAAAACCTACCTGACCCTGACGTTATCGCAGGTGAAATCGCAGAAAACCTTGAATCTGCTTTAGAGCAGTTCAATAGTATTGTTGAAAGTTTAAAAACTCAATAATTAAGGTGAAAATATGGAATTACAAGAAGCAATTCAAATTATAAAACAACGATATCAAACTGATGCCGAAAGAATTAATGCCGAAAAAAAAGTTATTGAAAAATATGGTTCAATGTTTCATCCAAGTAATATAGACAACCTAACTGCCGAAGATTTCAAATCATTTCTTTTAATGAAAAATAATTCGCACTGGGAGGGTATTCACAGACAAGGAAATATGCTCACATCAGATATGGGAAAATTGAAATCTGCATTAAAACTTCTTCTCGATGAATCTAGACCCATAAAAGAACGAATTGAAAAAATAATGCCAAAAAATAAACCACCATTGATTAAGGGACTGGGTAGAGCGGTATTAACACCAATTCTTTTAGTTGCTTACCCAAATAAATACGCAGTATACAATAGTGTTGTTGAAGCAGGTATGAATGGTTTTAAAATATTCCCTACTTTTAAAAATGAAAGTTTCGCAGAAAAGTACGTAAAAATTAATGAGATAATAAATAATCTCGCAAAACAGAATGGACTTTCCTTGTGGCAAATTGACGAAGTTTGGTGGCAAGGTACTAAATGGATAACTTCTAAAGGTGCAGTTCCATTGGATGAGCAAACAGCAGTTATAGAAGATGAAGAAGAAGGATTCCCAACAGAATTAGAATCTCAACTTGAGGAATACATAATAAGTAACTGGGAAAAAATACCAGAGTTTAACGAGTTAGAAATTTTGCAGGAGGATGGGGAATACCTTGGTCAACAGTATGACACAAAAGAAGTTGGCAGGATTGACCTTTTGTGTAAAAATAAAAAGTCGGGAGATTATGTTGTTATTGAGTTAAAGAAAGGGAAAGAAAGTGACAAAGTTGTTGGACAAGCTTTGAGATATATTGGATGGGTTAAGAAAAATTTGGCAAAGGAAAAGAAAGTTAATGGCATAATAATTACATTCGAAGGAGACCCAGACGTTAGATTAACATACGCATTAGAACCTATTAGAGAATTTGTTCAACTCAAATTTTACAAATTTTCTATAAAAATTAGTTAACGTTAAATCTAAGGTGGAATATCCTTATCAGTAATAATACAAAACTTGCAATCGTCACAGAGGATTTAACAATCAAATGGTAGATATTTTTATGATATCAGAATATATTCTTTTTAGATATCTAAGAGTTATATCTATGATATCTATGCAATATCATTAACGTAAAATATATACAGAGGTATACATAAATTGAGTAAATATTAAGTATCAAAAGTGATATAAATAGAATTAGAGGCTCAAAACAACACACAACCTCTAAATAGACTTCATAGGAGCGATCGAAAGTAAGGGTGCGTAGGAATCAGATTCTACCCTGAAGTTAAACGGTCACCTGTGAGGGAAGAGGGGCATTGCCCAAAAATCTTATTTTTTTCTTTTATCTAAAAACCTTTTGAATATACTCTTTAGTTAATCTTACTTTTTTCATCACATTACAATAAGTATAACAATCTAGATCACTTGCATTAATATTTCTAACTCCTGATGCAACTAAATCTGATATCCTAATATATTCATCATATTTAGCTGAACTTATACTAAAATTAAAATCAAATCCTCTCATATTTGCTATTTTTCTACATGAATTTCTAACTGTTTTAATATCCATAAAATTTTCTTCACAAAGATGGACTAAATTAGGATATTTTGGTTTTGCGTTCTTTTCTAAAATCATAAAATAAATTATACCAAAGATTTTCTCTACGTGATATGCCTTTTCTTTGGGAATATCAGATAAAGAGTAGTCCCAGTCATTTTTTGTAAAATAAGCGCAACATGATCTTATTTTATTATCATCTAAATACTCTAAAATCTCTTTTAATTGATTATAAGTGAGATCTTTTCCTTTCTTATTTTTAATACTTTTAAATTTGTAATTAAAATTTTTTATGAATTGAGGACTATTTTTCATATCAAAACTAACACATGAAACTATTGTTTTAGTAAATGGAGTGCCACTTACATCAATCGCAAATAATAAATTGGGTTTAGACACAAATCTGTAACAAAGGATATACTTATAAAATTAATCGAAACTAACGATAAAAATCACTAGGCATTCTTTTCGATACTTAACGATTTCGCCCATGCATTCCTCCCCCCACTCCCACGTCTACGAGCATAAAAGAAGTTTCAACGTTCCTACCACTTATTCTCATGAACTATTTTATCAAGACTTTTTCTTTTTTTACCTTGTGTAACAAACTTAATCAACTTTCCAACAAAACGGTTTTTTTCAGAAGGATACCCAAGTGGTGTCAAAGCAACAACCCTAATCGCCTCAGGAATAAGTAATATTTCTTTCACTTTTTTTTCATCAAATCCAGCAATCCAACAAGTCCCAAGTCCCGCACTAGTTGCTCCTAAAACAAGATTCTCAAGCGCGATAGACACATCTACAATAAAATAATCTATACCGTTTCTAGAACCACTTTTTTGAGGATCACCACAAGCAACAATAATTACTGGAACGCCCTTCAACCAGCGGTTAATGATACTAGTTTTTGATAAATCCTCTATACTTTTTTTATCTTTTACCACAATAAAATGCCAACATTGTCTATTTGCCCAAGAAGGTGCAAGTCGTGCGCACTCAAGCACAAAATTTATCTTTTCATCTTCAACGGGTTTATCTAAATAATCCCTGATGCTTGCTCTGGTTTTTATAACACCCTCAAATTCCATAGAAATCACCAAAATCAGTAATTTAAAAACAAATGATCCTTTATAAAACCTAAGATAACAAATTTTATTCTATACGATAAAGAGGGTAATTAGAATAGAGGACCATACAAACATAAACAAGCAATGATATCGCACAAAAGCAATAACCTTTTTCAGCACACCACCATTATTAGACAATAATCTCATGTTCAACAAGACAAAAAAATGGTTAGAAACAAAAGAATTCAAATATGAAGAGGTAAACGGCATTAGATATCCAACGAAAGAAACGATTATCACAATTCATGATTATTTAATAGAAACATTCATCAAAGAAGGGGAAACAGTTCACCGAGGAATGATTTCAGATGCTGCTCTCTCATTTCATGGCATTCAATTTTATCAATATGTAAAAGAAGACAAAAAGGAAGATATCATCGCAAAAGGAGCACATATTTTCAATCAATTTCTTCAAGCAGGCCATCCCTTTATAGACGGAAACAAAAGAACAGGGTTTGTAACACTATGGCTTTTTCTTATACTCAACGACTTTACTTTAAAAATATCTTCCTGGAGCTACAGAAAACATCTAAGAAAAATTAATTCATGGGCGATGACAACAGACACAGATAATACCGATGATATAGTACTATGGATAAAACAACATTTAAACCAGAAAGGCACCGAAAATAAATAATTAGTCGGAGAG
>Ga0315294_10005966_pt1 | contig 13377 bp, 12 predicted proteins | sample YL17G13_40_MG_FD_203626 | JGI IMG/M metagenome (GOLD analysis project Ga0315294, IMG submission 203626) | Sediment microbial communities from Yellowstone Lake, YNP, Wyoming, USA - YL17G13_40 | ecosystem: Environmental > Aquatic > Freshwater > Lake > Sediment | place: USA: Wyoming | collected... | reverse complement strand
TGACTACGAGTATACACGAACAATCCCTTTCGCTCATCCCCGCTGGTCAATCGTTCCGGATGTAGTGTCCACGTTAGGACTGGCTTCAAAGAATGAGCGTATTCGACGTTACCGCGGAATAAAGGAAGACGTTTACGTTCCCGAATTCAAGCCGGACCTTTCATTGGTCAAAAAGTTGGGTTTTCATCCTGATGAGATTATCGTCACAGTCAGGCCCCCCGCAGATGAAGCTCACTACCGTAATCCTGAGAGTACATTACTTTTAATCGAGCTCATGAAGAGGATTTCCCAGACGCAAGGAATTCGGGCCGTGTTGCTACCTCGCAATAACCTACAAGAAAAGAACTTCCGGGCAAAGCACCCAGATTGGTTTATAGATAATAAGACCATTATTCCTCCCGGGGCTGTTGATGGTTTAAACCTCCTATGGTTCTCTGACCTTGTAGTCAGCGGTGGCGGAACGATGAACCGGGAGGCGGCTGCGTTGGGAGTTCCTGTGTATAGCATATTCCGGGGCAAAACCGGAGCCGTGGACCGCAAGCTGGAGCGAGAGGACCGATTAACGATGATCCACAGTGCTGAGGAAGTTTGGACTAAAATCAGGTTTGTCCGGCGCGAAAAAGATAAAACGCTAGACAATGAGCCCAGGGCGGCTCTCCAGGATATCATCAGCCATGTCGAAGACATTATACGAATCGAACAGGAACGTTCGAGAACCGAGGCGTCGGGCACCTTTGCATGAGACGCTCCGCCCGGTGGGGCTTGTATCCGAAGGTCCCAAATGAAAACCCTTAGAATAATTGTGGTTGCAGGCGCCCGTCCAAATTTCATGAAGGTGAAACCTCTAATGAAAGAGATTGCGGAATACAATGCTCGAAGGACTCCAGATGAGTTAGTGCTTCATATGAAGTTGGTACACACTGGGCAACACTATGATGAGAATATGTCTGACGTCTTCTTTCGGGAATTGGGCATCCAGCAGCCCGACATCAACCTCGGAGTAGGATCGGGATCTCATGCCGTCCAGACGGCCCAGATTATGATGGGTTTCGAAACTGTTTGCGAGCGAGAAAAGCCGGATTGGATTGTGGCCGTGGGCGACGTTAATTCCACAATGGCCTGTACATTGGTCAGTGCCAAAACGAGCATTCGCGTCGCTCATATCGAGGCAGGTCTTCGAAGCTTCGACCGGACGATGCCTGAGGAAATTAACCGGATCGTCACAGACACTTTGGCGGACCTGCTCCTGACGCCATCTGAAGATGCCAATGAGAACCTTATTCGCGAGGGGATTTCTCGGGACAAGATCAAATTTGTCGGCAATATTATGATTGATTCCCTTATGGAAAACCTTGCGAAAGCGCGTGCCAGCGGCGTCTTAGCTCGGCTTCGACTCGAACCCGGCAGGTTCGTCTATGTTACATTGCACCGGCCGGCAAACGTGGATGGGCAGTCCAGCCTATCGACAATTATAGCTGTCCTGGAACAGTTATCACGGCGACTGCCGGTGGTCTTCCCTATCCACCCGCGTACTCGCAAGATGCTTTCCGAATTCGGTCTGACGCCCCGCTTTGATAATCGGCTATTATTGCTCGAACCGATAGGCTATCATGATTCGATTTGCTTGACGGAAAACGCCCGTCTCGTGTTGACCGATTCCGGCGGCCTCCAGGAGGAAGCAACGTTTTTCCGTACTCCATGCCTCACGCTCCGCCCGAACACTGAAAGACCGATCACGATCACTTTGGGCAGCAACCGCTTGACCAAACTCGAACTTCTCATGGACGATGTCAATGACTCGCTCAACGGCCCGGAACGCAAGGGCCAATTGCCGCCGTTATGGGACGGCCGCACGGCCGAAAGAACGCTTCGACACCTACTAGCCGCCTCTTCTTGATGAACAGCACGTCCCCCATGAATATCAGCCCGACTAAATCTAGAGCGATGAGCGATCGAGACGACTTGAAGATCATAGAGGATACAACACTTGAGCTCCTCGCGTATTGCAGAGCCAACGAATGGGCCGGCTATGATCCTTACGATGCGCTCAACAGTCGAGTGTTCAAGGCACTTCCCTTCCTGGACTTTAAACTGGCCCGCCTCGCTTTGACCCAGGGGGTCAAGCGATGCCCCATCAACCTCAGGCCGCTATTGTTGGTACCCAAGACACCCAATCCCAAGGGAATCGCGCTGTTCCTGTCGTCTCTCATCAAGCTGTCAAAAATCGGGTTGGTTGACGGAGACAAGGAAATTGACATGATGGCGGATAAGCTCTTTGCTCTAAGGTCGGCCGACGAGCGTTATTCATGTTGGGGCTATAATTTTGATTGGCAGACTAGGGGCGAATTAGTTCCGAAGGGATTCCCCAATATCATCTGCTCGACATTCGCCGCCAATGCTCTTCTGGATGCATATGAGAAATCACAGAAGTCTAAATGGCTCGATGCGGCATTGAGCGCCGCGGATTTCATTATAGATGTGCTCTTTTGGAGAGATCGCGGGTCTATAGCATGTTTCAGCTACACGACGTTGGGACGGTCCGAAATTCATAACGCTAATTTACTCGGCGCAGCTCTTTCCTGTCGAATCAGCCGGATTTCAGGCCAGAGGAGGTTTCTCGAGCCTGCCCTCGATTCCGCGCGCTATTCGGTCGGCAAACAGCATAAAGACGGGTCTTGGGAGTATAGCGAATCACCATCCCAGCGTTGGATCGATAACTTCCACACAGGCTTTAATTTGGTTGCATTGAGGCAAATCAAAAAATATAGTGGGACGGCAGAATTTGACTTCGCCTTCCGCCGCGGATTAGAATTCTACAGGGATCATTTCTTCCGTGAGGACGGAGCGCCAAGATACTTACATGATGCCACTTACCCCATAGATATCCACAGTGTTTCCCAGAGCGTCATAACACTCGTCGAACTAAAGGACTTCGCTGAGGGAAATATCAACCTCGCCCAATCCGTCTTGAATTGGGGGCTGAGGAATATGTGGGACGCACGGGGATTTTTCTATTTCCAGAAGCTGCCGCACTTCACGGTGCGCATCCCTTTCATGAGGTGGTCCCAGGCTTGGATGCTTATGGCCCTTTCCACTTATCTCGAAGATCATTATAATCACAGCAATTTAAGCAGATGATTAAAACAGCGATCGTTGGATGCGGGAAAATAGCCGACGCCCACGCTTGGGCCATTTCGCTGCTTCCGGATGCTGAAATCGTCGGCGTCTGCGATATTGAAGAGCTGATGGCCAAACAACTATATGAAAGATTCAAAATAAAGCGGTATTTTCGCGATATCCATGACATGTTGGAAGCCGCCCGTCCGGATGTCGTCCATATCACGACCCCGCCGCAAAGTCATTTTGAAATAGGAAAAATTTGCCTTGAAGCACGTTGCCATGCGTACATCGAGAAGCCATTCACGATAAATATTTATGAGGCCGATCAGCTAATTCGTCTGGCCGAGCAAAAGAATCTCAAAATGACTGTGGGCACTGACGAACAGTACACCCATGCCGCTATCCACGTGAGAAAGCTCATCAATGATGGCTATTTGGGTGGTCCGCCTGTTCATATGGAAGTCTATTATTGTTATGATCTTGGCGATGAACGTTATGCGAGGTCATTTCTCGCGAACAAAACGCATTGGCTGAGAAGACTGCCCGGCCAGCTCATGCACAACATCATCAGTCATGGGATAGCGAAAATCGCCGAATATCTGACGGGAGATAATATACAAGTCATCGCCCATGGATTCACCAGCGACTTTTTGAAGCAGATCGGAGAACACGATTTGATAGACGAACTGAGAGTGATCATCAATGACGACAATAAAACAACCGCCTATTTTACTTTCTCAACGCAAATGCGGCCGCTTCTCAGAGAATTTCGTATATACGGACCTAAAAACGGCTTAATCATCAATCAAGACCACCATTCCCTTATAAAAGTCCCGGGCAAAAATTATTTAAGTTATTTAGATAAGTTTATCCCACTCAACAATTATGCAAAACAATACCGAAAAAATATGATGGCCAACGCCAAGTTGTTCCTAAAAAAAGACTTTCACATGAAGTCGGGATTGAAACAACTCATAGAACTTTTTTATAGGTCAATTTCCGGTGATTCGCCGCTGCCTATTTCTTACAGGGAGATTCTGTTAACTACAAAAATCATGGATTCTATATTCTCCCAGATTCATCGAAATCCTAATCCCGATTGATCCCCACACGCCACTTCAAGTTACATATAAATTCTTTTTTGTGTTTTTTTAAGAACTTAACTATCTTCCCTCTTCTTTGCCGTTCAGTATTCATAATCCCTCAACCAAACCATCTAGATTACATTTATAAGGTTTTGAATTTAAATAAGCGCAAATAGCTATTTTTTTATTATACCTATTCCGCCCCAACCTTGTTCTTTGTTTTTTATTATTTCTCGAGAATTATATTTCTTCTGAAGTTCATTCCAAAATTTATAAACTTCGCATTTTGTTTCAACTGGATGAACTGCAACATCGTGAAGTGCAATCAAACCTCCTTTTTTCACTAAATAAGAATATTTTTCAAAATCTATTTTAACTCCTTGATAAGTATGATCTCCATCTATAAATAGAAAATCTATTTTCCTTTCTCCAAGCAGATTTTTAACTTTTTCAAAGGTTTCATTTTCATGTGAATTCATTCTCAACAAAAATATTTTTTGAAGAGGTAAAGCAAATCTACTATATAGTTTAGCTCTTGATCTAGGATACCCGCCACCAAATGCTCCTCCTGGTAGATCTACACTAATTATTGTGGCTTTTTGATATGCAATTTTACTAAATATGAATAAAGTTCCTCCTTTTGCAGTGCCTATCTCTAAAATTGTTTTGGGCTTTTTGTCTTCTACAATCTTTGCAAGTTCAGATATTTCTTCTCTAACTTGTAAAGGTCTTAAAATTCCAAATATTTTATTGAAAACAAAATCAATAATTTCTTCTCTACTTTTTTTGTTGTTAAATTTTTTAACTCTTATTGCGCATACAGGAAACCAAATCAATCTCATTAAATATGTAAAAGATCTTCTGAAAAAAGAAAAGATTCCTTCTTTTTTTAAGATTTTAATTGCTGCATTTATCATGGTTTCGAGGATAGACGGAAATCAAACGTTGGACCAAACACCGAACCCACACCGGCCCTAAGCATAACTCAACTCGGCTTCGGATTGGCGGGTTTTGTCAGACGCCCCAGAATAAAACGCGCGACTGAGCGTAGTCCCGGATTCTTGCTTAGATAATTATCTCTCATTTCCGAAAGCCTTCTCCGCAAAAAAACCTTAAGCACCGTTCGAAATCCGCGGTCTGGGTTCCATAAGCCCGAACCAAGTTCGTTACGATAAACTATTGAGAATCGCTCGCGCATCGCCGGGGCCAAATCAAAGATAATGCGGATTGCAGCATCCTCAACAGTGATGTCCAGAGAGCGCCGATCACCCACGAGCACGTGATCCAAGGCAACTGGACCGCAATCGCGTTTTAATACAGCACACGGAAGCGGCGAGTCCGATTCGTTTTGAATCCACGTGGTACCGGCATAGGCTTGCACGTGAAGGGTGCCATTCGACGTTCGTCGCCGAAGGTAAGAATTCTCGATGGCAGTCTGCAAGTTGGTCCATCGGATTTGCGGAGCAACCGAGTTAATGCTTGAGATAATTTCTATTATGCGCCTGGAATCTTTGAAGACCTCGTGGTGTTCCACTATTAAAACAGGTTTCCCAAAGAACAGGTTGAAAGCGATGTCTTCTTGCGAGATATCACTTACATATTTTCTTTGAAACAGCGGAAACCCGCCGAATCTCATCATCGCAGGCTGTATTATATCAGCGACAGATAGCCCAACGAGTTCACCTTGTGGATGTGGGACGGTGTTCACGGCTGCCAAAAAATTGTTCGCCTTGAGAGCAATCATGGCGTTTACGGAAAAAACACCTTGTGGAAAGACCATAACCCTGTCGTGTTTAATCCCAGTCTTTAACCGGTGGCTATCCATACGGGATAAGGCCACCTGCAGGATGGCATTAAGACGGTCGAGGTCTGTGAGGCCGAACTCTGCTGCCGTGTGATTATTTCCGTGGACGCACAGAGAGTAGCGATCCGGCCTTTCTCGAAAAACGCGGGCAATATTCGGAGAAGTTCTTTGAAAGTTGTAAGGTATGAACGCGATGCTCACATGAAAACCTAGTTGATCCATCAGTTTTAGTACCCGCCCGTAATTTAAAAAGCCATAATTTCTCCGTAAAAGGGGGTCGTCGATTATAAGAGTTGCGTATTGCCCATTTGGTTGCCAACATGCCTCGCGAAAAACATGGCGGAATAACATCACTGGGGGAACTAGTTGGGAAAAATAATCTGTTAGGTGCAGGCTCTCGGCCTTGGAATCGAGATCCACAATATTCCCAGCAGCCAAGAAAAAAACCTCGCACTGGTCTCGACGCAGGCCCGCAAAGAATGGCCGGTCGTTTATTGATGCGATTAGCCGGACCGACGTGGCGTTCGGATCACCGACGAGAACACGGTCAATAGACCGATTGACCGGGCCAAACACTAGGTTAGAGAAAGCACCACATATATCTTTGGAATCCGAGGCGATTCTATAGCAGAGGCCCGAACGTTCGACTAGATGAATGGATTGGAAGCAACCTCCTGACAGATAGCGTACTGCACTATTACAAAATGGGTCGGGATGCAAATTATGAACGACTACAAAAGGAAAACGCGAGACCAGATACGAAGCAAGAGAGGGCGGAAAAACCTCCGCCGACAGCCACTTTTTGACCACCGCGGGATTAACAACAAAGCATGAATTCTTTTCTTGAACGGCTATCTCTAAATATTCTGACCAACCCCTTACACGCCTTTCCAAAGGCAACTTTTCCCAGGGTATGCCACAAAACTCAGCGAGATGGACGAGATGGATGTCCGTTAGATCCATTTCGTCTGTATAAGGAACGATCAGTTTCATCGTACTCTTCAAAGAAACCCTGAAGTTGGCCTTAGATAGATTTATCTCTGCTTAGATCCCCGCTCCGCTGGAACCAAAGGCTTGAGTTGTCTCGAAAACTCTTTGAGCGTCACATCGGACCTGAGGGGAACGCCGCACTTGGCGACAGGCTCTGCAGGATTTCCTTGCACGACGGTCATAGGCGGCACTGAGCGCGTCACTACACTTCCTGCCGTTACCACCGCTCCTCGACCGATGACTACGTTTGGTAGCAGGATTGCCCCTGGTCCGATGAATGCCTCACGTTCAATCTTCACTCCGTGCAATTCCCGGAAATGGGCGATAACAGTTACCCGCATGCCAAGCGATGCTTCATCTTCAATTGTGATAAGATGAGGTCGTGACGTATCAAGCACTACGTCATAGCCGATCCATACGTTTTTACCAATCAGAACTCCGCGAGCACGGTGTAGCACCACTCTAAGCGTTTTAGCACCTGGCAGTATTCTTGCCAAGAGTTGAAAAAGACGATTCGTGACACCTCGGAAAATGTTCTCTCTCATTGACCCTGTCGTATGCTAAGATAATAAGCGCCGCCTATGCTGTCAGTCGATTTCTCAAGACGGGCATACTCGTAATTTGAAGTTCTGTTTACATTGGCCATCGATGCAAGGCTCAGTCTTGATTCCCGCCATCCCACCCTTTCGCTAACGATAATCATTGAGGGTTCAACCATTGGATTCGTGCCTTACAACAAAATTCCGCATGGCTTCAAAGGAGCCCAGCTCGGGCAAATCCAGCAGATCAATCTTAACACCGAATTCTTGTTCAAGCAAAGCAACGATTGTAATCGTCGCTAAGGAATCCCAGCCTGGGTCGGATTCGACTGAAGCGGTTCGTATTTGCTCGGGTGCCAAATTTGGGAATACCAAAGCAAAGCATCGGATGAGCCGCTTTTCTGTATCACTCACTTGCCTTCTCCTCGACACGATGAAATAGTGATGGAACTTTTTCGACAAAATGCGTTTTCACTATCCGAAGATCTGGACCAGGAGCACTTCCGAGTAATTGTAAAAAAAAGTCTTGGATCGGGCCGTTGCGAGCAGTGGGTGTGTAATCAAATACAATTTCCTCCACACCAAATTTTTGAAATAGATACTTTAGGCACTGATATTCAATGCGACGGGAAAATGCACGACAGCTCATTACAAAGGTTTCGACAAACACTGTTCTGCTTTCAGACCTTCCAAGAATCACCGCGACCTTCCCCAATGGCCCATATTTGTCTTCGTAGGTCACAGTTACCAAGAACCTCCCTGGATCATTCATAACATTTGTCCAGTCAGATTCACCGTATCGTTTCCCGTTCAAGTTAAACTGATTCGTTTTGTTTATTAATTCCAATACCCTGGCGTCTCTAGGCCTCTTACCAAAAGTAAAGAGTACTGAGGCTTCTGCACTTTGAAGAAAGTCATCCAGAGAACCGCCGGGGATGTCGAGGGCCCCCCTCAATACGCTCGCATTGCGAATGCTTTTTAGCCGGAATTGATCTTCTTGCGAAATATTATCCTTCGCAAAAAGGTCCCGCAATTGCTGAAAGAGTTCCCATATCGCCGAGTAATCATTCTTAGGGAAGACGATGCATTTTATATCTGGAAAGGTAGCCTTTACCTCAGCTACTTCCATAGGGCTATCATCCACAAAAACAACTGCATCAGGCGCTACATTCCATGTTTGTAAAATACGTCCGACGGATTCAGATTTGCGCGTCCAATGAATTTCGAACGGGAACACACTGTCTCTGGGAAGCAGTAAATTCTTCCTTTCAAACGCCTGATCTACTAAAGCAGGGTCGTTCTTGCTAGCAATAGCGATCAGCACTCCTGCGCCCGCCAAAGAGGCGAGAAGCTGCTGATAGAGTCCATGCATGTGTGAATTTTGGTCCATGTGCCAAGAGATACCGTCAACACCAACTTCGCCTAAAATCCCTGACCAGAGTGTGTCGTCTAAATCCGTAATCAGCCCCTTCTTTGGATTTGGATTCTGAATCAGAGCTGCCAGCAGTTCTGCAATTATGGAGGCATGATTAAGGCTGTAGGGAAATCCAGCCATAATATCTGTCTTCACATCCAAGCGGTCGCTCAGAGGAGAGAGTTCGTTCAAACGCTGGACTCCAACGATACGAATACTGGGCTCATGGGAGATCGCTGCGCCAAGTGAAGTGACAGTCTGAAACAAGTCTAGCTCGAAGGAGATGCCTTGAAGCCTCCGAGTATAAAATATTGGAGGCAGCGGAAGAGTCGGCATGCATACACACGTTAAAACAGAGCGAGAGATCTGTTTTAGATCTTGAGCCAAGCGAGCTCCCTGTTTATTTACCGACCCTATGATATCAAGTAAGTCTGTTGGCCGCCATCCACCCAATCTACGGATACCAAGCCGTGAATCCAGATCTTCCCACTCGATAGCTACTGCCGCTATATCAAATTCTGTTGGGTTAAGACGTTCTAGGTTTCCCGCCAAATCTCCAAACAAACCAGTTCCAATTTCGATGCGGTGATTTGGAAAAAGCCTTCGCAACTCGGCAATAAGGAAAGTCTGCAAATGAAGCGGGGTAAAACCGCAGGCCAAGAAGACTTTCAGCGGCAAAGCGTTTTCCGGCAATTCTGCCCTAACAAGCTCTAAGGCATCGATCAGCTTCACGAACTAGCCTCCCCGATCCTTATGATATCAAAACACATCTAAATAAATCGACGGGAATACCTCATTTACAGGTTCCTCTTTCCAAACGGTAAAATACGTATGCAAGATTCTCTGCGAAAAACGAAATCGCATCGTAAGGAACGGTTCTATCTCAGCGTAGCCAAGAATGGGAACGATAGCCATTCGGGCGCCTGCCCCAGCTGCCTGGGCGAGGAGTTTTCTCACCAAGATTTCTCGCTCCTGTTTTTCTAAAGTGCCCCATAGCAGATCTTCGATGATTAAGCACTTCGTCCGCTCTGGATTGGCGATCTGTATTACATAACCGGTTACTATTCCGTGTCGTAGGCCAACTTTATGCTGCGCGACAATTGAGCCTATACGGCGCAAACATTGCCATTCAGCTTCCTCATAGCTCCATATTCGACTCAGCGGCGTTTGCTCTGCTATTGGCGCAGCCGTGCGTAAAAATCCCTCAACAATCTCCTCATCTCCCATTTTTTCCGCTTCGCAAGGTTTTTTTGGCCAAAGTAAAGCTGATAAGTACTGAATAGAATAGGCGCGCGCGACCGGCAATCCAAGTCTTCGGCAACACCCTTCAATCATGTAGTCCATTGGTTCGCCTTTGACGCAGTAGTTAACCATTCCGTCAAAACCAACCGCTTTTGCTCTAGTCACGAGTTCACTCCATAGTATCACTCCATACCCTTTTTTCTTATAAGGAGCTGCAACTGAAAGGAACGTGATGACTAAGATCCGTAGAGCCCGTCGTCTGAGCTGGACATATCGTGGAAAACCAGCTACAAATGCCACAGGCTTGGACCCTTCATATATCGTAGGCGCCAGATAAAATGTGGAACCCGGATACTGAAAACAGGACTCAATAAATTCGGCCGTATAAAGCAAGGGCTGCTTGCTGTTCTCAGCCCAAGACTGCTGCATCATTAATGCCACTTCTCCATAATCACCGTGGAAGTCTTCCATCGAACGCGCCGGTGGTTCGGAGGATGATGAAGTGGCAAACGATTGGCGTTTGGAGGGCATCGTCATTGTTTTGATTCGCTCATTTGCCGTGATACGAACCTGCATAGAGGTCCGACGATAGTCATTTGTTCAGGATCGAGTGCTTCAAAATCAATTTCGCGGCCGAAATATTGTTGAATTTCTGTTAACAATTCTAGCAAACCCAATGAGTCAATGTATCCCGAGAGATATAAATCGCAGTCGTCGGAAAAATCACGAGGCAAATCGCGGCCTTGATCCTTTAGTTTGCGAGCCAAGTAATTCATAAGGAACAGTCGAACATCATCTGAATTCGTCGTGCTCATAAACCCTCTTGTAGTAGCGTTAACATTGCTTTGCGATCAAATTTACTATTAACATTTCGAGGCAGATTCCTCATGAAATGATACCTTCTGGGAACCATATACTCGGGAAGTCGGGACTTCATCGCGTTGTGGAGTACCTGGTCATCAATTTTGTCGCCCTCGATGAACACCTCGATGCCTCCAAATCCACTCGGGGTGAGGGGCCAACCGACCGCGACCACACCGTCCAAACCACAGGCCTCGCGCACAACAGCCTCGATTTCTCCAAGTTCGACCCGGTGGCCAAATATCTTGACCTGAAAATCGATCCGGCCCAGATGGGTCAATGGACGATCGGCTACTGGCCGACGCACCCGATCCCCAGTTCGGTAGAAGGCATACGTCTTGCCAGGCGGAATGACGAAGGCCACCGCTGTTTTTTCAGCATCCTTCCAATATCCAAGAGACATCTGGGGCCCGTTCATTAGGAGTTCCCCCTCTTCTCCCGGGGGTACTTCGTTCAGATTCTCATCAACCACCAAGACGTTCATTCCCGGATATGGATACCCAATGGGAACTATGCCCAATTCGGACTCCCGAGGTGAATATATCGGATCCCATCGATAGAGAGTACAGGCAATTGTAAGCTCTGTCGGGCCGTAGAGATTTTCCAGCTTGGTGTTTGGCGCGGCTTCCATCCAAGCTTCGGCCGAAGAAACCGGTAGCGGCTCACCGCAAAATAAGCTCCACCGAAGCGAGGGATATAGACCAGGTTTCAACATGCCCAACTGCCTCATGAATGCAGCGGTGGACGGAACAGAAAACCATATCGTCAGTTCCATCTCTTGAATGAATTTGTTCGGCTTGATCATCGTTTTTTGGGAAGGACAGCACACGCAGGCTCCCCGCTCCCAGGAGACAAACATGTCGAATACTGACAAGTCGAAAGTCATATCGAACATCTGAGACAGCCGATCTTGTTCGGTGACCTCGTAACGTTCAACCATGTGATCGACGAACGAAGCGACATTTCGGTGGGCGACCATCACGCCTTTAGGGATTCCCGTGCTGCCCGAAGTAAAAAGGAGGTAAGCGATCGCTTCTGGAAGCACGGCGGGTTCCTGCCAAGCCGCTGCAGGCTCAAGATCTTCCGAACTCACAAAAGTATGGCCAGGCCAACGTTGCCGGTATTGTTCCACCTCTGATAGATCAGGCAATATAACAAGTAGCGCCTCTTTAGCGCTATCCAAGAGCCTAGCCAACTGAGAAAGCGTGCCCACATCGGCAATGATCGATCGGCAATCCGATCGTTCGAACATCACCTTCGTTCTCTCTTGCGGAAATGTCCGATTCAAAGGTACGTACCCATTCCCTGCCATAAGCGATCCCAAAATCCCGGCAAACGCAGTCGAACTGCGGTAGGCGAACACAGCCGTTAGATGGATTTTTGAATAACTTGGATGCGCCTGGATGGTAGCTGCGATACGAGTCGCAATGTCGCGTAGCTCATTGTATGAAAGAGCGCGACCATCCACAAACACGGCAGGGCGCTCAGCAAAGCTCTCCGCTGAGCGCATAAAACCTGTCCACAAACTCCGCTCTTTTTTCATCTAGTGCTGCCCAATTAATAGATGTCTCTTTGAAAAGAAACTGATTTTGACTAGGGAAAAATATACGGAAAATGATGCTGTAAGTCAAGTCGAAGTACGAATGCTTGGTATCCTTTTTGCGGCAGGTCAAAATGCACCTAAACTCACCGTCCAGTTTTTGGGGACCAACTCAGTCAGTGGCGGCGAGGTTTCGCTGAGCCAGAGGTATGGATTGCTTCGCCACGAAAGCACACCGATCGTGGCCGGGGCAGTCAAGCGTTGGTTTACCAGACGGGGTCTGAGATGCTGCCCGGCGGCGTCAATGCACGGGACTCAGCCATATCGCGGTTTTCCTGCGTGCTCGATAAAGAATTGTTCGATCTCGTTGACGCTTCGCTTCCAAGTAAATTCCTGGATCCGCTGGAAGCCGGCGGTAGCCAGGCGGACCCGCAACGGCTCATCATCGAGCAGGCGGACAAGATTGGCGCTCAGGGCTACGGGATCGTTTGGTGGACTCAACAAGGCATTCTCGCCATGCCGTGCGTATTCGCGTATGCCGCCACTGTCGGTCGCGACCACTGCACAGCCACACGCCATCGCTTCCGCCGGGGGCGGGCAGAAGCCTTCCGCGACGCTGGAAGACAAGAACACGGCGGAAGCGTGGAAATGGTAAGCTGAATTGCTAGGCCAATGGTAAATAGAAATCCAATGGTCATGGTAAACAGAAATCCCATAGGCACGGTAAATGGAATTCCCATTGTCTGAGAACTCCTGTAAGGTAGAAGAAAACTTTACAGGAG
>Ga0315294_10005965_pt1 | contig 13378 bp, 12 predicted proteins | sample YL17G13_40_MG_FD_203626 | JGI IMG/M metagenome (GOLD analysis project Ga0315294, IMG submission 203626) | Sediment microbial communities from Yellowstone Lake, YNP, Wyoming, USA - YL17G13_40 | ecosystem: Environmental > Aquatic > Freshwater > Lake > Sediment | place: USA: Wyoming | collected... | reverse complement strand
CCCAAAATATGGAACTTAAAACCAACTCATTACCTAAGTTTATGCAAGACCTCTTAAGCGAGGAGGGTATAGTTAATTATTATAAAAAATACGGAGAACTAAAAGTTTAAATGGCACACAAAATAACTTTAATTCCTGGCGATGGGATTGGTCCGGAAGTAACCCTGGCAGCAAAAAGATGTATTGAGGCAACTGGGGTGAAGATAGAATGGGAAGAAGTCATTGCTGGACAGTTGGCGCAGGAGAAATACGGTGACGTCTTACCTAAAGATGTTTTAGCATCTGTAAAAAAGAACCGGGTTGCGCTTAAGGGCCCGATTATCACTCCGATAGGCGAAGGCTTTCGTTCGGTAAATGTGGCTATAAGGCAGGCCTTAGATTTATACGCTTGCCTCAGGCCAGCAAAGTCTTATACAGGAGTAAAAAGCCCCTATAAAGATATAGACCTGGTGGTGATTAGGGAAAATAGCGAAGATTTGTATGCTGGCATTGAATTTGAGGAAGGTTTGCCGCAAACCAAAAAACTCATTACTCAAATTGGCGAATTTTCAAAAAAGAAAATCCGTCAGGATTCAGGCATATCGATAAAACCCATCTCTAAATTTGCCTCACAAAGAATAGTAAAGTTTGCCTTTGAATATGCCTTAAAATTTAAACGTAAAAAGGTAACTGTGGTACACAAGGCAAATATTATGAAATTTACCGACGGGTTATTCTTAAAGACTGCCCGCGAAGTCGCCCAGGCCTATGCAGATAAGATTATCTTTGAAGAAGCTATCGTAGATAATATGGCGATGCAGTTAGTGCAGAAACCACATAATTATGATTGTCTGGTTTTGCCTAATCTTTACGGAGATATTATATCAGACCTCTGCGCCGGATTAGTAGGTGGCTTAGGAGTTGCGCCAGGTGCAAATATCGGAGACGATATGGCAGTATTTGAGGCAGTGCATGGTGCTGCGCCAAAATATAAAGGATTAAATAAGGTTAATCCCACGGCAATGATTTTATCTGGGGTGCTTATGCTTAAGTATATTAAGGAAGATAGTGCCGCAGAAAAGTTAGAAAAGGCAGTAAAAGAAGTCCTGGCAGAAGGCAAGTTTGTAACCTATGATTTGAAACCCCATCGCGATGACCCCGCAGCAGTAGGAACGCAAGAGATGGCAGATGCCGTTATTAAAAGGATAAAATAGAACTTTGTTAGCCCGTTGCCAGTTAGCCCGTTGCCCGTTATTTTAACGGGATAACTGGTTAACGGGATAACGCAATCATAATTTTTTATATGAAAATAACGATTATCGGAGCAGGTAATGTGGGCAGCTTAACGGCTATGCGTCTGGCTCAGGAAGGCCTGGGCGAGATTGTTTTGGTAGATATAGTTAAGGATTTGGCAAAGGCGAAAGCCTTTGACTTAGAAGATGCGCGCCCTATTCTAAAATATGATTATCAAATAGAGGGGACCGATGAGATTAATAAAATAAAAGATTCTGATATCATTGTAATTACTGCCGGTCTAACACGAAAGCCGGGAATGACCCGCGAAGAATTGTTAAGCAAAAATGCCACTATTCTGAAAGATATTGCTCTAAATATAAAAAAAATATCTCCCAATCCTATCCTCATAGTAGTTACCAACCCTCTAGATTTAATGACCTACCTGGTTTTAAAAACTACCGGATTTAATCCCAATAAAGTATTGGGTATGGGTATCAGTTTAGATACAGCAAGGTTTGCCAATCTCATCAGCAAAGAACTGAATATCCCGGCTACCGATGTTGATGCCTGTGTAATTGCTAGTCACGGCGAGGGAATGCTACCACTGCCTCGATTTACTCAAATAAAAGGTGTGGCTTTAGATGAGTTTCTCGACGATAAAAAGATAGAAAATTTAATCATCAGGGTCTTAAACCGAGGGGCGGAAATTGTGTCTTTATTGGGAAACGGTAGTGCTTATTTTGCGCCTTCCGCAGCCATTGCCGCAATTGTAAAAGCCATCGTTAAAGATGAAAAACGCATCATCGGTGTTTGTGCCTATTTAAACGGTGAATATGGCTTAAATGATATCTGTATAGGCGTCCCTTGTCGCTTAGGTAGAAACGGGATTGAAAAGATTATTGAATTAGATTTAAATAAAGAAGAGGGAGGAGCATTTCTTAAATCTGCCGCTAATCTTAAAGAACAATATAGTCATATAACAATATAACCATAATGAATTACGATTTAGCAGTAATTGGCGCAGGTTGGGCTGGATTTAATGCAGCAATAAGAGCAAAAGAATTAGGATTAAAGGTCGCCCTTATTGAGAAGGAACAAATCGGCGGAACCTGTCTTAATCGCGGCTGCATTCCCACCAAGACATTAATTCAATCTGCTAAAATATACACCCTCGCCAAAAAATCCCCTAACTTCGGCATTGACATTGCTACGCCTCCCCAGGTAAATTTTATTAAAATTCAAGAAAGAAAAGATAAAATTATCCAACAGCTACGCAGTGGCATGCAGTTTATGCTTAAGGGTATTGACTTTTTTAATGCCCAAGCTCAAATTTTATCGAATCAAGAATTAAAAATAGATGCGCAAATCGTAAAGACAAAATTTATCATCATCGCCACCGGTTCAAAACCCATTGAACTTAAAGACCTAAAGTTCGATGGAAAAAAAATTATCTCTAGCGACAATATCTTAAGTCTGAAAGAAATTCCCAAATCACTTTTAATAATCGGCGGGGGTGTTATTGGTTGCGAATTCGCCAGTCTATTTTCTGTCTTAGAAACTCAGGTTTCAATAGTAGAATTAATGCCTCAGTTACTACCGGGCATAGATAAAGAAACAGCAAAGAAGTTAGAGAATATCTTTAAAAAGAAGGGGGTTAAAGTAAACACAAACACAGATGCAAAAACCATAGACTTAAATAATTATAATTTAACCTTACTTTGTATTGGCAGAGCGCCTGAAATAGGCAATTTAGATTTAGATAAAATTGGTATAAAATTAGAAAAAGGAAGAATTATCGTCGATGAATACCTCAGGACCAATATTTCTAATATTTATGCGGCGGGTGATTGTACGGCAAAGACAATGCTTGCCCATTTTGCTGCTTATCAAGGTCATATGGCTTGCGAAAATATCGCTAACCCCGATAATCCCCGGAAGGCTGACAACCAAAATATTCCCAATTGCATTTTCACTGATCCAGAAATAGCTAGTGTTGGATTAACCGAAGAAGAGGCAAGAAATAAGAATATAGATATAAAGATAAACAAATTTGATTTTTTAGGCTCGGGGATGGCGCGTATATTAGATGAAAACGAGGGTTTTGTAAAAATAGTTTCTGATAATAAAACTGAACAAATTTTAGGTGCCTCGATAATTGGCCCGCGGGCAACGGAATTAATCGGTATTCTAACTTTAGCCATATCAAACTGTCTTAAAATTTCCCAAATTCAAGATACGATATTCGCCCACCCTACATTGTCTGAATCAATAAGTGGCGCATTAAAATAAATTTATTATGATTACACAGATTTAAGGAAACAATTTTGGAGATAAAAGATAGAGGTCCTTCTTAAAGGTATCTAATTTACATATTGGTCTCTTGGTTAATTTTGGCAATAAGAGTTGTCAGGTAAAACGGTTTATCCGCCTTAGCGCAGAAAACCCCAGGTGTGAATCTGGGGATAAATGCGTGTAGGTAGCGCTACGGCGGATGTCGCCTAAACAGCGAAAAGGCGGAATCCCCGCGCTTCGCTTATGCGTTGCAAAGCGGCGGGGGCGGTCTTTAGGTACCACGTAACGCCGTGGGGCTCCATGTTTTAATCTGTGTAATCTAAAAAAATCTGTGTAATTAACATCAAGGGATAAAATATTCTTAATATATTGGCATTTAATAAGTTATAGTAATTTAATCTCAAAAAATAGCCAAAATTTAACATAGTACTGTAATGGAGTTTGAGGTATTTGATTTAGGATTGGTTGATTTCAAAAAGGCTTGGGAGTTTCAAAAAGAAATATTCCAAGAAGTTAAAAATGGCTTTCTTGAATCAGGATTAATTCTCTGTCAGCATTATCCGGTGATTACCTTGGGAAGCGCAGCCAATAAGAAAAATATTTTAATTTCTGAGGAAGAATTGAAAATTAGAGGAATCGAACTTTATGAAATAGAGCGGGGAGGGGATGTAACCTATCACGGTCCTGGTCAACTGACAGCTTATCCGATATTTAACCTAAATTATCTTAAAAAAGACATACATTTATTTTTGAGGCAGTTAGAGGAAGTGATTATCGATTTACTGTCAGATTTAGGAATCAAAAGCAATAGACGTCTGGGCCTATCTGGGGTATGGGTAAATAATCAAAAGATTGCTTCTATTGGCATCGCGATTAAAAACTGGATAACCTTTCATGGCCTAAGCATAAATATTAAAAAGAGCGACTTGAATAACTTTCGTTTTATCAGACCTTGCGGTATGGATATAGAGATGGCCTCTTTAGAGACAATATTAGCCAGAGATATTGAGCTAGCCAACCTAAAAATAAAGCTTATTTATAAATTCAGGGACGTTTTTTCGGCTAAGCTTAAGGGTATCGCCTGTGCGGATTATAATGGGGACACCCTTCCGATTGCTTCCAAAGACGTCCCTCCCTGCCTGCCGGCAGGCAGGGATTGGGTTTAAAGACGTCCCTAAGGGAGGAGGCGGTACGATGACTAAAGTAGTCTTACCGGAATTAGGCGAAGGAATAGATAAAGCGATAGTCTCTTACTGGTATTTTAAGGAAGGCGATAAAGTAAATGAGAAAGATGACCTCGTAGAACTCACTACAGACAAAGCCGCCTTTAATCTGCCCAGCCCCTGCACAGGAATACTTTCTGAGGTTTTAGTGCACGAAGGAGATACGGTCAACGTAGGTGAGGTTTTAGCGGTAATAGAAGAAGGATGATTTAGCCATATAGATAAAGAAAAAATTACAAAAGGCGCGTTTTTTGAACGCGCCTTTTTATATCTTGCTATGCTAAACATCACTTGACAACATATAGTTTTATCTGTATATATATAATTATCGTAAGTTTGCTAAAATGAGGTGGAATTATGCCTAAAAACAAAGAAATTATGACTGCTAAAGAGGTTGCGGAATACCTTAATCTTCATCCGCTTACAGTCCACAGATATGCCCGCGAAGGTAAGATTCCTGCCTTCAAGATTGGCACGGACTGGAGATTCCACAAGAAATATATACAGCGATGGATTAAGGAAAAGTTGGCTTGTAACCTCCAAGGGAAAGAACAAAAAAAATTAGTTTTAGACAAAATTTAACTTAATAAACCCCGCACCTCGTCCTAAATCACGCACCAAATTGGTGCGGGATAAAGGGCGAGGCTTTTTAAAGACTCTCTAACTATCTATGCTCTCCATCCCCGTAAATGACGGGGCATTACGAGGTGCTGGGTAAATACCATTATAAAGATGAGAAGTTTTGCCTTTATAGTTTGCCCTAAAACTATCAAAGAACTAAAGAGGTTATGGGTGACAATGAGAATTCTGCCTGACTTTATGGCTAAGCCAATCTTGCATAATAACCGACTTTTTAAGGTATTCCACATCAAAAATATCCATTCAGTTCAAGGAAAAGAAATACAGGGTTATTTTATTGTCTGCCCATTATTGGAGATCTCGGAATCAAAAGAGGATTTTATTTTAGAAAGACTTTTGGAGGCAGGCCGTTTTGCGGCGCGCCTGGGAATAAATATATTAGGACTAAATAGCTATATTTCTATTCTGCCTTTAGATAAAGAAGAGGTATTAACCAATAAGTTAAAAATTCCTCTTACCAATGGTCATGCGCTTAGTGCCTGGTCGGTAATCGAGGCGATTTACCGGGTAAATAGAATAAAAAAGATAGACTTAAAAAGACGTACAGTAGCAATAATTGGCGCAACCAGCTCAATAGGTAAGCTGTGTGCCCAAAAAATGTTAGACTATGCCCAGAGAGTAATTATTAACGACGTGGACCAAAATAGGCTAAAAAAGCTTCAGGAACTAATAACGAATCCGGGCGCTCTTGAGGTCATCATAGAGCGAGATAGCGCAAAAGCAGCTCGCGATGCAGATGTGATTATTATTTCTGATTATTTCTCCGAGATGCAGGATACATTAGAAGAATTAAAACCGGACGCTATTGTTTATCATCTCGGGAAATTAGAGAATATATCTACAAAGGCTACGGTTATTGAGACCGGATTAATCAAGCTTCCCTATCCGATTAAACTACGATTAAATACCGGTCCAACCAAAGATATTGTTTCTGCTGCGCTTGCTGAGACAATGCTTTTAACCTTTGAAGGAAAATTTACGAATTACTCTTGGTGTGATAATATTAATCCGGAGAGATTAGAGGAAATCGCCAATATAGCGGTGCGGCATGGTTTTGAGGTCTGGGTTCCCGAGGCACCGGTATTATAAATTATGTTTTATTGGATATTCAGGGCAATATTTATAATTATATTAAAATTATTCTATAGATTTAAGGTAGAAGGATTAGAAAATTTACCTCAAAAGACTAATTTTATCGTGGTTGCCAATCACGCCAGCTATCTTGACACTTTAGTCATAGGCGCGGCAATTCCCAAAAAGACTTACTGGATAGCATCGAAAAATCTCTATTGCATATTTTGGTTGAGATGGTTTTTTCGGTCAATAGATGCCTTACCAAGCGGCAGTTCATCCGATAAGGCAATTAGTTTATTGCTGGATAATAAAAATATAGGTTTATTTCCTGAAGGAAACATAAGTCCCGATGGCCGCCTTGGAGAATTTAGAAGAGGGGCGGCCCTTCTGGCAATGAAGACCGGAAGACCAATTATTCCGTGCGCAATCCTGGGAACTCATCAGGCACTCCCAAAAAGAGCCGCATTCCCCAATTTTTTTGTGCCGATAAAGGTAAAAATCGGTAAACCTAAATATTTATTAAAAGAATTTGAGGATACGATTGACGAGATGTTATTACAACAAGGTATTTTTAAAATTAAAAATACAATTCAGGAGATGATTTATGCCGGATAAAGATTTAATAGAGATAAACGTATCAAGAATTATACCGGCTCAGAAATGGAGAGTAGTTCGTCTACTTACCAAAGTCTGGGAATTTCCTACCTATATGCCAAATGTAAAAGAAGCAACTGTAATTCAAAAAACGCGCCGGACAATGAAGACAAAATGGCGGGTGCAGATTGACGGAGTTCCCATAAGCTGGGTAGAGAAAGATACTCTTGCGCTTGACCACGATACTATTTATTTTAAGGCGATTGAAGGGGATTTACAGGAGTTTAAGGGAGAATGGAAATTCCAAAGTCATCCCGAGGGCACGGAAGTTATCGTGAATGTTTATTTGAATGTGGGAATTCCCGCGATTAGAGATTTCGCCGGTGACTATCTAAAGAAATTGCTTACCCGGAATTTTGAAGCCATATTAGAAGCGTTGGAACAACGCTTAATTTCTATCAGATATGCCAGTTACAGGCGGGGAGATACCGAGAAAATAGCTGGTTTTGGGGTTATCGGGCACTTTTATAATTTCTACCATTTGGAAAAATCCCTTAAGATGCTTAACCCCAATTTTAAAATGCCTTCGCGGGAATTCTTAAGCCAACTTTTTAATCTCACGCCTTCCTTTAAGATGCATGATGTTTTTAATTTCAAGTCTAAAACCGGACAAGTTACTAGCGGTTGCTTCATCTGGGCTACATTTATTCCGGATATGATAGAAAAGGATATGTGGGCAATATTTTCCAAAGTGGTTAAATCCTGTAAAATTGCTGAGAAATATGGAGTGGGAATTGTATCCTTGGGCGGCTTTGCTTCTATAGTGGCAGAAAGAATAGGACATGATATTGCCAATGAGGTAGATGTGCCAGTGACAACAGGAAATACCTTTACTGTGGCAATGGCAATAGATGGAGTTCTTAAGGCTGCTGAGCAATTGAATTTGGATATTTCTGGCACAAAAGCAACTATAGTTGGCGGCACTGGTGACATTGGAAGTGGTTGCGCCAGGGTACTCGTTGATAAAGTAAAACAGGTAACAGTAACCGGTAGAACGAAAGCTAATCTCAAACTTCTAAGTAAAGAATTAGCAAAAAAACATAAAGCTAAAATAATCGTTACAACTAACAATGAATCTGCAGTCAAAGATGCGGATATTATTATTGCTGCTGCCAGTGTCTCTTCAGCAATTCTTAATGCCGATTGGTTCAAACCTGGCTCGATAATCTGCGATGTGGGGTATCCCAAGAACATTTCTTATACTCCGATAACGCGGCAGGATATTCTTATCTTTTCAGGCGGACTGACAAAATCTCCTACGCCTATCATATTTCCCTTGGATACAGGCTTGCCTTCGCCAGATACTCTTTACGGATGTTTTGCCGAGGCGATTATTTTAGCTTTAGAAAAACGCTATGAAAGTTTTAGTTCTGGCAAAGGTAATATTATGCCTGAGAAGATAGAAGAAATAAGAAATATAGGCAAAAGGCATGGCTTTGAAGTTTCCGATTTTTACTGGGGCGATAAATTGATAGATGAGACAATAATAGGAAAGATGAAAAATGAGATTAGATGCTGACACCCCTCACCCGACGCCAACCGCTACCATAATTGCCCTGGCTAAAAAATTCGTTAAGAACCTAAGATGAATCTATACGGTATTTCTTGTATATTAACCGGCATTACCAGCTTATCGCTGGCTATCTTTGTTTATATAAAAGGGTATAAAAATAAACTGGCACGGATATGGTCCGTGTTTGCTATTAGTGCCTCTTTTTACGGATTTGGAGCGTATATGGTTACGCTTGCTAAAAATTCTACAGAGGCACTTCTTTGGTGGCAGTTTACTTATATCGGCGTTATTTTGCTGCCTTTTTTATTTCTCTGCCTTGTCTATGAACTCTTAGGCATTAAACATAAATTCTTTATTCGATTTGCAGCTTTATTGACTATCCTGTATTTAATTTGCGACCTTTTCTTTAAAAAATTATTCATTAATAATTGCACCCTATATTTTACAGGGATGAAATGGGTTACGCCGATATATTTTGTCTATCCGGCCACTCCCTTGCTTAAGTTTTTTATAATTTTTACATTTTTTGGTTGGATTATATATGCCTATTTTGAATTGCTTAAAAATTATAAAAAGACAAGCGGCCTTAAACGCAATCAATTGAAATATTTCTTTGCTGCTGCGGCTTTGGGTTTTGCAGGAGAAGGCACTTCTTTCCTGCCTTGTTTTGGTGTAAGTTTTTATCCTATTTTAAATTTTACTGTTCCGCTTTACTTCCTGATAATGAGTTATGCAATTTTACGTTACCGCCTGATGGATATCAGGGTCGCCATTACCCGCACAGGACTATTTGTAGCGGTGTACACCTTGGTTTTGGGAATTCCGTTTGTCATCACGAATTGGCTCAAAGATTGGTCTATTGGAATTTTTGGCACGAATTGGTGGATATTGCCGTTAGGATTAATGGCGGCCTTAGCCACAGTAGGCCCATTTATCTATATATACCTTGATCGTAAAGCTGAAAGGAAACTGCTTTATGAACAATATCGCTATCAACAAACCCTAAAACAAGCGGCAAGGGAAATGGCTCGCATCCACAAGCTAAAAAAGTTATTGAGCCTGATTGTGCATACGGTTACCAAAACAGTAGACATTTCTTATTCCGCAATATATTTATTTGATGCAAAATCAGGGCAATTCCTTTTGGAAGCAGGCCGTAATCTAAAGGAAGACCAAGCCGTTTCAATAAAAAAAGAAAACCATGCAATTATCTGGTTAAAAAAACAAACCGGGCCTTTGGTCTTTGAAGAAATAAAGCGCAAAGCCCAAGATAGCGCCGAACCCAGCTTATTAGAAGAAGAGATGCAGGCCTTAAACGCCGCGGTAATTGTGCCCGGTTTTTTAGATAAAAGATTAATCGGCATTCTTATATTAGGGGATAAGCGTTCGGGAAAAATCTATACCTCGGAAGATTTAAATACTTTTTCTCTCTTAGCCAGTCAGGCAGCCTTAGCCATTGAGAATGCTTTACTATATGAAAATATAGAAGAACAGGTTAAGCAACGCACAAAGGAATTACTAGAGGTACAAAAACAACTTATCCATGCAGAAAAATTGGCTACTATAGGTACCCTGGCTGGCGGCGTTGCCCATGAAATAAATAATCCTTTAACTGCGATATTGACTAATGTACAAATGCTTTTATTATCCGACGTGAGTGATGATAAGTTAGATCGAGAATCCCTGGAACTGATAGAGGAAGGAACTAAGCGCTGCCGCACCATCGTGCAAAAATTAATGACCTATGCCAAGAAACCTTTAGAAACCGCTAAAATCTCTGAGGTCAATTTATTAAATGTGCTTAAGGGCGTAGCTTCTTTTCTGGGATATCAGTTAAGGCAGGAGAATATAAAAATTATTATTGACGCCCAAGAAAATGAATATCCGGTAATGGGTAACCAAAATGAATTAGAGCAAGTGTTGACCAATATCATCTTAAATGCCAAAGATGCTATCAAGCTAATAAAAAAGAGCGGTGATATCCATATATCTCTTGCAAAAAGCGGCGATAGGATAAAGATTAAAATCAAAGATGAAGGGATAGGAATCCCTAAGGAAATATTGCCCAAGATATTTGACCCATTTTTTACCACTAAAGACGTAGGTAAGGGGGTAGGCCTGGGCCTCTCCATCTGTCAGTCTATCATAGAAAAACATAATGGCTTAATCACTGCCCAATCCGAACCTAACAAAGGCTCTATCTTTACCGTGCAATTACCTAAAGCAGAAGCTGACAATACAGTGAATCCTCCCCGTGATAAATCACGGGGCTTCCTAAAGAAAAGAGATGAAACTTCGCCGAAGCCATAACTTAAGCCCGCCTTCGTTCCGCTCTGCGGAACTTCGGCGAGGCTCGCCTTGCCATTCATCCCCGCGATGAATCGCGCGGCTTTCTGGCGAAGGCGAGTAAAATCCGCAACTTAACAACATAAAAGTTGTAAAAATACATAACAAAATGGCAAAGAAGATTTTGGTGGTGGATGATGATGAATTAATTATTAAATCACTGCGTAAGTTACTCGAAAAAAATGGTTTTACGGTTTTTGTAGCGGAAAATGGACAAGATGCATTAGTCATAACTGAAAGCGAAAATTTTGATTTAATCGTAGCAGACATCCGAATGCCAGGAATGAATGGGGTAGATACAATTCAGTCTATTTATGAAAGTTTAGAAAGTAATAATCTGAAAATAATTCCTACTATTTTTATTACGGGTTATGCTGATGAAGAAATTAAACAAAGGGCAGAGGCCTTAAAGCCCGTTGCCTATATTTATAAACCTTTTGATATTCCAGAGTTAGTAGGCAAGATAAAGGAAGTTTTAAAATAAATGGATATCGCATAAAAAGATATTAGCTAATTTAAGAACTACAGTTTGAACGCAGATATACCCAGATTGCACGCAAATTTACGCAGATTAGAGAATTTTATCTGCGATAATCTGCGTTACATCTGCGTGTATCTGCGTTAAAAAGGTATTTTTCAAAAGAACCTCTAATGAATCGGTTGACAATTTGATTAAATAGCGGTATCTTAAACAAAAGAAATTTCATAAATGATTACACAGATTTCCACCAAAGGCGGATCCGCATACGGCGGATAAAAGCACCTGCCTGCCGGCAGGCAGGGATTACGCAGATTATGAGTAGCTTGGAAATCTGCGCAATCTCAATAAAACGCTGTAATCAGATATAATGCATTACAATTATACCTAAAGCATTATGCCGGAAAGGAGCGGTAATGGCGAAGTTATTGATCGTAGATGATGAAGCTGATGTCAGGGAATTTGCGGCAAACTTCTTTCGTAGACGCAAAATCGAAGTAATTACTGCCTCCAGCGGCGAAGAAGCTTTGGGTATGATAGCAGAACAAAAACCGCAATTAGTCTTGTTAGATATCAAAATGGATGGTATTGACGGCATTGAAACCTTAAGGCGCATCAAAGAAAGAGATGAAAAAATCAAAGTCATTATGGTGAGTGGCAGAAAGCCGGAAGAAGAAGGGACGCTGGATAGATGCCAGAAAATCGGAGCCTTGGCTTATATCCATAAACCCTTAGAATTAGATGAACTGGAAAAAGTAGTACTTAAGGAATTATCTTAAAAAATATATAAAGGCCTAAGATGACCATTAATTATAAAAAGGAGCTGGAGGCAGCGGCAAAAAGCATGATCCTGGTGCACGAGCCGGATGTTTTGATTAAGATGATTGCGCGGATGATTGTGCAGAAGGTAAAAGTAAAACATGCTGGTATATTACTGCACCAAAAAGAAGCAGATACTTATATTTTAACGGTCTCGCGCGGCGTCTTAGGCTTAAAAATACCTAAGGGATTTGCCCGTATGGATGCGGATAATCCCCTTATCCGTTTATTTAGGGAACGTAAAGACAAACAACTTTTTAATGATGGGGCAATTATCTATGCGCAAGCAAAAACATTTTTAAATAAAAATATTAAAGCCGATGTAAAACAATTACTAAAAGGCGCTTTGTATCAAATGGAGATATTTGGGGCGGTGGTTTGCATCCCCAGTTATTTCAGAGATGAATTATTGGGTATACTATTATTGGGTGATAAAAGAAATGGCAAAAAGTTTGACCGAGATGAATTAGATTTTTTTATTGCCCTGGCCTCAGATGTGGCCATGGCTATACGTAATGCCCGCCTCTTTAAGCAACTTCAGGATGAATTGGATAAAAAACAACAATTTTTTATTAATACTACCATTGCTTTGGCAGCAGCAATCGAAGCCAAAGACCATTATACCCGTGGCCATACGGAACGGGTAACTAATCTGGTAATGGAAATTGGCAAAAGACTGATGAGAAAAAACCCCGAACTCGACGATAAATTTTTGGAAAACCTGCACATCGCCGCACTCCTACATGACATCGGCAAGATTGGTGTACCGGAAGCCATTTTGAATAAGGCAAACCCCCTCAACAATGAAGAATGGCAGAAGATGCGTACGCATCCTTTAGTAGGAGCAACCATATTACAGCCTATAAAAGAATTGGAAGAGATAATTATGGGAGTTAAATATCATCATGAAAGGTTTGATGGCAAAGGCTATCCTGAAGGGTTAAACGGCGAGCACATACCATTAATTGCGGCAATTATTGCCGTTGCCGATAGCTTTGATGCCATGACGACATCCCGGCCATATCGCTCGGCAAAACCAAAGGAATCAGCGGTAGCAGAAATTAAAAGCCTTTCTGGCCAACAATTTCATCCTCAGGTTGTTTCTATATTCCTTCAGTTATATCG
>Ga0315294_10005964_pt1 | contig 13378 bp, 11 predicted proteins | sample YL17G13_40_MG_FD_203626 | JGI IMG/M metagenome (GOLD analysis project Ga0315294, IMG submission 203626) | Sediment microbial communities from Yellowstone Lake, YNP, Wyoming, USA - YL17G13_40 | ecosystem: Environmental > Aquatic > Freshwater > Lake > Sediment | place: USA: Wyoming | collected... | reverse complement strand
GCATTCAGCATTCGTCATTGATGCGGCACTCGGATTCCGTCCTTTGCCATTCATCTGTCCTTCGTCATTCGCCCCTTCGCCCCTTCGTCGCTTCCCTTTCGTCCTTCGCCGTTCGCCCGCCTGCGTGTCAGGGTCATGTTGGGGTCAAAACGGGGTCATTTGGGGGTCGTTTTGGGGTCATTTCGGGGTCGTTTTGGGGTCGATTTGGGGTCGATTGGGGGTCGGTTTTTACAGACCGAAAAAAGACGAACTCCCGGCCCGGCCACCACTTCCGCCGCCGCAACCACCCGAAAAAAACGATTCCCGCCACGCGCAGCGCAACAATCTTGCCAGATCGCTCGCCATCCGAGCCTCTCGCCCAGGCTCCCTACTCGATTCCCGCCTCCCCGGTCTCGATACGCTGCGTCACGTACTCCCGCGGGTCCGTCACATACCCGCGCAGCGCGCTCGCCGCCACCGTCAGCGGACTGGCCAGGTACACCGACGCTCCCTTCCCGCCCATCCGATCGGGGAAGTTCCGATTCGTCGTGCTGATGCACACCTCCGCCCCCTGCAGCCGCCCGAACGTGTCCTCAGGCCCCCCCAGACACGCCGCGCAACCCGACGGCCCCAGCCGGCATCCCGCCTCCGCCAACACCTCCTCGATGCTCTTCTCACCCGGCCCCTTCGCCACGCCACGTACGTTCAGCCGCTGCATGTCATGGTGCACCTCCGTCGAACCCGGCACCACAAACGTCGGAACCTTCACCTTCTGCCCCTGCAGCACATGCGCCGCGAAAATCATGTCCGTGATCTTCCCCCCTGTGCATGACCCCACATACGCCCGATCAATCTTCACCCTCGCGCAGTCCCGCGCCGTCGCCGTGTTGTCCGGCGAGTGCGGCTTGGCCACCATCGGCTCCATCTTCGCCAGGTCCCACTCATGCTCCGCCGCATACTCCGCATCCGCGTCGTCTGTCACGACCTCCCACGCCGGCGCTTTCGACCGCTTGCGGACGTACCGCAGCGTCTTCTCATCCACGTCGCACACCCCGTTTTTCCCGCCCGCCTCGATCGCCATGTTCGTCAGCGTCATCCGGTCTTCCAGCGTCAGCGACGCGATGCCCTCGCCGGCGAAGTACATCGACCGGTACGTCGCCCCGTCCACCCCGATCCGCCCGATCACCGCCAGGATCAGGTCCTTGGCCGTCAGGTACGCCGGGATCTGCCCCCGGAATATGAACTTCATCGTCGCCGGCGCCCTCAGCCACAGCCTCCCCGTCCCCATCACGAACGCTGCTTCGGTGTTCCCGATCCCCGCGGCCAACTGCCCGAACGCGCCCGCCGTGCATGTATGACTATCCGTGCCCAGCAATATCTCGCCAGGACGCACGTGCCCCTCCTCCGGCAACGCCTTGTGGCACACGCCCTTGTAGCTCGTCTTCGTCGGGTCCTTGTATGCGCTGGGCATCCCCGGCCCTTCCGTCACGAACTCCGGATCATAGTAATACCGGATGCCCTGCTCTCTCACAAAGTCGCGCAGGATCTGGATATTCCGATGGCACTGCCCCTCCGCTGTGAAAATGTAATGGTCCGGTATGATCACCACCTTGTTCCGGTCCCACACCTTCGCGCCCTTCCCGAATTCCTTATAAAAGACCCCGATCGTGCCCGGCCCGCACACGTCGTGCGTCATCAGCACATCCGCGCTCACCCACACAATCTCCTCCGGCCTCACGCGCGCCTTCCCCGCGTGTTTCGCCAGGATCTTCTCCGTCATCGTCATGCCAGCCATAGCTGCTGCTCCTGTTGGCCCGCCCGCAAGCTGCAGAAGTATAGCGGCCGCCAAGGCCGGATTCTATCGGCCGCGCCCTCCCCTTTGTCGCCTGCGCGCTTGCCCCGTCACGCGAGTATGATCAACACCATGGCTACGGAAACCCCCGACCGCCCCGCGCATCTCCCGCCCTTCTGGCTCGGCCGCCTCGGCCTCAACCGCTCCACCTCCGCGCTGCTGCTGGCTATCCTCCTCATCGGCATGGGCCAATCCCTCTGGGCCCCTTACATGCCCAAGTTTATCGAAAACACCATCCAACGATACCTCCACGGCCGCCCGGCGCCCTGGGGCCTGTCAACCAGCGCCTTTGTCGTCCTCGCCGTCGGCCTCTTCGGCACCCTCAACGACCTCCAGGAAGGAATCTACTACTACCTCGGCGGCCGCCTCGGCGGAAAACTCGGCACCCGAAAAGCCCTCATCTTCTGCTCGCTCCTGCCCATGGCCGGCTACGGCATGCTCCTCGCCTGGGTCTCCCCCATCGCGCCCTTTCTCGCCATGCCCTTCATCCTCGCCTACGACTCGTTCAGCCAGCCGCCTACGCTCACCGTCGTCGGCAACACCCTGAAAGAACGCCACCGCACCATGGCCTTCTCCCTCCAGGCCATCCAGCGCCGCATCCCCCGCATCATCGCCTACATCACCGGCGGCGCGCTCGTGGGCTACCTCGGCGCCATCGGCGGCGTGCGACTGAGCGTCGGCATCAGCGCCGTCCTCGTCCTCATGGCTGTTGTCATCCAGATCAAAATGCTCCGCAGCGACACCAAGGACGAGGCCAAACGCACCGGCGCCTTCAGCCTCTCCCTGGTCCGCCGCTTTCCTCCTGAGCTGCGAAAGCTGCTGATGGCCGACATCCTCGCCCGCGTCGCCGAGGGACTGCCGCGGGAGCTGCTCATCCTGTACGTCATCGCACCCAAGGCCGGCGACTTGGCGATCCCGAGCTTCGGCACGTTTGGCGTCTCCAGCATCGTCTTCGGCCAGCTCATCGCGCTGATGTCATTCACGTCCTTGCTGACGTACATCCCGGTCGGCTACGTCGCGTCGCGCCCCGGCGGCGAAAAGAAACCGTTCATCGCCTCAACCTTCGTGTTCTTCGCGGTGTTTCCGCTGGCCTTCTGGGGCCTGGGACATCTGCTGGGCGTGTGGGGGCTCTTGATCGCGTATGTGATTGCCGGCCTACGCGAGATCGGCGAGCCGGCGCGCAAGGCCATGATCACCGAACTGCTGCCCGCAGATGCCAGAACGGCGGCGACCGGCCTCTACTGGGCCATCCGCAGCTTCGCGGTGATGCTGGCCCCGCTGCTTGGCGCGATTCTTTGGATAACGATCAACCCGGCGGCCGTGTTCCTCATCGCCTTCGCGGTGGGGATCGCCGGCGCGATCCTGTTCGCGATGCTCTTCAACCGTCGCGCCGGGCTGGAGGCCGGCGGTTCGTGATGATCGGGCGGTGCTCTTGTTGCGGGCGTGTCCATTTGATAGCATTTCCAGTCACAGGGAATAGGTGCCCGCACCTCGGCAGGAGCCTTACGGGTAGTTTGATGAAGCTTGTTGTCACAATACCAGCGTTGAACGAGGAAAGAACCATTGCCCAAGTCGTCCGCGGCGTCCCCAGGGACATCCCCGGCATCGACGAGGTCGAGGTTATTGTTGTCAACGATGGCAGCAGTGACAGCACGGCCATCGAGGCGGCCGAGGCCGGGGCCAGCGTCGTCAACCTTCCCGGCGGGGGAGGGCTGGGGATGGTGTTCCGGGCCGGCTTCGAGCAGGCCATGCGCCGCGGAGCGGACATCATCGTGAACATTGACGGCGACGGGCAGTTCAACCCCGCCGACATCGCGCGGCTCGTGGTTCCGCTGCTGGAGAATCGCGCGGATTTCGTCACGTGCAGCCGATTTGCCGATCCGGCGCTGCGGCCTCAGATGCCGGTGGTGAAATACTACGGCAACCAGATCGTGACTTGGATCATCAACTGGGTGTGCGGCGGGACGCGCTTCACCGACGTGTCATGCGGGTTCCGGGCGTTCAACCGCGAGGCGGCGTATCGCCTGACGCTCTTCGGGCGCTTCACGTACACGCAGGAGACGTTCATCGATCTTTTCGGCAAGGGCGTGCGGATCATCGAGGTGCCGCTGAAGGTTCGCGGGGTGCGCGAGCACGGCAAGAGCCGCGTGGCGCGGAGCATCTTCCGGTACGCCTCCAGCTCGTTCCCGATCATCCTGCGGGCGATGCGGGATATCCAGCCGCTGAAGTTCTTCGGCGGGATCGCGCTGCTGCTGGGAATCCTCGGGGCGATGACGGGCGGGTTCGTGGCCGGCTGGTACCTGTGGCACCGGCGGACGACGCCGTTCACATCGCTGATTTCGATCTCGGGCGCGCTGGTGACGCTATCATTCCTGCTGGGGGTGCTGGCGTTGCTGGCGGACATGATGGGGCGGCATCGGCGGATCAGCGAAGAGCTGCTGTATCTGGCCAGGCGCAGGATGTACACGGAGCGTCGCCGGCCGCGGATGATGGTGGTGACGGAGGACGGGGAGGAGCGAGGCGCGGCCATCCCGCTGGAGGAGCATGCCGCGGATGTGGAGTCGCCGGCGCGCGTGGTGCGGTCGATAGGCATGAGGCGGTGATCGCGCGATCAACCTGCTTGATGCGGCGCATTGCATCGCCCGCGGACGGCGGTCCGTGGGCGTTATCCGGTATACTGGGCGGCGAATGAAGGTTCTTCTGCTGTCATGGAATTACCCGCCCGTTCTGGGGGGGATCGAAGTCGTGGTGGAAAGTCTGTTCGAGGGGCTGCGCCGTCAGGGGCACGAAGTGCGCCTGGTGACTGCGTGGGCGGAGGGGGCGCCGAACGATCCGGACATCTTCCGCTCGCCAAAGCGGGGCCTGAAACGGTTCGTGAGATACTCGTTGACCAGGGGCCTGTCGGTGTGCCGCAAGGAGCGGCCGGAGGTGATCGTCTGCGGCAGCCTGGTCGGCGCGCCGGCGGCGTACGTGCTGTCGCGGGTGTTCGGGTTGCCGTTCGTCGTGCTCGTTCACGGCAGCGACATCTTGCGTCGGGGTTGGATCTATCAGCGGGCGACCCGCTTTCTGCTGAAACGGGCGGCGCGGGTGGCGGCCAACAGCGCGCACACACGCCGACTGCTTCAGTCGCTCGGCGTGGATGAGCGAAGAGTGGACGTGATTCATCCGGGGGTCCGGGTCGAGGACATCAGCGGCTCGGAAGCTGCCGGGGCGGATGAATATGAAGGCCGGCGGGTGCTGCTGTCGGTGGGGAGGCTCGTCCGCCGGAAGGGGCTGCTGGAGTTCGTGCAGCATGTGATGCCGTCGCTAGTGCGTGAGAATCCGAAGGCGCTGCTGCTGGTCGTCGGGGATGATGCGACGGCGTCGCTGGTCCATCCGGAGCGCATGCGCCGGCAGATCGAGGCGAAGGTGGCCGAGATGGAGTTGCAGGAGCATGTGAAGCTGTTAGGCAACGTGCCGCAGGATGAGCTGACGCGGCTGCTGCATCGGGCGGAGGTGTTCGTGATGCCCGCGTTGGAGATACGGGGCGACGTCGAGGGTTTTGGCATCGTCATCGTGGAAGCTGCGCTGGCGGGCGTTCCGAGCGTAGCGAGCCGCGTGGGTGGCGTGCCGGAGGCGGTCGAGGACGGCGCAACAGGGCTGCTGGTCGAGGCGGGAGACTACGGGGCGATGGCCGGCGCGATCGGGCGGCTGCTGAAAGACGAGCACCTGCGGCGGACGATGGGCCAGGCCGCGGCGCAGCGTGCGAAGGATCGATTCGCGTGGGATGCCATCGTCGGGCAGTATGAGCAGATGATGAAGCGGTGTCTGGGATGAATGGCACTTCCTGAAGGCGCAAATGACGAACCACACGGAGTTTATCGTAAGAGAATGCGGCATGGCGGCAAGTCTTGCCCAACCAGGCGGCACCAGCTCTCCAGTGATTTGCCGGGGTTTCGTCGCAATGCGCTTCCGGGCGGGCAAGACGCCATTCGCTATAAGCTGTTTTACAAGAATGCTTTACCGATTCAGGAAGTGCCATTCAACCCTGACACCTCGTATGTTTAAAAAAGTGACTACTTCTGGTTCAATGACAGATGCGACATCGAAGGCTTCGAAGCGTAGCGAGAAGCCTTCGATGTCGCGGCCGACGTCAGATCGACTGACACCGGGCACCCCTTCGGATGCCGCAGAAAAGCGTGATCGGCGTCGGCCTCGTGGAACAAGCCCGAACAGCCGCCAGAGCGGCGCGACGAAGACCTCGTCCGCCAGCTCGCATTCGCGAGGAAGGGATATCTCCAGGTCTGTACCCGTTGAACCCGTTGATGTCGGCATCGATGTCTCCAAGGCCAAGCTCGATATCTGCCTCTTGCCATCGGGCCAGACCTTCGTCTTCGACAACGACCCCGCCGGCATCCGGCAGTTGGTCGCTCTGCTCCAGAAGCAGCCGCGGGTCGCACGCTGTCTCCTGGAAGCCACCGGACGCTACGAGCGACGCTGTGCCGCCGACCTGATGGAAGCCGGCTTCCACGTCGCGGTGGTCAACCCGCGCCAGGCCCGCGACTTCGCCCGCGCCATAGGCAAGCTGGCCAAGACCGACACCATCGACGCCCGCACCCTGGCCGAGTTCGCCAAGCTCGGACACTCCCGGCTCAGCGAAAAAACGCCGGAAAACCAGGCCATCCTTAATGACTTGGTAACCCGTCGCCGCCAAGTCACCCAGATGCTGGCCGCCGAGAAGACCCGTCGCGAGGGTCTGACCCACAAGATCCCGCTGGCCTCCGTGAACAAGGTCATCCGTCTGTTGGAGCAGCAGCGCGAAGACCTGGATCGTGAGATCGCCAAGCTCATCGAATCCGATGACGACTGGAAGAACCGCCGCGATCTCCTGGCCAGCGTCCCCGGCATTGGCAACACCACCGCCAGCCAGCTTGTCGCCGACCTGCCGGAGTTGGGGAAGCTTAACCGTCAGCAGATTGCCGCACTGGTCGGCGTGGCGCCCCTGAATCGCGACTCCGGCACCATGCGTGGGCATCGCAGCATCTTCGGCGGCCGGGCCAGCGTGCGAGCCGGCCTGTACATGGCCACGCTCGCGGCGATGCGTTTCAACGCGGTCATCCGACCCTTTGGGGAACGGCTCATTGCCGGAGGCAAAGCCTTCAAGGTCGCCATGATCGCCTGCATGCGCAAGCTCGTGACGATCCTGAATGTGATGGTCAGAAACAACGAACCTTGGCGTGCGCCTGTTCTTCAAAACGCTTGACTTTTAACACAGCCGCTTTTCGGGGCACAAGATGAATACCTTTTGCGGAACTCCCCAAAGACGGTTATTATCCCCCAAAGGCAAACTGCATGTTTCCTAAGACCTCCCAATCCGCCCGAACAGCCGCTTTGCTCGAAGGTGCGCCGTATCTCGCTCTTGTCGAACGGTGCTGCCCCGTTTGCGAATCGACGAAAAATCGCGTCGTGGCGCAAGGAATCGATTTCGAGTATCGCTCGTGCTCCAACACATTCACGTTTGTCGAATGCGGCGAATGCAAAACCGTCTTCCTGAATCCATGCCCCAAGACCGAAGATTTCGGCGTCATTTACCCCCGCGATTATTATTCGTTTCAAAAGGAAGACACCGCTAAACGGCGCAACGCACTGGTGCAGCGGGCTTGGGATGTTCTCGAACGACGACGCATCGAAATGTTCCGTCGTCTTCTTGGCGAAGGCGACAAAAGAGTTTTGGACTTGGGTTGCGGCACGGGACGACTTTTGCGGATTCTCAGGTCTTACGGCAACGCCCAATGGCGCCTCTGCGGCGTGGAGTTCGGGATTTCCGAGGAAGATCGCGCGGCGGCAGCGCGCGACGGCATGGCGATTTATCGCGGCATGTACGAAGAAACGCATTTCGCCGAAGCGCCGTTCGATCTGATAGTGGCGCAGCAAGTCGTCGAACACGCCATCTCGCCCGCGCGAATCCTCGCGAAAGCCTTCGCCGATCTCGCGCCCGGCGGATACGCGGTGTTCGACACGCCGAATTACGATGGCGTCGATAGAAAACTCTTTCCCCGAACCGCATGGGGAGGATACCATTTTCCTCGCCATGCGACGTTGTTCACGCCGACAACATTCGCGATTCTGGCCGAGAAACAAGGTTTCCGCGTCGAACGCCGCATTCGTCTGATTTCGCCCGTGTTTTGGGTTTTGAGCGTTCACAACGCCATGATCGATCTAGGCGCTCCGACATCGTTGGCCGATAAAATTCACTACCAGACTCTCCCGCTTCTGGCGGCGAGCACGTTCGTGGAAGTCCTCAACGCCGCCGTGCGGGGCGAGTCCTCCAACATGAGAATCGTGCTTCGAAAACCGCGCGGTTCGAAAGGAAGCGGCGCATGAGCGGAAAGTCCAAGACCCGCCTTACCATAGGACGCCTTTGGGCGCGCTATGCGTTGTCTTTAAAATACGCCGCTCGCAAGAACAAGCCGCTGCTTCTGTGGCGGACACTCAAAGACTACCTGCGTCTCCTGCTCACCGGTCGGCCGCCTTTGCGTTACGTCGACCTTGCGGTGACCTACAATTGCAACCTCAACTGCATTCATTGTTCGGCTTCGCGCATGGCCGAGCCCGCGCGCCGAACGATGACCGTCGAAGACTATGCAGCTTTGGGCGAGCAGCTTGCAGACAGCGGCGTTCTGGTCGTGCAGCTTACGGGTGGCGAGCCTTCTTTGCATCCGCAGATCGAAGAGATTATCCGCGTGCTCAAACCGTCGAGGTTCTTCATGTCGATGGGCACCAACGCCAGCCATATGACGCGCGAACGAATTGAAAGGCTCAAACGCGCCGGTCTCGACAACCTGTGCGTCAGTATCGACGACGGCGATCCCGCTGAACACGACCGTTGGCGCGGCGCGCCCGGTCTTCACGCGCGTGCGCTCGAAACGATCGACGCCGCGATCGAAGCGGGTCTCGCCGCCATGATTTTCACCGTGGTTTCGCATCAAAACGTCCGCTCGAATAGTTTCCTCAAGCTTGTCGAATACACACGGCGCAAAAACATTCTCCTTCTTGTCGGCTGGGCCGTGCCTGTGGGCAACTGGAACGGAAAGGAGGACATTCTTTTGACCGCCGAAGACTTGGAGTACCTCGAAGAGATTCACAAGGAGCATCTTCACGTTCGAACCGATTTCGAATCGAACTATTATCGCTGGGGATGCGGAGCGGCGAAGGAAAAACTCTATATCACTCCCTATGGCGACGTCATCCCGTGCGCGTTCGTCCACGTGCGGTTGGGCAATGTGTTCGAAAAGCCGCTCGCCGAAATTCGCCGCACAGCATTGAAAATCCCATGGTTTGCTAGATACAACGGACTTTGTCTTGCCGCCAACGACCGCGAATTTCAGCGTCTGCACCTGAGCCGCGTCTGGGCGGCGGCGAAAGAACCGATTACCATGCGCGAAGCAGGATTCGACGTGGATGAGTAACAAAGAAACAATATCCACGAAAGATGTGGAAAAGGTGTGAGGGATGAATGGCACTTCCTGAATCTGTAAATCATTCTTGCAAAATAGCTTATAGCGAATGGCGTCTTGCTCGCCCGGAAGCGCATTGCGACGAAACCCCGGCAAATCACCGGAGAGCTGGTGCCGCCTGGTTGGGCAAGATTTGCCGCCATGCCGCATTCTCTTACGATAAACTCCTTGTGGTTCGTCATTTGCGCCTTCAGGAAGTGCCATTCGTGTCTGGGTTGAGCAGAAGCGAGGGATGAATCCTCGGGCGCTGCGCTCTCAAGAGGGTCCGCACCAGTGCGTGAGGTCTTGGTTGAGCAGCTTGCTCAACTGCTCCACGTCGGCGGCAAATCGCGGCAGGAGGCGGCCGCGCAGCTCCGGGTCGATCCTGGTCGGGCGATCGACGGTGGGCGTGAGGCGGGGCACGAGTTCCATGAGCTTGCGTTTGAGGGCGGCTGGCATGAAGCGGTGCACGGCGCTGCGCAGGGCGGGGCGTCTGGCGAAGAAGCGGTTGAACGCGAGCGGCGCGGGCTTAGCGGGGTTGACGACTTCGAGTGTCGCCTGGAAGGCGGGGTCCACGCCGAGGAATTCGAGGGTTTCGCGATAGACGCGGGCGGTGTCCTTCACGAAATCGTCGAAGATGATCACTTTGATCTGGTCGGGGGGGAAAACACCATAGTAGCGCGCAACCTGCTCGGCGAAGCTGAAGACGCGGGTGTAGAGGAGGCCGTCGGGGGAATGCGCTTCGGGGGGGATGCGTCGGCCATGGTGGCGGTCATCCTCGGCGGCCAGGGCCTGCTCGAAGTCGACGATGTCCTCGTTGCAGCTCCAGAGGAACTGGCCATGGAGCGAGTACATGGCATCGACGGGATTCCGGAGCATGATGATGATCTTGGCGGCGGGGTCCCAGGCCTGTATGTCGCGTGCGGCGGCTCGGGAGCAGAGGTTCCAGACGGTGGATTCGCCGAGGCATTTTTCCTGGCGGGCTTCGGCGAAGAGGGCCAGGTAGGAGTGGGTGTCGCGGGTGCGGCGGGATTCGTTGACGCGCAGGTCGGTGCAGAAATAGGCGGGTTCCTTGGTCTGCTGGGTCATGAAGATCTGGGGGTGCTGGTCGAGGTAATTGTGCAGCGAGCTGGTGCCGCACTTGGGTGCGCCGACGATGAAGAGATTGGGGCGTTTCACGGTTGCTCCGAGGCGTTGGTTGACGTGGGCAGGATATCAGGCGCGGGAGGGCGTTTCATCATGAGGATTCCCGCGGCGCCGGCGATGGCGTCGGCGAGGAGGTGGAGGCAGCGGAAGAGGACGGCGAGGAGAGCGGCCTGCGGGCCGAGGAGGGGCGTGAGGGTGAGGATGTAGACGCCCTCGTGGACGCCGAGGCCGGCGGGTGCGAAGACGGCGAGGAAGCCAGTGACGGACGCGAGGCCGGCGGACCCGAGCGCCAGTGCGTAGTCGCTGAGGCGGACATGGCTGAGCGATCGCATGGCGAGCCACAGGCCGAGGCCGAGGAAGAGATTCCGGAGGGCGGTGAAGCCGACGGCCCGGAGGAGCGACGCACGTTGGAGTTGATGTGGCAGGGGTTGGCGTTTCATCCGGCGGAGCATGGTGTTGCAGATGGCCGAGAACACGCGGGGGTGGAGACCGACCAGGCCAGCGAGGAGGATGAGGAGGGAGATGAGCCAGCCGAAGGGGACGCGTTGTCGCATGAGGGGGGTGAAGAGGAGGGGGGTGCAGGTGATCAGGCCAATGAGGATCATGAGGATGCCGGACAGGGAGAGGGCGGCCAGGGCGGCGGAGAGGCGTACGCCGAGGCGGACGAGGAGGAAGGCCAGTCCCGCGACGACGGCCATTTTTCCGGGGACATAGCGTCCGAGGGATGCGACCCAGATGGCTGCGACGACGTGGCGCATGGGGGCTGGCTGGCCGAGGGCGGTCAGGAGCATGGAGCAGTTCATGCCGTTCATGAGGCGAGCGGCGAGGAGAGCGACGACGGCGGCGGCGATGGGCCAGAGGTCGAGGTGGAGCTGATGGAAGTCGATTTCCCGGAAGCTGACGATGAGGCTGTGGAGGACGAAGCACCAGACGAGAGTGAGGATGGGCAGGCCGATGGCCAGGCGCATCCATCGCCGGCGGTGGCGTTCGGGTGCGAGAGCATCCCCGTCGGGAAGAACCTGGGCGGTGGGTTGGCTCATCTGGATGAGAGGCTGGGAATGGCGGCGGGAGCGGCCAGATCCATGGCCGGGTCATATTCGTAGAGGTTCATCAGATCGCGGCAGTGATGGAGGACCTGCTGTTGCTGCGGCTCGGTCCAGTCTCTCCAGGGGGGGCAGATTCGGGCCTTGCTGGCGTTGACGTTTTCGCTGTTGGCGGCGGTCGGCAGTTGCGGTTTCCATGGCAAGCCGATCCACTGCACGAGGCTTTGGAGGCCGCTGCCGTCGCGAGCGAAGAGATCTTCGAAACGGACGCGGAGGTAGTTGTTGCCGAAGATGTTCTGGCCGCGGTTGAGTTCGGCGTTGAGGGTTTTCCAGTACCAGGCGAGGCGCTCGGCATGGGGCATTTCGTTCCATGGCTTAGGGCAGTTGGGATCGATCTGTTCGGGCTTGGGCAGCCAATAGGGCAGATAGGTGCTGGCCAGGTGTCTGATTCCGCGGAAGCAGCCCCAGTTAATGCTGGAGCGGATGTAGGTGCGGGGGTCGCGGACGACGTGGACGATGCGGGGTTTCTCGAAGACCTCGGCGATGGCTTCGAGGAAGCCGCCGAGGAAGGGGTTGGACTCGATGTAGACGGGCTGGCGGACGCGGGCGAGGAGTTGCGAGCGGCTGTCGGCGAGCAGGCGGACGAGCTGGTGGCGCGAGATGCGTCCGCTGAGCCACCGGGCCGAGGCGCGGCGCAGCCGCCACGAGGGGCGTGGCTCGTGGACGGCGTAGACGTTGTCGTAGCATACGCTCAGATGGTGCGCCAGCGCCTTGGTGCCGGTGCGGCCGGAGGAGATGATGAACACGACGCGCTCGAACTTGCCTGCGAAGATGGCCACGCTGGGGGACTCCTGGATAGGCTGTTCCTGCATGCAGCACCATGCTCAGAGGTGCTGTGGCAAGAGTATAGTCTTGGGGGTGGCTGCTGCAACCGGCTTGCCGCGGGCGGGCCTGGACCTATAATTCCTCGGCTTGCACATGGCCGAGCCAACTCCCCAGCAATCCGGGCATGCTTTGGACAGGGATTACACGTACGACCTGTATGACGAGGCGTATTACCAGTCGGTCCTGAGCAACGAGAAATACCTGAGCCACCGGTGGAGGCTGAGGTGGGTGGAGGAGTGCCTGCGGCCGCAGGCGGGCGAGCGCATTGTCGATCTGGGGTGCGGGGCGGGGCTGGTGGCCAAGTACCTCGCAAGCCGGGGCGCGATCGTGCACGGCGTGGATCTGTCGGAGGTGGCGATCCAGGTTGCGCGGATGGCCAACAAGGACTACCCAGCGAACACTTTTCAGCAGGGCGACGCGAGGTCGTGCGCGGACCTGGCTGACGAATCGTTCGACAAGGCGTGTTCAATCGATGTGACGGAACATTGCGGGTATGAGGTGATGGTGGGGATTTTCGGCGAGGCTTACCGGCTCATCAGACCGGGGGGGCTGCACATGGTCTACACGCCGAATCCCTATCACTGGATTGAACGGGCGCGGAGGTTGCGGTTGTTGCCGGCCAAGCCGGAGCACACGGGCCTGCGTTCGGCGGAGACGATCATCGAGGCGTTGAGGCGATGCGGATTCGAGATCGTGAGGCGCATCCAGCCGCCGTCGATGATCCCGGTGGTTCAGTGGCTTGAGAAGCTGTGGAGCGTGCAGCCGATCTTGCCGCAACTGGGGGTTTACCGGGTTGTGGTGCTGGCGCGGAAGCCACGGCGGTAGGGGGGGTCAGATTCCCGGCACGCGGGTGGGCCAGTCACGGACATCGGGCAGGTCGATGCGGGTGGCTTTGTCAGCACTCAGTTCGTAGAGGACCCAGCTCGGGTTTTCGGCGATGTCCTTCTGGCCTGTGGCCAGGCGTTGCCACCAGGCGATGCGGAAGTGATGAGCGCGCC
>Ga0315294_10005963_pt1 | contig 13380 bp, 7 predicted proteins | sample YL17G13_40_MG_FD_203626 | JGI IMG/M metagenome (GOLD analysis project Ga0315294, IMG submission 203626) | Sediment microbial communities from Yellowstone Lake, YNP, Wyoming, USA - YL17G13_40 | ecosystem: Environmental > Aquatic > Freshwater > Lake > Sediment | place: USA: Wyoming | collected... | reverse complement strand
CTTTTCGGCAGTTCTGTCCCTGAACCTGAAACTATTGATCAGATCGTCTTCTGTTTTGTACGCACAAACAATATCGTCACTGGCAAAATCACTCATTTGATAGAACTGACGGATATAACAGTGACTGCCGTAATCAGCTGTCTCTTTAAATATGGCATAAAGTCCGTTTACCAGGCTTGGCAGTCCATCGGAGGTATTTGTTATCTGCTGGCTTGTAAGCGCATCTTCAGGGATCACATCAAATTCACATCCGGTAAAAGTAAATGTGATGAGCAGCAGGCCGATATATTTTAATGTCTTTTTCATGATTTTTGATTATGTTAAAAACGAATATTCAAACTTACCAGGTATTGCCTGTTATTCGGGTATTTAAACTCGGCATAGCCCGGAAGAAATCCATCACCCGGAGTAATTGAAACTTCAGGATCCTGTCCCCAGAAATCTGTAAATGTATATACGTTGTCAGCTGACAGCGAAATCATAATTCCCCGGACTTTAACCTTCGAAACCAGGCTTTTTGGAAGTTCATATGAAAATGTTATGTTTCTTAGTTTCAGGTAGCTGCCGTCATCAATAAAACGTGTAGAGGGATCGAAAGAGTTCCTTGCATTTTGCGGAAGTGGTTTTGTGGCAACATCACCGGGTTTCTGCCAGAGTTTGTAATCATCCCGTGGCATCATGACATTGAATTGTGTGTCATTCAGGTCATGATCAACATATCTCCTGAAGTAATTAAATATCTTGTTGCCCGAAACAAATGAAAAGTTACCCCTGAGGGAAATGGACTTATACCGGAACTCCGACGCAAATCCTCCCTGGAATTTGGGCATGGGGGTACCGTATTCAATATATCTGGCATCCTGGTATTCATGCGTTGTTTGCCCGTTCCTGTCAACCCATAACATCGATCCATTGGCAGGATCGATCCCATAAAACTCTTTAGCATACCATGAATAAAGAGATGCTCCATTATGGTATACCTGCAGTACGCCATAATTGTTCGAGGTAATAATTGTGTCACTGCCAAACCCCGACAATTTATTCTTGTTATAACCAACAGAGAAATCCAATGACCAGTTGAAATTTATTGATTTAACAACTGTTGCAGTCAGGCTTGCATCAATCCCTGTGTTCATATCTTTGCCAATGTTCTGCCATTGGGTTCTGAAGCCACCGGAAGGAGGCAATGCCCGCTCAACCAATAAATCCCTTGTCATATTTCTGTAAAAATTCATTTCCATATCAATCCTGTCAAACAATCCGATTTCAAGTCCTGTATTGAACTGATCTGTTTGTTCCCAGGTAAGGTCAGGATTTGCCATCTGTGTTGGGACAGCTGCGGGCTGGCCATCATATTGAGAGGAAAAACTGAACATTTCCATATACCGGTATGGTCCTATATCTTTCATTCCGGTTTTGCCCCAGCTGACTTTCAACTTAAGATTAGAAATTGCTGTTATGCTTTTCACAAAATCTTCATTGCTTAGCAGCCATGCTGCTGATAAACTGGGGAACCTGGCGGTTCTTTTGTTTGGAGCAAATTGAGACGACTGGTCTATGCGATATGAAGCTGACAGAAAATACTTGCCGGCATAATTATAGTTCACTTGTGAAATGAACGATTGCATTACCGATTTTGTCGGAGATCCGCCGATCAGATATTGTCCGGAGGCAACCGATGGAACTTTCAACCCCTCCGGAATACCCATTCCAGAACCAAAAATGTAATCATCATTCCCCCCCTGTGCTTCAAATCCGACCAGACCGCTTACTGAATGAACCGGCCCTTCAAAACTAAATTTAAGTAAATCTGTTGTGATCCCGCTATAGTTAAAACTACTTTGGGAGCTTACATAGCCCAAACCGTAATACACGATGTTGTCTGCAGCTTTTGCATAATATGTCTGGTCCATCGCCGTGAAGGCACTTAATCGGTTGGTGCTGGCAAATGTCAGCCAATCTGAGATTCTAATGGTTAGATCAATGTCATAGTCAAAACTGAATGTCTTGCTGCTAAGTTCAGAATTCTTTGCGGCCTGTATCGGATTGATCTTGTCTTTTGACCATATGCCTTCTGCAGTTTTGAAACTCCTTACAATGCCATTCTCATCGTATGGATTGTCCCATGGCATACTGGCGTATGCATAATAAATATTCATATAGTCTGCACCAAAGTTTTTGGATCCACTGAGGTTAATATTATTAGTCAAAGAAACATTATCGGAAAATTTATAGATTGTATTTGCACGCAGGTTGGCACGTTTATAATCGGTATTTATGAAAGTGCCTTTTTCATCATAATAACTGGCCCCTATATAATATGAGAGTTTATCACTCCTGCCTGCGGAGGACAAGAAATAGCTTTGTATCATGGCCGGTTTGAATGTTTCAGCAAGCCAATCTGTATTTACATCCAGGAGGGATTCCGGTCTTGCTTCTTTGAATTTTCTGTCATCCACAACAAATTTCACAGGATCACGGAAGAACTCCCTGTGATAGGCATATAATGTTTTGCTATCCATCATGTTGACGTTCCCATGATCAGCAACACGGTAACCGGTAACTGCCTTAAATTCAAACTGCGGTTTGTCTGATTTGGCTTTTTTTGTCGAAACCACAACTACTCCACCGTTGGCCTGTGATCCGTACATTCCTGTTGCACCTGCATCTTTTAGTACTGTAATGGTCTCAACGTCATTGGGATCAAAAGTCCCGCCTATAATTCCATCCACCACATACAGGGGTCCCTGCGGTGCACTGAAAGATGATATTCCCCTGATGCGAATTTCAGAACTTGCCCCCGGGGCCCCGGAGCTATTGATGACCTGGATACCTGAGACTTTTCCCTGGAGCATGGTTCCGATGTCATTGGCAGTAACATCCATCAGTTTATCGGATGAAACTGTTGTGACCGCACTTGTAATTTCATTTCGCTTTTTGGAACTGTAACCCATTACCACAACACTTTCAAGAGATGTAATTTCAGGCAAAAGGATAACATTGATTGTTGTTTTACTTCCAACGGTGATTTCTTGTGTCTTGTAACCAATGAATTTAAACACAAGCACATCTTCTGCATTCCGGACAGAAATGTCATACGAGCCGTCCTGACCAGTTACAGAGCCTTGATCAGTTCCCTTAATAAGGATATATACACCTGGCATACCCTTGCTATCATCAGACGAGCTTACTTTACCTTTTACAGGGATTTGCCCGTAAACAAAAGTGCAGGTTGTAATTAAGCTTAAGAACAACCAGATTTTTTTTAGTTGTAGATGAAATAAATTCATTCGTGTTATGGTTATTTTTATTAAAATCAAATATTTATCTTTCATTTCATAGTTATTGCAAAATTATGAAACTTTTAAATCAATTAGTAACTTTTCTTTTAGATTTTGGGATACAATTTATATTATGAGAACTTGTTATTTTTCATATATTTGTACAGAGCTTATATAATTGCAAAAGAGAGGACTTCAAAGGATATACTGTTGTTTTGTCCTGAGTACTTTTTTCAAACTGCAACCACTGAATAAGCCAGAAATACTGATTTATACCCTATTCATACATTTAGAGAATAACAGAGGAAGTAATTTATGAATATTAAAGCATTTTCGGAGTTTTTTCTCTCTAAAGAGACTATTCATGCTTGATCCCGGGAAGCATCTATTCTATGTGGAGTAACAAACCAATAGTACTGAATTATATTCCGGATAAATATTATTATGCTTATGAGTAATACGATCACAGCCGCAGAGCTTTATCCATGGTGTAAGATACTATATGACCAGCTTGAGAATAATCCTTTATGTAAAGTGCCATTCCGACTTGTGAAGGACTCACAGGAAATGGGCATGCTAATGGCCAGGGAACTGGCAGATGAAATTAAAGGTAACAATGCAATTGACAAAACTACCCGCGCTATCATTCCCTGCGGTCCGGCATGCTGGTACAAACCATTCACTGACTTAATAAACAGGGAAGATATAAGTTTGAGAAGCCTGGTTGTCTTTCATATGGATGAGTGCCTTGACTGGCAGGGGAGGGAGTTACCAAAAAAGCATCCTTACAGTTTCAGGGGATTTATGGAAAAGTATTTCTATGATCCTGTTTTACCGGAATTGTCTGTCCCTGAGGTGAACAGGCACTGGTTGAATGCAGGCAATATCAGTGAAATAAAAGGGAATATTGAAAAGGCTCCTGTCGACATTACTTATGGCGGCTGGGGCCAGGACGGGCATATTGCATACAATCAGGCAAGACGTCATCCTTTCAGTCATGTTACACTGGAAGATGTGCGGAACTCAACGGTAAGAATACAGGATAATAACCTGGATACAATTATTGCACTGGCGCAACGCACATTTGGAATGGCCTACCAGTTTGTTCCGCCAATGTCAGTTACCCTGGGGGTTAAGGAATGTCTCTCTGCTAAAAAAGTAAGACTATTTAGTGATACCGGGGCCTGGAAGCAAACAGCATTGAGGGTTGCCTTGTTTGGTCCCTTAACTCCGGAGTACCCCATTACCCTATGCCAGGAGCATCCCGATGCCATACTCACCGCCACAATTGCAACCGCTTCACACCCGATTAGCGAAAATCCTGATTGGGAACTTATTTATTAATAGACGGAATGAAGGCCAGAGCTTTAAAGTTTGATCCACGCAACATGCGTTTTAAGGGGATCATCGGAACCGGAGGAATCGGATCAGGGAAATTCTTTATTTTGAATGGCGATCATACCCTGGGCAGGGAGGAGAGCAGAAGCGGTCATTTCCTTGAAGTCAGCGATTACTGCAAGCAACATATCATATTGCACTATATTAAGGTACTGATGGGCTCCGGCTTTCCGGTGATACCTGTCGGAAGAATAGGTGACGATGATACCGGGCAGATCCTTTATGATGAAATGAAAGAAACCGGATTTGTGATGGATCTGGTTGAAAAGATGCCCGGTGTATCAACCTTATTTTCATTTTGCTTCTATTATCCTGATGGCAGAGGAGGCAACCTGACAACAGATAATTCTGCAAGTTCTAAAGTTGATCCGCCTTACATTGAGAAAGCAGTAACCGAAATTCAAAAACTCGGGTCAAAAGGTATCATTATGGCGGCACCTGAGGTACCGCTTGGCGCCAGGCAAAAGCTTCTGGAGATGGGAAAACAGAACGGGCTTTTTTGTTCGGCTTCATTTACGACTGAAGAGATCAAAAAAGCGGTTGAAACAGGGTTGATGGGGAATGTTGATCTGATTGCCATAAATATTGATGAGGCTTCTGCTCTGGCAGACAATCAAATCTGCCAAACTGATATTAAGGCAATAATCCTGTCAGCCATTCAGACCCTGAAGAAGAGTAATAATAATATAATGGTATCGGTTACTGCAGGAAAACTGGGCAGTTGGTGCTGGGATGGCAATGACCTGAACGCATTTCCTGCAATAAAGACAACGGCAATCAGTACAGCAGGTGCCGGAGATGCATTTTTTTCAGGCATTCTCACAGGTCTTGCCCTTGGACTTCATCTTTTTGACGCACAGCAGCTTGCATCGCTTAGTGCCGGACTGAGCGTAACTTCACCTGATACGATTCATAAAGGGATTGACCGTTTTTCACTAAATCAGTTTCTGAAAACATCTGGCCTTAAATTTTCTAAAACAGTGATTAAATTATTGGAGGAATAGCAATATGGATATAGTAATGCGGATCATACAAAGGTTTGACCCGGCCCGTGTAAATGAGTTCATGGCGCTGAAGGAAATGAAAAGCTTTATAAACAGCAGGTGGAATTTATGAATACAATAAGGATAGAGTTTTATAAAACTCTCGATTTTTCTTAATGTTAATAATTACTAAAACAGTTTAAAATAATTGACTCTTCCGTTTTGTTGATTAAATTTGGATATTAATATTTCAACAGAACAAATACAATGATAAGTTCTAAAATTATGATTTCTAACTTAAATACAATCAACTATGCTTAAGAAGAATCTGCTATTTGCATTTCTGATCTTATCACAGATGCTTATTGGCCAAAAAGCTTCCATCACGGTGGAAACAAGAGATATTTTAACCTATCCCTACAGTGATCCTAATCCTGTGCCAATCCTTACAGAGAGGAGAGATGAGATCTTTCCATACCATTCGTTCAATGGATACGCCATTAAAGGGCAGATGCAAAAATGGAAAGTAGTAAAACTGGAGAATGATTATATTGAGGTATATGTTATGCCATCAGACGGAGGCAAAGTATGGGGAGCGATTGAAAAATCGACCGGCAAGGAGTTTATTTACAGGAACGAAGTGATGAAATACAGGAATATCTCGATGCGCGGTCCATGGACATCGGGAGGAATTGAATTTAACTTTGGATTTATCGGACATAATCCGTCAACTTGTGTTCCTGTGGATTACAAAACAGTTGAAAATGCCGACGGAAGTGTAAGTTGTTTTGTCGGAAGCCTGGATTTACCATCACGCACAAAGTGGTCTGTTGAAGTAAGACTTCCGAAAGACAAAGCTTATTTTGAAACAAGAGCTTTGTGGAGCAATCCCACCCCGCTGCCTCAATCGTATTATAACTGGATGACAGCTGCTGCCGTTGTTACAGCTGATCTTGAATTTGCATATCCAGGGAACCAGGAAGTAGGTCATGGTGGAGAACAGGGTCTCTGGCCGGTTGACAGGGAAGGACGTGATTTATCAATGTACGCCAACAATGCATGGGGATCAGACCGATCAGCACATATTGTCGGTGAGTATAATGATTTCATGGGCGGATATTATCATAAATCAGAGTTCGGCTTTGGCCACTGGGCATTATATGATGAGATGCCAGGACATAAACTATGGTTATGGTCGCAGGCGAGAAACGGAGCAATCTGGGAAGATCTTCTCACAGATACCGATGGACAATATATGGAATTTCAGGCCGGACGCATGTTCAACCAGTATGGAGGTTCTTCTGCATTTAAAACTCCGATATCACAGACTCCATTCACACCCGGACTAACAGACCGGTGGACTGAATTATGGTTCCCGGTAAAAGAAATAGGTGGACTTATTGATGTTTCACCCATGGGTATATTGAATGTAAAACCTGAGAGCGGGAAGCTTCAGATTGGTGTTAATGCCCTGGCTTTTGCACAGGCAAAGGTGATAGTAAAATCCGGAGGTAAAGTGATTTTTACAGAGGATAAAAAATTCAACCCTATGGACGTCTATAAAACTTCAGTTCCTTTGAGTGCAAATGCTGATTATGAGGTAGTTGTTGAAGGCATGGATCTGCAGTACAGTCCGGCAACAAGGAAACTGTTAAGCAGACCTTTTGTTTCGACAATGCCAATGGATATCGTCACAGCGGCATCTCTTTACCAGGAGGGTATGGAACTAAAAGAAGGCAGAAATTACAAACGTGCAAAAGATCTTTTCATAATGTGCCTTCAGAAAGATCCACTCTATATTGATGCGATGGCAGCTTTAACAGAAATTTATTTCCGCAGTATTCAGTACGACTCCGCACTTTATTATGCCAATAACGCACTTCAGCTTGATACTTACCATCCCGGTGCAAACTATTATGCCGGAGTAACCTGCCTGGCAAAGGGCGACATGACCAATGCACTTGAATCGCTTGGCTGGGCTGCCCGTTCGCCCGAATACCGTTCAACAGCTTATGCCCAGATGGCTGCCATCCAGCTGAAGCTTGAAAATAAGCCGCTTACTGAACATTATGCCAACCTGGCACTTGATTATAACCGGAATAATTTTAATGCACTGGAAGTGCTTGCAGTACTGTATCGCAAATCGGGAGAGAAAGCCCTGGCGGACAAATATGTTGAAACCATTTGCAACCTTGATCCGTTGAACCATTTTGCTGACTTTGAGCGTAATCTCCTCCATCCTTCATCTGAAAACTACTCGCGGTTCACTTCTACTATTACTAATGAGATGCCATATCAGACTTTCCTGGAGTTATGCATGGTTTATTATGGATTGGGATTAAAGGACGATGCTTTACAGGTGCTGGATAAAGCTCCTGCCCAACCGGAAATAACATTATGGAAGGCTTATCTCAAAGATGATGCCTCTATGCTGAATGAGGTGGCAGGTGCATCCCCTGCATTCGTGTTTCCTTACCGCACTGAGTCTGTTTCAGCTCTGACATGGGCCGTCTCAAAGAACAACAACTGGAAATTCAAATACTATCTGGCTATGAATTATATGGCTGTCCAGCGTGATGCAGATGCCATGAAATTATTCCAGGCTTGTGGTCAGGAACCCGACTATACACCATTCTATCTGACCCGTTCTGCACTCTTGAGGCCAGGCGATGAAAAGCAGGAACTATTGGATCTGCAGACCGCACAAAAACTGGCTCCGGATGACTGGCGTACAATTAACAAGCTTATCGATTATTATGAAGCCCGTCAGAATTATCAAATGACATTGGAAATTTCAACTACCGGTTACAAAAAACACCCGGATAATCCTGCCCTCAGGATTCAATATGCTATAGCCCAGATTAACAACGGACTATACGCTAAAAGTCTCAAAACGCTTGAAGGCATGACCATTTTACCATCTGAAGGAGCAAGCCAGGGAAAAGTTGTTTTTGAACAGGCCAGTCTGTTCCTGGCAATGGATCTTATGAAGAATAAGAAGTATGGGGAAGCCATCAAAATGATTGAAAAGTCAAAAGAGTGGCCTGAAAACCTTGGAGTAGGAAAACCATATGTTGTTGACGTCAGAATACAGGATTACCTTAACATTTTCTGTCTGGAAAAACTGAATCGGGCGAATGAAGGTGAAGTGTTGCGTAAGTCAATAATTGATTACACGAATGAACACTCATCACCTTCATTCAATAACATTCTGGCCTTAAAACTTCTTAAGGAGAAGGGTGAAAAGGACGCAGCTAATGCTTTGATTCAGAAGATTGACAAGTCAGGCATGTCGGCTGGTCCGGTTCATCAGTGGGTGATTGCAGCCTATAACAATGATCAGGCAAAAATCAGCGATCTTGAAAAAGGTTTCGCGAAATACACTAATTTTTTAATTCTGAAGAAACTTACGGAAGTTACGAATAAATAGGGATTTATCTGGCATATTTAGTTGAGGGGTTGTCTTCTAAAAAGATATACAGCCCCTCTTTTATATTGGTAAATCCGCACCGCTGATCAGTGGGAGTAAACCTCTTTTAAAGTTTGATGAATATCTTTCGTTTATAGAGAAAATAGCAGATATACCATACCATAGCAGCCACAACTACAATTGTGATCATGTTAATAGTGATCTCACCGCTCCAGCTGAAAAGTCTGGATGTAAATGGTTCTGTCATGCTGGTAAGTAAATGCTTGCCACCAAGGTTAGAAAAGAGGTAAATAAAAATAGGATTCATTCCGATAATTGCAAAGAAAAGTGCAAATTTTCTGAATTTCATTATATCGATCAGCCAGTATGAGAATGCCATTGCTATTAAGCACCAGCCTCCGCTGACTATGATGAAAGAACTTGTGCATATACGTTTTATTATCGGAATAAAAGGGTCCATGCTGTATCCGATTATTACGGCAACCAGTCCGGTTATAAGCAGTACAAGTACCTTCTTTCTCTGTGACCACTCCTTCATCAGTACCATGCCAACAATTACGCCCCATATTGTATGAGCAGTAGTAGCTATGGCATTGAATGAGACCCAGTGATCTGAGCTTAAACTTCCTGCAGTTGCCAGATCAAACCAGGAACCAAAATTATGATCCGGAGTAAACGGTTGATTAAATCCTTCCACGGGCCAGAGGCGGTAAATCATGTCGGAGAACAGAATCATTGCAAAAGAGACGGCAAGCTGCCATTTAATATCTTTCTGCATCAGCAGGTAAGCAATTAGATATGTAAATGATAATTGTGCAAGTACGTTTTGGAAGCCGATAGAATTCTCATCAGATCCTAACATAAAGCCGAGTACCAGCAGCCAGAATGAACGGGTAAGTGCATGATAAAATGCTTTCTTACCGCTATCCCCCCTGGCGAGCCTTTTCGCTAACGAGAAAGGCATGGCAACACCAACAATAAACATAAAGAATGGCTGGATAAGATCCCAGGCATAAAGTCCGTTCCAATCAGCATGTTCCAGCTGCTTATTTATTAGAGTTATTACAGCTCCGCCTTTACCCTGTTCCGTTATTCCATTGAATAAGGTAGCAATTCCTGTGACAAGCATGAACATGGTAAAACCACGGAAAAAATCTATTGAAAGAATCCGGTCCTGTTCCTTATCTAATTGAATCTTATTGTTCATATTTTCTGGTTTCATTGAATTCCGGGGATTTTGTTCTTCAGGTAGTTTATAAATGATTCTGAGAAGCAATACTCTTTCATATTTTTATGAAAAGTCTGTTCTTATATAACCAATAACAGATATACCATAATGATGCCCATACAGCTAAACTTGTCATTATATCTACAGTAAGGACTCCTCCCCATGAAAACAATGTGCTGGTGAATGGAGCAATAATCTTACTCACCAATTCGGCACCGCCTACTTCAAAAAAGAGGTAAATGAATATGCAGTTCATACCTACTATTATGAAAAATTTTGATCCTTTAGCAAAAAGCTTTTGCACATCAATCAACCAATAGCAGAAGGTGAGGGCAAGTATAGCCCATCCTCCGCTTGCAAATACAAATGAGGATGTAGCAATCTTCTTAATAACAGGAGTGATATTTAGAAAATCGAGAGAGTAACCTACTATTAAGCCTGCGAGACCTGCCATCACCATTATCTGAATTTTCTTCTTTACCGGCCGGTCACTCATAAGGAGTTTCCCAAAGAGAACTCCCCATATTGTATGCGCAGAGGTCGAAACAGCATTAATTGATGCCCATATGCTTGCTTTATCGACACCCTCAATTTGATTATTAAACCATGCTCCCATGTTTTCATAAGGCACCCATGGATGATTAAAACCTTCAACAGGGAAAAACCGGTAAGCAAGATCTATCAGTAAAAGTATGACAAGGGTGAATATGAGTTGGAAGGAGAAACTTTTTCTCATTAAAAGGAAGGCAACCAGGTATGTAACAGATAATTGAGCAAGTACATTCTGAAACCTGAAAACTATTTTCCCAGGACCTATGCAATATAGAGCCCATCCCAGGAACAGCAACAGGAATGAACGCTTAAGGGCATGAAGCAGTATTGGTTTATTGGAATCTCCTTTTTTTATACGGTTGGCAACTGCAAACGGTATGGCTACACCGACAATAAACATAAAAAAGGGTTGTATGAGATCCCAGAAGTGCAACCCGTTCCATTCATGATGACTGAGTTGCGTTCCAAAAAATTGCATAATGCTGCTGCCGGTAATGGAGTCAATATGGCTATAAAGCCGTGTGTTTTCGCCAATAAGAAGAAACATTGTTAAACCGCGAAAGAAATCAACCGAAAGAATCCGGTCCTGCGGCTGATTGAATTGATTAGGAGCCATCATATCTTTATTTTGGCTAAATGCTGCTTTTCCAAAAGCCCATCCGGAGTTAACACGCCAGTCACAATGACAATTATTTTTCGCAACTGGTCAGATTCTTCTCTCAAATGCAACTTTTTGATAATTTAAATATATGAATAGAAATTCAATTAAGAATAATTACCCGTTATTTATGGGAGAAAAAATCACAGGAAATTTTAAAAAATAAAAGATAAAGTACCGGGTCACACTTTCATTTGATTCCGGGAGAGTAAAGAACTGATGGTTCAGCCTTTTTGGCTAATCCTGTCTGCAGGTTCATAATCGCCTTTGAAACAAGGTTATAAATTGAATCGGTACTGATTTTCATCATTCCGGATATTTCTTCATAGCTCAGATTTGCATAAAACTTCAACTTAATTACTTCTTTTTGTCTCCTGGTAAGTGAATTAATGGCGCGAATAACTTCACATTGCTGATCATTCATTAGTTGCTCTGTTATGATTTGATCCTCTCTGGAGGAGACAAACGCCATAGGCAACCAGTCCATTTCAGTTTGCTGTGAACGGATTTTCTTCAGCTTGCGCACAATTTTCCGCTGGATGGAAACAGTAAGATAAGCCTTTACCGATAAAGGAGTAGCAAGGTTCATTTTGGTTTCCCATATTTCAAGAAACAGATCGTGAATGCAATCTTTCACCAGTTCCCTGTCGCCTGTAATTTGAAGGCCTCTTTGAAGCAGCACATTAAAGAACCGGTAATAAATTACAGCCAGAGCCTCTTTTTTATTATTTTTTAAAGCATTCCATATAACTTCATCACACTCCTTATGAAATGGTGATGTTGCTGCGAGTTTTAAATTCATATATTTTCCCGGCTTATTTTCTGATAGTGTGCTTAACTAAAATGAAAATATTTATATTAGTTCAATTGATAATTAGTATAAAATTACAATAATTAGTTTCGTTTCATTATAAAACAAATTTAAAACTTTATTTTTCATTTCGAATATAATAATTAATATATTTTATCAGAAAAAATAAGGAAATGAAATAGTTGTAGTAAATGACATTGAGCTAACTCCCGAACAGTTAAGAAAAATGATTTTGTAATTGATAGGGATATTCCGAAGTATTGATTTATCCCGGATAGTCCAACCGGTATTTAATAAAGAATAAAACAATCGAGAACTTTACACATATAAGCTTTGTTTGTTATAAGCAATTTTATGAGTTTATTTAGATGTAGTAGTCCAGATTCGATTATCTTGTACCAGAAAGAATCTCCGCAAGCTGCTTACGATACTGCTCGAACATATATCCCCGGCTTGACCAGCTTATGTTACTCTGGGATTTCGCTTCCCATAATGCTGACGGGACACAGTTATCAACTATTGATTTTATTTCATTTTCTAATCCTGCCTGCTTTGCTAACCAAAAATATTCATAATCCTGGGCACCTCTTCGCCAGTTTTTTGCCCTTATTGAAGATAATGGACCAGAGAGCCCCCTGCTTTCTTTAGGAAAAAGATTATCCTGTCCCGGATAAAAAAAAGTACCGTCTCCGTTTACCTGGTCGTCATAGGTCAGCGGATTGGTGAAAACATTAATACTTGTCCAGTAGTTAGTTCCCCAATAAAAATACTGGTCAATATTATATTTCCATACAATCCATGGCATTACTCTGAATTCAACAGCATCTCCGTCAATAACTACAGCGCCCATTCCCGGACGATAACCATTATAAATACCGTATTTGTGTCCTTGTGCAATTTCAGATGCTACCTCTTCTGCGGTAGCACTCTGCGTTGCCTCCTGGCTGGAAACAGACCAGAAATCCACATATCCTTTTAACACAGGCCGAATAGTATTTGTAACAAAAGTGGTTATGTTTCCACCAATTCCAGGATTACT
>Ga0315294_10005962_pt1 | contig 13380 bp, 12 predicted proteins | sample YL17G13_40_MG_FD_203626 | JGI IMG/M metagenome (GOLD analysis project Ga0315294, IMG submission 203626) | Sediment microbial communities from Yellowstone Lake, YNP, Wyoming, USA - YL17G13_40 | ecosystem: Environmental > Aquatic > Freshwater > Lake > Sediment | place: USA: Wyoming | collected... | reverse complement strand
CCTGCTCCCGGAAAAACCCAATAATCCCTCTCTCCCGGAAAAACCCAATAATCCCTCTCCCTCTTTTTTGCGGCAATAGCCATAGCAAAGGCCCCAGCAATGGTCGATGTCGCATATTTCGTCAAGAAGCTCGCGGGTTCATTAGTCACAGTATTTCTCGTGTTGACGTTCAACTTCTACTTGTTCAGGATCCTGCCCGGAAATCCATTCACATTGTTGTTCAGAGGAGCGGGCCTTTCCGCCGAGGCTATGCGCCAACTCAACGCTCAGTTCGGTCTCGACCAGCCCATTTGGGTTCAATACCTCATATTCCTGAAGAACACCGCTACCGGAAACCTAGGGATATCTTACCAGACGAGAGCACCAGTGCTGGGCTTGATTGTTCCTGCCTTAGTGAACACGCTAATCCTCCTTTCGGTGGCTTCGATCATTTCGATAATTGCCGGCATCCTCATCGGGATGGTAGCGGCTTGGCGGAGAGGGTCAAGGGTTGATGTCGTTGCTTCGGCAACGACCATGGTAATGTACTCCATGCCGACGTTTTGGCTTGGACTCGTGCTTTTGTTCGTCGGGGTTATCTACTTTAGACTCCCCGTTGCTGGCATGTCCTCTCTGACTGGGACAATCGGCGGTACGCTTTCCCAACTTCAAGATCTTCTCCGCCATATGGTCCTCCCGCTCCTAACACTAGTGTTGGGACTGACGGGAGAATATGTACTTGTGATGAAGGGAGCTCTGCTTGATGTTTTCACGGAAGATTTCATGATCACTGCCCGAGCCAAAGGAATTTCCAACCGGAAGCTCCTGTGGGATCACGGTTTCAGGAATGCAGCTCTTCCCATGTTGACCTTAGTTGCGCTGAATGTGGGATTGAGTATAGGTGGTGCGGTTCAGACAGAAACAGTATTCTCTTGGCCTGGCATGGGTCTTCTGATTTACCGGTGCATCCTCGCACGGGACTATCCTGTTCTCCAAGGCTGCTTCCTTGTAGTCACAGTGGCGGTGATAGTCGCGAACTTCCTAGCTGATATGTTGTACCCACTCTTGGATCCGAGGGTGACGACTCAGTGAGCGATCAAGCATCTGCAACGCAGAACGAGGGAGACTACTCTGGGACATCAAGCTACCTCAAGGCCTTGAAAGGATTCTGGAAAGTCTACAGGAGAAATCGAATGGGAATGATCGGCCTTGGCATTTTGGTTTCCTTCGTGGCAGTAGCCGTGCTGGCTCCTTACATCGCGCCTTACGACGCCGCCCAGATTTTTCTCTCCGAGAATCTTCGTCCTCCGTCTTGGAAACACCCATTTGGCACAAACGAAGCGGGTCAAGATCTACTCAGTCAAGTGCTCTATGGATCCAGAGCATCTCTGACAGTCGGTTTCGCTGCATCACTTATCGCAGCTAGCATTGGAACCATAGTAGGCGTCACCGCGGGCTATTTTGGCAGACTTCTTCGAGATCTGCTAATGAGACTGACCGATTTCTTTATCGTGATACCCTCTCTGGTTCTGATGATCGTCCTGGCCGCAGTGCTCGGTCCGAGTCTCACGAGTGTGATTCTTGCAATCGGCCTCGTTGGCTGGACCGGCACAGCCCGCGTGGTCATGTCTCAAACCCTCACTGTGAAGGAGCACGCGTTCATAGAGGCCAGTAGAGCATCCGGCGCTGGCGACCTCTACATCTTGCGATCCCACATCCTCCCGAACGTTATGCCCGTCGTGTTCGCTCAAACAGTACTGGTGGTTGCGAACTCTATTCTGTACGAAGCAGTGCTCACATTCTTGGGGTTGGGTAATCCAAACCAAGTGACTTGGGGCCAAATTCTTCAGTTTGCCTTCGTTTCAGGTGCAATCACAACATCATGGTGGTACGTCCTACCTCCCGGCATCAGCATAATGTTGATTGTCTTGGCCTTTTCTCTGACAGGATATTCTCTCGACGAGATCTTCAACCCGCGAGTGAGGAAAATCTGATCGTGAGGCAATGCTAGGAATTGCTTGAAGTTCAGAATCTAAAGACGTACTACAAAACGAACTTGGGTTTTCTGAAAGCTGTCGATGGAGTATCTTTCTTTCTTCAAAAAGGCGAGATTCTGGGGTTGGTTGGAGAGTCGGCTTGCGGGAAAACGACATTGGCGTTGTCCGTGGTGAGGCTGTTGCCTCCAGCGGCGCGTGTGATTGCTGGTAAAGTCATGTTCGATGGCCAAGAGTTGCTGAGCAAGACAGAAAACGAGATGCGAGATATCCGCTGGAAGAAGATCTCCATAATATTCCAGGGGGCATTGAACTCACTTAACCCCGTTCTAACAGTGAAGGAACAGATTTCAGAAGCTATCCTAGCGCACGAGAACCTCGGGAAACAAGACATTGATGAGAGGATCGACGGATTGTTCAAAGCTGTAGGTTTAGAAGCTACGCGGAAAGGAAATTTCCCCCACGAATTCAGCGGCGGGATGAAACAACGTGTCATGATCGCGATGGCACTCGCATGCAATCCCAAAGTTGTGATTGCCGACGAGCCGACGACGGCCCTTGACGTTATTGTGCAATATCAGATTCTGGAGCTAATACGAAGCTTGCGCGACAAGCTTCAGATTTCCATGATCCTCATTACACATGACCTTTCAGTAGTCGCTGAGCTCTGCGACAAGGTAGCCATCATGTACGCAGGCAAGATGGTTGAATTCGGCGACATCTTCAAGATATTCGAAAAGCCGAAACATCCCTACACGCGGGCACTGCTGAAATCCATTCCTAAGATGGAGACTGCCAAGACACAATTGAGTTACATTCCGGGGGCACTTCCAGATCTCGCAGGGCCGGTGCCTGCCTGTCGATTTTTCGGGAGATGTCCGTACGGCCAGAAGATCTGTGAGGAAACTGAGCCGCAAATGGAAGAGACGGACGCGGACCATTCTGTAGCATGTCACTTCTGGAGGGAAATCGAAAAGCGATGAATACGGAGAGTCTCACTGAACCGCTGGTAGTCATCAAAGATCTGAAGAAATGGTTTCCGGTTAGGCGGCGATTTTTCTCCAAGCCCAAGGATAAAGGAGAGTTTGTTCATGCGGTTGATGGTGTCTCGATCGAGATTCGCAAGGGTGAAGTGCTGTCTCTTGTCGGAGAATCAGGTTGTGGCAAGACCACCCTCGCACGATTGATACTGCGTCTCCTTCAACCGACCCAGGGCGTCGTGATCCTCGACGGCCACGACCTATTTGCCGCCACCAAGAGTGAGATGAGGAAACTCAGAGTTCAGATGCAAGCAATATTCCAAGACCCGTACGCTTCCCTCGACCCCAAGAAAACCATCCTCCAAGTCGTATCAGAACCCTTGGTGGTTAACCACATCCACAAGAGCAGCGTAGATGGGCTGGAACGAGTCCGCGAATCACTCATCGCGGTGGGACTGGCCCCGCCGGAACTGTATATGGGCAAATTCCCGTACGAATTGAGCGGTGGCCAGAGGCAGAGGGTCGCGATTGCTCGTGCAATCGTCATAAACCCACGGCTCATTGTCGCTGATGAACCTGTCTCGATGCTTGACGTTTCAATCAGAGCTGAGATTTTGACCCTGATGTTGGACCTCAGGCAGAAATTTGACCTGACTTATGTCTTCATCACGCATGACCTTGCAGTTGCGCGGTACGTCTCTGACAGAATGGCTGTGATGTATCTCGGGAAGATCGTTGAGATAGGACCTGCGGATGAGGTGTGCGCCAAACCTGTACACCCATACACCAAGGCATTGCTGTCAGTCCTCCCCAGCGCAGACCCAAGAGCCCGGCACAAAGGCGTCCAGCTCAAAGGGGAAGTACCCAACGCCATCGAGATACCAACCGGATGCCGGTTTAGGCCAAGATGCCCGTATGCTTTTGACAAATGCATAGTGGAACCTAGTCTGGTGAAAGTCGGTCCAGACCACTACGCAGCCTGCTACCTAGCTGAAGGAGCAGCCTAGTCGACAGTTACTGCACGTGCTAAGCCGAACATCCGTTCCAAGTTCTCCAAGTCAAGCACTTGCTTTTCGCTGCTTATGTGCGCCATGAAATCTTCGATTGTAGCGGTTAGAGACGAAGTCGCCCAATTCACTTCCCTCATCGATTTTTCTTGGAATGGAGTGACTCTAATGCTCTGCGCGTACGGCTCTACGTGCACAACAGAATCTTTGAACACTACGTCAACCCACAACCTCGTGCTTCTGAAAGGCGCTGAATACATGTTCAACAAAACCCTCAGACCAGTGTCGAAGGAGGCAAGTGCTACCAGTGCGGCGGAATGAGATCGTTTGGCGGACGTTTCACCGTAAATTTCCTTGATTCTGGAACCGGCGACCCACTCAATTACGTCGAGAAGCTGTGCTAGCTTCATCGAAAACCCAAGGGACCGCAGCTTCGCGTCAACGCGACAGGTCATAGTCACCGAGAGCATTTTGCTCGTTGAGTTGTCCATTAAGCGCTTAAGCTCCTGAAAGCCCGTTTCAGTTTTCATCAGGTTTGGTGAGTAGATGCACACGCCTTTTTCAGCTGCAATCGCTTCCAGTTTCCGCGCCCAATCCACTGTCTGCGCTGGCGGAAAATCGACAAGTACATGCTTCTTGCGCAACAGTGCTTTCTCTGCAAGCGGAGCTTTTTCGGGGCTTTGGCCAATGATGGCTATGGCGCCAATCTTCGGGTTAGAGAATGCGTGTTCAGGGATCCTTCCCCTTGCAGCTAATTGTACTAGCTTCCAACTGTTCCCGGAGGCGGATACATAGCCAAGCTCCGTTCCGCCCAATTCCACGAGTCCTACAGTGTACACGTCAATTCACTTTCCTGAGGGGAAGCTTGACGGCTTTCTTGCGTTCAACCGATTGGAGCACCGCGAGAATGACTTCCAGTGCTGCATGTGCGTCAGCGCCAGTGACTGGGGGCTCTGTCCCTTTGATTACGGAGTCGATGAAGGCGATTATTTCACGCTCGTAGGCACTGTTGACGCTTAGAAGATCCGAGTAAGCCAGCGGGTAGGTTGCGCCATTCGCAGTTCCTTGCGTGATAACATTCATGTGATTGTCAGATGCGGACACATGGCCTTTGGATCCGAGGACCTCTAGAGTAGTGTATTGCGTGAAAGTCTTCGGGAGAACGTAGCCGACCTCAAATGAGGCAACCATGCCTTTCTTGAACTTGAGGGCGGCAAAGACTTGTTCGTAAACCTGTGTGGGTGTGTCCTTTGGGCTTGCGATACCCCGCGCTTCTACAACGTCGTCACCCATTATCCAACGAAGCAAATCGGCTTCGTGAATTCCAACTTCGGCGATTGGGCCAAGAGTCATCTTCGGGTCGAAGTACCAGGAACCCGATTCTGCCATCGTTCGCCTTGAGATCTGCGTTGCCCAGACTGGTTCCCCGATGAGTCCCTCTCTGACTATTTTTCTTACGAGTGAGTAGCGTGGAATGAACCTTCGTGAATGAGCGACCATTAGGTTCACATGATGCCTTGAGCAGGCATCGATCATTCGGTCTGCGTCTTCAAGCGACAATGCGATAGGTTTCTCGCATAACACGTGCTTTTCCGCTTTAGCAGCGGCGACTGCTATGTCGGGGTGAAATTTGGTCGGTGTGCATATGTCAACGGCTTCCACTTCTTTGTGTTCGAGTAAAGTCTTGTAGTCTCCATACCAGTGTTCTGCTCCGAACTTTTCTGATACAGAGCGAGCGCGTGACTCATCACTGTCTGCTACAGCCACGAGCCTTGCGGAAGGTATCCTCTTTATCGCCGGAAGATGAGATTCTTGGGCTATTGATCCACAGCCAATCAGACCTATCCCAAGTCTTCTAGGTGGGATTTGTGGACTCAAGCCAACGCCTCTCCAACTCACCGGTTGAATGATGGCATGATTTCCTTTGCGAAGAGTGTTGCTTGAGACTCGACGCGGTCGTATGATTCGTTCCCATAGTAGCATATCAAATGGTTCAAGCCAACTTGCTGGAAAGCTTCTATTTCTCGTACAACAGCTTCGCGTGTTCCCCCAATCATATACGCTTGTTCGCCTGAACTCAGTGAGTAAGTCGTAGTGGCTGAGGAGGATATTTTGACGGGGACCCTTACACTCATCACGATCTTGCGTTTTTCTTTCATGATTGAATTGAGCTTCGCTGTTCCTCGGGCCAATTCGTTGGGTGATAACCCGACTGGGTGCCAACCGTCACCTAGGTGTGCGACTCTCTTGAGCGCTGCAGGAGAGGTACCGCCGATCCAGATAGGAGGCCCGTTCGCTTGAGCTGGTTTCGGCAGGAAAGCAACATCACTGAGTTTGAAAAAGCGCCCGTCGAATTTCGGTTCACCACTCGTCCAGAGTTCTCTCAGCAGTCGTATCTGTTCATTCATTATTCTGCCTCGGTCGCGGAAGTTTGATCCCAGTGTTGCGAATTCATCTTCCATCCATCCTGCTCCCAGGCCTAAGATTAGCCTGCCATCACTCAGCTGATCCAATGTAGCGGTTTCTTTTGCGAATAGGATGGGGTTTCGCATTGGCAGGACGATTATTGAGGTGCCAAGCGTCACATGCTCGGTCTTAGCAGCCGCATAACCCAGCGTCATCAGGCTCTCTAAGAGGCTGCCATATGGGTTAGCGAACCGCTTGTTCACTGCGATGTGGTCGGTTGTCCAAATTGAGTTAAATTCTAGTTCTTCTGCGAGTTTGCAGAAATCCGCGACCGCTTTCTTCGAGGCCGCGACGCCGTAGTGCGGAACGCAAGCACCGAACTGCACTCTCACTCGCCACCGGTCAGCAGTTGTTGATTGATGAACCTATTTGGTTTGTGCTACTTTGCCCAGACGGTGCGAGCCAACCCAAGCATGCTTTGGTCGCGCCAGCGGTTAAGTTCCTTGTCGCTTTTGCCGCGCTTCCTAATCATTTGACGAACGCTTCTCTCAACCTCAAGCTTGATTCGTGGCGGTATGTTAGTCCACTTTGCGAGACTCCGCCACGTGTCGGGCAGGATTTTGTCGTAGTAGTCCATGCATGCTTCAATGCCTCCCAGGGCGTGTGGCCCGCCGTGAATATGCGCTTGTAAGAAGGGGCCTAAGCCGATGCAGAATGCAGCTTTCGAGAATTCGCATAGCGCTGCGTCAACGTCCTCCGCAGACACGATTCCCTTGCCTACCATGTCGACGGCCTCCCGGAACAAGGTGAACTGGAGACGGTTTGTGATGTAGTCCTGAACCTCTCTTTTCATTACGAGCGGTTGCTTTCCGACTTTCATCATAAGCTCGGCAGCAACCTTCACCGTTCTCTCGTTTGTAAGCCTGCCCGGAACGATTTCGACAAGACGTGTCAAGTGAACAGGAATCTGGCATGGGTGAATCACGACGCACCTCTCAGGCCCTTTCGCGCTGGACTGAATATTGGACATAGGAAAACCGCCTGTGCTACTCGCGATTACAGCCTCACGGGAAACAAGCGAACTTATCCTTGAGAACACCTGCCGCTTCAAGGGGAGCGATTCCGGAACTGATTCCTGCACGAAACCTGCTTCGGTAACTGCTTCGGCCAGGTTCGTTGTATATTCTATTCGGCTGATGGCCTTGTTTGCGTCGCTTCTATTGATCAACCCGTAGTTGATTATGCTTCGGAAATTCGACGCGATGACTCTTCTCGCCGTATCGAGGGCGTCTTGGTCTGAATCGTGCAAGGTGACCTCGTATCCTTTCCCGGCGAACAAGGTTGCCCAACTTCGCCCGATACTGCCAGCACCAATGCACGCAATCCGTTTGCATCTCTGCATGCAGCAAAACCATGAGCCGTATCGGTGACGGTTGAATATAATGCGAATTCCGCGATGGAGCCCAAGAAAGCTTATGACAACTCTTAAATAAGGTTGGAGTTCGCGTTGGACCGGGAAATATGCAGCCCAAATCTTCACGTTTAGAGATTGAAATCACGCAAGAAGTTTCGCCGGACAACTTGATGCGACATGTTCGCGAGATTTCGAAATATGTGAGAATGTCAGGCAGCGATGAGGAAGCGAAGTCGCTGCAGTATGTGAAGAAAGTTCTCACGAATTACGGATTCAAAACTACAGAACACCGATTTGACGCTTACATTGGCGAACCTAAGTCCGCCAGACTTCTTACTCTGTTGCCCGAATCAAAGGAAATTAAGGGAGTCACAGCAGCCTTAGCCCCATCAACTCCCGCAATAGGAATCGAGGCGGAAGTTGTCTACGTAGGTGCCGGGACAGAAGCGGAATTCGCGAAACAAGATGTCCGCGGCAAATTGGTTCTCGTGAAGGAACTTGCGGAGCCTGAAATAGCCAAGCGAGCCGATAACTACGGTACGGTTGGCCAGATATTCATCAACGATCACTATGCCCACGAAGGTATCGTATCGGTCGTTTGGGGTACGCCGAAACTCGAGACCGCTTCCATGTTACCAGCTACAGCTTGCATATCGATTACGGAAGAGGATGGAACCTACCTTCAACAACTATTGGGTAAGGGAAGGGTGACAGCCAGACTCTTCACGGAATCCTTGCGGGGGTGGAGGAAGATTCCCGTCCTCACAGCCGACTTGCCAGGGAGAGTTGAACGGAACAAATTCACACTTTTCGCCGGCCACATCGACTCATGGCACTATGGAGCCATGGACAACGGCAGTGCAAATGCTGTGATGCTTGAAGTAGCCCGAATTTTCTCCAAGCACAAGAAGGAACTACGGCGAGGGCTCAGGCTGGCCTTCTGGTCAGGACATTCTCATGGAAGATACGCGGGGTCAGCTTGGTATGCCGACAACTTCTGGCTTGATTTGGAGAAGAATTGCGTGGCCCACGTGTATACCGACTCTGCCGGCGCAAAAGGCGCGACCGCGCTAACTGAGGCTTACGTTATGCCAGAAACCATGGACCTGGCATCATCAATTGTCAAGCGCGTTTCCGGGCAGAGGCTATCGGGACGTCGCTTCTCTAGGGCCGGAGACCAGTCATTTTGGGGCATAGGCATCCCATCCGTCTTCATGCTCCTATCCGAGATTCCTGTCGAGGCTGGCAAGAAGGACCATGCACTAAGAACCGTGGCCCTTTTTGGGCCATCACCAACGGGCTTGGGTTGGTGGTGGCATACACCAGAGGACACCGAAGACAAAATTGACCCCCAAAACCTGAAACGTGACGCGACAGTCTATGCGTTGGTTACATTTGCGTTCTGCACGAACCCTATTCTTCCCTTGAACTATGAGAAGGCAGCAGCAGAGCTGAAAAAGACGCTCGTTGAGCTACAGCAAGTGAGCAATGGAACATTCGACCTGCAACCGCTGATAGCCCAAGCTACTAAACTGGTTGCAGCAACGAGAAAATTCAGCGCTCAAGTACAAAGAACGAAGCCAATTGAGAAGACGAGAATCGAAACCTACAATGAGGCAATCATGCGGCTAAGTCGCACATTGGTACCCATCACTCAAACACGCATCGGAAGATACGACCACGACTTGGCAGTCCCGATTCCGCCACTTCCACTGCTCGACCCCATACACAAGCTGGGGCAGCTCGACCGAGAATCGGACGAATTCAAGTTCCTGTACAACGGCCTGAGGCGCAATGCCAACCAGGTTGCAGACATCTTAGACAAGGCAATCGAGACGGTCAACTGGGCATTAGCCAGCAGGTAAATCGTAAAGGGCAAACCGCCCTAGGAGTCTACGTGCGAATTGAAACTTGCTTTAGTCGGAGATTTCATGCTTGGGCACGAATTCTCCACACGGAGACCACCATTCAGCAAGGCGTTTCAGATCCTCTCCAAGGCGGACATAACTTTCGCGAACCTCGAAAACCCACTCGGTACCAAAGGTCACCCGCGGGAGAAAATGTTCACCTTCAGGTCGAAACCATCCCTCGTCAAAATCGTCGCCAATTCAGGCATTGACGTTGTCAGCATTGCAAACAACCACATGCTCGACTACGGTGAAGAGGCTCTACTAGAAACAATGCAGATTCTTTCCAAGACGGAGACTCCATTCGTCGGCGCAGGCCGAAACCTTGCAGAAGCGGAGAGGCCGGTCGTCCTGGAGAGAAAGGGAATTCGCGTGGCGTTCTTGGGCCTTGCAGCGACCCTCCCCCTAGGAGCCGCCGCCTCACCAGACCGGTCAGGCCTTGCCCCAGTTCATGTGACCACCAGTTACGAAGTTGACCCAACACTTACGCAGGAGCAACCTGGAAACCCCCCTAAGATTCGAACGCAAGTTGACCTCCGCGATGAAGAACGAATCTGCAGGAACATCAGGAGTGCTAGAGAAGTTGCTGACCATGTTGTTGTGGGGATACATTGGGGAGTGGCCTTCACTAAGGATAGGGCGGAGTACCAGCAACCCCTTGGCCGCAAGATGATAGAGGCTGGCGCAAGCATCGTAGTCGGGCATCATTCCCATGTTCGCCAGGGATTAGAACGATACACCCATGGGATCATTCTGTACAGCCTCGGCGACTTCGTCTTCCATGACCGAGTTGATATGGATGGCGAATCTGGGATGATTGCGACCGCGAAACTCAGCAAGAAAGGTATAAGGAGAATTACCCTTTGGCCGATCACTGTCGAAGTGAAGACAGGGTTACCTATTCTCGGCAAAATGAAGGAAGCTCTCCAACTTCTTGGAGAGATGAGACAACTTAGTGTCCATGGAGACTTCGAGCTAGAAGGCAACTCAGTGAACGTTAACCTGTGACGCGAGCGCTAGGTTCGTTTACTTCGTGTCTTGATATCCCAAGCTGTACATGAGTGTCAACGCGTAGATCTTGGCGAAGTTCACTAAGTCAGCTATGCTGACGTTCTCATCTGCTCCGTGTTGCTTGCTGGTCTTATGATCTCCCGGCCCAAACCCGCAAATCACCGGGACGCCCGCGTGAACCAGATATGCGCCGTCAGTTGTTCCATAGCCTGCTGCCAGCTTAGGCTCATAGCCAACCACAACCTGAGTCGCTTTTTTCGCCGCATTCAACACGGTGCTTGATTCATCAATCTCTGCTGCGGGAGCGTAAGCAAATGGTTCGACCGAGGCGGAGAATTTTGGATCCTCCTTTTTCAGTGCCTCGATAACCTCGTTGAACTTGCTTACCACGGATTCCTGAGTCATACCGGGAACCAGACGCACGTCGACATCTGCGTCGCATTCCTCAGGTATTACGTTCGTCTTGCTGCCCCCCTTAATCACCGTTCCTGGTGAAATTGTGGGCGCTGGCAGAAGCTTGTGCGGCTTGGACTCCAGCTGGGTCTTCTCCAATGCGATAAGGAGTTTGCACATGCTTAGGACAGCGTTGACTCCGTTTGATGGGTTGCTTGCATGCGCAGCCTTGCCGTAGGTCTTTAGTTTGAGCCAGCAGTTCCCTCGTGTTGCTTGCCTAATGGCGATCGTCCCTCCGAACACTGAGCCCTCGGCAACGATCCCCATGTCTGCCTTAGCAAGACCGTTCTTGATCATGTACTTGGTTCCGTAAATGGAGCCGACTTCTTCATCGGCGACGGCGTGGAAGACGACTTCGCCATTCAAACTCACCCCGGATTCGACTATTCCCCGCAAGCAAATTGCAGCCGCGGCGAGGCCCCCCTTCATGTCGGCTGCCCCCCGCCCTAGAATCAGACCGCCCTTCACAACACCCTCAAATGGGGCAACGGTCCAAGCGGAAGGGTCTCCCTCCGTTACCACGTCTGTATGCCCGTTGAAGAGGAAGCGGGGCCTGTCCTTGGAACCCTTCAAGACCGCTTGCAAGTTCACCATTCCCGGTGCAGAGGTATGCAGTGAAACATCCATTCCGATTGACGCCAATTCATCTTGGAGGATATGCGCGGCACCCGTCACATCCCCAGGCGGATTAACACTTTTTTGCTGTATGAGTTCCTGCGTCAGCTTGACCAACTCTGGTCTTAGTGCTTCAATACGCTGAAGGACTTGTTGTTCAGAAGACATGGGTCACATTGTCACCTACCGCGTGGTAATAAGATTCTGCAGAGTCTGTGCTGGAATCTTGCGCCTCGGCCCCGTTCAGGATAGTCTTAGCTTCTTCTACGTAGGCGGGTAGGTCGTAGCCGAGTCTAACCTCGAATGGGAAGCCAAGCCTTGAATAGAATTTTTCCGCTATTGTTACTCCGATGGTCCTGACACCCTTAACGCCGAATGTTTGCCCAAGAGTACATGGTTGTGAGTCGGTACGGCAATTCTTCTTTGGAAACGTCGTGCCTTGCTAATTGATGGTATAGGGCCTCGACAACTCGCGAACCAAGTAGTCCAGTAAGGGTTTCGTCTATAGCCGCCACTAGTGACGAGTTGGAATCAGCTGCTAATGCTACCACAACAGTCCTAAATAGACTACCCTAATTACGGCTTGCTCTAGCGCCTTGAGCGCGAGTTGAAGCCGACCCCGCATTGTCCAAATTCGCATTCTTTATAGTTGCCCGACTTACGCTCACTGCGTGAACAACTACAATCAAAACCAGACTCCATTACTAGTAGTATCGCTTCGCTCACGCCCAATCTCCATGTAGCAAGAGGGAAGCATGACACCAATCGTAAAATCCGAGAAAATAATAGCCATAGTTTTTCGTATTTGGATTCAGCTGAGCCATCCATTCCCTAACGCAGGGCTCCTCAACCTTCGCCAGCAGACTCTCCAAAGTATATGGCAGGGCCGTTCACGGCTCAAACTATGGCCTGACGGGAGCGAAAAAGCTTTCGAACCCTCAAAATGGTGGGCTTGGAGGGATTTGAACCGAAATAGGTTCAAGTCTTTTAGTGATCGTCTCATTTTGTAGCTTTTTCACACCCCAGTTGCGGTTTAGGCAATCTCCCATAATCACAAATCAGAAAAACGAATTTCGCTAAAGAATCCCGTCGGGAATTCTTGAACCGCCGTCGTTTCTTGAAGTATGCTGGGACCACTGCTGCGGTTGTCGGAGCATCAGCTCTTGGCATCGACTATCTACTGAGACCAAATCCATTCACGCAAAATCAGAACTCTACGTCTTCACATACTATAACCTCGAATGCTTCGTCTACCGAATTGACTTCAAGCGCAACCAGCTCATACCAGAGACAGTTCCCGAACATCGCTCACAACGATAACATTGTTCTTGGGGCGCACTACATGCCATTCTTCGAATCGGGTACTTGGAACAGATACTGGAATCCGTCAAATGGGACACCCCTCTTAGGCCAATACGATTCGGGCGATTCGCTCACTGAGGAACCGCGCACTATCGAGAAGATGAAAGCGTTTGCTCGAGAGAATGGGTACAGCTTCCGTGGAAAAGACCACGAGATCTACTTTGGCGATCCACGACGCACCAAGCCGGAAAGGCTGAAGACAGTATTGAGGCAGCCGATACAGAAAGTCACATGAAACGATACATCACTTCT
>Ga0315294_10005961_pt1 | contig 13382 bp, 13 predicted proteins | sample YL17G13_40_MG_FD_203626 | JGI IMG/M metagenome (GOLD analysis project Ga0315294, IMG submission 203626) | Sediment microbial communities from Yellowstone Lake, YNP, Wyoming, USA - YL17G13_40 | ecosystem: Environmental > Aquatic > Freshwater > Lake > Sediment | place: USA: Wyoming | collected... | reverse complement strand
AGGCACCCGCCCCTTTCACCAATTCGGAAATATCGAAGGGGTTCTCCGCGTTGCCGAACGGCGTGGTCACGGTGGTGAGTCCCAGCGGCGTCGTGGGGGCCACCTGGCCGCCCGTCATCCCGTAGATGCCGTTGTTCACGCAGAAGACAGTCATGGCGATGTTGCGGCGGGCGGCGTGGATCAGGTGGTTGCCGCCGATGGCCGTGAGGTCCCCGTCGCCGCTGATGACCATCACCCGCTTCTCGGGCAGCGCCACCTTGATGCCGATGCCGAAGGCGATCGGGCGACCGTGGGTGGTGTGCAGGACGTCGGCAAAGAAGCTGGGGCTGGGGATCCAGGCCGCACACCCGATCCCGGAGACGAAGACGAAGTCGTCCAGCGTGAGGCCCAGCTCCTCGATGGCGCGCAGGATGCTCTGGGCCAGGATCCCGTTGCCGCACCCCGGGCAGTTGGCCGTAGTCTCGGCCGATGGCCGGATGTATTTCGCCAGGGGGTGCTCGTACGCTGTAACACTCATGATCGCACCTCTCGCACCGCCTTGAGGATGTCCTCGATCTCGTGCAGCTCGCCCAGGACCCTGGGCCGCAGGAAGTTGATGTGGGCGCGCCCGGCGGCGGCTGCCTGCACGTAGTGGAACATCTGGCCCAGGTTGTTCTCCAGGACGATCAGGTGGCGGGCCCGCTCCGCCAGCGCCGCGATCTCCCGGTCGGGGAAGGGCCACAGGGTCCCCAGCTTGAACGACCCCAGGGGCAACCCCTCGGCCCGGCCCGCCACCACGGCCGCCTGGGCGCAGCGGAAGACGGACCCGTAGCTGACCAGGACGATCTCTGCCCCCTCCGCGTCCGACGCCACGCGAATGATCTCGTCCCGGTGCTTCTCGATCTTGTCGTTCAGCTTCCGAATGAACAGGTCCAGGGCCTTGGCATCGATCACGTTCCGCCGGCCATACGCATCGTGGCAGGAGCTGGTCACGTGCGCCTTGTGACCCCGGCCGAAGACCGGCATGGGGGCCACATCCTCATCGAGGAAGGCGGGCAACGTTTCCGAGTCCTTGTCGGGTGGAAAGAGCTTACGGTCCACGATCGGGATCTGCGCCGCGTCGGGCACGATCAGTTCCTCGCGCATGTGGCCGAGGAAGGCGTCGCTCAGGACGAAGACGGGGGTGCGGTATCGCTCGGCCAGGTTGAAGGCCTCCACGGTGTAGTCGAACACCTCCTGGACCGAGCTGGGGGCTAGGGCGATGATCTGGTAATCCCCGTGCGAGCCGCGGCGAGGCTGGATCACGTCTCCCTGAAGCTCCACGGCGGGGATCCCGGTAGTCGGGCCACCCCGCATGACGTTCACGATCACGCAGGGCGTCTCGGTCCCGAGGGCGAACCCGATGTTCTCCAGCATCAGGCTGATCCCGGGACCGGAGGTGGCGGTCATGGCCTTCATGCCGCCCCAGGATGCCCCGATCACGGCCGCGATGGAGGCGATCTCGTCCTCCATCTGGAGGAAGGTGCCGCCTACCGTGGGGAGCCGCTCGGCCAGCCGCTCCGCCACCTCGGTCGCGGGCGTAATGGGATAGCCCGCCGCGAAGCGGCAGCCCGCAGCCAGCGCCCCCTCGGCGCAGGCGATGTTCCCCATCATGAAGTGACGTCCTGTCAGCACCGCGCCTTTACCCATGCCAGACTCCCTTTCAATGCAAAACCGACAACTGACAACTGACAACCGGCCACCCTCATTTTCGATTTGCGATTGCCGATTTTCGATTGCCGTTCAATCAGCAATCTTCAATCCAAAATCACCAATCATTGTTGTGCGGCTCCGCGAACCGCGCTGGCGGCTTCGGGGACCTCCTCCAGCCGCACCACGATGGCCATGTCGGGGCAGTAGATCACACAGTTCTCGCACTTGGTGCAGGCGGTGATCTTCTCCACGACGGGGAGGCGGATGCCCCGAGCCGTCAGGCGCTCGGCGATCTTAAAGACGTCCTTGGGGCAGAGGGCCAGGCAGATCCCGCAGCCGTCCGCCCCCTTGCACAGGTTCTCGTTGATCGAGATCACCACCGGCTTGGGCATATCGCTCCTCTCGCGCCTTCGGGCGAATTCCGACAGCGAAATCCGACAGCGACAGCGTGGATGCGTATCACCAGGCACGCAGGCGTCCCGCCTCGTCGAACGAGAGCGGCTGCGGTCCCCGGACGACGGCCAGCCCGGCCTTTTTTGCCTCGGGCAGCAATGCCTCCGAGATCTCCAGCTCTTCCAAGTGGAGCGTGTCCTTTATTCGCACGAAGCGCACCTCACCCGGCGGGGTCTCGCCCACCGCCACTTCAATGGCTTCCCGGTCGGTCTCCATGATCACGGGCAGGCGGCCGGCTGACCAGAGTCGCGTGGTGAGGACGTTGGTGTACGTCGCCTTGTAGTCAATCGAATCCACCAGCCGCCGCGTGGTGATATCGGCCAGGCCGACGCCGTTGGCGTTCCCGTGGGTCTCGGGCGTGAGGCCCAGGACCACGATGGTCACGACGGCCGGGTGTCCCATCTCCATCTTGCCGCCGACCCGCGGGCCGATGCCGATCACGTTATTGTCCATCCCGGTCCCGCTGATGTTCTTCCCCATCTCGTCCACCACCAGGACGTCGAGGGGATCGAAGGGAATGCGGGGCAGCACCTGCCAGGCCCGCTCGAGCAACGTGCGATCAGTCTCCTCGAAACGCTCCGGTGGGATGACGTGGATCTCGGCCGTCTCGTCCAGGGAATTCTCCAGGATGGCGATGCCGGCCAGCACCGGGGCCCGGGCCAGGATCAGCCGGGCCGCCTCGACGAGGGTCGGGCCGAGCCCGGCCTTGTGCATTTGCTGGGCGCCCTTGTGCTTCCCCAGGCCCACCGCCAGCATCTTGCACAGGCCGCTCTCGATCTCGCCCCGGAAGGCCGTGTGCGGCTTCACCCGGTTAATGACGACGATCCCGTCGGCGTGCAGGGCGTTGCGATCCAGGTAGACCGGGGTGCCGTTCGACGTCCGCCCGATCTCTTCCACCGTCATGGACGAGACGACGGGGCAGCCCATGCTGGCCTCGGAGATGCCAAGGTCGGCCAGAAGGTTCTTCTGACCATCGTCCGTCGCGCCACCGTGGCTGCCCATGGACGGAACGATGAAGGGCTGCCCTCCCATAGATTTGACCGCGTCGGCCGCCGCTCGGGTCATGGCCACCAGATTGTTGATGCCTCGGCTACCGGCGGTGATGGCGACGCGGGCGCCGGGCTTGAGCTTCCCCGCCAGGCCCAGGTTGCGCAGGCCTGCCGCCACCGCCCCGCAAGGATCCTCGAGGCGCGTCCGGTCGAACTCTTGTCTCACACGAACGACATTCGGCAAGGCCATAACTCAACCCTTCCCGTTTCCCCCTCACCCCACCCTCTCCCCCGGGTACCCTCCGGGTGGGGGGAGAGGGCGAGGGAGAGGGGCTAGCGCTTCGGCCGGTTGGCCGGCCAGCGGGGCTCGCGCCCTTGCAGGACCGCAACGATGTCTTCAGCCACCAGGCTCATCCGCCGCATGGCCTCCTCGGTGTGGGCCGCCATGTGCGGTGTGCACATGAAGTTCCGAAAGCGGAACAGGGGGTTGTCCTTGGCCGTCGGCTCCTCCTCGAAGACGTCGGTGCCGACGCCGGCGATCCACTTCTGCTCCAGGGCCTCCAGCACCGCCTTCTCGTCCCACAGGGGGCCGCGCCCCAGGTTCAACAGATAGGCCGTGGGCTTCATCATCCGGATTTGCTCGCGCCCGATGATATGGCGGGTCTCCGGGGTGAGGGGGAGATTCAGGGAGACGTAATCCGCCGTGCGGAGCAGCTCTTCCAAGCTCACTTGCTTCGCCTTGGTCTCCCCCTCCACACCGGGGGGCGCTGCCACCACATCGTAGTAGAGGACCGGCATCCCGAAACCGTGGTGGCAGATCCGTGCCGTGGTCCGCCCGATCCTGCCGAACCCGACGATGCCCAGCATCTTGCCGTAGAGTTCGCGGCCGATGTACTCGTACCTGACGTTCCACTTCCCGGCCCGGAGATCCTGGTCCGACTCCAGGAAGCGCTTGGACAGGGCAAGGGCCAGAACCACGAAGTGCTCGGCCACCGATTCGCTGTTGGCCTCGGGTGTGTTCACGACCCAGACACCCCGCTCCGTCGCCGTGGCGACGTCAACGTTTTCCAGCCCGACCCCGTGGCGGCCGACGACCTTGAGCCTCGGTGCCGCTTCCATCACGGCCCGGGTCACCTTGCCGTTGGCGCGGATCACGATGGCGTCCACCTCCCGCACTACCGACACCAGCGTCGCCTCGTCCAGAGCCGGGGCCGTGATCACCTCGCCGTGCTGCCGCAGAAGGCTGGTTCCTGCCTCGTGCATGGCTTCGTACAACAGGAAGCGGTATTTCTTCTGTTGCTGCGTCACGAATCACTCCTTTGCCGCGTCATCCCCTGCGGCCCCGTTTGTCTCCCAGATCGTTCCCACGTTCCACGCCAAGAGCAGCGGCCCCTCCGTTGTCCTCTGCCCCCGCGGGAGATCCCGGTCGCGTCTCCAAATACGAGAGATAGGTGTCCTTGGCAATCCGAAGATGTTCCTGAGTCAGCTCTGCCAGGCGATCCTCGTCGCGCACCTCCATGGCCTGCACCATCTGGCGATGCTCAGCCAGGCTCCGCGCGATCCGTTCGGGCTGAGCCCAGGCGTTGAAGCGGACCACGTGGACCTGCCGCCGAAGCTGCTGAATCAGCTCGACCAGGCAGGGGTTCTCGGTTGCGACGTAGATGGAATCGTGAAAGCGGTCGTTGGCCAGCATGAGCGCCCGGACGTCTCTCCCGCCGGCCAGTTTCGCGTGCGCCGCCTCCATCTCAGCAACCCGGTCCAGGCCCTCGGGGCTGATGCGCTGGGCGGCCAGCCGAGCGGCGAGCACCTCCAGATAAGTCCGGACCGCGTAGATGTTCTCCACGTCCGACGGGGAGATGTCCGAGACAACCGCCCCGCGGTGAGGGAGGATACGAACCATGCCGCGCTCCTCCAGACGCCGCAGCGCCTCTCGGATGGGCGTCCGGCTCATCCCCAGCCGTTCCGCCAGATCTTTCTCCACCAGGCGTTCCCTGGGCTTCAGCTTGCCGGTGAGGATGGCGCTCTCGAGGTGGTTGTACGCCCGCAAGGAATCCATTGGAAGATGAGCCCTTTCGACGAAAGGGACGCCGTATGCGAATCCGCGTCAAGAAGTGTATACCATCTTTGGCCAACCGCATGATGCCTGTCCATCACGCGGCTGAATATGTATGGAAGTGTGGAGGACCGAAAAGTCGCCGTGTGGCCTACGACCACTCTCAGCACCGGGAACAGAATAGGACTTGACGGGGACCTTGCGTTCGCGTATGTTGAACTTTGTTCCACCCGTTGAATCAGCCTGTCCCGAACGCCATGCCGCGCAGACCGCCGTACGCCGCGCCCGCCGTCGAGGCGGCCCTCTCCATCCTGGAGACTCTCGGAACCGTTCATGAGATGGGCGTGACCGACCTGGCCAGGAAGCTCGGCCTGGGGAAAAGCTCCGTGTACCGGCTGCTGGCGACGCTGGCCAGGCGCGGCTACGTGGAGAAGAGTCCGCAGACCGACCGGTACCAGCTCACCTACCGGCTGTTCGCCGTGGGGAGCCCCGCCGCCGACCGCTTCGGGCTCCGGGAGGTCGCCAACCCGGCCATGCAGCGGCTCGCAGCCGAGACGGGCGAGACGGTGAATCTGGGGGTGCTGGACGGGACGCGGGTGGTGAACCTGCACAAGGTGGAGAGCCGACACCTTCTGCGCATGCACCTGGAGGTAGGGGGCGGGGCGCCGGCGCACGCCACGGCGCTGGGGAAGGTGCTGCTCGCCGCCCTGGAACCGGCGGAGGTGGCGCGGCGGCTTCACGGTCGCCGGCTGGAACGCCTGACCCCGCGGACCATCGGCGACCGCCGCACCCTGGGGACGGCGCTGGCCAGGGTTCGAGCGCAGGGCTTCGCCATCGACGACGAGGAGTGCAGCCTCGGCCTTCGCTGCGTGGCGGCGCCGATCGTGGACCATCGGGGGTCGGTGGTGGCCGCGCTGAGCATCTCGGGTCCCAGCCCGCGGCTGCCCGACCAGGTCCTGTCACGCATGGCCGAGAGCGTGCGGGCCGCGGCGCGGGAGGTCTCGCAACGCCTCGGCTTTCCCATCGCATCGTCCAAGAGAGGAGGTGAGGCATAGCCATGCCGGTCATTACCATGCGTCTCCTGGAGGGGCGGACGCCGGAGCAGAAGCGGGAGCTGACCAAAGTCATCAGCGAGGCCGTTTCGCGGATCGTCAACACGCCCCTGGACGGGGTCCACGTGATCTTCGAGAACGTGCCACGAACGGATTGGGGGCGTGGAGGGGTGTTGTTCGTCGACCGGGATCCACGCTGAGGGTTCGGGGGGAACCGTCCGCGGGCGGGTGTCCCCTGCGAGGAGGAGGAAAGATCATGAGACGAGGGGTAGGTATCGCGTGTCTAGCTGTGGTACTGGGGTTTTCGACATGGGCCTGGGGCGGAGAAAAGAAGGAGGTCCGGATCTGGCACACGGAGACCGAGCCGCAGTCGGTGGCGGCCTTCCAGCAGATCATCAATGACTTCGAGAAACTGCACGCGGACATCACGGTGAAGCAGGAAGCCCTGGCCTGGGGCGACCTGGAGGCCAAGCTGACGGCAGCCCTGGCGGCGGGGGCGCCCCCGGATGCCAGCCATGGACAGGCCGTCACCTGCGCGTCCTTCTACGCCAAGGGCCTCCTGCGGGATCAGGAAGACATCGCCGCCGCCATCGGGCGAGACAACATCTGGGAGGCCGTCCGGCGCCAATGCCTGCACGACGGGAAGTACTATGGGATTCCCCACTCGGCGGCCACATCCCTCTTGATCTACCGTAAGGACGTCTTCAGGCAGAAGGGGTTGAAGCCACCGGAAACCTGGGATGACTTCATCAAGGTGGCCGAGGCCATGATGGAGCGGGACGCGTCCGGCCGGGTGACCCGGTACGGCCTGTCCCTGCCCGGCGTGGGCCTCTTCATCAACATTGCCGTCGGAGAGCTCACCAAGGCCAACGGCGGGCGGCTTTTCGATCTCAAGACCGGGCGACCCACATTCACCGAGAAGCAGGTCGTCGAGGTGCTGGATTTCTACAAGAAACTGAGCGCCACCGTCCTGCCGCCCGGCTGGCTGGGCCACGGCTACCTGGACACCTTCGCCAATCTGGCGACGGGGAAGGCGGCCATGCTATACCAGGGCTACGGTCGGGGCACGGGGTACATCGAGAAGTACACCCCGAAGGAGATGGCCGATCCCGAGCACTTCGGCGTGATGGTGAAGCCCCACGGGCCGTCCGGGAAGGAGACGGCCGCCCAGATCGATGCCGAGCCCTGGATGATCTTCAAGAACGCCAGGCATCCCGAGGAGGCGGCCGAGTTCCTGAAGTTCTTCTTCAAGGAGGAGAACTACATCAAGTACCTGCACACGGTGCCCATCCACTTGCTGCCCACCCTGAAGTCGGTCCGGGCCAACCCCGCCTACCAGGCCAACGAGACGGTCCGCAAGTGGAGAGAATGGCAGGACATGCAGTACCGCTACTTCGAGACCGCGCAGGCGAAGCCGACACTGATCGTCGAGTGGGACGACCTGCGGCTGCCCTTCGGGCTCGAGATCCTCGGGTCGGGCATCGTTCCAGACATGGTGACGGACGCCGTCCGGGGAATGCCGTCGGCGCAGGCGGCGGCCAAGGCCCAAGCCCGGGCGGAGGAGTTGATCACGAAGCTCGGTTACAAGCGGTGGTAGTTCCCACGCCTGGAAGCCGTTCGGAACGGGAAGGCTTCCATTCACCAATCTCCCCCAGGGGGCGCCCTCGACTCGGGGGCGCCCCCTGGGGCTCCCTGCCGTGCCAATGACACAACACCCCACGCGAGGACAGCCGTGGCGCCAGCAGCTCGTAGGCTTCCTCGTCGTTTCGCCCGCCCTCGTCCTGATCCTGGCCCTTACCCTCTATCCGGTCGCCTATTCCATCTGGCTCAGCCTGCTGGAGAAACACTCCTTCTTTCCCCAGGAACGCTTCATCGGGCTCGAGAACTACATCTACCTGTGGAGCGATCCGGAATTCTGGACCAGCTTCTGGTTGGGGGTGGTCTACTCGATCTGGACGATCTTCTTTCAGGTGGTCCTGGGTGTGGCGGCCGCCCTCATTCTGAACGAGACCTTTGTGGGACGGGGTCTGGTTCGGGGGATCGTGCTGTTCCCCTACATGATCCCCACCATCGTGGCGGTGATCCTGTGGAAGTGGCTGCTCAACGACACCTACGGGGTCGTGAACTACTGGCTGCTGGCCCTGGGGATCGCACACGACCCGATCAGTTGGCTGGGCGCCGACCACATCATGCTCTCCACCATCGTGATGAGCATCTGGCAGTTCTTTCCCTTCGTCCTGCTGAGCATCCTGGCCCGTCTCCAGACAATTCCTGAGGAGCTGTACGAGGCCGCCAAGGTGGACGGGGCCTCGGCCCTCCGGCGCTTCACCCACGTCACGCTTCCCCAGATCCGGGGCATCCTGTTCGTGGTCATCCTGCTCCGGAGCATCTGGATGTTCACGAAGTTCGACACCGTCTGGCTCATGGGGGAGGGGGCGGGGGCAGGCCGCTTCATCCGCACGCTCCCCGTCTACGCCTACATGCGGACGCTCACCTACTATCAGGCCGGCCTGGGGGCGGCCCTGGCCGTCATCATGTTCGCGATCCTGATTGTGAGCACGGTGGTCTACTTCGGGCTGTTCCGCGAGGAGGCCGACATCGGATGAGCATCTGGCGGCTCAGGCGCCTCTCGGCGCGCGGGTCCATTTACCTCGGGGCAGGACTCCTGGTCCTCCAGGCCGCCTTTCCGTTCTTCTGGATGGTCTCGACCTCGTTCAAGCCTCCCACGGAGGTGTTCGCCCAGCCCCCGTCTTTCATCCCTGAGGATCCCACCCTGGACAACTTCCGCCGGCTGTTCACTGCCACTGGCTTCCTCACCTACTTCCGGAATAGCCTCGTGGTCTCGGGCCTGGCGGTCCTGCTGACAATGGCGGTCAGCGCAGCCGGCGCCTACAGCCTGACCCGCTATCGCTATCCAGGTCGCGAGAAGATCGCGGGGCTCATCCTGTGCACCTACATGTTCGCCCCAATCATGGTGGTGATCCCCTTCTTCATCCTGGTGAAGAAGGTGGGAATCGAGAACACCCACTTCGCCCTGGTGCTGGCCTTCACCTCGTTCTGCCTCCCCTTCACGCTGTGGCTGATGCGGGCTTTTTTCGAGACCATTCCCATCGAGCTAGAAGAGGCTGCCCTGGTTGACGGCGCGGGGCGCGTGCGCGCGGTCGTTTACGTCGTCCTGCCGTTGGCCCTGCCGGGGATCATCGCCACCTCCATCTTCACCTTCATCCTGGCCTGGAATGACTACATCTTCACCCGGATCCTCATCGCCTCGGACGAGCTGAAGACGCTGCCGGTGGGCGTGCAGGACCTTTTCCACTCGGCGCTGATTGACTGGGGCCTGATCATGGCCGCCGGGATGATGATCACGATCCCGGCCCTGCTCTTCTTTGTGACCGTACAACGCTACCTTATCCGCGGCTGGGGCGCCGGCGCCGTCAAGGGCTGACGCCCATGGGAAGCTGGAGGACATCATGGCACGATTTCGGTTTGTGCTCTTGGGAGCGGGATTCTTTGCGCGGAAGTGGACGGAGACGGTGAAGGCACGAGAGGACTGCGAGGTGGTGGCCATCGCCTCGCATGCCCGGACCCTTGCAGAAGAGTTGCAGCGTGACTTCGATCTCGCCGGGGCGACCATCTACACCGGATGGGAGGAGGCGATTGATCAAGGGAAGGCCGATGCCGCCATCATCACGCTGCCCCAGATGCTGCACCCCGAGGCCGCCATCCGGGCCCTGCGGGCCGGGCGGCACGTCCTGAGCGAGAAGCCCCTGGCCGTGGATATGGCGGGGGCGCGGGCCGTGTACGAGGAGAGCCGGGCCCATCCCGATCAGGTGGTCATGGTGGACCAGAACTTCCGCTGGCGCCCCCACACCCAGGCCCTCCGCCGGGCCATCCGGGATGGCCTCATCGGCCGCGTGGGTCACATCATGTTCGAATGCCGCCAGCAAATCCGGCGCAAGACGGTGGACGCCTGGCGTGAGAAGATGCCGGAGCCGTTCCTCCTGGATTACGCCATACACCACTTCGACCTCATGCGATATCTCACCGGTGACGAGGCGACACGGCTGATCGGGTTGAGCTTCCGACCACCCTGGAGCTGGTTCGAAGACAACTCTGCGGCCGCGGCGATCGTCACGATGCGAGGCGGCGCCGTGGTGGACTATGGCGGGACCATGGTGTCCCTGGGACTCGAAACCCCCCAGGAGGGTTTGATCACGGTGATCGGCGAGAAGGGAACGTTGCACCTGGACGGGAAATCCCAGGTCACCCTCCACGGCCAGGGAGATGCCCGCACCCTCCCGCAAGAGCCGATCGCCGGGGGCGAGCTGGGATACGCTTTGGCGGAGTTCCTGGGAGCCGTCCGCGAAAAGCGGCAACCGGAAACCCACGTGGCCGAACACATCCGGAGCCTGGGACTCTTGCTGGCTGTCGTGGAGTCCTCGCGTCGTGGCGGCCCGGTGCAGGTGGCAGACCTGATCGGCTTCCTTGCGTGAGGTCCCGCCCAGGCGGGAAATGCGCTTGACGCCTGGCAGGGGCTGGAATAGAAATGACCCATCCCCCTGACTCGAGGTGCCTGCCATGACCAGCTCCGTCCCCCGTTCCACCCAGCTTGCCGAGCGCCTGGCCGCCTTTCGCCTGAGCGACGTCCCGCCGACGGTGGTGGCCCACGCCAAGCTGATCCTCCTGGACACGCTGGGCGCCATGCTGGCCGCCTCTTCGCCCAAGTATTCGGCCACGCGGATCCTCATGGACTTTGCCCACAGGCTGGGCGGCCGGCCCGAATCTAGCCTGGTGGGCCAAAGACTGAAGACGTCCTGCGTGAACGCCGCGTTGGTCAACGGGACGCTGGGATACTACTGCGATATCGAGCCGCACCACGTGGGCGGGATCCTCCACGCGCCGGCCGTCATGGTACCCACCAGCCTGGCGGTGGCCGAGAAAGAACGAGCGAGCGGCCGGCGGTTCCTCGAGGCGATGCTCCTGGGCATCGAGGTCACCTGCCGGGTGAGTTATGCGCTGAACCCCGTGGCGCTGTACAATCGCGGCTTCCATCCCAGCGCGATCTGCGGCGCCTTCGGTGCGTCGGCCGCGGCGGGCCACCTGTTCCGGTTGCCGGCGCCGAAGTTCGCCATCGCCCTCGGCCTCGCCATGCAACAGGCCTCGGGTCTCCTGGCCTGGGCCAGCGATCACACCGAGAACTCACGGCCCTTCAACCCGGGCCTCGCCGCGCGCAACGGGACCACCGCCGCGTACCTGGCCCACCTGGGCTTCGGCGGCCCGCCCACGCCGTTCGAAGGCAAGTACGACGCCTTCACTGCTTTCTCGGGGGAGCGGAACCCCGACGCCCTGCTCGCGGACTGGGGGAAGCATTATTACGTCCCCGAGTTCGCCTACAAGCTCTACTCCTCCTGCTCCTTCACCCATCCGGGCCTGGATGCCCTGCTCACCCTCGCGCGCGAGCACAACCTGAAGCCTGCCGATGTGCAGGAGATCGTCCTGCGCTTCCCCATCTCCGGCGCGCACATGATCGACAACAACGAGCTGAAGTCCCACTGCGCCCAGTACATCCTGCCGGTCGGCCTCGCCTTTGGCGAGGTGATGATTGACGACATCCTGCAGGACCGGACGCGACATCCCGAGGTCGCCCGGCTGAGCGCACAGACCCGCATGGTCGGCGACCCGAAACTGGAGAAGGGGTGGCCGGAACGCTATTCCTCCATCGTCGAGGTCACGACGACCGATGGCCGTCATCTGTCCAAGCGCGTGGATCACGCCAAGGGCACGATGGAGAATCCCCTGACGCCGGGAGAGATCCATCAGAAATATCTGAAGCTGGCCGCGACTGTCACATCCGCCGCGCACGCCGAGCGGATCGCCGACGTCGTGCACCGCATCGAGCGTGTCGAGGATGTGCACGGCCTTACCGCCATGCTCCGGACCCTGAAGCCGGCAACTCCCAGACGGGCGCTCAGGAAGGTGTCGGGAGTTTCGCGGGCCAGAACGGCCGAAGGGAAAGGAACCTGAGGCCGGTTTTAGCAAATATATACCGCCGCTACAGGGCCTGCGGCACTTGGACTTGACGGTCCAGTTCCAGGGGCAGGTGGCCGCGTGAAGGACGGCCAGGAAGGGAACCGGAAATTTTCAGGTAGCAGAGTGACGCCCCCGGGAGTGACCCTCTCGGGGGCTTTTTTTTGCTGGGAAATCCCCGCCATCCGATATAGGGATATGCAGAGACCCCAACGGGGCGATAGGCCGGCCAGCCGACAAGCGTGCGTTCCGGGCGCGTTTCGCCCCGCCCCCTTTCCGGGCCACGACGGAGGTGGGTCATGACAGCGAAGAAGCGGGTAAATGATCGGGCTGCCGTCAAGAAGGTAGCCGAAGCAATCTACCAACGCCTTGGAAAAATCCTCAAAGCCGAAAGTAGGGAGACAACGTGGAAACGCCGTGATCTGCTTGTACAATACTTTGGTGTTACCGAAGCCCTTGTGAAGCTCCTCGTCCAGCGCGGGTTGACACCGGTGGTTTTTTCCGAATCTGCAGCAAGCGGTTGCCCGCCTTCCGAGGATCAACTGGCGGAAATTGATCGCAGGCTATTTCTTGGCGTTCTCGATGCTGTGGAAAGCCTGTTAGGCATCGAAGCAAAGCTAGGGAGATTTCAGATGGATTTCTCATGGCGCGGTAAATATCCCGGCAGCGCGTAGAAATCAAATATGGTCGTCTTTACGCTGGTCGTGAAAGAGTAGATCCCGGTTAGTGCCCGGCCCCTCACCGCCGCCGGCCAGCGGCGGGACACCCCGTCCCGAGCGGGCGGGGCCGGGTCCCTTTCTCGGGGCCATCACTCGGGAGGTGGATATGCCTCGACCTTACGGTCGCTCAGCAACCCGAAAACCCCGGGACCCCTCCGCAGGGCTGGACGCCCTGCTAGGCGAACTGCCGTTCTTAGAGTTGATCTTCTTCAAGCGGTCAAACCTGTATCGTATCCCGCCTTCGGACGATCCGCGGACCTGGGCGGCGAAGCATGATGATACCTATCAGCGCCGCCGCCACCTTGTCGAGGACCTCCACCGGCGCTGGTACGCGAACGGGTACCCGTGGGACCTCGGCGCGGTCCTCTTAGTGATCCGTCAAGCGAAACGTGAGATGATCCACAGCCGACCCCACGGC
>Ga0315294_10005960_pt1 | contig 13383 bp, 13 predicted proteins | sample YL17G13_40_MG_FD_203626 | JGI IMG/M metagenome (GOLD analysis project Ga0315294, IMG submission 203626) | Sediment microbial communities from Yellowstone Lake, YNP, Wyoming, USA - YL17G13_40 | ecosystem: Environmental > Aquatic > Freshwater > Lake > Sediment | place: USA: Wyoming | collected... | reverse complement strand
CGCACCACCACGATGGACGAGGCCACCGCGATGCCCATCCTGGCAAGCTTGGCTCCCACGCTCCAGCCCATGGCGGTCGTGACCCTGCTGGCAGTTGAACCCCTCTCCCCCTGCCAGCCTGCCGGATCCTCCGCCTTTCCTTCCATGTCTCTCATATCCCAAGCTCGTTCAAGAAGACAGAATACATGTCCTTAACGTGGACCGGAGGCGCCTTGACCTCGCTGCCCGCGAGAAGACACGCGCTGCTGTAAGGGTCGGACGGGTGAAAGCCGTGCATCGCCCTCGGCGCCGCGCTGGAGGCGAAGCTGGGCACGATCACGTGGCCGTGGTCCATCACGAAGACGACGTCGCCGTAGTCGTTCCTGGGAAATCTCAGTCCCAGTTCGGCCTTGTCGCCGTCGGAGAGCACCCTGCCGTAGGGCAGAGAAGAGAGGAATTCCTCGAGCCTCGACCTGGCGTCACTGCCCCTGGTCCAGAACCTAGCCATCGTCGAATCGAAGAAAGCGAAAAAGGTCGAGCGCTTCAACGCGCCGGACGCCTGCGCTCGTCTGAGCGCTGACTGGAGGTCGTGAGTCCCGCTCACCGTGGTCATCCCGTGGTCGGAAAACACGAACAGGCGCACGTCGGAATAGAGCTCCGCCGCCCTGGCCAAGAGCCTCCTTATCCTCACTCCGACGGCCACGAGCGCCTGCCTGGCCCCTTCCGAGTCGGGGCCGGATGCGTGCAGCGCGGCGTCGAGCTCGCTCAGATAGAGAAAACAGCACTGAACGGGCGACTCCGCCACGGCATTGAGGCACGACGCAAGCTTGTGCTCGTCCGTGTTCCGCCAGCCGCTGGCATGAGAGGCCACAGCGTTTACCAGCAGCTCGTCGAAGATGTTCCTGCATTTACCCAGAGCGCGGGGCGTCCAGAGGTCTTTTCGCTCGACGTAGTCGAGGCGGTGCAGGATCGAGACCGGGACCTCGTAGAGACAGAAATAGCCGGTGATGTTGAACAGGCTCCTGGTAAGGCCGCCAATGGCGTTGCGGGTTCGATAGTTCTCCCTCAGCCGTGCGGGTAGGACCAGGACCGGCCAAGTCCAGCTGAAACACGAGAGGAATCTCCGCCTGCGGAAAAGACACCAGTGACCGTGCGCCTCAGGCAGCTGCCCGCTCAGGACCGTCGGGATGGCGGCCGAGCTGAAGCCCAGGACCGTTTTCATCTCGTGTCTATAGGGTAGAATGTCGGACAGGAACTTGTGTTGCTGGGCGAGCCGCCACCCCAGGGCGTCCACGAGGACGAAGATCGAGATCCTGCCGTAGTCTCCGCGTGTCACTATTGGAAGCCTCCGACTCTACTAGGGGTGCGCGCCGCCTGCAAACTTGCTGGCGAGCTGGATCCAGTCCTCCGCGCTGTTGCCGGTCCTGCCCAGCTCGAGCCGGCAGGCAGTCTCGACATATCTCCTGTCCACAGTCTGACTCACGCGGCCCCGGACAGCGTAAAGCAGGAGCGGCAAGAGCGCGAGGCGCCTTTCCTCTCCGACGAGGGGCAACCTGGCAAAACGCATGAGCTCCCTCGGCTGTAATGCGCTCCTGGCCAGCGTAGACAACGATTCCTTCACCCGTCTCTTGAACGGGATCAGGCCGGCCCTGACCACGGCCGCGGGATATTCTCTCCAGTCCGCGATGCTGGAAAAGGTCCGTCTCTCTTCGAAGAGCCGGAAATATCTCTCGTGGAGGGACCTGGCTTCGGCGAAGAGCTCCAGCGGGTCCTCCGAAGGCAGCTTGCCGAAATCCGCCGTCACCTTGAACACCGCCGCGTCCCTGTACTTCGATGCGAACCCGTCTCCCTTGGGAAAAGCGCCTGTCTCATCCATTCTCTTCAAGCGCGTCGCGTACGACCAGTGATAGAGCTTTCTCTCGAGCAGAAAGGAATCGCCGATGGCCAGCACGGTCTTGCTCCATGCGTTGGCCGCGGATCTCCGCAACGCTCCGGCCGCCTCTCCCCTCTCAATCATCAGCAACAGCGAGAGCAGACCCACACCCCTGTTGAGAAAAAACCTTGTGCCCTCAGTGAGAGGAAGTTCAGACGGCGCGAAGGGCGGCACCGCGTCGAGAGCGCACTGCGAGCCCCAGAGAACCTGGCTCCCACGCTTGAGATCGTAGAGAAAGACCGTGGGCTCTGCTTTCTGGAGGTCGGATGCGCGGACGTATCCCAAGTCTACGAAGTCCACGCCCAGCGAGGCGGGCAGACCGGATTTCAATTCCAGCAGTAGACTCCTCGGCATGGCAGGCCTGGCACCGACCAAGAGAATGTCGAAATCGTTGAAGGGCCGGATCGCTCCGTCCGGTTCCTTCGACAGGGCGCCCTCACCCCGGCCGAAACCGCCGGTCAGAACCACGGCCTCGTTTTCGCTCAGGCCCACCCTCTCGGCGATGGATCGCGCTGCGTTCTTCAAACTAAAAAGGATTCTCGCCTGCTCGTCAGGTGAACCCTGGTAGACTAGTTTTTCCATGGAGGAAACTGCTGAGGCACCCTTTCTTCTCGAGGACGGGCGTCGTTGTTCAGACTCTCCTGTATATGAACTCGGGGATGGAATACTTGTATCTGTTGAGCACGACGCCGATCACGTTGCAGCCTGACTTTGTGAGCGTGTCCCTGGCGCGAGTGGCCGTCTCCCTTCTCGTGTTGAGGGCGCGGACGACGAGAAGCACTCCGTCCACGTGGCTTCCCAGGACCGCCGTCTCCGGGTGCGTGAGAACGGGCGGAGCGTCGAACAGAAGATAGTGAAAGCGTGACTGGAGGCTGGTTATCAGACTCGTCACTCTCTCTGTTCCCACCAGCTGGAAAATGCCTCCAGTCGCAGTGCCGCTGGGGATCACGCAGAGATTCTTTCTGGGGGTGCTCTTGACGACGTCTTCAAACTTGAGGTCACCCCTGGCGAGCTCCACGAATCCGACTGAGTTCTCGAGGCCGAAGAACTCGTGCTGGACCGGAGACCCTGGATTGGCGTCCACCACGAGCACGTTCACCGCGGCATCGTCTGCCAGCATCGTGCCAAAGTTTGCCGTCACCGAGGAAACGCCCTCGCCCAAAGCGGCGCTGGTGACCAGGAGCGAACGAGATTTCTTCGAAGGCAGCTGTGACTCGATGAGGTTCCTCATCATTCCCAGCTCACGCCAGGACTGGCCGGGAGTGTTCTGGGAGAGCGACGGGCCCAGTTCGGTGCGCTGCGGCTCCGGCCCGCCTGCTTCCTCGCGCGATCGTCTCTCTCTGTCTGCCTTGTCGAGAGCGTCCGATATCTTGCTCACGTCAAAACCTCCTGGATTCCTTCAAGGTCTTTGACCGCCGCGCGCACGAGCCTTCCGTCAACGGACCTGGCCTCTTCCACGAAACCGAGAAGAAGACTTCGGTCGCAGACGAAATTGATGAGTCTCGGGATGCCTCCCGAGTACCTGAAGACTTCTTCAAACGCGTCCTGCGTGACGTTCGGGGTTCCTTCCGCCCCCGCCTTCTCCAGACGCGTCCTTACGTACTGCTCGACGTCGTCCTTCGAGAGCGGGCTGATCGTGCAAATGCCGGGGATCCTCTGCCTGAGCTGCCTCAGCTTACGTAGATTCAGTATCTCCGAGAGCTCGGGCTGCCCCACGAACGCTATCTGGAGAAGCTTGCTCGTCTCCATCTCCAGATTCGACAGCATACGGATCTCTTCGAGCGAAGAGGGCTGGAGATTCTGCGCCTCGTCTATGATGAGAACCACACTCCTGTCCCTTCGCCTGGCCTCCACCAGGAAATCCTTGAGATCCAGCAGGAGGTCGGCCTTGTTTTTTCCCTTGATGGCGAAGCCGAATTCCCTGGCGATGGTGGCAAGCAATTGCCTGAACGAGAGCTTCGGATTCAACACCACTGCCAGATCCACTCCGCCGTTGAGAGTCTCGACGAACCTCCTGACCACGGTGGTCTTCCCGACCCCCACTTCTCCCGTGACGACGGCGAATCCCTTTCTCTCGCCAAGCGTGTAGCGCAGGTAGGCCAGAGCGTCCTGGTGGCTCTTCGAGGAAAAGAAGAACCTCGGATCGGGCGTGACTCCGAATGGGTTCTCTTTCAGTCCGTAGAACTGCTCGTACGTCACTTCCGTCTCTCCAGAGCCCGCGTCTCGTAAATGGAGGCCATCACCGGCAGACCAAGTACGTTCTCCGCCTCGCTCTTGGTCTTGATAGAATGGTCCAGACCGTCGAAAAGGAACGCGAGGCCGATTCCCACGAGCAATCCCAGAAGGGGTCCGAGAGAGAGACGCAGGTAGTCCCTGGTCCTGAGCGCCACCGGCTCAGACGGAGGCGAGAGAAGTATGACGCTCCACTCGGGAGAACTCTCGCGGGACACCATGGCCTCGATCTTCTTGCTAGTGAGTGTCTCGTAATCCCTCTCCATTATGCGTATGTTTGTGTTGAGGTCGGCAAGCACTGCGTCCTGCTCCGGATAACCCAAGAGTTGGGATTCTACTGAGGCCACTTCCCGCTTGAGCTGGTTCTCTTTCGCGACCAGTGGCGCCAGCCGGGCCTGGGACAGGGCCAGGGCCTGCTTTATCTCCCTCGCGAGCTGTGCCTCGGTCTCGGCGAGCTGTCTCTTCACCGCCACTACGCGCTGGTCCTTGTCCGTGTAGCTGGCCTGCATCTTTTGCAGCTCCGTTTTCAGCACGGACCTGGAAGTCCGGAGCGAGTACACCATGTTGGCCCCGCTCGCAGGCAGCTCCGTGAGAATGGGGACGTCCACGTCCGGATTCTGGACGAGTTTCTTCATCTCATTTACGTTGGTCTCCTCGACGAGCCGGGCAGTGACGGCGTCGGTCAGAGCAAGGGAAAGATCCTTCCAGAACTCAAGCAGGGTCTTGGTCTTCCAGGCGAGATCGTTGACCCCCTGTTCCTTCATGAACTGTTCGCGCTTGACCCTGAGCTCTTCCAGGCGCGTTTTCACTCCGCCGATCTGCGTGTCGAAGAAATCCACGAGGCCAGGCGCGAGACCCGTCTCCTGACGGTACTGGATGTACGCCTCGGTCAGTGCGTGGGTCGTCTGTTGCGCCACGGCCGGTTTGTGGTCAACGTAGGAAATGGCAAGGACGTTTGATTCACCGACTATGCCGGCCTCGACTGCCGAGGCTCTTATCCCTATTCGTTCGCCTGCCGGGACTTCTGTTTGCCAGCTGTCGAGTATCTCCTGTGCCTTGGTCACGACGACGGTGCTGGTGGCCGTCTGCTCCTCGGAGCTTACCTGTTCTTCCCACGGCAGCACGGTCACGTACGGCACGATCGCGCTCTCCCTCTGACCTCTCCTGAGAAGCACCGTGGCGGTCGACTTGTAAAGCGTCCGGGAGCCGAGCGTCTGTACCAGGACTATTACCGTGGGTATCGCCAGCACGGTGAGGATCACCCACTTCTGGCGGAACATTATGCCGAAATAATCCCGCAGTGTGGCTTCGTGTATTTCCGTTTCGCGCTCTGCCATGCTCAACCTTCCCGTTGCTTGACTCGCCGGCACGGAACTCGAGGCCGGTACCCGGAGTCTCACTTGGACTGAACCGGCAACGTAGTGACTTTGTTTTCGTCCCAGTCCGTGGCAGTCTTCATCCAAACGTACCAGAGCCACGGAGCCGCGGTTCTCGCAAAGAATTGCTCGAGAAAAGTATCTATCTTGCCAATCAGGGTCGTGGGCACATAGACGATGTCGTAGGCGCGGATGATCCTGTCTTTGGCCTGCGCCTGATTGTTCAACAACTTGCTGACGTTCACCCTTATGCCGGTGATGGCGTCCGGGGCGGTCCTCCGCACCAGGAGCACGCTGTTCAGTTTGCCGGCGTCCATGCTCCCACCTGCCCTGGCTATGGCCTGAGTGACTGTCATGGTTCCTGCTATCTCGTAAGCCCCAGGGTTCCTCACTTCGCCCAGCACGAAGACGTAATTGCCGGCGAGCTTCCTGGGACTCACTGTCACCCTGGGATCTACTATGAACTCGCCGAGACCGCGAGCGATTTCTTCTTCGTACTCTTGCAGCGTCTTGCCTGCGGCCCTCGTCTGGCCCAGAATCGGAACGGAGACAGTGCCGTCCGGCAGGACTCGCGTTATGGTCGCGAGGTCGGTGTTGTAAAGCACCCGGATCTCTATCTCATCGCCCGGCTGCAAACGGTAAGCTTCCGCCTCCCATCCGATCCTGTCCACTCCCGACGTCCACTGCCCCGCCTGCTCGGGTTTTTCTATCCTCTCGAGGCGTACGATGCCGGTTTCCACGTCCGTGGGCGGAGCCGCTCGCCTGTGGCCTGCCGCACAACCTCCGACCGCCGCGGAAAGAACCATCACAAGGACCGGCAAGCACCTTGCCGGGCACAAAGTGCGGCGGGGTATGAAGTTAAGGGTTCGGGCACGGCCTTTGCTGAAGGCGCTGCCGCCCAGAACTGCTCTGGAGCCCCTTCCCGGGAAAACTCCCCTGCGTGCGAGCTCTGTCACAACCACTGCAAATAACTCCTCTTTAGGGCCATCACTTCCATCTAAGGCTCAGGACCCGTGCGAGCGCGGCGCTTAAAATAACAGAGGCAAATCAGGGTGTCAAAGAAAAGCTGCTACGCCAAAAGCCTCTTGTCCCAGCCAGGACCGGAGCAAGACACATGCCAGCTCTAGTAGGCCCCCCTGCCCGAAAGTACGGCAGGAATAGTCATGGCAAGTATCCTGAGGTCGAGGAGAAAGGAGCGGTTTTGGATGTACTGAATGTCAAGCCTCATCCACTCGTCGAATCCGATGCAGCTCCTGCCGCTCACCTGCCAGAGGCACGTGATGCCCGGCTTCACCGCGAGCCGCCGCATCTGCCACGGTTTGTACAGTCTCACTTCCTCAGGCACGGGCGGTCTCGGCCCGACCAGCGACATGTCTCCGATGAAGACGTTGTAGAGCTGCGGAAGCTCATCCAGACTGCTCTTCCTGAGAAGCCTGCCGGCGCGCGTGATTCTAGGATCGTTGAACAGCTTGAACACCGGTCCGTCCATCTCGTTCAGGTGCAGGAATTCCTTCTTTATGCCTTCGGCTCCGACGAACATCGACCTGAACTTATAGAAGACGAAGGGTTTTCCCCCCTGGCCCACTCTCACTTGTCTGAACAGGATAGGACCGGGCGAGTCCAGCTTTATCGCCAGCGCAATGAGGCAAGCCAGGGGAAAACCCAGAACGATTCCAAATCCGGAGACTGCGATGTCCATGACCCTCTTGAGGAACTTGAGATAGAGAGTCCCGTCAGGGATTGCCCAGACCGGGGTCAAGAGTTCGATGTCAGGGGCATTGCGGACGGGCAACCCGAGTGCGGGGGCGTCCGCGGCCGGCTCGTCTTCCACCACTGCCCTTCTAGGTGTTTTGACCGGAGGCTCGAAAGGAGAGCGAAACGGTGCTGTTCTCATGGTTGCTTCCTTGTTAGTCCCCTAAACAGTTTGGCCGGCCCTGCCTCCAAGGCAAGACCGGCCAAGCCGTGTAACGACTTCACAGATTCTGTGACACCGGCGCCCAAGAAGCCAAGGGCAAACTCAGACTCGCGCGCCTCCCGATTGAAAGGGAGGGCCGCGTCAGGTTTTCAACAAATCACCCTTAGCAAACTTGAGCTAGCCACCACCTCCGACATTCAGAACGAATCAGACTACCTTCGAGGCCCGCACACCCTGGTAGGGCTGGGGCTCGGCGATGACGGCGACTTCCTTCGAAGGCACCAGTGTCACCTGCCCTTTTCCGTTCCTCGCGGCGGTCAGATTCTTCATCAGGCAACCGGCCACATACAGGACAGTCACAAATAGTATTCTGCAGTCAAGCCAGATGCTGCGGTTCTCGATGTAGAAAGCATCGCACGCCAGCATCTCTCTCAAGAAGGGGGGGACTGCTCCCTTCTCCCTGTTCGTGATCTGCCAGAGACCCGTCATCCCCGGCCTCACCCGGCAGCGATTTCTCACCAGATAACGCAGCTCGTCCTGGCAGTAGAGTTCCTCAGGAATCAGAGGCCGCGGTCCCACCAGGCTCATGTCCCCATGTAAGACGTTCACTAGCTGGGGAAGCTCGTCCAGCCCCGGCCCCCTCAAAAATCGTCCTACCCTGGACGCCTCTTTCTTCTGCGGCCGCTCCTCGTGCAAGAAAGAACTTCTGTGCTCGGGCATACTGCGAAACTTGTATATCGTGAACCTCTTCTCCCCCAAGCCGACCCGCTCCTGCTTGAAAAGCACTGAGCCGCGGGTTCCCAGCTTTGTGACCACGGCGATCAGGAGGAGGAGAGCCGAACACAGAACCAAACAAACTGAGGAGACACCAACGTCAATGAGGCGTCTCGCGGCTTCCGAACGACCTAGCAAGTTACCCACCTGGCCAACTCAAAGTAAGCGTTAGCAAGATGCGCTGGCGGCCGGCGAGTCAGAACACGGCAGCCTGCGGTCCAAAGAGGCTGACCGTGATCCTCTCTCATCAACCCCCGGCTTGGCTGCGGCAACACGTCGCTGGTTGGCGGCAACAGGTCACCACAAGGTCAAGTGACATCGGCCCAAAAAACTCGCCCGGTACTATGCACACAGCCTCAACCGAAAATTAGTATAACACTCCGGGGGCCGAAAGTCAACGTCTTTTTGCTCAAGTCAAATGTTTGGAACTGGTTGCGGTGGCAGGAGCAGGGTCTCCTGGCTCAGAGGAGTCCCGTCGCGACGACAAGCAGGCCGAGGACCAAGACGACGCCGAACCAGGCGGCGAGGAGTCCCAGCACGGCCAGGACAGACTTCCAGGCCGGCGCCTGGTGCGATTCCCTGAGCCCCGTGGCCAGAAGCACCAGGTTCCATACGCTGCCCACGAATGCCCCGAGAAACGGCACCAGGTTCAGCACTCCGGCGCCCTGGGAATAGCAGACCACCCTGAAGCTCGTCTGGAAGCCGTGGTTCGCTCCTCCGAGGACGAGGAGGACGAGGTGCAGTATCGCGCTCGAGATAAATACGAGAATCGTGACGACAATGGGACTGAGTATGACGGTCAGACCGTACAGCACGGGGCCCACCTTGAAAAATTGCTCCGACGAGGCCGCGTCGAGGAGGGGGTTCCTGACGGTGGAGAGCGCGAGCTCCCAGATCACCGACAAAACGATCGAGAGGCTTCCGACTATCATCGCGTACACCAGAGGGTCGAGGAAACCCCTGTCTCTTCGCATCGTCCGGAAAAACTGGGACGGTCCCAACATCGAGCCCTGAAGCGTTACGAGCAGGGCCCGCGCGAGACCCATGCCGTTCCTGCTCTCCCAGGCAGGCCCGGTCCTCTCCGGTTCGAGAGGGGCGTCGAGACTTCCGTAATCCTGACTCAGGATATCCTGCATCACTTTCCTCCGGCATAGAAGCGGGGCACAGCGGCCTGACCGCGCGGCCGGCAAGGAGGACGCGCCTGGCGTCCGCAGTCGTTGTCCGGACAGGGGCGTTGTGCTAGAGTAAGTCCAAGTTCAAGCCAGCAATAGTGGCACAGGGGCGGCCCGCTTTCAAGAGCAAAGTGCCGGCCGGGCGGAGGCGATGCAAGGTCCGCCGGAGCAGCGCAAGTCAGAAAGGGCGAGTTCCGCTTGGAGCAGAATGTGACATCGAACAGAGTCGTTCGTCCGAGATTCCCGGTGTTGCTGTATCACAAGGTCGACACGCGCTTCGAGTGGGGAGGGACCTGGGTTACTCCATCACAATTCAAGAATCATGTGCTCTCTCTGCTCAGAGGCGGATACAGATTCGCGCCGCTGGAGGGGCTTCTCCGGGAGGACGCGGGACGCGAGAGGTCGGTCGCACTCACGTTCGACGACGGCTACCTTGCCCTCAAGGATTTCGCCCTCCCCTTTCTGGGGCGGCTTGGGATTCCCGCGTCGGTCTTTGTCGTCACGGGCTTCGTGGGCCGCAAGAACCTTTGGGACGTCAACGTGGGCTGGAGGCAGTTCGACCATCTGGACTGGCCCGACATCGAGGAGGCCGCGAAACACGGAACCAGGTTCTACTCACACACGCACACCCACAGAGATCTGACAAGGCTCGGCCGGGGCGAGCTGCTGGAGGAACTCACGCTGTCGAGAGAGACCCTCGAGAAGCGGTTGGGACAGAGAGTTCCATACCTTTCCTACCCTTTTGGCATCTATAATGCGACAGTAGCCCTCGGGGCCAGGGAATCGGGATACGAGGCGGCGTTCACGATGTTCAGGAACGGGGCGGAGGAGGTCGAGACCCGCTATTCGATCGAGAGGGTGGCCGTTTACAGGATCGACACCCCGGGCTCTCTCAAGAGGAAACTGGAGGGGGGCGTGGGCGGTGGCATCGAGAGAGCTAAGTGCCGGGCCATTAACTGGTGCGCCAAGGGAACACCCGTGGCCAAGCGGCTACTGGGCCGCGCCTAGAAAGGCCGGTGGCCGCATTGCTTGTGCGCGAGGAGACAACCGTCGCGTGGGGACGACTGGCGCGCCGGGACAACCGTGAAGGAGGCTTTAGAGTGCCCTCGATTCACACGAACAAAGGCAGGTTCTGGCCGGTTGCATCGACACTGATTGCTCCGGCATTGATCGTTCTCGCGGCCTTTTCAATCTCGGCAGCGGCAACGGGCGGCGTGGAGGCGGACGCCCGAGCGGCCGCCGGCGCGTCGTCCAGCTCTTCCTCGAAGGCACAAGCCGACTCGATTGCGCGCTGCCAGCCGGCGGCGCCCAACAGCGCCTTCGGTGAGGGGGAATGGTTCCAGTTCTCCATCCAGTATGGAGCCATCAGGGCGGGCGATGCCCTGATGCAGGTCGAGTCGGTGGAGACCGTCGCAGGGAGGCCTTGCTACCGCCTGGTCTCGAAGGCGGAGTCCAACAGCTTCTTCTCGCTGTTCTTCAAAGTCAGAGACAGGGTGGATTCCTTCATGGACGTGGAGGAACTGGTGAGCAGGCGGTTCTCCAAGAACACTCTTGAAGGAAAGCACAAGGACAACTTCACCATAGATCTCGACCACGGCTCCGGCACGGCGAGGTATTCCGACGGCGCTGAGCTGGAGCTGCTTCCCTGTTCACAGGACATACTGTCTGCCTTCTACTACGTACGCACAGTGGACCTGGAGGTAGGCCGGAGCGTGGAGGTTCCCTGCCACGCAGACAAGAAGAACTATCAGCTGGAAGTCAAAGTGCACAGGCGGGAGACCGTGAGGACGCCCGCGGGTCAGTTCACCTGCCTCGTCATCGAGCCCCTGCTCAAGAGCTCCGGCGTATTCAGGCAGAAGGGCCGGCTCACCATCTGGCTCACTGACGACGAATACAAGATTCCGGTTCTCATGCAAAGCAAGATACTTGTCGGCTCCGTCTCAGCGATTCTCACTGACATGCACTCGCCCACCGCCGGAGGAAAATATGCCAGGGGCCCGAAGAACTGAGGAGAAGCCGCGGCCTCGCGGTTCGAAGCCGGCCTCGCGAGTCTCCATCTCGCGGAGAAAGAGCAAGGTCACCATCTCGGATTTCTCGCCCGGCTACGTCCCTTCGCTGATGTGCGGTGAGATACACAAGCTCTTCCCGGACGTGCTCGCCGGCCGGGAGTTCAGGAAACTGGTCCGGGCCATCGTTGCCGCAAAGAAAAACCGCCGCCCGGTCATCCTCATGATCGGCGGGCACGTCGTAAAGACCGGTGTCTCTCCGCTGATCATCCAGTTGATCGACCGGGACGTGGTGACGGCAGTCGCCGCAAACGGCGCCGCGGCCATTCACGACGTTGAGATCGCGATGTGGGGCAGGACTTCCGAGGACGTCGAGGAGGGCCTCGCCGGAGGAGTCTTCGGCATGACGTCAGAGACTTCTTCTTTCGTGAACGCCGCTGTCGCCGACGGGTTTGCGAGAGGCGATGGAATGGGGGCCGCCCTGGGCAGGGCTTTGGCCTCTGCCAGGGCGCCGCACGCAGACAAGAGTCTCATCGCCGCCTGCCACAGGAAAGGGATTCCCTTCACTGTCCACGTTGCGATAGGCACCGACGTGACGCACCAGCATCCCGAGGCGTCGGGCCAGGCGATCGGCGACACGAGCATGAGAGATTTTCGGGTGTTCAGCTCGCTCATCGAGAAGATCAGAGGCGGGGTCGTCCTCAACGTGGGCTCTGCGGTGGTCCTGCCGGAGGTGTTTCTGAAGGCGGTGGCGACTGCCAGGAGCAAGGGTGTCCGGTACTGGCCGGTGACGACCGCGAACCTGGACACGATTCAGCATTACAGGCCGATCAGGAACGTCGTCGAGCGGCCGGTCAGAATCGGAGAAGGTTCGGTGGGCGTGACACTCACCGGGCACCACGAGATCATGATCCCCATCCTGGTGGCCTCGGTGCTCCACTCCTTGGATACCGGCCGGACCTGACGCAGCAGGCAGGGGGTTGCGAAGGGCGGATGTTCTCGCCGGCGCGGCGCGACCGGGCGGCCCGAAAACGCAGCGGGCGAGGACGGACCCCACGATGGGTCACAGGACCCATTCCTCGGAAGGCGCCTGCCTCCCCCCGGGCTCACGTTCAGAGCCCGCACCCCTTGAGCCACTCCCTCAAGACCAACCACACGAAGACCGCGCTCTCGAGGTTTCTCCTCCAGAGCCGCCTCGGCTCGTGCGCAAGTCTGTAGAGCCAGGCGAGGCCTGCCCCGGAAACCCAGTCCGGCGGGTGCTTCGAAACCCCGGCTATGAAGTCGAGCGTGGCCCCCACGCCGATGCAGACCGGCACACCGAGTTTTTCCAGATTCCTCGACATCCACTTTTCCTGTTTCGGCGTGCCGAGTGCCACGAAGAGGATGTCCGGAGCGGCGGCCCGGATCTTCTCTATCGAGCGCCGGGTCTCTTCATCGCTCACAAGGATGTTGTAGGCCGGCGAATAGGTCCCCGTGACTTTGAGGCCGGGGTAGCGCGCGGTCATGATTTCCGCGCTCTTCTCCGCCACGCCCGGGGCCGCGCCGAAGAAAAACACCGAGTACGACCTCGCCGCGGCGAGCCGGCAGGCGAGCGGGAGAAGGTGCTCCGAGCCTGTGACTCTCTCCGCGAGCCTCACGCCGAACACTCTCGCGGCAAACACTATGGAAATGCCGTCGGCCGTCACGAGGTCCGAGGTCCGAAGAGCCTGCAGCAGCTCGGGGTCTTTCTGCGCCTTGACGAGCTTGGCCGCGTTGGCAACTATTATCTTGTGAGGCGTGCGGGAGGAAACGAATCGGTCGATTGCTTCTATGGCCTGAGCAGATGTGACGTTGTGGACCGTTACACCCAGTATGCTGACTTTGTCTTTCACGCGCGAGTCCTCGACGCCGTTGTCTGACGAGCTTATAGACGGAGAATCAGCGCTCAAGATATTGCACGTGCCTTGCTCAGTCAAGAGTCAAGTGCGAGACAGACGCCCGCTGAAAGGCCTTCCAC
>Ga0315294_10005959_pt1 | contig 13383 bp, 9 predicted proteins | sample YL17G13_40_MG_FD_203626 | JGI IMG/M metagenome (GOLD analysis project Ga0315294, IMG submission 203626) | Sediment microbial communities from Yellowstone Lake, YNP, Wyoming, USA - YL17G13_40 | ecosystem: Environmental > Aquatic > Freshwater > Lake > Sediment | place: USA: Wyoming | collected... | reverse complement strand
TGCAGGGGCTGAAGGGCGAGCTCTACATCAATAATCGTCCGTTTTCCCTGCGCGATGGTTCGGAGTTCGCGCTTTTGTATCCGTGGACTCCGCCCTACGGGCTGGTGAAGTTCGGCAGAGAAAACCTGATCTATGTGGCCACCAAGGATACGCGCGTGGCGCCGGAGAACGACATGCTCGTCAGCGCCGTTCCCTACTTCAGCAGCAGCGCGTGCAGGGAGGATTGGCCTCATCCGGGCGATGCCAGCATGGTCGTCACTATTCGCTACATGCAGGACGGAAGACCGATCAGACCCTCGCTGGATCCCCGGATTGCCCAGTGCGCAGCATGGCTGGACGGCACGATGATGAAGCTCTACAGGGTGCCGCCTATCGTGCCACGTATTCGATCGGGATTCTCATGGGCTGTTTTCATGCTCGATCTGGAGAGCGATTGGGAGTGTGTTCGGATCATCGCACCGCGCTTGGCCGAATGTGATTGTGATGTACAGTTCTTCCTGACCAATCGCGTGACCGCGGCCGCATACGCGAAGGGTGAATAGTGCGGCGATTGGGCGAAGCCGTTTCCCCCGACTTATCGGCAACCCCAGGCGCTCCCGGCATTGCATGATTGTGAATCAGGCGCCTGCGCACTATTTCCCGAAACGCTGCTTTACAAACTGGACGGGCATCCGCTATCATTCCGCTAGGATATGATGGCCTCCACAGTGCCCGAAACAGGAAGAGATGCGGCCGTTCGTGCGCCTTCCGAAAGGACCGGCGGCCGCGTGACCGTGCGCGCCGTGCTGCTCGCCCTTGTCCTGACGGTCATCAACGACTACTGGATCGTCCAGCTCGAGGTCGTCAGGTATTCGTTCGCCACCTACGCCGCGCCGTTCTACAACTGCATCTTCACGCTGCTCGTGGTCACGTTGTCCAACCTGCTTATCCGAAAGCGCTTCCCTCGTTTCGCGCTCACAAGGGTAGAGCTTATCACAATCTACGTGATGCTCGCGATCTCCAGCGCGGTGTGTTCTCACAACATGATGGAGATTCTCGTCTCGCTGATGGGCTACGCGCACTTCTTCCAGACTCCGGAGAACCAGTGGGGCACCTTGTTCATTGACCGCCTGCCGGGGTGGCTCACTGTGAGCGATAACGAAAGCCTTCGGAACTTTTACTACGGCAACTCAACTCTGTACGATCCGGCCAACTACATGCCCTGGATCGTTCCCGCTCTGTCGTGGTCCGCATTCTGCACCGCCCTTCTCTTCACGATGCTTTGCATCAACAGCATCCTCCGGAAGCAGTGGGTGGAGGCGGAGCGTCTGACCTTTCCCGTGGTCATGCTTCCGCTCGAGATGACCGAAGAATCAGGCGCGCTTTTCAGGAACAAGCAGATGTGGGTGGGCTTCGCGATCGCAGGCGGCATCACGCTGATCGCGGGGCTGCATTACCTGTACCCGTCCGTACCGCACATCGCAATCGTACGCCGGGACATCGGCAGATATATCGCAACGCAGCCTTGGAACGCAATGGGGCTCATTCCCATGGGCTTCTATTTCTGGGCGATAGGTCTCGCGTTCCTGATGCCTCTCGAGCTTTCCTTCTCGTGCTGGTTCTTCTACTGGCTGTTGAAACTCGAGCTTGTGGCATCACGGGTGCTCGGACTGCACGAACTTAACGTGATCGGCGCCGGCTTCGATCGCGCCTATCCGTTCGTCACGAGCCAGTCCTACGGAGCATACCTCGGATTCTTCGTGATGAGCATGTGGACCAGCCGCCGTTATCTGGCCAGGGTGTTTCGAACCGCGTTCCTAGGTACCAGGGAAGAGGACGAATCCAGGGAGGCGGTGAGCTATCGCACGGCGATTCTGGGCGCCATGGCCGGTGTTCTGTTCCTCAGCGGCTTCGCATACAGAATAGGTCTGTCGCTCTGGGTCATCGCGGTGTTCTTCGTGTTCTACTTCATCTTCGTGGTTATCATCAGCCGCATCCGCGCGGAACTCGGATTTCCGACGCACGATATGCATGTGATGGGCCCTCAGCATCTGATGATGACCGCGGTGGGCACGGAGCACATCCCTACTCAAAACCTGGTCGGGTTTTCGCTGTTCTACTGGTTCAACCGAACGTACGCCAGCCATCCGTCGCCGCATCAACTGGAGGCCCTGAAACTCGGCGAGCGGACCGAGTCCACCGCGCGGCAGATGTTCGTCGCCGTGCTGATCGCCGGAATACTCGCGATGCCGATCGGCTTCTGGATGCTCCTGCACAACTACTACCGCTATGGCGGCGCCACAGCCAACGTCGAGCAATGGGGCCTGGCCTTCGGACGAGAGTGCTGGAACCAGCTTGCCGGGTGGATCAAGCAGCCCACACCGCCGAACGTTGTAGCGATGGCATTTGTGGGTGGCGGCTTCATGGGTGCAATGTTTCTCGGCTGGATGCGGGTGCACTTTCTGTGGTGGCCGTTCCATCCGCTGGCCTACGCGCTGGCGGGAAGCTGGGGAGTCGCGCAGCTCTGGATGCCGCTGCTCATCGGGAGCACCGCGAAATTCCTGGCTCTGAGGTTCGGAGGCCTCAGCACTTACCGCCGCGTTCTGCCGTTCTTCTTCGGGCTGATTCTCGGCGAGATCACCATCGGCAGCTTATGGACGATCCTGGGCATCGTCCTGGGCATTCCCACTTATGACTTCTGGCCGGGCAAGTACGGATAGTCCCGCGGGCTCGACGTTGAGGCGGTATGCCCCCGGAAAATCGTCGAATACCGCACCAAATTGACCGGCGGAAAAACCTGCGCGGAATTTCTTTTTCCTGTTTGAAAAAACGCTTGACATGGAAGATATTGTGTGGTAAATTAGATTCTACCACAACATATTGTGGAATTAGTTCGAGATTTCATCATGAAATGCCCTTACTGCGGACACAAAGATGACAAGGTTCTGGACTCTCGCTCCATCAGGGAGGGAGAGGGCATACGCCGGCGGCGCGAGTGCCTGGCGTGCGGCCGCAGGTTCACCACGCATGAGGAAATCGAGGAGATGCGGCTCGTCGTCGTCAAGAAGGATCAACGCCGGGAGCCATTCGACCGTTCAAAGATCCTTAAAGGCATGCTCACAGCCTGCGAGAAGCGTCCGGTAAGCGTGGCGCAGCTCGAGTCCGCCGTTGACGAGATCGAGCGCGCACTTTACAACAGGGGCGACAAGGAAGTTAACTCATCCGAGATCGGTGACATGGTGATCGAAAAGCTCCGCCGGCTCGACCAGGTCGCCTACGTGAGGTTCGCATCCGTGTACCGCCAGTTCGAGGATGTCACCCAGTTCAAGGAGCTTGTTGACGTTCTCGACGCGGATGAGGTCGGGGAAAGACTATAGGCAGTGGACCGCGGACGCCGTGGGCGGCGTCGGGTCCGCTGTCTATTATTGATTCTTTCGGGAGGTCCCAAGATGCTCACCAAGAATGCTATGACCGTACTAGAGAAGCGCTACCTCAAGAAGGACGCGCAGGGTAACGCCATCGAGACGCCGGAGGGCATGTTCCATCGCGTGGCGGAAGCCGTCGCGGGGGCCGAGCTCGCCTACGGGAAGTCCGAAGCCGAGGTCAAGGAGATCGAGGCGGAGTTCTACCGCATGATGTCCGAGCTGGAGTTTCTGCCGAACAGTCCGACTCTTATGAACGCGGGGCGCGAACTCGGCCAGCTCGCCGCGTGTTTCGTTCTCCCCATCGAGGACTCCATGGAGAGCATCTTCGAGACGATCAAGCACACGGCGCTCATTCACAAGAGCGGCGGCGGGACAGGCTTCTCGTTCTCGCGGCTGCGGCCGGCCTGCGACGTGGTCCAGTCCACGAACGGCGTCTCCAGCGGTCCGATCTCCTTCATGGAGGTGTTCAATGCCGCTACGGAGGCGATCAAGCAGGGAGGCACCAGGCGCGGCGCGAACATGGGCTGCCTTCGAGTGGACCACCCGAATATCCTCGACTTCATCACCGCAAAGAAGAATCTCGACCGGCTGACGAATTTCAACATTTCGGTTCTCCTGACCGAGGACTTCATGCAGGCGGTTGACAAGAACGAGGATTACGATTTGATCAACCCGAGGACCGGTGAGGTCGTGAAGTCCCTGAACGCGCGGAAGGTATTCGATCTCATCGTCAACATGGCTTGGCGCAACGGCGAGCCCGGCATCATATTCATTGATCGCATCAACCGGGACAATCCGACTCCGAAGCTCGGGCAGATCGAGTCAACCAATCCGTGCGGCGAGCAGCCGCTGTTGCCGTACGAAGCCTGCAACCTGGGTTCCATCAACCTTTCCAAGATGGTGGGCGCTTCAGGCGGCAACCGGGCGATAGACTACATGAAGCTCGGCAAAGCGGTTCGGACGGCAGTCCGATTCCTGGATGACGTGATTGATGTCAGCAAGTATCCGCTGGAGCAGATTGACGCCATGGTGAAGGGCAATCGGAAGATCGGCCTGGGAGTTATGGGCTTCGCGGACATGCTGATCGAGCTCGGCATCCCATACGACTCCGAACAGGCGATTGCTGTGGCCGAAGAAGTGATGAAGTTTACCGAGACGGAGGCCAGGCAGATGTCCGCCGAGCTGGCGGCGGAGCGCGGAGACTTTCCCAACTTCGAGGGCAGCGTATACGACGTGCCGGACGGCGTGAAGCTCAGGAACGCCACCGTCACCACGGTAGCGCCGACCGGCACGCTTTCGATCATTGCCGGGTGCTCGAGCGGCGTCGAGCCGATGTTCGCGGTGTGCTACGTGCGGACGGTTCTGGACGGCACGCAACTTGTGGAGGTGAACCCGCTGTTCGAGCAGGTCGCCAGGGATCGGGAGTTTTACAGCGAGTCCCTGACGAAAGAGATCGCCGGGCATGGCACGGTGAAAGGACTGGCCGAGGTTCCCGCGGATGTCCAGCGGGTCTTCGTGACCGCGCACGACATCGCGCCGGTGTGGCATGTGAAGATGCAGGCGGCGTTCCAGAAGCACGTGGACAACGCGGTGTCGAAGACGGTTAACTTCGCGGAGTCCGCTACGACCGACGACGTTGCGGAGGTCTACAAGCTGGCCTATCGTCTGGGCTGCAAAGGCGTGACCGTGTACCGAGACGGCAGCCGGGAAGAGCAGGTCCTGACTCTGGGAACCGGGAAAAAGAAGGAATCGCCGCACGCGGAGCCGGGAGTACTCGCGCCGAGGGCCCGTCCGCAGCGAACCTATGGAGTGACAGAGAAGGTGAAGACCGGCTGCGGCAGCCTCTACGTTACCATTAACGAGGATGACGAGGGCCTCTGCGAGGTGTTCGCGAGGATGGGCAAGTCGGGCGGCTGTGCATCCTCGCAGCTAGATGCCGTGTCCCGGGTAATCTCCGCCGCTCTCCGCGCTGGTGTCAAGCCGGAATCAATTATCAAGCAGCTCCGCGGCAACGTATGTCCATCGCCGTGCTGGAACGAAGGCGGAAAAGTCCTCTCGTGCCCGGACGCCATGGGGATCGCGCTGGAGCACTACCTGCAGTACAAGCAGACCGGCCAGGCCGACGAGTCCGTGAGCAAGTTGCCGAGCGTATTGGACAACCTGGTCGGCGCGTGCCCGGACTGCGGGAGCGCGGTTGAGCACGAGAGCGGCTGCATCGTCTGCCGCTTCTGCGGCTTTTCGAAGTGCGGGTAGCTGGGGACGATGGTGCCTGTATGGTGTCTCGCTGAAGTGCAGGAATGGTCAGGTTCCCTGTTGTGGGAGGGGCCTCCAGACCGCGACTTACGCTCAATCGCCGTCTGGAGACGCCTCCTACATCTCTCCGAGCCCCCCCCTTCGCGGTACACTCTGTATCCCGCCTCCGTGAACGGATCATGGATGCCTGTTGACGCTGCCGTCAGCAGGACTTTCTCCCCGCGTGTCGAACTCTTCACTTGAACGCCGAGGAACAGAGCGTGCTCCGATGAGAACCGGCACGGCAAATCTACCTCTGCATTCAGGCACGGCGCCCGCATGGCTCTTCGCCCGGATGACCGGACTTTCCCGTGAGATCATCTCCCTCATGGTGATGGAGTTCGGGACCCGCGAGGTGCTGGCAAAGCTCTCCGACCCCTACTGGTTCCAGGCGCTCGGGTGTGTGCTCGGCTTCGACTGGCACAGCTCCGGCGTGACCACCACAGTCTGCGGCGCGATCAAGGAAGGACTCAAGGGCCTGGAGCCCGAGCTCGGCCTGTTCGTGGCCGGAGGGAAAGGGAAGGTTTCCAGGCGTACCCCGGATGAGATTCTGCAGCACGCCGAGAGGCATTCCATAGGCGCGGATCCGACCGCGCTGGTCTATGCGAGCAGGATGTCCGCGAAGGTTGACAATACGGCCGTGCAGGATGGCTACCAGCTCTACCACCATGTATTCATCTTCGACAAGTCCGGCGACTGGGCGGTCGTGCAGCAGGGGATGAACGAGAGCAACCGGTGGGCAAGGCGGTACCATTGGCTCTCGTCCGGCGTGCAGGATTTCGTATGCGAGCCGCATGCGGCGGTGTGCTCGGACGCCCGAGGCCAGCTCGTGCTGAACATGGTTGCCCGGGAAGCCGAGGACTCGCGGAAGACGAGCGCGGCTCTGGCTTCCGAGCCTCCCGACAAACTCGCACGAGAGATCGAGCGCATGCAGGAACTGAGTCTCGCGAAGCACCATGCCGTGCTCGTATCCGACCTGAATCCGCGGTCGCTGGGGAGGATTCTGCTCAAGGCATACGAGCGGAAGCCGGAGAACTTCCGACAACTGCTGGAGATCCAGGGCGTCGGGCCGAAGAGCGTCCGCGCGCTGGCGATGATCGCCGACCTGGTATACGGAGCGCCCGCGTCCACGCGAGACCCGGCGAAGTTCAGCTTCGCACACGGCGGCAAGGACGGCCATCCGTATCCGGTTGACCGCAGGAACTACGACCGATCCATCGAAGTAATGAAGAAGGCGGTCGAAAGGGCGCGAGTGGGAGACCGTGAGAAGGTTGACGCGCTTCGGCGGCTCAGCCGGTTCTACGAGTTCTGAGCAGATGTGACGGACAACGAATTATGCAAACGAATAAACGAATTGGCCGCGGCCCCAGGATTCGATATTCGCTTCCCAATTCGTTGTCGGTAGACCCCACCGAAGTCAGGCGCACATGCATCGATCATCTGACCGTGGGGCGTGAAGGAATCCGGCCTTGGCACTCAGGACCTTAGAAGACACCGCCATCCAACCGCGCCCGGACTTCGAGCAGCTCCGAAAGGTCCTCATGCGCGAGGGCAAACCCCGATACACGCCCTTCTACGAGCTCTTCGTGAACCAGCCGATCATGGAGGCCGTGCTGGGGAGGCCGGTCCAGGATCGGGTAGCCACCCTCGAGTTCTACTACAAAGCGGGCTACGACTATGTGCCCACATCGCCGGGCTGGCCGATGCTCTTCGGCAACCTGATAGATCGCCGGCAGGGATATCCGATCCGCGACTGGGAGACGTTCGAGAAGTATCCCTGGCCTTCGCCCGAATCGATCAGCTATGAGGAGTACGAAGCGCTCGCTCCGATCCTGCCCGACGGCATGAGGATCATCGCGCAGACGGGCGGGATCTTCGAATCGGCGGAGAAGCTCCTGGGGTACGAGCAGCTCTGCTATCTCCTTGCGGATAACCCCCCGCTCGTGGAGGCGATATTCGAGAAGCTGGAGGCTCAGTACGTCGCCATGTACTCGCGGATGGCGGAGATCGAGCACGTGGGCGCGCTGGTTATCAGCGATGACCTCGGCTTCAAGACCCAGACCATGATCGCCCCTGATGATCTACGGAAGTACGTGCTTCCCTGGCACAGGAGGCTGGCGCATATCGCCCATGACGCCGGGAAGCCGTGCATACTCCATTCCTGCGGGAACCTCTCGGCGATCATGGAGGACATCATCGAGTACGTGGACATTGACGCGAAGCACTCCTACGAAGACGCCATCCTCCCGGTGACGGAAGCTAAGAAGCTCTACGGCGACAGGATCGCCATCCTGGGAGGGTTCGACATGGACCGCCTCTGCAGGACCACCGAGGAGCAAGTCCGGGCTTACACTCGTATGCTGGTCACCGAGCTGGGCCGGGACGGCGGATACGCGCTTGGCTCGGGAAACAGCATCGCGCCGTTCGTGCCGGTCGAGAACTACCTTGCCATGCTGGACGAGGGCTGGCGGATGAGGTGCTAGGTGTTCGGCGCTGGGTGCTGGCCCTAACACCGAACACCCAACACCGAACACCATCTCCGTGCTACAATAGTTTCATGGCCGTTGTACGTGAAATCTACGCTAAGTCAATCCTCGGCAAGTCGGCCATCTCGGACTACTGCGTGAACTGCTATACCGGCTGCCTCCATTCGTGCATCTACTGCTATGCCCGATTCATGAAGCGTTTCAGCGGCCACGACGAGCCGTGGGGCCAGTTCCTCGATGTCAAGGTCAACGCGCCGGAGCTGCTGGCCAAAGAGGTCAGGCGGAACCCGCCGGGGCATGTCTTCCTCAGTTCCGTGTGCGACGGCTGGCAGCCCGCCGAGCAGAAGTACGAGCTGACGAGACAATGCCTGCAAATCCTCCTGGAGGCAGGCTACCACGTAGGCATCCTCACGAAAAGCAGCCTGGTTTGCCGGGACCTCGACGTCATGCAGGGCCACGACAATGTCGAGCTCGGCATGACCATCACCACGATGAACGAGGGCATCCGCACGAAGATCGAGCCTGCCGCGTCTCCGAGCGCGAAGCGTATTGAGACGCTTCGCACAGCGTCCGAGGCTGGAGTGAAGATCTACGCGTTCCTCGGGCCGTTCATTCCTTTTGTGACGGATACGGAGGAGAGGTTGGACTGCCTGATCGGGGAGGTCTCCGGGCTGCCGATCGAGTATGCATACGTGGATAAGCTGAACGCCCGGCCGGGGGTTTGGAACTCCGTGGCGCAGTATCTGCACAGGCATCATCCCGGACTGATCTCCGCCACGCGGAGGATTCTGTTCGATCCGCTGGAGGCTGAGATGTACCGGCGCGAGCTTCGCGACCGCGTGTGCATGATCGCGGAATCACATCGGATGAGAGAGAGGTTGAAGATTGCGTGGTAGGTCGGTTATCGCATTCGCATTTGTGGCATTGTTCGCGTCCGGCGAATGGGGTGGCGCGATGAAAGCTGAGAGGCCGTCTGTCCTGCTGAACGCTGAGGAACTCGCACGTCTGAGGGAAGAACTCAAAACGGTCGTCTGGAAACGCGCCCTTTACGAGGAAGATAAGGGCGCGCGCGCTTTCATGGGCGGCGGTGGAGTCAAACCGAATGCTGATCGGTGGCTTGCTGCGGAGGTGGAGATTCCCGCGAGAAGCGGGCACTTCCACAACTTCTTCTGCGATGATGGGACGAGGCTTGAACTCCCCAGGGATCTGAAGCCAAGTCCCGACGGCTACCGTTGTCCCGCGTGCGGCAGGGTCTACAAGGGGGAGAAGTTCGATGCCGCCGTGCGCTGGAGGCTGCACAATGAGCTGGCCGTCGCCGCGCTTGACCTGGCTCTTGTGTACGCTGTCGAGTCCGACGAACGTTACGCCGCAAAGGCCGCCGAGATCCTGACGAAGTATGCCGATGCCTATCCCGGACCTCATACCACATACGTTGAGGGCGGCATCATGTACCAGTCGCTCTGCGAGGCGGTATGGTCAATTCCTCTCGCGTGTGCGTATGATCTGATCTTCGATTCCGGCGTGCTTTCGGCCGAGGACAAGATAAAGGTGGAGGCGAGGTTGTTCAAGCCCATCGCCCAGGGGCTGATGAAGGTTGGAACTCACGGAAACTGGGGGTCCTGGCACCTCTCCGCCGTGGGTGTGATAGGTTACGCCATTCGTGACCGCGAACTCACCGATTATGCCATCCGGGGCTTCAAATCCCAGATTGCCAATCAGCTCGGCGATGACGGACTCTGGCCGGAGTCGGTGCATACGTACCACTTCTATCCCTTGAATGCTTTCCTGTATCTTGCGGAGGCGGCCCTGCATGACGGAACCGATCTCTACCACTGGGAGGCAAAGCCGGGCAAGGGCCTGGAATCAATGTTCATCGCACCGCTGAGCTACATGTACCCGAACTTTCAGCTTGCCGCGATCAATGACGGCTGGTTCGACTCACATCTGCCTCTGCACCAGTACGAGCTGGCCTATGCGCGCTACGGCGATCCCGTGCTGGGCTGGGCGCTGAAGGAAGGCTACAAGCCCCGCCCTCGGCGGGGCAAGCAGAGAAAGGCGGATCGCGAGGGAGTCTGGGCGCTGCTGCACGGCAGACCACTCGACGGCGATCTGCCGGCGCCGGAACTGCGATCCGTGAACTTCCCGGTGCTCGGCATAATAGTGCTTCGATCGCCCGGCGGAAATGTCATGACGTTTGACTACGGGCCGTTCCTCGGACATGGCCAGCCGGACAAGATGGGGATCACGCTTTTCGCCAACCATCGGCTGCTCGCGGCGGATTACGGCACGTGCGGATACGGATCATCCGCGCTCCGCTGGTACACGAGCACGCCCGCTCACAATACAGTCGTCGTGGATGGCAGGTCGCAGGCCGGCACGAAGGAACGCAACCTGACCTGCTTCGACGGTGGCCCGGTTTTCGAGGCCGCCGAAGCGGAGACCCTGGAGGCCTACCCCGGAGTGCTCCACAAGCGATCCGTACTGCGCGCGGGCGAGAACTTCGTCGTGATTGACAATCTCAACAGCCAGGATGAACACGTCTATGACTGGTTCCTCCACTGTGAAGGCAACCTGCGCGTTGACCTCGCGGAGCATGCGAAGCCCGTGACCCCCCTCAGCTACGAGTATGTTGAGGAGAAGGAGCAGTACGCGGTGGACGGCGCATGGAATGCCCGCTGGGAGTCGGACGGTCAGGGCATGTCTCTCTTCACGCTGGATGCCGGCCAAAGTCTTGTCACCGCTGCTGATTGTCCTGCGGAGACCACGGTGCGGAAGGTGCCGCTGCTCATCGTGCGCAGGTCGGGAAAGCAGGCTGCTTTCACCTGTGTCCTGGTTCCGTATCGGAAAGGCTCTGAAATTCGATGTTCTCTGTCGGACGGGCTCATCAAGATCGAGCACGATGGCATGGTGGATTGGGTTTATGCCGGTCGCTCGGGCAAAGGATCGCCGCTTCGAACTGATGGCAGGTTTGCATTGGTGAGGACAAATGGCTGTACGCCGATACTCGCCTCAGTGATCGAGGGGAAAAGGGTGATCTGGAAGGGCAGGGTCCTGCTCAGATCTTCGGACGACGAGACGTCATGCGAGCGAGCGAGCGAGTAGGGGAGACGCAACAAGCCACACGACAGCTCGCCTGGCATTTGACAAACCGGCCGGGTTAGCTTAAACTGATGTACAGCTCAGGACGTTTGGGGGGGTATTCAGATGCGCATCAGGGCAAAGGAACTACGCAGAGTGCGCGGGCGAAAAATGGCGAGACACAAAGAGAGGGCTCGGGAACAGCAGCAAGCGCAGCCTGCTCCGAAGAAGAAATGATGAATGAGCCGGCCTGCCACAGAACCGGTACATGGCGGGCCCGCCCGCTTTTAAGTGCCACAGCACCGGAAGTCGTCCCCTGAGCGCGTGCCGCCTCGCCCAAATGTGGAAGTCATCCGATCTCCTCGTCTTCTCTTAGATTGACGCCTTCGAGGCGCGATGGTTACAGGTTCGGCACAAGTCTTTGCACCTCAGAGACGGATTAGAGTACGGGCAGGTACTCGTCAAGCTCGAATTGCGTGACCTGCGCCTTGAACTTGTTCCACTCCGCCTTCTTGTTCTCGATGAGCTTCGTGAACACGTGCTCGCCGAGCGTCTTCTTGAGCAGTCTGCTCTTTTCGGCAAGGAGAGTGGCGTCGTGAAGATTCTCCGGCAGGGTGGCAATGCCCGCGGCGCGCCTCTCTTCCTCAGCCATCTCGTACACGTTGCGTTCGACCGGATCGGGCAGGGGATAGTCGTTCTCGATTCCCTCGAGGCCTGCCGCGAGCATCACCGCAAACGCGAGGTACGGGTTGCACGCGGGGTCCGGTGACCTGAACTCAACCCTCGTGGCTTCCTCGCGCCCGGGTTTGTAGGCCGGAACGCGAATCAGATCCGACCTGTTGCGCAGCGCCCAGGATACGTAGACAGGCGCTTCGTATCCGGGCACCAGGCGCTTGTAGGAGTTGACCCACTGGTTGGTGACGAGCGTGATCTCCGGGGCGTGCTTCAGGAGCCCGGCTATATAACTCTTCGCCGTCTTCGATAGATGGTACTTGTCCTTAGGGTCGAAGAACGCATTCCTCGATCCTTTGAACAACGACTGATGGGTATGCATCCCGCTTCCGTTCTGGCCGTAAACAGGCTTCGGCATGAAGGTTGCGTAGTAACCGTACTTCATGGCGACTTCCTTGACCACGAGGCGATATGTCATGGTGTTGTCAGCCATCGTCAGGGCGTCGGTATACCGCAAGTCAATCTCGTGCTGGCTGGGGGCGACCTCGTGGTGGCTGTATTCCACTGGAATGCCCAGCTCTTCGAGCAGCATGACCGTGTCACGGCGGAGGTCGCTCGCGATATCCATCGGCGTCAGATCGAAGTATCCGCCCTTGTCCAGACCCTCAGGGGTCCCGCTGCTGCTCTTGAAGTAGAAGAACTCGAGCTCCGGTCCCACGTAGAAGGTATAGCCCACGTCCGCAGCACGCTTCAACGCTCTCTTGAGAACCCACCGCGGATCGCCGTGATAAGGCGTGCCGTCCGGAAGCATGATGTCGCAGAAAACGCGCGCCACGGCTCCGTCAGGTCTCGTTCGCCAGGGCAGGAGTTGAAAAGTGTTCGGGTCCGGCTTCGCAATCATATCGCTCTCATCAATGCGGACGAATCCCTGGATTGACGATCCGTCGAAGCCCATTCCCTGTTCGAGCGCTTTTTCCAGCTCATTTGCTGTTATCGCGACGCTCTTGAGGAAGCCTAGGACATCGGTAAACCAGAGGCGGATAAACTTGACGTTCCGCTCCTTTGCCATCTTCAGCACGTATTCTTTGTCTTTCACGGCGTGTTCTCTCCCATGCTCGAGTCACGTTCCACATGATACCAGAAATACCGGGAGAACGCCATTGGGCCTCGCGCGGCGCGCTCAATGCCTTGACAATCGCGCCGAATGTTGCTAGAATTGGCATGGAATCCGGGGCGTAGCGTAGCTTGGTAACGCGCCTGTATGGGGTGCAGGAGATCGTCGGTTCAAATCCGGCCGCCCCGACCAGAGTCAGAGGGTCGTCGAGCACATCGGCGGCCCTGCTTTTCTTTGCCACGAGGCGTCGAGCAGCTGGTCGTAGGTTCTCCCGCCGTGGGCGGGATCCCGCAGAATGCGGGAAAATCCGGCCGCCCCGACCAGTGGGGGCCGTCGG
>Ga0315294_10005958_pt1 | contig 13384 bp, 11 predicted proteins | sample YL17G13_40_MG_FD_203626 | JGI IMG/M metagenome (GOLD analysis project Ga0315294, IMG submission 203626) | Sediment microbial communities from Yellowstone Lake, YNP, Wyoming, USA - YL17G13_40 | ecosystem: Environmental > Aquatic > Freshwater > Lake > Sediment | place: USA: Wyoming | collected... | reverse complement strand
CTCTGCTTCTTCGGCCTCTTCTTTTACCCCATGCTCCTCACCGTCGTCCTGAGCTTCCGGCCCGAGGGACAGGAGGTGGGCTGGACCCTGGGGAACTACACCAAGTTCCTCACCGACCCCGACGGCCGCTGGGTCATCCTGCTCACCTTCATCCTGGCGGTGGGCTCCACGCTCTTCTCGGTCCTCCTGAGCGTTCCCCTGTCCCTGACCCTGCGCGCCAAGGTCCGGGGCCACCGCTTCTACCGCCTGATGGTCCTGGTGCCCCTCGTCATCCCCGGCCTGATCGGGGCGCTCGGTCTCCTGCTCTTCTGGGGAGTCCGCGGCTGGTTCAACCTGTTCCTGACGCAGTTCGTGCCCTTCGTCACGGGCCCGCTGCGCGTGAACTACACCATCCAGGGTCTCATCCTCTTCTACGTCTGGCTCTACTTCCCCTACACCTGCGTGACGACCATGTCGTCGCTGGAGTCGCTGGATTCGGCCATCGAGGAGGCGGGTGCGGTCTCCGGCGCCAACCGGTGGCAGGTCCTGCGCTACATCGTCCTGCCCCTCATCACACCCGGCATCCTCGCCGGCTCGATCCTCACTTTTATGGCGGCCTTCGGGGCCTTCAGCGTCCCCCTGATCGCCGGCGGGGACTACCGCCCGCTGGCGGTGGAGATCTACAAGGAGATCTCCATCCCGATCCCGGGCCACTGGTCTTCGGCATCGGCCATCGCCATCATCATGGGGGCCCTGCAGGTCGGCTTCCTCACCCTGTACATGCGGTTCGTGCGCCGCGGCGGCGGCACCGGAGGAGCCCGATGACGCTCCTCAAGGCGTACCTCCAGGGCCTGCGCAACGGATGGTTCGTGCTCGGCTATACGCTGTGCGTCTGCCTCACCCTCTTCATCACGGCCCCGTTCCTCATGATCGCCTTGCGCTCCGTGGGGAAGGGCTGGTTCGGCAGGCTCTGGCTGCCCCCGCAGCTCACCTGGGACTGGTACCGCTGGGCGATCGAGGTGGGGAACATCCCCGAGGTCATGAAGAACACGCTGATCATCGGGGTCATCGCCGTGGCGGTCAGTACCGTCATCGGCATCTTCGCCGGCTGGGCCTTCGGCCGGCGGCAGCTTCCCGGCAAGGAGCTGCTCATGGCCATCGTCCTGCTCCCGCGGATGATCCCACCCATCACCTACGCCCTGGGCGTGGCCAAGATCTTCTACACCCTGGAACTGGTGGACACCTACCTCGGCGTGGCGATGGCCCACGTCTCGGTCTGCGCCCCCTACGCCATCCTGGTCCTCTCCGCCACCTTCGAGGGCCTGGACGAGCGCGTCCTGGAGGCCGCCAGCGTCTGCGGGGCGAACACGATCAAGCGCTTCTTCTACGTGGTCCTGCCCCTCATCATGCCGGGCATCCTGGCCTCCATGATCTTCTCGTTCACCCATTCCTACAACGAGTTCACGCTGACGCTGCTTACCTACGGCCCGCACACGGTGACGCTGCCGGTGCGCACCTACCTCGCGGTGGGCGACGGCTACTGGGAGATCACCAGCGCCATGGCGGTGATCATGGTCGTCCCGTCGCTGGTCATCCTGGCCATGATCCAGCGGCGGGCCAAGCCGGAGACGTTGGTCGGCGGGTTCAAGGGAGTCTGACGAATGGCCGATGCCATGATCGAGTTCCGAGACGTGACGAAGCGCTACGGGAACCTGGTGGCCAACGACCACCTCACGCTCACGATCCGGCGGGGCGAGCTGATGACCCTGCTCGGCCCCTCGGGCTGCGGCAAGACCACGGCGCTCCGCTGCCTCACCGGCATGAACCGCCCGGATGAGGGCCGGATCTATCTGGACGGCAAGGATGTGACGGACATTCCCACCCACCAGCGCGAGCTGGGGATGGTCTTCCAGAACTTCGCCCTCTTCCCGCACATGAGCGTCGCCGACAACGTGGGGTTCCCCCTGATGATCCGGAACCTCCCCAAAGACGAGCAGGCGAAGCTGGTGGCCGAGGCCCTGCGCCTCATTCGCCTGGAGGGGTACGCGGCGCAGTACCCCCGCCATCTCTCCGGCGGCCAGCAGCAGCGGGTGGGCCTGGCGCGCGCGCTGGTCTACCGGCCCAAGGTCCTCCTCTTGGACGAGCCCCTCTCCAACCTGGACGCCAAGCTCCGCGAGGAGATGCGCTTCGAGATCAAGGAGGTCGTGACGCGGCTGGGCATCACCGCCATGTACGTGACCCACGACCAGGCCGAGGCGCTGGCCCTCTCGGACCGCGTGGCCATCATGAACCGGGGCCGCCTGGAACAGCTCGGGACCCCGGAAGAGATCTACGAGACCCCCAACTCCCGCTTCGTCGCCGAGTTCATCGGCCTGTCCAACTTCCTCGAGGGGCGCGTCGCCGCGCTGGACGGCCCGGTCATGCGCGTGGCCGCCAGCGGACTCACCATCCAGACGCCCAGCCTGCCCGACGTCGCCCCGGGACGCAAGGTCCTGCTCTTCCTGCGGCCGAACGAGATCGAGCTCCTGCCGGCCGGCGCCGCCCTGGAGTCCAACACGTTCCCGGCGAAGGTCGAGAAGGCGACCTACCTCGGCGACACGATGGACTACCGGCTGACCCTGGGAGAGGGGGCGGAGCTGCGCGTGCAGGCCGACGCCCGGCATCGGTACCACCCGGGCGACTCGGTGCATCTCCGCTGGCCCCGGGTCCGGTCCTGGGTCGTCACCGAATGACCAATAAGCGGCTTCACGTGGCGGATCTGACCCGGGACGAGTTCGCCGCGGCCATGCGGGACGACCGCTGGCTGCTCCTCCCCTTCGGCTCCATCGAGCAGCACGGGCCGCACCTGCCGCTCGGCACCGACCTCTTCTACGGCGGGCAGGTCTGCCGCCTGGTCGCCGAGCAGGTGAACGGCCTCGTGACGCCGGTCCTGCCCTACGGCGTCTGCCGCACCATGCGGAACTTTCCGGGCACGATCTCGCTCACCCCGCCGACACTCACGGCCCTCGTGCGCGAGATCCTCGCCGAGTACGTCCGGCACGGGGCGCGGAAGCTCGCCCTGATCGGGGGCCACGCCGAGTCGGGCCAGGACGAGGCGCTGCGCGAGGCGGCCCTGCCGCTCGTCCAGGCCGACCCCCGCCTCCTGACCCTGGTCATCGGCCCCTACGCCTTCCTGGACCCCGTCCGGCAGGAGGCCGGCCTGGTGGGAACCGACGGGCACGCGGGATCCATCGAGACCTCCGAGCTGCTCTTCCTCGCCGAGGATCGGGTGCACCTGGACCGGATGCCGAACGTGACCAGGCCGCGCCTCTCCCGCTTCCTGGTGCGGGCCCACCCCGAGGTCGAGTTCCCGATCGGCGTCCGGGGGGACACCTCCAAGGTCTCGCGCGCCCTCGGGGAGCGGGCGGTGGAGCACGCGGTGGCGGAGATCGTCCAGGTCCTGCGGAACATCGACGCCAAGGGAACGGAATGGTGAGGCAGCAGCGCGGGAAGGCCGAAACGGGGGAGGCGCGGGCGGCTGAGCGGGCCGGGTCGTTTCCCTGGCGGGCCGTCCTCGTCGAGGCCCTGCGCGCCGCCAACGCCGTCGTCCGGCGGCTCCCCCCGCAGGCGGGCCGGCGGGTCGTCGGCGGGCGGGCGGAGGGTTACCGCCCCTGGGATCCCGAGATCATCGGTATCGACACCGCCACCGAGCGCGCGGTGATATTGGCCCTCAGGCGTCGCGGCGTCCAGGGCACCCTCCTGTCGGAAGAGGCGGGCGAGATGGCCCTCGTGGCCCGCCCGGGAGCCGGACGATCCGAGCCCGTCTACGTGATCATGGACCCGTTCGACGGGAGCCTGCTCTACCGCCGCGGCATCCCGGCCCACTGGTTCACGGCCCTGGGGATCTACGGCGGCGAGGGGGAACCGCGGGCCGCCGGCCTGATCGACCACCTCACGGGCGAGATCGTCCTGGCCGACCCGAAGGGGGCCGTCCGCCTCCGCCAGGCCGGGGCGCGACCCGCCCCCGTCCGCCCCTCCCGGACGACCGCGGTGGACGGGGCGTGCCTCGAAGCCTACCTGAAGAAGCCGTCCTTCCTCTATCCGACTTCCACGGCCCTCCGCCCCCTGTTCGAGCGGGCCCTGTTCATCCTGCCCAACGGCGGGCCGGGCGGCTTCGTGGACGTGGCGGTGGGCCGCATCGACGTCTACCTGGCCTGGAACGAGGCCCTCACCGAGGTCTACTCGGCGGCCTTCATCGCGGAGCGGGCCGGCTGCGTGATCACGCGCTGGGACGGCGCCCCCGTCCGCTTCACCCCGGACGTGCGCGCGGTGTATAGCCTGGTGTGCAGCGCCAACGCCGCGCTCCACCGCCAGGTGCTGCAGGTGCTTCGCGGCATCACCCCACCGAAAGGACTCGCGCCATGAAGCTCGGCTGCATCTGCGGGTCGTTCAATCGCTCCTTCGACAGCGGCGTCATGGACCAGATCGGCTTCCTGCGGCGCTGCGCCGACGATCTCCAGGTCCAGGGGGTGGAGCTGCAGGACATCCACTTCCCCCAGACGCGGCGCGCGTACCTCAAGATGCTCCGGCGGACGGCCCGAGAGCTTCAGCTCGTGATCATCGGCGTCGGCGCCCACAATGACTTCGGGCGGGCGGATCCCACGCTGCGGCAGAGCGAGGTCACCAAGGTCAAGCAATGGGTCGAGGTGGCCGAGGAGCTGGGCGCCCCCCTGGTCCGCGTCTTCGCCGGCTCCCCCGAGGGGGATCGCGAGCAGCGCTGGCCCGCCATGATCGACTCGCTGCGCGAGGTCGCCGACTTCGCGCGGCACGCCGGGGTGCGGCTGGGCCTCGAGAACCACAACCACGGCGCCTTCACCCCCACCGCCGAGGAGTTTCTGCGGGTCCTGCGCGAGGTGAACTCGCCCTCCTTGGTGCCGCTCCTGGACACGGGGAACTTCATCAACGGCTGGGCGTCGGTCGAGCGGACGCTGCCCATCGTCGCCCACGTGCACGCGAAGTTCTGGCAGGTGGCGCCGGACGGCTCGGACGAGAAGGTGGATTACGGCAAGATCATCCCGGCGCTCCGGAAAGCGGGGTACACCGGCTGGGTAAGCCTCGAGTACGAAACGCCGGAGCCGGAGGAGACGGGCATCCCCCGCGCCCTCGGCTACCTCCGCCGTCTGCTGCCCTGAGGAACCCATCGATCACGCCACCTGCGCAGAATCATCCTCGTGAGAAAGTCAGCCAGCGATTTCAGCGAGCATTCAAAGGAGAATCGCACGGGGCGGGGATCAGCCTCGAGTCGCCTGCGCTTCTTTTCAAGGGCCTCTCGGGCACGCGCTGGGACTTGCTCAAGCGGTGATGCTCTGGCGGTGCCACGCTACGGTAGGCTCGCCTCTCGAGCCCCCAGGGACCGGCCACCACGTGACGGTGAGCCACATGGCAACTCAGATTTCATGCCAGGAGTTCCGCCCCGGGCAGCTTGGCGGCACGCCGGTCGAAGGTGACGAGCTTCTCGCACCCCGCCGCCCGACTCGTCTCGACGATCACCCCATCGGCGAAATCGGTCCCGCCCGCCTCATAGGCGCGGAGCGCCTTCCAGGCGATAGCGGGCTGCTCGACGACAATCTGCTTCGCGGTCAAGAGCACCCGAACCGCCTGCGCGACCTCTGCTCGAGCAGCGTCATAACACGACTCCAGCACCCAGACGAGTTCGCACAGCACGACCAGCGGGACGAACCCTGGCTGACGGGGCGTGAGTCCCCCTTCGATCAGTTCAGTGGCGGCGGTCGTCTGTCGCGGATCGTCTTGGACGATGTATCGGACCACCACGTCGGTATCGAGGCCGATCATCGCCCGGCCCGTCGCCGAATGGCCGCATCCATCTCTGCCAGCGAGACCCGCCGCCTGGGCTTCCGGATCAGCCCCTTGAGCTCCTCGATGTTCCGCGTCACCGCATGCAGCGCGAAGACCCCGGGGGCGGTCTCCACGAATTCCACCCGGTCGCCCGCATCCACGCCGAGTTTCTTCCGGACATCGCGCGGGATTGTCACTTGGCCTTTCGTGGTCAGCGTCGCCGTCGCCATCCTGTCCTCCGTTCTACTCGTTCCTTACTATACCGTAAGGAGTATCTCCGGTCAAGCGGGGTAGCCTCGCCAAGGGTGAAAGCGAGGCGTAAACCAGTGAACCGGCCCACGACGAGCGTGGCGGCCGCCAGGGCCAGGCCCCAGAACGCCCGGCCGATCCACTCGAGACTGGCCAGGACGGCGCAAAACCCCAGCAGTGGGTCCAGCCGCAGGTAGATGTCCACGGGCAGCCAATCGGGCAGCCGGTAATTGGCGAGCGCGAACAGGAGACTGGAGAGGCAGAGCGAGAAGGCCTGAACCGCTCAGAGGCGCCGGCCGATCAGTGCGGCAGGGAGAGCACCAGCTCCTCCACCTCGCGGATGTGGTCGCGCATGTGCCGTTCGGCCGCCTCGGCGTCGTGCGACTCCACGGCTTGGAAGATCAGCCGGTGTTGCTTCACGGAACGCAGGGGGCGATCCTCCCTGCTCCAGAACGTCGCGCGGGTCTCTTTCAACACGTCCATCAGATTCCGCAGCAAGCCCAGGAGGACTTCGTTCCCCGATGCCTCGGCGAGGAGATGGTGAAATTGCGTATCCTGCTCGACCCCCTTCTCGCCGGATGCCACGCGAGCCTCCTGCTCCTGCAGCACCGCACCGAGTCGTTCCACCTGGGCACTGCTCGCGCGCCGTGCGGCAAGCGCGGCGATGGTCGGCTCGATCGCCACCCGGACCTCGAACAGCTTGTGCTGCCTGTCCCACGACGCATACGGAAGGACCAGGATGGCATTCTCCGGCCGTGGGGCGTCGGGCGCGCCCACCAGGTACGTGCCGGAGCCCGGTTGCGCGCGGACGAGACCCAGCGCCTCCAGCGTGCGGATCGCCTCCCGCACCGTCGTGCGCCCCACCTGAAACAGGTCCGCCAACTCCCGCTCCGACGGCAACCGCTCGCCCGGCCGGATCCGACCGGAGACCAACAGGTCCTGGATCTGCTCCACGACCCCCATCGAGGCGCGCGTCCTGTGAACGGGCCGAAACAGACTATGACTCTGTGCGTCCACGTGGAACCTCCGACAACTCGGCAACCGGAGAGGGATCAGCCAGAGGGGAGCGAACCGGCCTGTCCCGGAGGCCGCTGAAGGTGAATCGAAGGAGGAGCCATGGGAGTAAGACCGCCGCTATTACATCCCGGACGCGGAGCGCTGTCAAGAAGCAATAGCATACCCCGCATTGGATAGAGCGCTCGTGGCCCGGTCCAGCGTCTCTTCCTTCACCAGAACGGGATACGGGACGGGATACGGGACGGCGGGATACGGGACGGCGGGATACGGGACGGCGGGATACGGGACGTTGCATCCGGGCACTCCTAGCGCTTCACAGCCAAGAGGCCGCGCCAGCGGGCGGCCTCCTGGGCGCCCCGGTGGGCCGCCTTGAGGACGGCGGCGGGCTGCACTCCCAGGGAGGCCGCCAGGGGCCGCGCGGGATGCCCGTACACGTCCACCCACAGAGAGGCGATCCCCGCCCGGGCCTGCTGCACCGGGGTGCGCCGGCCGCCCCCCACCAGCCGGTCGGGGGCAAGGCCCACGGCCCGGCAGACGGCGGTCACCAGCGCGGGGAGCGCCAGGCGGGGCCGCGGGGGCGCGGGCCTCTCCGCCACCGTCCGCCGGAGTGCCTCGACGAACTCCCTGCCGCCCAGGATGCGCTCGTCCCCCGCGGAGGCTTCCCGGCCGCGCCGGAGGGCGGCGACCGCCGCCCAGCCCCCGAGACTGCGGAGCAATCCCCCACCCTGTAAGTCCGCCCGACGCCCCCGCGGGATGCCGGCGGCCACGAAGGCGCGGGAGGCTCGGCGGGCCCGGCGCGGGCTGGGGCCGAACTGGGCGCGGATCGGCTGGGTGGCTTGCCAGGGGCGGGGGACGGTCCCCAGGAGGGCGCTATGGCCGGTCCAGGGGGAGCGGTCCAGCCGCCGGAGATCCGGGACCACCTTGGCGCGGAGCGGGTTCAGATGGAGGTAGCGGACCAACTCCAGGAGGTACGGCTCCTCTTCGACCACGATGGACTTGTACCGATTCTGGAAGAGGTGGCCCACGCGGTGGTGCCGGCGGTTGAAGGCCCCGGCGTAGCCCGTGAGGAGCGACCGCATCACGCGGCCCAGGGGGCGGCGGCCCCTCCGGACCAGGAGGTGGGCATGATTCGGCAGGAAGGCCCAGGCGGAGACCGTGACGCCGGTCGCGGTCACCAGGCTCGCCAGGCGGCCGACGAAGTCCGCCCGGTCGGTGTCATCCTGGAAGATCCGCCGGCGCTCGATTCCCCGCACCATTACCTAGTGGAGGAGCCGGTCGAAGATTCCGGACGCAGTGCGGAAGGCCTCAAGGCGCGGTTGGCGCGGCATGCTACGGTGGAGTGTAGCACGCGGAGTGTCCGGATGCCCCGTCCCGTACTGCAGTCGGACTAGGCCGGGTGGGTCCCTCGGGCAGCGAGGCGACCGGATGGCACCACTACGATGGGGCGCGGGAGATTACCCTGGGGGCGGTCTCGGGGGACGACGGCAGACGGGACGGTCGCGATACGGTCACCAGGCCGCATCGCAGGGAGGGATTTACCTTGACACCGAAGAAACGGCCGGGTCCCGGATTCCGCAGCTTGTCGTACTTGGCCAGGTCCCCCATTAGTGGCGCGGTGCGTCGCCTCCTACCGGGTGCGTAGCCACTTGGCAGCCCCCACCAGATCGGCCGCACTGTCGAGGAGCGCGCCGGAGACGTTGCGTTCTGCATACCCAACGAGCGTGGCACCCGTTTCCCTTGCGAGCTCGTGGATGAGCGTCCATTCTTCTTCGCCCACGAGGTCGGCGCCCTGGAGATGAAACGCGGGGACGAGCATGTGCGCCGTCCACCCCCACGCATGGATCTCGTCCTGTCGTTGTAGCCACACGATCGTGCTCGGCCGGGAGAAGACATCTACCCCATCGAGCACACGCATGGTCAACCGCGAGTGCCCGCGCCTCCACCCCCACAGCGTGAGGAGGTTGTACTCGGCGCTCCGAAAGGTGATCTCCCGGTACCGGTCGACCGATACCCTGCTTCTGTGCAGCTCGCCCAAGAGTTTCTCTTTCTCCGGATCGGGGGAGCGTCGCCCATGGCGCTTCTCCCAATAGGACGCATCCAGCTGCGTCCCCTCGGTCCATTCCGCTTCGCCGTATCGATTGCCCACCAAGCGGTGCACCACCGGCACCGCCTGCGCGAACGGCACCCGGACAACGGCAAGCACGTTCGTCGCGTGGCGTCCATCTGCGCAGACCACCACTCGCTGGTGCCGCTTGACCGCGATGCCGAGACCGTACCGCGCTTCAAGCTCCTGCGCCGCCCGCAACTCCAGTGCCTCCAATGGTGTCGCGACGGCCACACCGCCGAGTACGAGGCCGAGGAGGACTGCGCACATCACTGGGAGACGCATCCGCATCTCTCCTTGAAACGCCGAAGGATGTCACTCGTATTGGTCCCGGCTTGCTCCAGGGCTCGCGGTCCAGGGAACGCGTCGCGGAGGATGTGTCGCACCCATGTCTCCGCCGACCACGAGGCGGAGTAGGTCTGGCAGCCGCGGTGACCGGGTGCCGCCGCATCCTGGGCAGCGTGAAGGGCGCGGGCGAGGCCGTCCTGTGTACACGTCGCCAATTGGCTGTCGATGTACGCCTCGATATCGCGCAGCCCGGTTGTTCTATTCGTCGCGTTCCCTGGGCACATCGCATGCCAGGGGGCGTTCCGTTCGTCTTGGGAGTGGGGCAACTGGTCCACGCCGGCCGCTTTGCTTGCTGCCACCTCGGCAGTCGAGTGGTCGTAACCCGCACTCATCATACGCCCGCGGGTGACTTCGTAGTGATGGCCATACGTGAGGAGGCCGCTCGGATCCGTGAAGTTGATGGGACTTGCGTCCACATACGCGTACAGGTTCAGCCCACCTCTCAACCCAATCGGGTCTTCTTGTACGAACCGGCTCCGGATGGGATCGTAGTACCGCGCCCGGTAGTAGTAGAGACCGGGGAGGTCCTGCTCCCGGCCGGTGAACTGGAAGGGACTCGCGGACGGTGAGCCGGCGATACTGGTTTCCCCAAACGGAGCATACGTATAGGTCGTAACAGATGCGCCAGCGGCATCGGCGAGGGCTACCGTGCTCCCAAGCACATCGGCCAGGTAAGCAAGCGTGGCGTCCCCCTCGGTCCGGCTCAGGGCTTCATCAATGGCCAGCGTGCGCAGGTACGCGGCCTCCCCTGCTCCGCCATTCTCGGTAATCATGTCCAGGCCATCGTAGAGGAAGGTGGTCGTTACGCCGTTGATCGTCTTGGCGATGCGCCGGCCGAACGGATCATACGCGAAACTCGCGGAGATGTTGGGTCCACTGATTGCCACCAGTCGGTTCCTCGCATCCCAACTGTAGGTGGTGGTGCCGGTGGCGTCAGTCTGCGTGAGCAGGTTCCCGTTCGGATCGAAGGTCTGAGTGACATCGCCGAAGATGAGCTGCTGGTTCGATTGGTCATAGGTCGAGGCGATGACGGGGTTGGGAAGGAGCGTCCGGGCCCAGGAGCCGCCTGTCCCTATTCGATTCCCATTGGCATCGTAAGAGTACGTCAGGTCCCCGAGGACGCCACTCGGGCCGGTGTAGGTCTGCGCGATCAGGCGGGAGGCGGCGTCGTAGTCATAGTTCGCGGTGATCCCGTTCGGCAGGCCCAGGGCGGTGCGGCGGTTCGATGGATCGTAGGTGAGGGTTGCGGTCTGGGGGCCTTGCGTGATCTGCGTCAGCCGGCTGTTCGCGTCGTACCCATACGACACGGGGGGCAGCCCATTCGCCTGCATGGCCTGCCGGCGGCTCACCTGGTCATACGCATAGGTGATGGCCCCCTGGGGAGTGGTCTCACTCCCGAGACGGTTCAGGGCATCGTAGCTTCGCGTAATGGTTCCCGTGCGCGAGTCGGTCGCGGCGAGGACATTGCCGGCCGGGTCATACGCGAAGGTGAGCGAGGCGCCGCCGGCGGCGGCGGTGTGGATCCGGCGGTTGGTGCCGTCGTAGGTATGGGTCGTCACCTGGTGCTTTCGGTTGGTGACGGTCTTCAGGTTGCCGTTCAGGTCGTAGGTATAGCTCTCCGTCCGGTTCAGGGGATCGGTCCGCGTCTCCAGGCGGTTCCTCGGATCATACGTGTGGGTGGTCGTCTGGTTCCGTGCCTCCGTGACGGTGAGGAGGTTCCCGGTCGGGTCGTAGGTGAACCGGCTGACGCCGTTGAGGGGATCGGTGATGCTGAGCAGGCGATCGAGGACATCGTAGGTGAAGCGAGTGACCGCCCCCTTGGCATCCGTAACGGCAATCAGGCGGGACACAGCGTCGTAGCTCCGCTCGACCCGATTGTCCAGAGGATCCACCGTCGCCACGAGATTGCCCCCCTCGTCGTACTCGAAGGTTGTCGTATGGCCGAGGGCGGTGGTGAGGGTTGCGGGTTGCCCGAACGCATTATACGTCAGACGCGTGGTCTGGCCCAAGGGATCCGTGATAGCCGTGAGGTTCCCCTTCGTGTCGTAGGCGTAGGTGGTCGTCTGACTGAGCGGATCGGTGGCCGTGAGGACCTGATTGTACATGGGATCGTAGGTGAAGGTCCAGGTCTGGTTCAGGGGGTCGCTGATCGACGTGACGTTGCCGTTGGCATCGTAGCTGTACCGCGTGGTCCGCCCCAGGGCATCGATCCGGTGGGTGACGAGATGGCTGCCGGCGGCGCGGCCGGTCTGGGTGGTCTGCCCGAGGGGATCGATCGCTTCGGTGAGGAACCGGCCGGCCGTGAGGCGGTAGGTGGTCTGGTTCCCGTTGGGATCGGTGACGGTCACGGCGGGGACCGTGCCCCCCACCGCCTGGTAGGCGATCTGGAAGGTCCCCCCATCGGCCTGGACCTGCCGGATGGCCCGGCCGGCAGGGTCGTAGGTATTCCGCTCGGTCACAATGCCCCGGGGATCGGTGAGGGTCTCCAGGCGGCCGGCCGCATCGTAGGTGTACTGCCAGGTGCCGCCGGCGGGGTCCGTGACGGCCGTGAGGCGGTTGCTCCCATCGTAAGTGTACTGGATGGTCCGGCCCAGGGGATCGGTGACCTGGGTGACCTTGAGGTCCGAACCGCTCTAGGTGAAGGTGAGGCTCCGACCGGCGGGCTCAAGGAGGGCCGTCACCCGGTTCTGGCTGTCGCGGAGGATGCCGACGGTGTTCCCGGTCCGGTCGGCCTGCCGGATGAGCCAGCCGGCGGGATTGAAGGTCCAGACGGTGCCGTCTGTGAGCCGGAGGGTGGTGGTGCTGTCCGCCTGCCGCGTGAGGACGGCCCCCCGGTAGGCCGGGAGGTCGGCGTTCCGGAAGGTCCCGTCGGACTGTTTGCTGAACCGGGGGCGCAGGTTATCCGGGGTGAGGAGGAGGACAAGGTCGGCAGTTACCGCCCGGACAACATACTCATAGTTATGCCGCCAACCGACCCCGAAGGGGCCGACGGTGGGATCCAGGGTGCGATAGGTGCGGCGCAAGACCAAGGGCAGGCGGCCGGCGATGCGGACATCGGTTGCGTCCACCGTAATCAACCCGCTGGCGAGGTCGATCGGCCCGCCGCAGCGCGGACACTTCTCGGGGGCGGGCTGGGGGGCCTGCTCCGCCGGCGGGGTGTTCTGCGGCAGGGGTGGCTTGGGGATGTACCCGGCCCCGCAGCAGAACTGGGGGATGCCCACGCCGGGATTGGAGACGATGACGCGGCCGTCACTGGAAACGGTCCCGAGGCCATAGGCCTCCCATCGGTTCGGCCGGGAGCCGTCCGGGGCCTCGTTGTAGTACCAGAGCTCCACCTGCTGGCCGGGATAGGCCTGGATGGTGTTGGGGAAGGTCACGGGGATGGGCTGGGTGGGGGTCCCCCCGCCCACCTTCCCGAAGGAGAACATATAGACGATGTCGGTCTCTTGTCCGGCCGGGATCGGGGGCAGCGGCAACCGATCCAGGGGAACCGTCCGCAGGCCGATCTGCGTGTTCGGCTGGCCGTCCCAGCCAATGATCCGGACCCCGGCCGGGATCGTGAGCTGGAAGTCGGGGAGGTTCGGGAAGGTGACCGGCGTGGCCACGGCCGGGGCCACCGGAAGGGGCTGCGTGGCCGGCTGCTGGGCAAGATGGGGAACGAAGTTGAGTTGGTTCAGGGTCCCGGCCTGGATGTTCACCGTCACCGGGATCGTGAAGTACATCCCGCCGCTTGGGGTCGTGGCCGTGGCCCCATCGATCAGGATCGTCTGGGGCCCGGCCACGGGGACGGAGACCAGGAAGTTCCCCCCGGCATCGGTGCTCCCCAGGGTCGTGATCGTGCTCCCGCCCAGT
>Ga0315294_10005956_pt1 | contig 13385 bp, 8 predicted proteins | sample YL17G13_40_MG_FD_203626 | JGI IMG/M metagenome (GOLD analysis project Ga0315294, IMG submission 203626) | Sediment microbial communities from Yellowstone Lake, YNP, Wyoming, USA - YL17G13_40 | ecosystem: Environmental > Aquatic > Freshwater > Lake > Sediment | place: USA: Wyoming | collected... | reverse complement strand
ACTGCCTTAGCCAACAAAGTTTTGCCACAACCGGGAGGACCGACCAGCAAAACGCCTTTGGGAATTTCCGCCCCTAAAATCCTAAACTTGCCAGGATTTTTCAAAAATTCCACCACTTCATAAAGTTCTTGTTTTGGTTCTTCCAAACCTGCTACATCGGCGAAATTTGTTCTTTTTGGACCGGGGGTAAAGAGTCTGGCACGAGATTGGCCAAATGACATTGCTCGGATATTACCACCTTGGGCTTGACGAAACATGAAATACAAAAATCCACCAATGATAAGAAAAGGCAGAACTACACTTAATAGAGTCGGCCAAATTGATCCTCTATCAGGATTCTGAACATCTATCATCACTTTATCAGGAGTAATGCCGTAATCTTGAAGGCCAACACCGGCCTCTTTATAAGCTTGAATTTTATTGCCCGATTTAAGTTGAGCTGTCACCAAGGAATTATCAACGGTGATTTTATCAACATCACCATTTTTGACATCCTCTGCGATCTGAGAAATTGGCACTTGTTCTGGTTTTTCTCCGGCAGGGATAACCAAACTCCAAACAATAAGAGCAACAACTCCTAGAACGATGATATAGAGAATTGTTCGGCCTATATTTATTCTCATCTTATATTCTCATATTTTGTTGGTTTGGCTGGTGGCTCTGGTAGGATTCGGACCTACGAACCGCATGCCTAAAGGCGGCCTTCTTTCTGCTTCGCAGAAATATGTGGCAGCGGTCCGATTCGAACGGACGGCCAACAGCTTATGAGTCTGCTGCTCTACCACTGAGCTACGCTGCCATAAGCTGCCACATGGTGAAGACCTCGCTCTACCACTGAGCTACAGAGCCGTTTCGTCGCTCCTTCAGTCGCTTCTCAATGTAAACTAGAGACTTTACTTGACTCTAAAGAGTTTACACTGAGTCCGCTTTAGCGGACGAAGTGGTAGCGGGGGGTGGATTTGCACCACCGATCTCAAGGTTATGAGCCTTGCGAGATACTACTTCTCCACCCCGCGATAAACAAAAACGGAAAGATGTCTTCTTCATTGAGGACTGCTTATCTAATTTTAGCAAAAATTATTCTCTAAATCAAGTTATTATCGAACAAATTTAGGAATTCTAAAAAATGTTCTTAAGGTGAATTTTTGCGAGTGCTTTGAGAAATAGAAGATTAAAAAGCCTCCGAAGATGATAATGACTGAAGCCATCACTGAAGCAATTGTCTTAATATGTTTAATTGAAAAATTTTTAATGGCTAAAAACATCGTGTTGGGAGAATTTGAATCCTTGGTTATAATTTTTTTAGCAACAGTGAGTTTACCTAAATCTTTTATCTCTCGATTACCCCATTTATCAGAAACAACTAAAGAAACATTCGATTCTCCTTCTTGGGAGATTTTTTCTTTTTTTTCATAAATTTTTTCATTTGAACTTTGTTGTGCTTGGACGGCTTCTTTCATATCAATTTTTTGCTCCCCGACGGTGAAATATATTTCAGTTGCTTCACCAGTTAAAACTACTTTAAAAGTAACCTCTTCGTCCACATAGATCTTATCTGGATTAAATCCCGATTTATCTATTAAAAGGGTAAATTCTTGAGTTGGCTGATTATTTGATCCACTATTCTCTGAGCTTGGAGCCTCGTTAGAAGCTTCGGCTTGAATACCTGAATTTTCTGAACTTTGGGGTTGCGAATAATCAGTCGAGCCAAACATTTGAACGACAACCGTGGTCTCACTACCTTCATATTCACCTGAAGCTACAGCTATACCAATTTCTTTAAAATTTGGATTCAAAATATTATCACGATGTGAGGGTGAATTCATCCAAGCATTATGGAGTTCAGCTGCATCAGTGTAGCCAATAGCTAAGTTCTCACCAGCATAGACATAGCCATATCCAGCTTCTTTGATAAAATCCCAGGGGGTCTTGCCTTCTGGAGAAGTATGAGCAAAATAATCTTTTTCGAGCATGTCATTGGCTTTAGCAAAAGCGGCTGATTCAAGTTGGGAATTATTTGATAAATCACCCAAACCGGCTTGGGCTCGAGAAGAATTGGCAAGTGCAATCAAACTACCTGCCGAGACGGCCGCTTTAACGATCGAGAAATAAGATAAATTAAGAATAACAAAGAGGACAATGAAAGATATTCTAAATAAATTTTTGTATTTGTTTTTCACTTCCCCTCCTTCAAAAAACTCCTTCGTTTCAGGGATATTAAAATATTATACCAGATTGACGGCCGAAAGTCAAGTATCAAAAAAGTTCTGTTTCTCCCAGAACTTTCCAAAAAAATTAATCTTTAATAATTCACCTTATCAGAAATTGCCACCAGAGTCGCCAATTAGAAGTTTTTTCCTCTTTGGTTATTTCTGATACTCCCTCTTTTTGGGCTTCGGTCTCTTGTTGGAAATTATCAAAAGTTTTGGTCGGCACCGGCACAGCCATTTCACCAGGTTTTTTTAAGCCTAATTTTTTACGAGATTCAACCTCACGGAAACTATCGGATTTATAATAGAGAATTAGATTTTCTAAATCTTTATTTTGTTGTTGGATGATGGCAATTTCTTTTTCAATCTGCTCCATCTGTTTTTTTAATTGCCAATTAATCCAAATGGCTTTTCCTAGAATAAAAAAAACATAGAGCACAATTAGATAAATTAAAATTCTGCCTAGAATTTGAATCAACCTTGTCTTCAAAATTGGATTAATCATTACTACTATATAGTATAATACAAAAAACAGCCCTAAGCGTAGTCGAACGGGCTGTTTTTTGTCCGCCAAAGGCGGGTTACCAACGACTCTTGGACTTTGGTCCTTGATCTCTGAAAGGCTCTTCACGTCTTGCCATCCACCACTCATATCCGTAGTAACCACCAATGGCCGCTCCGGCGGCGATGATAAGAATCGAAATGGCTAGCAAAAGTCGATTCCAATTTCTTTGTTCTTCTGGCTTTTTCTCTTCAGACTTGGCCACCTCGGTTGGTGTTTCTTGGGCTGGGACTTGAGCCACTTTTTCTTGCGGTTCTTCATGAGCACCGCCTATTGCTGGTTGACTTTTATTCTCCTCTACCGGGGGTTGAGACTGCACGGATGAGACTTCTTGAGGCACCGCCGGTTGCTCGATCTGAGGGGCTACGGGGGCGGCCCAAATTATTTTTACCTCGCCGACTGTACCAGATGAGCCTTGACCGGCCACCATAAATTGGTAATTATAACCATTTCTCAAATTCCGAATGATCACGTCAGAATTTTCTGGCTGAAGGGCTACTTGGCGCCAAAAGCCTTGATCATCTTGATAGCGGACAAGGATTCGATAGGCGCCAGGAATAGATGTCCACCAGAGGTGCACTTGGCCATCACCAGAGAGAGCCGATAATCTCGCGGGGGCGTTAAATTCCGCCCCGCCTTTGAGTGGATATGTCCGAATATCGACCAGATAAGTTGAATTTACCGTTGCCATATTGCCAGCCTGATCTACCGCCGTGAACGGAATGGCAATGCCAGGACCCATTACCATTGTCTCAGGATAAAGGGCGGGTGTTGTTAAGGTGTAAGTGCCGCTGGCATTATCTTTGACTGGCATATTAACAGGCATTGACCGATCAATCACTGTTAGATCAGCCGTGACTCTCAAGCCGACTTGACCATAATTAATGTGAATGGTAATGACTTGATTTTCAAAGTAAATATTACTCTCATCAGGTGAGTAAAATCGTGGCGTGTAGATGGTGGGGCCGCTAACAGTTTGCGGTTCGGCTGCTTGAGCTTTTCTGATATTGACCAAAAACCCTAAGAAAAAAAGGGGCAAGATAAAGAACCAAATCAAGAAATTCTTTGCTTTTGTCAATTCCATGTTTTCTCCTTTGAATTGTTAATTTTCTTTCGGAAATCAAAAAAGGGATTTCCTCCCCTCTATTTTTCAGTCTTTGACCCTAACCCCCGCCAACGGCGGGGCTTAAGATCACCGTTCCGAAATGCGGTTTACCCCAGTGAAATAATCTTACATTTCACGGGGTTTAGTCAATCTAAAAATAGCAGATAATAAATAGTCTTTCAAAATCTGTCAAGAGCCTATTTTGTGGATAAATGGAAGAGGACAAATGACTATAAAATGGTGGGCGCGGATGGACTCTCAGCCAGAGGCTGATCCGCCTTTGGCGGAGAACCAGAAACCGTCGCCTTATTTCAAAATGTCGTAACTAAAAAATGCGCGAAGTAGGATTCGAACCTACAACCAGTTGTGTAAAATGCTTTCGCCAAAGTGGATGCGCTAGGATTCGAACCTAGAACCGGGCGTGTATAAGACGCCTGCTCTGCCGTTGAGCTACGCATCCACACTAATATTTTACCGTTTTTTTACCTGAAAATCAATCTAATCCTTGAACCTAGCACAATGACTTACTGTAAAAGAGACTTTATCCTCCACTGATAGTGCATCGTACGCGGGGTCTGCGTCATGAACCGAAAAATATTCTGGTTCATGGCTTGACATCAAGCGATTTTTTTGGTATAATAATATAATTTGAAACTATCTGGAAACCAAAACAAAATCAGGAGGGGCAATGAATCCTGCTTCAACTGCTACCCTAGGTAAAATCCAAACCAAAAAGAAACAAAATTCAAAAGCAAAGTCAAAAGCCAAATATTTAATTACTGAAAAGACCAAAACGATTTCCATTAGAGTTGGGATAATTGTTTTGGTCTTAGGTATTTTAGCCCTGGGTTCTTGGCGAATTGCCAAATCTCAAGAAGGTAAAATCTTACCCAAGGTGATGGTGGCCGGTTTGAAAGTTGGTGGTAAAACCCCCCAAGAGGCCAAACAAATTTTACAGAACTATGTTGATCAGTTGAATAATAAAGGACCGGAGATTGTCTACTCCGATCAAACTATTCAGCCTAAACTTTCTGAGATGGGAGTAACTTTCAATGTTGAAAAAGTAGTTGACGAGGCCTATAATTTTGGTCGTTCCGGGAGTTTAAAAGAACGTATCACCGAAAATTCCCAAATGCTTTTTAAACCAACTAATATTGACCTTTCTCAACAGTTTGATGAAAAAAAGTTAGATGAATACCTTTCTCAAATCGCCCAGGTGGTTGAGATTGCGCCGGTGAATGCTTCACTTTCAATTCATAATGGCGGCATTAGCCTTTCCCCTTCGAAAATTGGCCGCGGCTTGGATAAGGAAAAATTAAAAAATGATTTAAATAATCTTATCAATTCCGGCCAAACTTCCGGGAAAATTGTCCTGGTTACTTCCGATTTGGAACCGCAGATTAAAGAACCAGGCACAGTTGAAGCCAGTCTCCAAGCGGAAAAATATATGGCGGCAACTCCGATTACGATTACTTTTGAAGATAAAACTTTTACGGCCAATAAAGCGGAAATTGGTTCTTGGATCGGATTTCGTGAAAATAGCGACAAATTAAGTGCTTACATTGCTGATTCAGAATTGGGTGGTTTTGTCGGTTGGGTTGCTTCTCAAATTGAAATTCCTAAAATTGATAAAGAAATTATGGAAGGCACCGGTGAAGTCTTAAATGAAGGTCAAGATGGTCGCGGTGTTAATACTGACCGACTCTTTGCTGAAATTAAAGAAAGGGTTTTAGCTTATTCCAGCGGTTCGCCGATTGCGGTGGGCGTTTTTCCTATCCCCAAAGGTCAGATCACTAAAAATCCCCATGCCCAACCGGGCCGTTATCCTGGCCGTTACATTGACATCAATCTTGCCGAACAAACTTTATATGCTTTTGAAGGAAGCAATCTGGTCAATCAATTCTTAGTTTCGGCCGGTTTAACTGGGCCTACCCCTGTCGGTGAATTTGCTATCTATGCTAAGGATCGTTCGACTTTAATGGACGGTCCGGGTTATTACTTACCGAATGTCGAATGGGTTTCCTGGTTTACTGGCGATTATTCCATCCACGGCACCTATTGGCATCATAATTTTGGCCATCCAATGTCCCACGGTTGTGTTAATGCTTCCAACGGCGATGCTGAATGGCTTTTTGGCTGGGCTGATATTGGTACCCCGGTTTACATCCACTGGTAAGGCTGGATTGTTGCGCAACAAAAAAGACTCCCTGGGCCCCCGCCTGCAACGCCTGTCAAAGCATTACTTGAGCCCCTCAAAGTAGTGCTTAATCCTAAAAATTTCTAGGATAAAGCGTAGCATGGCGGGCAGGCCTCCGGGAGTCTTTTTTGTTTAGTTTTGTTTAATTGACTGTCACTTTGAAAGTAACTGATCCGCTTGCGCCAGCGGCCAAATTACCCAGATTCCAAGTGATTACTCCGCCAGAAACTGTGCCGCCATTAGAAATCTCGGTCGGATTGCTGGTGCCGGCAGGAATCGGATCGGTAATAACAACGTTGTTAGCGGTGGCAGTGACATTGTAGTTAATAGTGTAAGTGATGGTATCTGGCGGGTTCTTGCCTGATGTGACAGAAGTTTTGTCAGCCGTTTTCTGCAAGGTAATTGCTGATTGAACTACATCAGTTTTAACCAGAATCGCTCCTTCAGCATTTTTCAAAGTAATTGAAGTAATAATATTTGGATCAATCGTGCCGTCAGAGTTGAGTTTTTGATAGCGGTTAGAGGTTTGACCGCCGCCTTTGTCGTAGGAAGGAAGATTGGCCGTATAGGATGTGTTATAGCCACAATCCCAGTGAGGCTTCGGAACAGAAAGCACTAAAGCCTTATCATATTCGCGAGTATAAAATTTGGCAATATCATATGGGTCGTGCTGAGTGCAATCCGGATCATTGATTTGTTTCAGAACATAATAGCTATCATCTGTTTTGCCAATTCCCACTTTTGGTTGACCTATATCGTACTCAATGGCTTTGAACCAATCACCACTCCAGGTTACCCAACCATAAAAAAGATAGACTAAGTTACTCTTAGCTAAATAATAATCAGCCAGAGCAGCAATTTTTGATCTTTCAGGATCCAAGTCAGTCCGGTTAGAAATATGAAGGTGAGTTGCTTTACCTCGTTGGGTGGCTTCGATAGCTTGATTAATACAACCAATAACTTGTTGGCCATCGGAACCTGGCTCAAAACAAAGCTCCCTCCCAAAAGCATCAAAACCGTTCCACAGGCCATCGTACCAATATGCTGGGGGTCCGGCATTAGCTATAAAACCAATTTTGAGAGTCCGGCCCCTTTGAGCCAGATTAGTATCAACGTAGTCATGAATATAGGTAGCATCGGTAGCCACTTCATTATAAAAATCATCTTTAACAGTATTGTCTGAAAGGAGTCTTCCACTGTATTCCCGTAAAGCCCCTGTTCCAGTTGGCACATAGGGAGGGTTCTGCAGACCATCGACAAAAGGATTTTTGCCCATATTATCTACCATAACGCCATCATAATCATCGCCAGTCACATCAGGATAGTCAGGATCTGGGACAAGATTGTCTCTAAATATTCCATAAATAATATCAGCCTTGGCTTGTTTGTAAATCGATAAACCCGGATAAACATACCAATAGCGACCATTAGGATAAAATTCGGTGTCAGTTGAGTCGTTGCCCCAATCCAATGGCACCCTTGATTTGTGTTTTTGATCAGCTGGTAAAGTATTATAACCAGGAATAGTGCGGGTTTCGTTACCAATTGTTACTTGGGTTGTTTCATTAAAATGAAGAAACATATTCTCAAACTGAGAGCCCAACTTCTGTTGCAACAATCCATACATTTGGTCTGGTTTACTTCGAGGATTAGCTGTTTCCCGATAAGTATCATAAAAAGTAATTTTGGTATAAGGACAGCGATTTTGAACAAAATAACTGCGCTGGAATGGTTGAGTAACCACTTCAAAGTGTTCTATCCAAAAATCAATTTCTTTGTTCCAATCGGTGACTCGTCCATCGGTGTAATATAGATTACCGGCAGCTACTGTTCGGACACTTGGCCAAATTGAACCATCAGGATTGACTGGTCGGCAAGCAGGCGCGGCTTTAACAGTTTGTTTCTCGGGAACAAAATAAGCCACCGCGCCAATGGCAGCTAAAAGAACAATTAAACTACCGATTAAAATTAATTTTTTTCTCATTGAATCCTCACTTGGAAACTAACACTGCCGCTTGCCCCAGCCGCAAGATTCCCTAAACTCCAGAAATTATATTATTTCTTTTTTCTTTTTATAAACAACCATATCAGCAGTCCGACAATGACAATGCCGACAATTATCCAAGCAAGGTTTGTATCGGATATTTTCGAAACTACCGGCATATTACCTCTGGTAATACTGAATTTCAGCAATTCAACATTAGCTGAAATCTCATTATTGGCATGGGTTTCAGCCATTAATTTATGTGAGCCGACTGGTAATTGTAAAGTAAGAGTGTAAGACCAATTTCCTTTCTCATCAGCTTTGACTTGAGCAAGCATTGGCGATTGAGAATAAAAGTATAAATAGACATCCGAACTAGGGACAGCCGAGCCTTCAAAGAATATTACCTTGGCCTGATCAACTTTTAGATTCTTTTGATCAACAATCTTGCCGTCAACTTTGACATCAACTAAATTCGGCGGAGCAATATTTTCTGCTAAGATGGTTTTTAAAGGCAGGCCAATTGCTAATAGCAAAGCAAACGTTAATAGGATTTTTTTAAAGTTGCCTAAAGGCATCTCCCCTCCTTGTAAAATCGTTTATTAAATATAAATTATTTAGTTTTTGTTCTGAAACTCTTAGTATATCTGGCACTTCCAGCCCCTGCTCCGCCTAGATTTGAACGGATTTCATACTGGTAGTTTGTTCTACTTGTCAGGCCTAAAATTGTCATCTGATGCGAGGTAACCAAGTTTTGATCGACTGGGGTGCAGATTTCATCCGGACGACTTATACCGTAACAGACTTGAGAAGTGGCAGGGACATTTGTTTTCCAGCTAAATGTTGCTGTTGTTGTAGTCGTAGAAACATTTACTTTAGAGATAGTCACAGTTTGAGTTGGGTTATTAACTGTTACAGTATGGGTGTCGCTGGCATATTGCCCAATTGTGTCATAAGCCCTAGCCATAACTGTATGGGTGCCATTATTATAACTGGTTGTAATCCAGCTCCATGAATAAGGGGAAGCTGTGTCAGAAAAAACTACCACTCCATCAAGATAGAAATCAACCCGACTGACACCTTTGTCATCAGTAGCCGTCGCAGTTACCGCCACTGTTCCTGAAACCGTTGCCCCATCAGCCGGAGCTGTTAGGGTCACAGCTGGTGGATTGTCTGTAGGAGCAGGGTTCGTAGTTGCATTGGCAACATTTGAATAGGCCGAATCTCCGGTTGAATTAGAAGCTCTGACTCGATAATAATAAGTTGTATTGGCGGAAAGACCACTATTGGCATAAGCAGTGATATTAGAAGCCACGGTACTGATCTGAGTAAAGCCGCTGGTGGCTGAAAGGCTTCTTTCAATTTTAAAACTGGTTTCATCAGAAGAATTATCAGTCCAAGTAAGAGTTATCTGTGTTGAGGAATTAGGAGTTGCCGCCAAATTTGAAGGTGGCGTTGGGGCAGAGGTTACTTGAGTAGTTACCGTATTGCTTTGGCCTAAAACTTGCTGGCCAGTTGAATCTGTATAACTAAAAGAGGCTGTATTTTGAATCTGGCCTCCGGCGGCAAACGGTCTAATCCACCCTGATAAGACGCCCCAGATAAAAAGACTGGTGATGATAACGAGTGCCGCTAACAATGAAAACAAAAGAATAATTTTCCTTTTGGGAATTTTATGATGACTCATTCTGCCTCCTTAGTTTGATGATATTATTTTTAAAATTAAATGTCAATTGACTGTCACTTTGAAAGTCACGCTGCCACTTGCCCCGGGCGAAAGATTACCCAGATTCCAAGTGATTACTCCGCCAGATACTGTCCCGCCATTGGAAATGGCGGTTGGATTTGAGGTGCCAGCGGGAATCGGATCGGTAATAACAACATTATTACTGGCTGATGTGCCGTTGGTGTAGGTGATGGTGTAAGTAATGATCCCACCCGAAACAACTTGGGTTTTGTCGACCGATTTGGTCAAGGTCAACCCCGCTTGCGTGGGAACCAGCACAACTCCCTCGGACAAGGAAAGGCCGATTTGTGATATTCCTGATCCCAATGTTCCATCAGGATAAAGAACCTTATAGTTTCCGTCAAGAGAAAACTGCGGCGTCTGGGAACCAAAGTTTGTGTCATCGGACCAGCCGACAAATGTTCTGAACAAAATCATCCCTTTTGTATAATCTCTTCTGTAAATTTTATACGCTAAACCAGCCGAATCCTTATTACCCAAAACAGCGCTATCCTTCCACAAATAATAATCCCCGACTGGCTGACCAATATCATATTCTCTGGCTTCGTCCCAAAATGTTGAAAGAGGAACTGTCCATCCTTTGCTTCTTTGAGCGTAGATAGTTTTGTTGCTGTCTTTTGCCATAAAGTAGCTTGTCAAAGCAAACATATCATGTCTTTCTTCAATACTTCTGTAATTGCTTGGTGTAACATAAGGAAGATTATTTTCAAAATCAGCCTCCGCCTGGGCCCAAACAAAATATTTTCCTTGGCTGGTAATGCTTTTGGCAAAATCCCATGCCACTTTTTCTCCTAATCCATCTCTATGCAGTTCTGCACAAAGGAATTCTGTGGATCCGCCGTCGGCAGCCAGCGAAACCTCCCTCGCCCCGCTATCTACATAATTGGCAATATTTGGCAAGATTAGCGCAGCGCCAATTTCGCTTTTGACTACCCTCATCATACTTGCCTGGTCCTGGGCAACGTTTGTTATCTGGTCCCAGGTTTTATTGTCATATTCAACTATGTGTCCACCAGATGATGGAACATTAAGGGTATCTCGCGGCCTGCCGGAAAACGTATCCACATACAATCCATCCCAATAGTAACCGTTTTGAGGAGTGGTGAGGTGTCTCTTGTTCCTGTAGGCTTTGTATTGCTGGGCGCAGGGGCTTGCAGTATACAAAGAATAAATTTTTCCATAACCCACATTAAAAATGACTCTTGATTCACTTCTTTGCATGGCAGTTCCGCTTGGCCAGCCTTTTATTGTAAGCGGGGTAGAACTTGGATATTGAGGATCGCTTTGTTGGGTGATTGTAGTATCATCGGTATAATGCAGAAAAGCGTCTTCAAAATTGAGTCCTCGACCTTCACAGAAAGTTTTCATCTCATCAATTTCTTGCTGTCCAGCCGTTGTATCAAGCTGGTTTTCCGGTGCAGTCAATATAGTATATCTAAAAAGATAAGTTCCAGCGCCTCGGCTTTTTAATCCTTCAAAATGGGCCGAGCCAATGGCCATGTCCAGATGGCTTATTTCAAATTGCCATTCTGCTTCATTTGCAGGAGGCGCTATTGAATTGAGGGAATGAAAATTAATTGTAGAAGCAAATAATGGCTGAACTATTCCAGTAGGATTTATCTCTGCCCTACCTTTTTGTTTTTTGGGAATAAAATATACCGCTGTGCCAATTATAGCTAAAAGAAAAACTAAACTACCAATTAAAAACAATTTCTTGCGCATTTCCCCTCTCTGAATAAATTATATCACATCTAATTAACGGTCACTTTAAAGGAAACGCTGCCGCTATCGCCGGTTGATTTATTCCCCAGACTCCATATAACTTTGTTGTTAGCGCTGTCAAAAGTGCCAGGGCCGGAAATGATTTGCAGGAAAGTAGTGCCGTTGGGGATATTGTCTTCAATCTTGGCGTTGTTGGCAGTGGCAGTGACATTGTAATTGATAGTGTAAGTGATGGTTTGGCCAGATTGAACAGATGATTTATCGGCTGATTTTGTCAGAGATATGCCTTGAGCAACATCTGTTTTAACTAAAATCGCTCCTTCAGCATTTTTCAAAGTAATTGAAGTGATAATATTTGGATCAATCGTGCCGTCGGAGTTTAATTTCTGGTAGCGATTGGAGGTCTGGCCGCCGCCTTTATCGTAAGACGGAAGATTATGAGTAGTCCCTGAAATATCGCCTCTCTCTAAATCATCCCAAGCCGGAACCGGTTTGGACAAGACTAAGGCATTATCAAAATCGCGGGAGTATATTGTATAAATAAAATTGCCGATTTCGTAATGGCCATTGGCTGGATAGGGTGGATTTTCCCGCCAAAATTGAAGTGTATTTGAAGTGCTGTGCCAGATTCCAAATACTTGATTTGCACTATCAACTAACTGCATTTCCTTCCAATAATCAGCTGGAGACCAATTTTTACTCGTATCAGTCAAAGTAGAAACTGATCCACTAGTAGTCACCACTCCGGTACCTGAATCATATTTGCCCAAAGACGGATCAGCCCCCATCGCAAAAATTTGGTAACTTCCTTTTGGCTGGCCAACATTAAATTCAACCGCCTTGTACCATTGCTGATTAAAACGGTCGTCACTTCTATCCATTCCCCAATCATAATAAGTGTTAGCACCGCTCATTAAATAATAAAGTGCCAAGGAAGCAATTCTACCTCGATCCCAATCGTTATTGATTGGCCGGGCTGATGCCCAGATTTGGCCCCATTTTCCCCTATTATCACGATTGATTGTGGCGTCAAGGCGTTCTCGCGGATAGGCCAAATCAGCTTTGATGTAATTTTCAGCGTGATAACCATCAACTTCGTTGATAAAAGAATCAGTAATCGGATCGATATATTCACTGGTGTTAATAAAAACCACCACTCCCGGACCAACAGCCGATTTGATTGCTCTAAGGGTTAAAATCGTATTATTGACCCAAGCAGCCGGGGAAGTGTCTTCGATGGTGGCTCCGCCGCTTTGGAAATTGTCTAAGATGATAGTTGATTGGGCATTGTCTAAAAACAATGAATTATAATGAACGCCGCCCGGTAAAGGTTGGTCAATATAATTTTTCATCATCGCCACAAGGGCGGCGCGAGTATCAGCACTGCCAATATTAAGATAATAGCGAAAAAGCTCGTAATAAGTGGCTCTTGATTCGTAGCGAAAACGAGCAGTGGCACTGGGATTATTGTTTAATTCGGCGTAACCATCACCATTAGTATCATTGGCCGGATCCCAGCCAGGAACGGTATATAAACCGTTACTGAAGGTGACATATTTTCGACCGGTTAAACCACCAGCCGCGACAATTGGTTGAGTCGTGCCCTTGGCAGTAGTTCGTAATCGCAACCACCATCTGTTAGCGCAATAGGAAGGGGAACGGGGGCAGTATTGGTTGGGGGCAGGAAGAGTAGTTTGTTTCCAGCTTCCTAATGGTGGCGGTATCTTTTCAACCCGACCATTTTGAGTCATATCAGCCGTGCCGTCAGTCGGGTTCAAGGCAGTCCATGTCGTGCCATTCCAGTACTCCCAAACCCCTGACCAATCGGCCGATGCTTTTTGCTGGAGAGTGAAATTTA
>Ga0315294_10005954_pt1 | contig 13385 bp, 9 predicted proteins | sample YL17G13_40_MG_FD_203626 | JGI IMG/M metagenome (GOLD analysis project Ga0315294, IMG submission 203626) | Sediment microbial communities from Yellowstone Lake, YNP, Wyoming, USA - YL17G13_40 | ecosystem: Environmental > Aquatic > Freshwater > Lake > Sediment | place: USA: Wyoming | collected... | reverse complement strand
GGGCACGTTGATACCGCGTTCGTATTTCGAGATCGCCATCTTGCTCACGCCTGCCGTCGTGGCCAGGTCGTCCATACTCAGACCCGCCATCCGGCGGGCCATTTTGATCCGTTCTCCCACGCTCATTTCGCTCCCCCTATCTATGAGGAGCCACACCCTCACTTTCATGCTCCTCTAGTTTACATTATATCAGGAATTTTCTATTTTGTAAACCAGAACCGGAAATCTGTCACGGCGTCAACCCGAGGGCGTTCAGCACCTCGCGCAACGCCGCGTCAGCCCCGGCGCGCTCCTCCTCCGCCTCCCGCAACAGCGTCATCGCCTCCTCCAGCGGCAGCACCTCCTCCCCGCCGCCGGTAGCCACGTAGCGGCTGGGGCTCAGGTTGTAATCGTTGCGGGCCGCCTCGTCCGTCTTGATGATCGCCGCCAGCCCCTCCTCCGCCCTCCATTCGTGGTACAGCGCCGCGATGTGCGCCACGTGCTCGTCGGTCAGCTCGTTCTTCGGGCGGCCCTTGACGAACAGGGAACTAGCGTTGATCAGCAGGATCTCGCCCGGGTGCCGCCTGGCCTTGTTGAGCACCATGACGATGCCCGGCGCGGTCGTGTTGTAGAACAGGTTCTCCGGCAGCAGGACCACCGCCTCGATCAGGTCGCCCTTCGTCACCAGGTCCCCCTCGACGAAGGCGCGGCGGACGTCGCGCTCGCGGTTCGAGCCCTGGTTACCGCTGCCGCGGCTCACCGCGCCGGTATCGAGCACCACCGCCATGCACCCGCGCGGTTCGAGCGACGCCGCCATGTGCTGCACCCAGCCCCAGTCGGCGCTGGAGCCAGGCGGCGTGCCCCGCTCGAAGCGCCCGTAGGGATCGTTCTCGTACACGCCGGTGGGGATGTCCTGGTTCCACATCGGGTTGGCGGCCACCAGGTCGAAGCGGCGCAGCGAGCCATCGTCGTTGACGAAGGCGGGGCGAGCCATGGTATCGCCCAGCGCGATCTCGGCCTCCATGTCGTGGATGAAGGCATTCATGCGCGCCATGGCGAACGTGCTGGGGTTGATCTCCTGCCCAAACACCCGCAGCGGGGCCACCTCCGGCGGAAGCACCCGCCGCCCGTTCTGCTGGACGCCGTGTGTCTCCAGCAGCCGCAGATGGGCCTTGATGAGCAGTCCGCCTGACCCGCTCGTCGGATCATAGAGGGTCATCCCCGGCTGGGGGTCGAGCAGGCGGGCCATCAGCACCCCCACCTGGCGCGGGGTGTAGAACTCGCCCGCGCTCTGGCCCTGCCCCTCGGCGAACTTGCGCAGGAGGTACTCGTAGGCGCGGCCCAGGATGTCGGGCTCGACGTCGCGCAGGCCCAACCGGTGCTGGCCCAGCACCTGCACCAGTTCCCGCAGCCGGTCGTCGCCTACCATGCGCTGCCCCGCCTGCGTGGCGTTGAAATCCACCGCGTCAATCACCCCCGCCAGTTTGGGGTTCTCGCGCGAGACGGCGCGCACCGCGTCGGTGAGCGCCTCGCCCAGGCCGGTGGTCAGTTTCGTCAGGTGGCTCCAGCGGGCGGCCAGCGGCAGGTAGAAGCGCACCAGGTCGTGGTCGTCCTCGACCAACCGTTCGGCGGTCGCGCGGCTGCCGAACTCGTCGCCCAGGCGGGCGACCTCGTCGTCGAAGACGTCGGAGAGGCGCTTGAGGAAGACCAGCGGCAGGATGTAGTCCTTGAACTTGGGTGCATCCACCGGCCCGCGGATCTTGCACGCGGCTTCCCACAGCCAGGTCTCGAGGGTGGTGATGTCCAGGGTTTGGTTGTTCGGGGACATACGGGATGGGTCCTCCTCTGCGAGCACAATGGCCAGTGTTCTCGCAGGGGCAGTATACCCCTATCCCATTTCTATGCAAATCCCCGGGGTGAACAGGCCGGCTGATTCCGCCTGTTGTATGCCTTCCAGATCACTTGACACTCCTATCTCCTGGCCGTATAATTCCTATCGAGGTGTCGAATGGACTATGGTGTTCAACTCACCAAGGAAACGTATGCTTTGCTGCGCAGGCGCTCGCGCGAGATGAAACGCGAGCCCGACGAAGTGGCCGACGAGGTGCTACGCGCACATCTGTCTCCTGCCCATCCGTACATCGAGACGGTTGTTACCCGTTCCGGTTCGAAGCCAACGATCAAAGGCACCCGCATTGCCGTGAGCACCATCGTTGGTTATATCCGGCTGGGCGAGTCCCCCGAGTCCATTGCGCAGAGTGTCTTGCCCCATCTCACACTGGCGCAGATTCACGATGCGCTCAGCTACTATTACGAACACCAGGATGAGATCGAGGCTGAGTTAATCCGCAATACTGAGGCTGCTTCTCAGGCGCGCGTGCGCGAGCACCTGGGTGAAGATGCCTTTCTCCGCCTGACCGGCCAGGTCGCACAACCGTGACTGCGCCACTCTCTACGCTATCTCCAAGCCTTCAAGGACTGATCGCGGTCAACCTGTCAGCGCAAGCCCTGTGGTGGGCTGAGGCTCTCACGAGTCCAGGCGCAGCGTAGAGCACCCCTGCTGTGCCAGCCCGTACTGCACCAGTTCCCGCAGCCGGTCGTCCCCCACCATACGCTGGCCCACCTGGGTGGCGTTGAAATCCACCACGTCAATCGCCCCGGCCAGGCGCGGATTCTCGCGTGAGACGGCGCACACCGCGTCGGTGAGTGCCTCTCCCAGGCCGGTGGTCAGTTTGGCCAGGCGGCCCCAGCGGGCGGTCTTTGGCAGGTAGAAGCGCACCAGGTCGTGGTCATCCTCCACCAACCGCTCGGCGGTCGCGCAGCCGCCGGTGCCGGTGAACTGCCTGGCTCTGTTTGGCCGACCGTTCAGAGGTTCGTTCAGAGCCCTGTGGTATACTTTATGACTCAGGCGGAACAGTGGACATTTTCTCACCGTGATGTGCAAGAAATTTTCCTGTTTCTGCTATTGACTTTGCCGTCAAAATATAGTACAATATGATTCACCCACTAGGGGCAACCCCTTTTTCAACACTGTGGCACAACCTTTCGGGCCTGGGCGACCCGAGAGGGCAGATTATGGGCGGGGGCTTCCATGCGCAGGAAAAATGAACATCCTGCAGTTTGTTACACCTGGCGTAGTCGGGCAAGCCGGCTATGCTCCTCTGATCGTCCCCAATTAGCATATCACCTCTGCGACTGTCTTTTGCCAAAGAGTTATAATCGAAAGTTGTGGATTGCCAAAACAATGAAGGTAGCGTATTCTTGGGGCAACCAAACATCCAAGAGCCGCGACAGGAGCCGCGGAAAGGATGCGCCATGTTCGATATTACCATGGGTGACATCGAAAGAAAGACTCCAGAAGTCATGCAGTGGAAGGACTTGCTGAAACAGGTGGAGAACTTCAAATGATAGCACCGGCTCGCATTTTCCTGAGCTATGCACGGCAGGATAGAGGTATAGTAGAGGATCTATACCGGAAGTTATTTGATGCGGGGTTCAGACCTTGGATGGACAAGGATATCCTGGCAGGCGAACTATGGAAGTCCAGTATCCAAAGGGCTGTCCAGAGCTCTCATTTCTTCCTCGCGTGCTTGTCGAAGAACTCGGTTAGTAAGAGGGGGTATTTGCAGAAGGAGATTAAATTCGCCTTGGATATCTGGCAAGGAATGTTGGAAGAGGATATTTATCTCGTTCCTGTACGCCTGGAAGACTGCGAGGTACCAGTAAGTCTACGTGAGTTTCAGTGGGTGAATCTTTTTGAGCCAGATGGTTGGGAGCGATTAGTAAACGCAATACGCGTGGGGATGGAGCGTCGAGGGGAGATAATCCAACCTATTGATCAGGAATCTGGGCCATCCGAACCTGATTCAGTCCATGAAGAGGTGCCCCCTGAGGATATGATAATGCCGGAAGTAGACGGTCACCTCCCTGACGTGTATGCCCTGTACGAAGACGGATTGAGTCAATTGTTAGACCGAATAGGGCAAGGTCATCCTGGCTATCCTGAGGCGCTTGTTTATCGGCAACGGCTGGCTGAGAACATTGCCCAGTCCCGGCGCTATGGTGATACCGCCACTCGTAAGGCTGAACGAGCGGAAATCATTGATCAATTGAATGCGTTTGCGTTGCCAGCACTGGGTGTATCTTTCAGTGATCTGTGTGGCTTGAGCCTGTCCACTACGGGACAAGAACCACCTGAACACTTACAACAAGAGAATGTTGAACGTAGGGTGAAGGATGGAGCCGAATATGCAGGTGTTCAGGCTAAGCATGATTCAGAGCAAAGAGTAACTGTACAGGAGGATGCACCTGCAATGACCAACGAATCTCCATCTACTTCTGAGGATGCCTTACTTGAGCGATCAGAAGTGCTGTACAAACAAGGCCTTGGGTATCTCCACTGCCGCTCTCTGGAGGAGGCTAATGCGAGCGTTGCGGCCTTGAGAGAGTTGATCGGGATCAACCCGGAGTATAAAGATGCCCACCGAAGATTGGATGAGGCAAAGGAGAAAGCTAAGAAGTTAGGAGATCTTGAAGACCGTTATCGTGTGAGCAAGTTTTACTTCGATAGGGGGCGATGGGAGGACGCTGTTGTCCACTTGAAATCTATAGCCGATTGGGATAAGCAGTTCAAGGATGTTGTCACTCTGCTCGCAGAGGCCGAAAAACAATTGAAGTTACAAACCCTGTATGCCAATAGTGAGGCGCAACTTAAAGACAGGAAGTGGGAAGAGGCCATCGCGACGCTTGAAGAGGTTGTCGGCATTGATCAAACCTATAAGGGGGACTCCTACAATAAACTCAAACGGGCTCGAGCGCAGTATAGGCTCCAAAGCCTGTACGAGCAGGTGCAGGATCATTTCCGTGAAGAGGAATGGCCTCAAGCGATGAGGAAGTTGAGGGCGATCCTTCGCAAGGATCCAGATTACCCGGACGCTGCCGATAGACTGAAGGAAGCACGAAGACGGCGGAAACTCGCAGCCCTATATAGGGATGGTATAGGATTTCAGGGGACCAGCAGATGGGAAGAAGCCATTGAGCAGTTCACGGAAATCATCCGCTTGGCCAGAGTCTACAAGTTTGGTAAGTACAAGGACGTCGTAGACAGACTGTCAGAAGCCCAGAGGCAACAGGAACTGGACAGACGCTTCAAACAGGGCGGGATCTACCGACGGCAGGGGAAATGGGAAGAGGCTGTAAAGGAATTCGAGCAAGTCGTCGCAATGGAGCCGAATTACCGGGACGTTCAGTCGAAACTCGCTGAGTGCAATAAGCAGCGTCGTCTCAAAAAACTCGGCGCACAAGAGGAAACCAGTGTCCGTGGCAAGGATTGGCCAAAGGTGGTTGAAGTTCGTGAACAGTTGCTCGAGCTTGTTCCAGAAGATACCAGCATAATTACAAGGCTGGAAGAGGCGAAAAAGCAACTTAGACTTGACAGTTTGTATCGTGAGGCAATGGAGTGTATCCCAAAAAAGAGGTGGCGAAAAGCAAAAGCCGCTTTGGGAGAAGTCATATCGCTGAACCCTGGTTATCGTGATGCAGAAACCCAGTTAGAGGCTGTCCAAGAACACTTGAGCCTAGGCAAACGGGTTAGAGAGATTCTGAAGGACCCGCAATGGCTTAGTGTGATAGTCGCCATTCCAGCGCTTATCGTTGGCATTATTGGGCTGTACCCTGTTATCAAGGAGGACCTCCTTAACCCTGCTACGCCGACACCCAGGCCAACAACACTATGTAACGGCAACTTTGATAACGGCCTTGCGTGTTGGCAACATGGGGGCGAGCTTCGTCAAGACGTTAAGTGTGAAGGGGGCCAGTGCTATGCCGTCCTAGGCAGCCCTGACTACAAGTGTGCGGGCGGTGTGCCAGTGGGAGAAGCGTGGATCAAGCAATCCTTCCAGGTGCCAGAAACTGTGAGCCCTACACTCTCGCTGAGATACCGAGTATTGAGTTACGACGTAATGTCCTTTGATTTTTTCCAGGTGAGTATTAACGGTACGCCAGTCAATCAATTTGGAAACGCAGAAGGCGTGTCTGACTGCAACCGTGAAGTCTGGGACTCTGGCTGGCAATCCGTAGAGCTCGACCTGAGCCCCTATATAGGAGAGGAGCTAGTAGAAGTATCTCTCCGCAATTTCAACAAAACCCATGAGTGGTGGAATACGTGGACATATGTTGACGACATAGAGGTTCATTGATCTGCTATAGAGTCATCTGAGCACAATGAAAAAGAGGGAGCAGGGCATAGGTACCAGGCTGATCAGTGTATATCGTCTCGCCACTGATCGTTTCAGCTTCTTTCTCGAGGAAGGAACATGAACCCATTAAGTGGCAATTGCAGCAATCTCCACAGACTCGTCATCGAGCATTGGAGGACTACATCAACAGCCGTACTGACAACTTTCCTACCTCTAACATGCCTGGCTGCTTTAATCACGTTTCTAAACTTTGCCTGCAGCTCGCCAGCGCCGACCCCACCGCCAACGCATTACTGTACACCGACACCAATGGTCACTGATACCCCGCTTCCAAGTGTCGCCCCGACACCCATACTGCCCTCGCTAGTGTCGCTTGAAAAACCGGAGGATGACTACTGCATGGAGTGTGGGACAGAATTGACGCTGTGGTGGGATTGCGTCCGTAAGCTGCTGGGCGACGAGTATTACCGACTGAAAGTATGGGTAGAAGGGCACGATCCCTCTGTCTTCTATCAAAAAGGGAAGAGTTTGGCTCTCCCTGCCCTCGCACCAGGGGAATACAAGTGGGCTGTTGCCGTCGTACGTTCCATGGGGTCAGATGCGTATGAGCAGGTGAGCGAAGAGTCCGAACGGCGCCACTTCCATGTCCTTCCGCCAGCACCAGCCGTGCATAGCATATCGCCGACAAGCACACTAAAAGACAAGGCTGAAACAGTGATTGTCAGTGGAGAGAACTTTACGGCTCCGGTTACTCTCACAGTAGGCAGTCCTTTACAAGCGACACTCCTGGACTCCGGTACGATCATGGCCATCATTCCGACGACCTTGAGAGTTGGCGTGTATACTGTGACTGTACAGGACTCGATGGGCAGAGGTGTTTCGTCCACTGTTTTCTTCACAGTGGCGGAGCCGCCAACGCCAACACCGGCAGTACCACCTACACGAGTGCCTCCAACACGGACGCCGCCGCCCGCGCTCCCAGGTATCACCCTGATATCACCAATCAGTAATGTGCACGTTGGGAGATCGGCGGAAATGACCTGGGAGTGGCCGGGCTCCTGGCAAGCCCTCGGACCGGACGCGGTTTTCGCTATCCGTTGGGGTCTGGCGAGTGAGGGGGAACTGCATAGCCAGGTCTGGTGCACAGTCATCCAACGTCCGGGCGAAAGTTGGTGCCCTGACAAAAAATGGCTGGTGGACTTCACTGACTGCGATGACCTGGGAGAGCGCGCCATGGTCTGGAATGTCGCATTGGCCCTGGCAGACTGGGAGGCCAGGTCGTACAGGCAAGTGCTTGTCCAGAGTGAATTGGCATACTTTCGGGTCCAGACCAACATAAATGACTGTCCACCATAGCAGTAGTTGCTCTACAGTTGTGCTGTTAGCACCTGGAGGGCACCATAAGTCGAATCCACCGTCTACGAGTCGGAAGGTGGTGAATAAATATGTGTCAGATCTTCAGATCCTTCTCGGCGTGGTGGGAACAACACAATGCCCCAAAGCCATCTGTGTTCTTTGTTGTATTCCTGTGTCTTCTATCGTCCTTGACACTGGCCAAAAGTCCAGCCGAGAGGTTCCTGGCTGGACACCAGCATCAAAACGAAGATGTTCTCTGCACGCCTGCCACGCATACCCCAACGCCCACGTATACTCCGACTGCCACCTGTACTCCAACCATTACACCTATCCCAATAACCACCCCGGAATTTGGAACGTTTGAGCCCTCAAATTGGGTAACCTTGACAAACAGCCCGCTTTGTTCGATCGAGACCCGGGATGTAGACTCTGGCCTTGATACTACCAGTGCGCGCTACCGGTGGTCATCCAGTGGCTCCGAGTATCTTCAACAGCAAGCGTGGCTGTCTGCTACGGTGTCCAGTAGTCCTGGAACAACCGAGCGGCAGTTCATCACGGTTACAGTCCCTTTCACACAGGATTCCTCCAGCTGCAATCTGGTGCAGTTCGCAATCACAAATATTGCAGGTTATAGCGCAACAAGTCCTGTCCATGGCGTGAAGATTGACACAACACCACCGGGGCCATGGTGGGGGTTCACACGCATACCTGATTGGAGCACCGAAGTGGGGAAGGGAGAGTTAGTGACTTATACGATTATGGTGTCTGATGCCACCTCAGGATTGAAGTGTAGCACGGCTTCCTATCAATACTGGACCGGAGTTGAATGGAGCGGCTGGGAGCAAGCTGAATGCGCTGAGGCGGTAGGTATCACGTCATCCTATATGATCAGTGCTCCGAACATCCCCTATATCTCTCATGCATCATCGCTGCTGTGTGACAATGAGAACAAAGTGATGTTTCAAGTCGCTGACCAAGTGGGACACGCTAGTTCCGCTTTGCGCCAGGAAGAGTATTGTGTCTATTTTCCGGCTGTCATGCGATGCTATCCGCCGTGTCTGTCGTGCTATCCACCGTCCTACAAAGTGCCTCGGAATGGTGATTTCGCTGTGTCGGGGAACGGTTTTGCAGCTGATTGGGGGCATGAGTTCTTTCAACCACCGTCAGGAGGACACCTTGTCGTTGTCTACAGTGATTATCGGATTTTTATGGGCTACGACAACAACGAGGAAAGATTGAATCTGCCAGGATCAGGACAATGCGCATTTGCACGCCTATACCAGGACTTCTATCTGCCGTATGGCTGCCATGATCTCCAACTGCACTTTGCTTACCAACTCCTCAGTTATGACTATGATCGTTCCGCCGGCGATGTATTTCGTGTATACATAGATGATCTGGACAGTGGAATCCGATACTCAATCTACGACGACCGAAGTCACCAGACTCGCCAGGATTCTCTCAATGGCAAGCGTTATGATAGCGGTTGGGCGACGCAGGTCAAGCCGTTGCCGGTTTCCGCCGCTGGCGGTCAGGTGCGCCTCTGGTTCGAAGTTCTACACTGTGAACCGCCGCCACGCAAATTAGCTTGGTGGCCAACCTGGGTCTATCTGGACAATGTGACTATTACGGATCAACCATAGGATGTCGGCACCTCCCGTTCCACCGTGTCCCGCATGCTCGACGAGGCCCGCCAGGCCGGTGACGATGACGTCACGTTCATCCCGGCATACGCCGGCAGCAACGAGTTCCCGCACCAGGACTGAGATATTGGGAGGCAACTCCAACCACTGCCGTGCATCTGGCCTACCCGCCTCTTCAGCCAGCGCTATCTTCAGCGGTTGATAGTCCTGCCAGGCCTCCTCTGGCGTGAGCAGAGGTTCTTCTTGAGAAACGATGGGCGCGTCTATCACTTTGGAAAAGCGGCGGTCATACCTTGTCTTGCTATTGACTTTGCACTGAAAAGCGTATACAATAGTATCAGCGTCCTATCCATTTTTGCTCTGCTGGAGCATCCGCCTGCAATCCAATTGCCCCCGGCAGGGGGTGCTGGAAGCGGATCGGTAGCGGATAGTACTTTGGGGTATTCGAGCTGGTTATAGGCTCATCTCATCATAGCGACGGAGGTCAAAATGCCAGACCAGGAAAGGCCCGTAAGTCTGCGAGAACTAATCTACTGGGTCAAGCAAGAACTGCTTTCAGCGGACGCGCGTGAAAAAGATCCGGTGCCACTTTTCACTATTGATGAAATCACAATTGAAGTAAACTTTGTGGTTGAGGGCACCATCAAAGGCGGTTTCAGTGCTTTGAAGGTTGTTGAGGCTGGTAGCGAAGTCTCTGAACAGCGAGTGCAGAAAGCGACCATCAAGATGACTCCCATCTTGGGCCGTGGAGAAATCATTGATGAGTTGGTCGCCTCAAACCCTGAAATACTTGAGATGGTGAAGAGCAAATCCGTTAGGGCGGTCCTCAAAGGGAGGATGAAAGCAGAGAAAAGTGCACCAGCTCGGTAGATTGATAGGGTTTACGAAAGCCTGGGTGGGACCGACTGAAAGCATCTCAGGAGAGAAATGAGCCAGCCGATAAAATTGACCATTCGCGAGGTCGGTGCTGAGGCTATCGTTATCCTCGACTCAGCGCAGGGCCAAGCGGACAATCGCTTTACTCTACCCTGGCTTCAGGACCAGGAATGGAACGCCATTTTTATCTACCTGGAGGCGTTTCGGAAAGATACCAAAACCTGGCCCAGTGACCCAGAAGCCATCAAATTGGCCGCCAAGTTAGGGCTTGCGGCAGAAGATGGAGCGCCTTTGTCTCACCGTATTGAGCGCATCGGATTCTTATTGTACCAGTCCATACTCGGAGATGGGGAATGCGCACGGCGCTTCAGGCAGGCACTCGACAGCCATAAAGGTGAGCCACCTATCGTTGAGCTACATTTCCCAGATGCTGGCAGCTATCTCCAAACATATCCATGGGAGGTACTGCACGATGGACATGATTTTCTGTTTGACTCACGCGGTGCCTCTCTGGTGCGTTACGTTGACTTTGGCGAGCCGCTAAACCCTTTAAGACTAAGTGATGAGCTTAATATTCTTTTGGTTGACCCCCGTCCCAAAATGCCGGAACCATATAGCGAATTACCGGCTTGGGACAGGGCTACCTTGGAGGCAATGTTATCCAAGATGGGCGGCCAACTCAAGATCGTGGAATTGGTCTCTAGTCCACTTTCCACTTTGAGGAACTTGTCTTTGACTTTGACTGATTTTCTCAGGAAGGTCCCTGTAATCCATATTGATACCCATGGAGAATATGGGCTGCTTTGTGAAGATTGCGGCACCCTGAGCCTACACGGAGCTAAGACCTGCGCAGGTTGTGGTGGGGATGTTCCCGCAGGGCAAGAAGCGCAGGGCCATATCGCCTTTGCAAATAAGGAGGGTGGTCTTCAATGGGTCAGTGGAAAACAACTGGCAAAAACATTACGTAATCAGGGTGTTCAGTTAGTCGTGTTGTCGGCCTGCAGTTCTGGCCTGGTGGGTGGGCACAGTGTGTTTAACAGCATGGCCGGCGCACTGGTCAGGTACGGCATTCCGGCCGTGGTTGCTATGCAGTTTTCTGTGGAGGCTGAGAGTACTACAGCGTTCATGGCTGGTTTTTATCATGCGCTGGTAAACGACGTTCCAGTGGCTCACGCCGTGGCCAGTGCCAAGACGATTTTGATAGATAATGAGGATGCCTGGTATCGGCCGGTGTTGTACCTGCGTGCAGATGAAGAAAACGTGGAAGGTCGGATTTTCGTTTCTTCTGCGCGAGAGGTGGCCGAAGACATGCGCATAACCCCTGAGGAAAAAGGGAGCGTAGACCTTGCTGAACTAATGGCTGAACTCGAGGAATGGAAAAGGATCCACAGCGATTCTCAAGCCTTGTGGAGGACACTTGACAAGCCTATCTCTTATCTGGATAAGTATCGCCGGAAGCATGATCCTGACGATCTTGAAAGGGCGGGCGACGAATGGCAAGAATTCTGTGTACGCGAGTTGAGATCCGTCCCAGACAAATGGAAGCTTCAGTACGCCCACAGCTCTGAGTTCGATGCTCTGCGTGTGCAGACGTCAAGCCTGGATGAGATCACAAGACTATTGAGGCGTTCTGATATTCCAGATCCTGAGTTTAATGCAATGTTGTATGATCCAATCTTGGATCTTAGAGGCACTATCTGGAGAATGCTAAATGATGCAGACAGAAATATAGTGAGACTGATAGATCACATGAAACCTATGATCGGAGAGTGATGTTGTGACAGACCTCTTTGTGCAACTGCTAGATCAGTATGACCAGCTCAGGGAAGAGCTCGACCAGCTTGGGGAGGAGAATGCTCTTGGAAAGGCGCAGAAATTGCTAGATGATATCAAAGAAGCTGGTAAACTTGTTGTCGATCCAGATGAGCGACGTATTCTCTCCAATCTGGCCTATGATCTAGGTGAAATCATTTTTAATATCTCGGACTTCTACCCATCTGTACGCCTTATGTCTACCGCTGGTGAGGGTGCCTGGCGACGATTAGGTGAAGCAACGGAAAAAGCCGGAAAGCTGGAAGAGCTTGAATACTTCTACCACGCGAGCAGGGTTTATCTTGCAAAGGAACAATGGGAAGCTGCTATTGGCTACTTGGAGCGCATAGTTGGATTGGATGCGAAGTACCAGGATGCTGCTGTTCTCCTCGACGAAGCAAGAAGGCAGTTGCTGCTGCGAACTCTGTATACTGATGCTGATATACGACTTAAGGAGAGGGACTGGACTGAGGCGATTGAGCTATTCAAGAGAGTTGTCTCTATTGATCCGACCTACAAAGATGCTGAGGCTAAACTGGACCAAGCCCAAACACAGTATAGGGTCCAGGCTTTGTATGAGCAGGCGATGCACTTTTTTAGTGGAGAGGAATGGTCTCGAGCAATCGAGAGTTTGGAAGAGGTCCTAATGGTGAATCCAGGGTATCGGGACGCCACTGCCAAACTGCATGAAGCGCGTAAACAGTACGAACTTGCTAGGATGTACTATGACGCTATACAGTTTCAAGAGACCGACCAGTGGGCAAAGGCCATTAATGGGTTCGAGGAAATCATTCGACAGGCCAACTCTTACAAGGACGTTGCAGAGAGATTGGCCAGGGTCCAGAGGCAACAGGAGATGCATGAACGTTTCAGACTCGGTGAGGATTACACGCGTCAAGGTAAGTGGAAACAGGCCGAGGTGGAATTTGCGCGAGTTCATACGATGGATCCAGATTACCAAGATGTTCAGGCAAGACTTGAGGAAGCCCGCAGGCAACTTTATATTGAAGAACTCCGCGAGCGCGGGGAAGACAGCCTGCGCGTCGAAAACTGGCAGGAGGCAGTCGAGGTTCTTGAAGAGCTGCGCAGACTGGACCCGCTGGATACCAGTGTGATAGCGAAACTGGAAGAGGCAGAAAGACGGCTTGAACTCAAGAGAATATATCGTGAGGCGATGGGATATGTCGAGAAAGGGAGGTGGCGAAAAGCACAGGCTGCCCTTGAAAGGGCGGCAAGGCTGGCCCCGGATTCCCGTGACGCGGTAGCCCTGTTGGAGACTGTTCGAGAGCGTTCGCGCCAAAGCAGCCCGGTTACTGAAGCCCTGCGCGACCCACTATTGCAGGGTATTGGTGCCCTGGTTGCTGTTATAGTGCTCATTTTTGCAGTGTATCCCTTCGCTAAACATGCCTTTGTGAACCCTGTCACATCGACACCGAAACCGCCGGGACTCCGCAATGGTACCTTTGACGGCAAACTCGAGTGTTGGCAACACGGGGGCGAACTCAAGCAATCTGTCAAGTGT
>Ga0315294_10005953_pt1 | contig 13386 bp, 16 predicted proteins | sample YL17G13_40_MG_FD_203626 | JGI IMG/M metagenome (GOLD analysis project Ga0315294, IMG submission 203626) | Sediment microbial communities from Yellowstone Lake, YNP, Wyoming, USA - YL17G13_40 | ecosystem: Environmental > Aquatic > Freshwater > Lake > Sediment | place: USA: Wyoming | collected... | reverse complement strand
CGTTAACAGATTATTAGTTTGATAGGAAAACTGGAAATTTCTTTCCTTGGTCCCCCAATCAGTGCTTTACCCTGTTAACTATCTCGGATGAGGCTGTGCTGAGACACATTTCGAAAGGAACCAGCTATCACCACTTTCGATTGGCTTTTCACCCCTAACCCCAGTTCACCCAGGTGATTTGCAGCTCAACGATGGTATCGGACCTCCACGCAGCTTTCGCTACGCTTCATCCTAACTGGGGTTAGATCAAGTGGTTTCTGGTCATACCCTTGTGACTACAGGCCCTTTCAGACCCAGTGCCACGCTTTCGTTACGCACTTTTTGCTTTCGCTACGGATGCTCCGTTAAAACGGATTATCCTCGCCACAAAGGTAAACTCCCTGTTCCGTGTTCCGAAACGGACTCCATAATCCTGTAATCTCCTACTCGTACAAATTGTTTACACAATCTTCCTTCGTAAGAGAACCTTTCAGACCATGGATAACTATAACCAACAGGTTTCAAGGTCTTTTCATCTTCGGTTAAGAATGCTTTTTAGCTTTCAGTCACCTTACTTCTTCGCTATCGAACTCCAAACTTATTTAAAGTTAGCTCTTGATTTAGCCGTCTTCCTGCTCCATACCTAAGGAACAGTACTCTTTTCCTGAATCAACTTTCTGATTTTCCTCTACTGGGCTATCACCATTTATAGCACTGCTTTTCAGCAGACTTCGAGTCAATCAGCTAAGCTGTACCAGGCTCCACATCTAAACTGTATTTCTACAGCAATTCGGTTTGCCTTATTCCGCTTTTACTCGCCGTTACTCACGGAATCACTATTGTTTTCTTTTATCTCCGCTTACTAAGATGCTTCAATTCAGCGGGTTCCCCATCCTTTCGGACTGCTAGCCGAGGCTAGCACGAAGTCGCATTCAAAAATTCTTGGTTCAAAGGCTGCTTACGCCTACCCAAGACTTATCGCAGTTTGCTGCGTTCTTCATCGGAGTTTGGAATCAAGCTATCCACCTGTTGGCTTCCTACTTAAACCCTTTCTTTGCTCTAATAAACCCTATCTTTTTGCTTTTGCTGGTCTCATCGATCAATCAAAATGATCTATGACTCATTACACAACTTTTCTCATCTGCGTATGCATCAAAAGGTGTTCAAATATATTCATAGTCTTCAACCCTTACACCACGAAGCATCTCGTGATGCGCATCTTAATTTATACCATCATTTACCCCTGGATTTTTCATCGCTTTCGCTCAATTCGAGTTCAAATCACATGGTAGACCGCACTTGATAGATTGGTCAGTTAATTGACAACTATAAAGTTGTCAGAAGAAGCATCATCTAGTCGCCTAGTCAGCTAACGCCAATGTTAAAATTTGGCTGACATGTTATCACTTTTTGTAAAAAACTATATCTCTTGAGAGTATTTAAATCTTATTGTTTTAGAGATTAGTTATTTAATCCAACATAATTTCATATAAGATGATCAAACATACTTGAAAACTTCTTACATATAAGTTCCATAGCAAGTGAAAATAAGAAGTTCAACTAGTTGTTACCCAGTATTATTTTCATTTACTAGATAGAACATCTAATTTTTATTTAAATCAAAAATGATTATAAATTATTATGAGTAAACTTACTAAAGACCAGATATTGACTGCAATCTCAGTTATAATTCTACTATTTTCAGCAATGATTAATTGGAATATATATTCTTGGTTAGTTTTGATTGCTATAATTTTCATTTTAATGGCTTGGTATTTCAAGAAGTAAAAATCTAAACTAGTTGTTTCACACAGATATTTTCATATAACCGGTACATTTGTATATACAAATGTGGCAATATCTTGAGATGTTACTAAGTTATTTTTATTTATTCTCATCAACAATTATATTAAATTTTTATGTTGTGTTGAGGTTGAATGAGGATGATGGTGATTAGAAGTTTTATTGACACAAGTAGGTAAAGTTATCGTTTTCTAATAACAGTTAAAATATTAACGTCCGCCTTGAGAGCCTGTTCCTGAACCAGTTCCTGTTCCACCTTGCGTTCCAGAACCTGTACCAGAACCACCAGTCTGAGTTTGTGTCTGCTGTCTGATTCTTTCCTGCTCTCTTATCCTGTTCTGCTCTTGCTCAAGTTCTTGAATTTGCTGTGTACAAGTTGGACATCTTTGCTGCAGGCGAGTCCTTTCGGTTTCCCTCATTCTTATCAATTCTCCGTTCCAAGCTCCCTTGTCTGGTTGGTACATGCCCATGAAGTTCTCTCCAAATTTCATTACTCCGTAAGGCAGGTCTCCTGGTACGAATTGTGTTGCCCCTCTATGCTGCATCTCAGCCAGAGCTGTTGGTGCTCCGACACCTGCTCCTACAGCTGCCATTACAGCAATCATTGCGGCTACTGGTACTATACCGTGTAAACCTTTCATAGAATTATTTTATATAGAACTTATATAAAAAAATATGCTTCTATTTCCACAACCAGCCGAACAGTCCTTTGCTTTTCTTTTCATTTTGTGCTAATTCTTGCAATCTATTCTGTTCCTGTTCCATATTCTGTATTTGTTCTTGCATCATAGCTCTTATTTCCTCATCACATTCGCATTCTTGCATTAATCTCTTGAGTTCTTGAATCCTTAGCCGATTTCGGTTCACTTCCTGTTCCGTCTCACCAGCAGCAACTTCATCTCCACCAAAGAAAAATCTTATTAGCATATTTCTTGTTTGTATTCTTTCTTCCGCTCTTATAGTCGCTTGAACAGAGTTATTGAATTCTCTAGCGATTTGAGAAACGTTACGACCGATGCCCCCTGTTAAATTTTCCATAGCGAGTAGAACGTGGACCGCTTCCCTCACTCTATTTTGGTTTTGATAAACCTTTTGTTGTTGTTCTCCTAAAGATTGCATCTCTTGGTTCATTTCTTGTTTTCTTTCTTGTATCAGCTGTCTTAATTCAGTTGCATTCCTGGCCATCAGTTGCTCTCTCTGTTGAATCATTAAATTTTCTTCCTCGCCTTGGTTTTGAGTTTCTTGTTCGGTCTGTACTTGCTGTCCTTGACCAGTTTCATTCTCTGTTTCCTGTCCTGTTTGTTGCTGCCCAGCTCCAGACTGTTGACCTCCCTGCTGACCCTGAGCAAAAACTACATGCATAATCAGGGTTAAAACAAGCAATGCTATTATTATTCTTTTCATAATATCACAATAATTGTGGCTACTGGTACTATGCCTATAATTTGTTTGTTGTAACTAATATAAAAATCTAAGACCAATAATAAATTGGTGATATAATGAAGAAAAAGGCCTTATTTACAATATTGCTTGTAGTTGCAATACTAGCTACAACAGGGTTCGGATTATGTACCAATCTCTACGATAACAACTACAATTACGGCTACAACTATAACTACGACTACCACACTCCAGGACCTCACGGACGCATGTAGTCGCGATTTTTTCTTTTTTAATATTTTTAATTTCTAGACAAAAATATATATAAAATTAAAAATTTATTCAAAAAGTTAAACTTTTTATTTACACGTACTTTAAAACTTCTTCCATAAAGTCTTCTATGTTAATCAGAGGACCTTGTCTACAGCTCTTCTCGTCCAATTTATCAATATTATTTGACTCGACACCACTAGTGTAAAATAAGAACGGCATAAAGCCTTGGATGTGCTCTCCTGTCTTAGAAGACGTGGGATGATCAGAGCAAACAACCAGTAAAGTTTTCTCAAAGTTCGTGTATTCCAGAATTCTCTTGAAAACCTCTCTGTCAATCTTATCTATGAACATGCTTCCCAACTTTGGATTCTTGTCGTGAGAAGTTATGTCGCAACCCAGTATGTGAAGCACAACAAAATCATAACTGTTCAACAATTCCAAGGCTTTCAAAACCTTTGCTTTCAGGTCTGTTTTCAAATCGGCTGTCGCGCCCGGAACTTCTTCAACATGCATCTCCATCGCCCTTGCAATTCCTTTGATAACAGGGGAAGCAGCAACACAGGCTCCATTAAGGCCGAACCTATCCTTGAAGCTTTTCACATACTGATAGCAGCTGGCGTCCCTCAACAGAACGTAGTTGGCAGGTATCTTCCTGTATTTGTTCGAGGGATGCTCCTTTAATATTTTATAAACTTCTTTTGAAAATTTGTTCAAAGCGGCAGCAGTCTTGAAGGCATTGTTCTCGTCCTTTAACGGTTTCACGTCTAAAACATCTTTGTTTTCTATTCCCGGGTCAGAATCGCTGACGTCAGGGCACACATCTACGCTATTAAGAGCAATCACGCCCCTGTGCCCCAAGGACTTGTAAAAATCTATTCTCACGCCGTCTAGGAAAAATTCTTTGATGGCCTTTGACATTTCAAACAAACCAGAAGAGTCTCTTCCAGCCCTCCTGTCAACTACCATTAGCCTAGGCTCATATTTACCTGTCTTGAATCTGTCTTCCATAGACTCTCTAACAGTCGCAAAATTGGCTCTGACGTAAACGCTCCCAGGAGTTATTCTTAAGTTAATTCCTAAAGCTTCCAAGAAACCTCTCCCGGGATATTCTTCCTTGGGATAGCCGAGCAATACGAAGTTGGATATTCCAGAATCAGGATGACTGCCTTCCCTGTTCTCTATCAGGCCTGAGAAACCGTTCTTTGTAAGCATGTCTATGTTAGGTTTTGAAGCCATCATCAGAGGCGTTGTTTCAGTATCATCCGCAATGCCGTCTAGAATTACGAACAGGACCTTTTTGTTCATAATAATATTATTTGCACTGTGTATTTATTTTATCATTGTGCAAGCATTTTGAACGCAAGAGCACCTGGAAGTATCCTGCTTCTCTACAACCCAATCAGAATAGGTTTTGCAGTTCTTGCTGTAAGACGATAGTTGAGTTGTATTTATGCAATCCTCTGTCTGGTCTTTACAAAATGTCATGAAGCACTGGGAATCTTTGGTACAACCTCCTCCTGGAACATTTATTGGAGTTGTTACTTGCTCTGTTGGCGTTACTTGATTCTGCGGCGCTGGCTCGTTATTTTGCGGTTGCTGAAAGAAATTAAAGTAGTAGACAACGAATGACAGGAATATTGCTACAACAAGCAAGAGCAGATAAAAATTGTGCCTATTTGTTTTCTTTGGCGCTATTACTCTTCGAGCTGTTTTTCTCTTTTGCACCGTTCTTTTCCTTTTGACTTTTCTAGCCACAATATCACCTCTCAAGCATGAAAACTTTCCTGGTCGGAATTTCTGTGAATATCCTCTCCAGCAACATCTTCTCTTCGAACTTCTTGCCGATAACCAACGGTTTCAGCTCCTCTGCCAGCTTGACAGCATCACTCAATCTTATATAATTATTGGAATGAATGGTAAATAAAACATCGCCTTTCCTGACGCTGTCGCCCATTTTTGCATTCATATGAATTCCCGCTCCCTTGTCCTTGGGAGCTCCTGCCTCTCTTGCAACAAGGACTATCGCAGAATTCTTTATCCACAGAACCCTTCCTTCTGCGTCAGACTTTACTTTGAATGTTTTATCACCGACTTCAATATTCTCTGGTTTTATTTCAGGGTCTCCTCCCTGCGCCTCTATAATTTCTCTCATCTTCTTTTCTGCCTTGCCGGACCTTAAAAGTTCCAAGGCCGCCCCATGGTCTTTCAAACCGACCTCATTGAACAGCATATCAGAGAGCATTGTTGCCTTTTCAACCAAGTCTCTTGGCCCTTTACCCTGTAACGTTATCAACGCTTCTCTTGCCTCTAGAGCTGGACCTATGCAGTAGCCCAAGGGCTGGTCTCCGAATGTTACGCCGCAGGCTATGTGCATTCCCAGTCTTTTTCCTAATTCAAGAAAGTCCTCTGCCAGCTCGCGCGCCTTTTGCACGGTCGTGATCTTTGCCTCCCTGCCAGTCGGTATGTCTATTACAACATACTTGGCGCCAATTGCTTTTTTCTTAGACATTATAGAAGGCAGAAGCATCGGGTCTATTCCCAAAGGATATTCTATCTTGATGAATTCATCATCAGCAGGAGACAAGTCTAACGCGCCTCCCCACACTAGGCATGCGCCAGTTTTTTTAACGACCTCCTCTATCTCATCAAGAGAAAGGCAGACAGGCGCCAGCACTTCCATGCGATCAGCAGTCCCAGCAGGAGATGTTATTGCCCTAGAAGATGTCTTTGGAATAATCAGGCCTGCGGCAGCGAGTATAGGGACAAGAACTATTGACGTCTTGTCGCCAGGTATGCCGCCTATGGAATGCTTGTCGCATATGACGTGCTTGTTGAACCTAAATCTCTTCCCAGCATTAACCATTGCTCTTGAAAAACCTACAGCCTCGTCTATTGATATGCCTCTGGTGTATAGGGCCGTCACAAGAGCTGTCAGTTCGATGTCAGATAATTTTCTTTCTGTGACGTCATTAACAATTATCTTTATCTTTTCATACTCTAACCTGCATCCAGAAATCTTTTGTTTTATGTAAACAATGGATTCTGGCTCCTTTTCCTTGGAAACCTCGACGTGCTCCCCGCCCTTTATGCCAAAGAACCTCGTGACATCGTCGTTTGTTATCATCTCCCCTTTCATTGTGAATCTGGCCGTGATATCAATTATGGCTGTCAGCTCCTTTTCCTTGCATCTTAGAGAAACTCTGTCTAAGGCATGCAAGCCTAGAAAGTCAGCATCCTCTTTGTTCAGAATTACAATATATTTTCCCCCGGCTTCCAAGTTTATGGGTCTTGCCACCAGCCTCATTTTCTTCTACCTATTTTTCTTATAATAATTTCACTTATATTGATTAATAAACAAGATAAAAAATACAGATAAAATAAAGATATTGAACTAGAAATGGCCCCATTAATTGATATTTGCATTTTTGTTGCGTTTAAAGGATTGATGACTGATTCTAAATAAAGCACGCTTGGTGAGAATATGTATAATTGTAAATTAGACATTTCTTCGCCGAATGCTAAAATAATGAATGCTATTAAAAAATCTAAAGCAAAAAATAGAATAATTTTCTCCCATTGAGGCTTAAAAAAGAATTTTAAGCTTTCTTTTAATTTCATCCTAAATAACCCACAGGACAAGTTTGATTTTCTGTTATTTTATTGCATGCTGATTTTAAATCAGAGCAGTCCAAACCTGCTTGATGGTATTGGTTTTGCAATTTGCACAAGTTCAATATGTACCACTCTATCTGGGGCAGACTCACATCGGCATTCGTGTCGCAGTCATACTTTCCCCAGTAGTTACAGTTCTCTATCATAACGTCCTTTACAGAGGCACACTTGTAATCTGGCCTTGCAACCTCGCAGCTATCTTTTGGAGCATAGGTCGGAACAGTAACTGCTATTATAAAGATTATCAAAGCTGCTATTGCCAAAATGTCTTTTCTGGTTAATTTTATATGGGGTAGAAACGCCAACCTGGGCTTGCCTTCTTTTTTATGTTCTTCGTGCTTCTCTTCCTTGTGTTCCTCTGCCATAAAATCATTTTATGATTCCAAACTTTTTAATACTATCTGCCAGCTCTTTATGAGTTTTTGCGTACTTCTCTAGAGGAATACCTTGAGTCGAAGCGTCTATTGCTTGCCTTATTCCCATTGCCCCGCATCTTGTTCCTTTGGGATTCCAGTGGCAGCCTCCGCCGAACTGAGCTATAAAATCATTGCCTAGTATATCTATCAACTTTGGTATCATTCCTGCGTGCAAGCCGCCGGAAGCTACCGGCATGACTTTATTTAAATTGTGCATTTCCTTTGTTAAAGCATTGCAATTTTCCAGAACCTCTTTTTTGGTTTCAAACATCTTGCCTATTGCAGTCCCTATGTGCAATTGGTCCAGACCTATTAGCCTTGTTACCAGGGCAATGACCTTCATTGATATGCCATGTTTCGGATTTTTAGTTATCGCCGCGTGTCCTGCCCTGTGAGCGTGCAAAACTAACCTCAAGTCATCATTAGCATTCCTTAGATTCTGCAAGGCGGACCAGCCTGTTGTTATTATATCGACCATGACGTACTCTCCGCCAACCTCTTTTACAAAATTTGCTCTCTCTAACATAATGTCTATCTCGGCTGTTACGTTGGGCATGTAAATTTTCTTTTCACCGGTTTCTTTCTCAGCTTCATCCCTCATCTTCAGTGTTTCTATAATCCTCTTTTCAAACCTGTTGAAGCTCAGAGAGCTCAGGTTCTCATCGTCCTTGACAATGTCCATGCCGCCAACCCAAGCATCGTAAGCGACCTTTGCATGCTCCTCCTCGTTCAGCCCGAGCTTTGGTTTAACGATTGTCCCGCACAAAGGCCTTTTTTGAACCTTCAACAATTTCCTTATGCCATCTATGCCGTAAAGAGGGCCTTTGAAAGATTTTACAATATTTTCAGGCCAATCAACATCTTCTAACCTTAAATTCTTAACAGCCTTCATACCGAATATGTTTCCTGCAATGCTAGAAAGGATCTGAGACATGTTTCCTTGTTCGAATAGTTCTAGAGGGTAGGCAATCTTTACAAAATTTCCTTTTATTTCGAATACCTTTGCTCCCAGTTCTCTAATTCTAGGGGTCATGGTAGATACATCAACCCATGTGCCCACACTGCTCTCTGCAGCTACATCTTCAACTGCTTGCTTCAAAGAAATACCTTTACTGGGTTCAACTCTAAACAAACATATTAAATCATTCTTATCAGGCTTGTATTTCAAATCAATGTAGCTCATTTTTTCACCCACTTTATTTTTTTAGGTTCGACTATTAATATCCAGCCTCCGAGGAAGAACCATGAGAATAACAGTTTTCTCTTCGGTACTTTCAACGTCCCATTAAACGGGTCTGTTACTATGAAGTTGTTATCGTCATAACCGCTCACGACTACATAGTGCCCTGTTGGTAATCCCTTCACGTCGTCCAACTTATCGTTAAGCTTCCTTTTATAGTCGTGCAGAACGTTGTATGACAAGGTTATTATGGGCGGGATGCCTCTTTTCATATATTTGATTAGAATCTTTTCTGATGGAATTTTGATGTCCAACTCGACACCACTTTCCAGCGCCATTATCAGACCCTTTGTTCTCCGATTTATTATCCTGTTTTTTATTGTTGGCAGTCTCTTCTTGAGCTTTTCGATGATTTCATTCTTTGGACTATTTTTCCATGAAGGGTCTACATAGTTCACGTCAAAACTAATCAATCTCACTTTGTATCCCAATTTTTTTGCTCCGATTGCCAGGTATGGTGGTGGGGTTCCAAATGGAAACATTTTGACGTTAGCCAGAATATCTTTGAGGCTAATTTTCCTTCCGTAATATTCCAATACCTGTTGCAGGCTTGACGGGCCGCACATATTCTTTTCCTGTTTAATATACGGAACATCCAGCTTCATTTTCTTACCTTTCCTATTCTGTATGCATCGTAACCAATGTAGATACCTACCCATAACGACCAGAAGATTATCCAGTAGATGCCTGCGAAACTTAATAGGCCTGCAACAGACAGATACCAGAATGAGAATATGCACACTGCCAAATAAAGTGAAATCAGATAAAAGGCTTCCTCGGTCTTCTTTTCAATATATAGATAGCCTATGCCCCAAAAAAAGAAATTCAAAACTGCCGCAAACAACGGACTCTTCTCAGCCTTATATGATTTCATTTTTTCTTCACCTTTTTAAAATATTTATCGTAAATCCGGATTATAAAGCAGGAGAAGAGATACCAATATACGATGTTTAATGCCATTAAAACATAATATTTTCCTGTGCCCGAATAATATATAGTTGCTAAAGGCATATCATCTTCCCCACCCCATAACCAAAAGATAGGGTTTAATACTGGATTGAATACATTTACAAAATTAATACAGGGAATAGGAATTTCATTCACAGAAAAACAACTCGTCGTTACAATAAAATATCCAACATAAGGAATATTCGCCAGAATACCGATAATTACAAATATTACCACTTTACTTTTTGTAGGTTTCAGGAATTTCTTTATATTCATTTTAGCATCCTCAAAACGTTTCCAGGTGTCAATATTCCTTTTTCTGTAATTACTCTTTTAATATAACGCCATGGAGTGGTGTCAAACGCCGGATTTCTGACATTTAATGTTTTCATGCGCTCCATATAAATCTCTTTGTGACCGTTCCTTTCCTCGATAATTATCTTCTTTCTTCTATCTAATTTTAATGTGTTCCCAGCAACATAGAAAGGTTTGTGATGTTCTTTAGCAATCACTGCCATAGGGTATGTTCCTATCTTGTTGACAACGCCTTCCTTTCTGAGTGCATCGCAACCGACCATCACGATATCAACTTCTTTAATGAAGAATTCTACAGCAGAATCTACTATTAGTTCAACAGGTATTTTTAGTTTCGCTAGTTCTTTTGCAGTTTTTATCCCCTGATCTTTGGGTCTCGTCTCAGTAGCATAAACTCTGATTTTCTTGCCTTCTTTCCAAGCCTGCTCTATAACTGCTAGAACTTCTCCGGAATGGCAATGAGTCATTATTGAATAACCATCTTTTATCAGCCTGCTGCCTCTTTTTGCGATTTCCTTTGTACTCTGATTGAGTCTTCTTAACAGTCTGTTTATCGTCTCGACCTTTTTTTCCTTTTTAATAATATCCAAGCAATTGTGCAGAACAACTTCCGTGGGTCTTATGTTTTCAATTCTTTTGGCGATATTGTTGAACTCTTTTCCAAAACCCTTTTCCTTTGCAAGCTTTCTTAAGAACTTCAAGCTCTCGGTAGCAATCTCTTTGGCTCCTTGTATCTCCAAGCTCTTGAGCTTTTTTATCAGGTCGTTTAGGCCCTCAGGCATAAATTCATTATATTGGGATTATAAAATAAATATATGGTTTCCCAAGAAGAAAACGAGAAACTCATAGAGCATATAAAAAGCCTCGGCTATCTGAAGTCGAAACAGGTGGAAGAGGCCTTGAGAAAGATTCCCAGGCATTCTTTTATTCCCGAGAGCATAAGGCACCTTGCATACAGGGATACGCCTTTATCCATCGGCTATAATCAGACAATATCACAGCCATCAACAGTCGTTGCGATGACAGAGACCCTTGGTGTCAAAAGGGATCAAAAAATATTGGAAATAGGAACTGGTTCTGGATGGCAAACCGCAATATTGTCTTATCTGATTGGTGAAAAAGGTTTTGTTTATACCATTGAGGTTATTAAAGAATTAGCAGAATTCGCCAAAGGTAATCTACAGAAAATGCGTATAAAAAATGTTGAGGTGTTTGTGAAAGATGGTTCCTTAGGTCTGGAAGATAAGGCGCCCTTTGACAGGATTATAGTAACGGCTGCTTGCCCTGATATCCCAAAACCTTTGCTAGATCAATTAAAAGTTGATGGAATAATGGTCATACCTGTCGGCGATGTTTACCTGCAGGAGATGATGGTGGTTAGAAAACTAAAGGACAAAATCGCAAAGAAGTCAATAGGCTCGTTTATGTTTGTTCCGTTAATTGGACGCTTCGGTTTTAAGCAATGCGAAACCTGATTATTGATTTTAAATTGTTGCGGCAGTTCAAATCCGACCCCTGCACATCTGATGTTCTTCACAGCATCACCGAAGGGGACGGGAATAAGCATTTAAAGATTTCTATTTAATTGTTAATTGGTGATAAAAATTCCAACATTGTATTTAGATAAAGATGAAATGAGATTAAAGAGATTTAATTTCAGTTTTCTTGGAGCAACAAAACCTTTACCTTCAGAAGGATTAACCACTCCTGTAGCTATAAATAAAGGCGAATATGAAATCAGAGAAGCTGATAAAGATATAGTTAGATGTGTTAGAAAAGATGGGAAAGAAGGAGATTTTGAAGCTTATGCCAAAGAAGTGGAAAAAGAACTAAATATACCTGAAAGTCAAAAGCAAGCTCTATAAAAACCAAATCAAATAGATTTTTGTTCTAATTTCTCTATATTATTTTTATGAAACGACAAAATCATAAATTAACTTCTTTTATCAAGAGAGTTCTTGATGAAACTTCTTCTAAAGAAGTTTCGTTCAAATCCGGCAAAAAGAATTAGAACAACACTAAAGATTTAATTCAATATCGTTTCTAACTTTTTTGATACTTCTTCCATTTTCTGAAATTTTACGTAATTCATTTTTACTTATATAATTTACCCCATCTAAACATATTCCGTTTAAACATAAATTGGAATCTGGAACTTTTCCTATTAATTGAAAACGTTTTCCAGAAAAATAAGCTAATAATTCAGGCTTTCCAATAACATATTGACCACTTCTTTTATCTACCCATACATTAGCCATAAGATTTTTATTTTAAAGAAAGAATTTAAACCTATATTTTATCCGGAATTGGACTTCTGCTAAAGCAGGCCACCTGCACATCTTAGAAAACCTTTATATTTAGGCTTAAACAATTTGTAGTGTATGAGAATTACACTAAGCGTTATCAAGGCGGATATAGGAGGATATGTCGGTCATTCTGCAAGTCATCCAGACATTCTAGAATTAGCAAGACCGATGCTTCAGGAAGAGAAGAAAAAAGGCTATCTGTTGGACTTTCACGTAACATCCTGCGGAGATGACCTACAGTTGATAATGACGCACCAGCACGGCACCGATTGCAGTGGCGTACATGGCATTGCTTGGAACGTTTTCATGAAATGCACGGAGAAAGCCAAGGAACTCGGTTTGTACGGAGCCGGCCAAGACCTACTAAAGGATACATTCTCAGGAAATCTAAAAGGCATGGGTCCGGGATACGCAGAAATGGAATTCGAGGAAAGAAAATCAGAACCAGTAATAATTTTCATGGCAGACAAGACAGAACCAGGCGCATGGAACTTTCCCTTGTACAAGATGTTTGCAGACCCTTTCAACACGCCAGGCTTGGTAATTGATCCTGAGATGCACGATGGATTTAAATTCCAAATCTTGGACGTGATAAATCAAAAGGAAGTCACTTTCAATACTCCGGAAGAGATTTATGACCTGTTAGTTTTGATAGGAACTCCAGGAAGATTTGTAGTCAAGAACATCTACAAGAAAACTGATGGTGACATTGCAGCAACCACTAGCACTCAGAGACTAAGTTTAATGGCGGGAAGATACGTAGGAAAGGACGACCCTGTTATGATAGTTCGCGCTCAGCATGGATTGCCGGCTGTAGGCGAAGTTCTCGAGCCGTTTGCATTTCCACACTTGGTAGAAGGTTGGATGAGAGGAAGTCACAACGGTCCTTTCATGCCAGTTTCTGTGCGCGATGCCACACCCTCTAGATTTGACGGACCCCCACGTGTCATCGGACTAGGCTTCCAGCTAAAGAACGGTATGCTTGTCGGACCTAGGGATATGCTAGCAGACATTAGCTTTGACAGAGCGAGAGAAAAATCAAACGAGATAGCGG
>Ga0315294_10005952_pt1 | contig 13387 bp, 15 predicted proteins | sample YL17G13_40_MG_FD_203626 | JGI IMG/M metagenome (GOLD analysis project Ga0315294, IMG submission 203626) | Sediment microbial communities from Yellowstone Lake, YNP, Wyoming, USA - YL17G13_40 | ecosystem: Environmental > Aquatic > Freshwater > Lake > Sediment | place: USA: Wyoming | collected... | reverse complement strand
TCGACCGTATACTTGCGACGAGATTTGGAGTAGTCGCAATAGATTTGGTTCATGACAAGAAGTTTGATCAAATGGTAGCAATCAAAGGAAACAGGATAGTATCCGTTCCATTAGAACAGGTCGTAGGGAGAAGAAAAACTGTAGACCTTGAACTATACGACATGGCAAGTGTCTTCTTCGGCTAGCCTCAAGATCCAAATCTAAGTTGACAATACTGAAGCCAGTTCCAGTAACTCAAGATCCAACGGCTTCTCCGTTTTGCATGACTCTTCGAGACCAGTGCCGGTCACCCTGCCGTTTCGCAATCCAGCTATCTTCTTTCCTTGGCCCTTCAATAACAGTTCAACGGCTTTATCCGCAAAGAGACTGGCTAGAAGTCGGCTTCGACCAGTGGGGCTTCCGCCTCTTTGCGCGTAACCCAGGACGGTGAGTCTGACCTCTGTTCGCGTTTCCTTTTCTATCTGTTCCCCAAGTTTGCGCGTGTCTCCGATTCCTTCTGCAGCTACGATTATCCCTGACCTCTTTCCTTTTGCGCTGTTCTCCTTCAGACGGTTGAGGACTTTTTGGAGGTCGACTTTGACCTCGGGAACCAGTATTACTTCAGCTCCGACCGTGAGCCCTGTAGCCGCTGCTAGGAAACCGCGTGCACGTCCCATGACCTCTACTATGAACACTCTTTCATGTGAAATGGCTGTGTCGCGAATCTTGTCAATCTCATCGACCGCAGTGTTCAGAGCTGTGTCAAAACCTATCGTTTCGTCAGTCCCAGAGATATCGTTGTCAATGGACGCGGGGATTCCGACAATCAGAGCATCTGTTTCTCTGCTCAAATCCAGCGCTCCTTGGAATGAACCGTTTCCTCCGATGACGACTAGTCCATCGACCTTGTTTGAGGCAAGAGTTTCAGCAGCTTTTTTGAGGCCTTTGCGTGTTTTGAACTCCAAACATCTCGACGTATGCAGGATTGTGCCGCCCAACTGGATTATGCCGCCGACAGACCGCGGAGTCAATGATCGAAACGAGTTCTCCAGCAATCCTTCCCATCCTCTTTCAAAACCCAGTACGTGAGCATTTCTCGAATAAGCTACGCGGGTAACAGCCCGGATGGCAGCATTCATGCCTGGAGCGTCACCACCACTTGTGACAACGGCAATAGTCTTCAAAAATCCTCCTCCTCTTACAAATACCTGCGCTTCGCATTCAGGTATATCAGCGTTGTAGATAAAAGTCTGACCGTCCTTGAGGCGCTCGTCTCACAAGTTTTTAATATTCAGTCGTTCCTAAAGTAGAACCCGGTAGGGAGGAACGGAACGTTGTTGTTTAACCGAAAAATGACTAATGACGTCATTGCAGCTGTGTTTTCGATCTGTCTTCTTTTTCAGATCTATATTATAGCTTTTTCAGCGCTTTCTGGACGGGCTAATTCTTTGGTTTATGCAGCGGGAGTAAATGTCTCCGGCGCAACGGTCGTAGCCTACGGAGTCAACGGATCCGGGATGGCCACAACCAATCTTAACGGACAATACAACATTAGTGAAGGTTTGAAGACTGGAAACTACACTGTGAAGGTCATCAAGGAAGGATACGTGAGCTCAGAGGTTCCAAATGTACTTGTCGCTATTGGATCTCCGACCACGCAGAACATGCACTTGAACCTTTCAGGCGGAATCCATGGCAGAGTAGTCGAGTCAGGAATACCTGCCGTTGGGCTGGGAGGAGTCGTTGTCACTGCCATTCCATCCGACGGCAACTCCACATACGGTTGCACTGCAGTGACCGATGCGAACGGCAATTACACCATGGCAACAAACTTGGGAGCCGCAGCCTACAACATTACTGCTTTCTTTCCAGCGCAACACGTGCCCAATACGCTCAGAATCTCAGTGGTAGAGGGCCTCATGCTTGCTGCCCCAGACCTTGCTTTAGACCCATCGGGAATCATCACGGGAAGAGTGACCGATCCCTACAACAATCCCTTGAAGAACGCGGGCGTCACTGCGATCTCTACAGAATACGTGGGCTTCGCGCAGACCAATGAGACTGGACATTACGTCATTTCAAGCGGATTGGGAAGAGGATCATACAACCTGACCGCATCATACTTGGGATTCTTCAGCCAGCCGACAAGCGTGTCACTGAGCAAAGGGCAAAGGGTTGACTACATCAATTTCCAGATCACGTTTCCTCCCCTCACACCCACAGGCACGATTTCTGGCAAAATCACTGACAAGAGTGATAGTCCGATTACAGGCGCTCACGTCACAGCAGACGGTGGAGTAGCAGGTTCTGGAAGCGAATACACAGATGCCGAAGGCAACTACATCATGACAGGAGACTTAGGAGCAGGCACCTATACCGTAACGGCATCGGCCCTTGGCTACTTGACGCAAAACACTACAGGCGTTACCGTAACAATCAATCACACTACTTCAAACGTGAATCTGGCCTTATCGAGAGTCCCGGCAGAACAGTCGGGATCGATCATTGGAACCGTAACAGGTGAAGCTGGCGCAATTCCTGAGGTTCAAAACCCAGTCGCAGTAGCCGTTATTGCCTCAGCAACCACGTTTGCCTTGGCAAAATCCTTGAAGAAGAAAGCGAAGCAGTCACACTAGGCGCACAGCACTTTCTCATTGAGAATTTTCCTCGATGCGTGCCATCTAGCGCGCGAATTGACCCGTGCGCGCGCTAAGAAAAGCTTATTCCACATTCACAAGATATTATGCTAGGGGACGTTGGGAGATGAGCGAGTCTTTCGAGTTTCAGAAAAAGCTGACAAAAATACGGGAAGAACTTCACAAGAGAGAAGTGGATGTCAGAGATCGATTAGCAGACATTGAGAAAAAGAAAGTAGAAGCGTTGAAGAAAGTGGAGGAAATGAAGCACAATACGTTACACGACATTGAAAAGGTTGATGAAGGAATCATGAAAGCGAAGTTGGACCCAGAGACAAAAACTAGGCTCGCCTCAGAAATCGTAGAATTGAAGCAAAATACCGAAAAGGAATACTCAGAACTTAGAAGCATTGTCCTCGGCAAAGCCACTTCGCCTTGAAGGCGATCCTCAAGCGGGCGTGTTCTTATCTAACCCAGACCAGAAAAAGGAGAAGGGAAGCAGTTTTGCAGGATTGCTACTCTTTGGCTTCTACTATTTTTGCAATCGGAGCGTTTTTCTTCACTGATTCGATTCCGTTTACACATGCTTCCTTTGATGAATAGGCTTCGCTTGCAGCAATCTTTTCTCCATTAGGTGCTACGAGACGGAACCTGAATTTTCCTGCCTTGTCTTTGAACCATTCGAATTTTGGTTCTGGCAACCATATCACCTGGTCAATCCTATTACTGGAACCTGCTAAAAAGACCTTCGTTTGAGCATACTTTGCGCGGGAGAATTGGCCCAAACAGAAGAAGCGGGTTGAGATAGGCATTCAAGGATTGCTTAAAGTCCTTTTTTTGCTTTCTTGGATGCCGACTCTATCTTTCTCGCTCCTTCCTTTCCCAAGTCAGCACCTTCTTTTCCGACTTTTTCAGCGGTTGAAGCCGCGCGCGGCGGCCTCGCAATCTCAAGTCATAGATGATATGCAACAGACACCGCCCTGCATCTACCTGTTGATTTTGCTGAAATAGCCTGGAGTCCTGTAATCTGTGACTACAATCCAACGGCCTTTTACCCAGTAAGGATAAGGCTTGATGTCTAAGACAGGAGTGCCGCTCAGAGCGTCCAGCCCCTTCACGACAAGAACGTTCCCTTCGCGTCTAACCAGTTCCACGAGAGTCAGACCTATGGGGTTAGGGCGAATTGGTGCTCTGGTGGCAAAAATCCCCACTGATGGTGTGTCAGGTTCACTTCTGGGGCAGACGAGTGTTTTCTTTTCATCGAGGATTTTGTGCATCCAGAAGATGATGTAGAGATGAGACCAGTCTTCGATGCCGTCTAAGCCTGCTGCATATTCTTTCTCAATCACTATGTTGCAGACGAGTTCTCGGTCATTTACTTCTTCATCTGGATGTTGACGTTGTACAAATCCTATTGGATCGGCTTCAATCCTATTTGATGAGACCATTGAAATCGCAACACTTGGTTTTGTCTGTAGGGTAATTGAGCGAGCCCAAGCATTAAAAGACAAGTGTTCTTACAGATAAGACTCGGGCGCTGAAGCCTTACTGTTCTGGCTTTCCCTTATGACTTCTCCAAATAACAATAGCTATGATTGTGCCGAAAATCGTACTACCTATGACCGAGAAATAACCTCCATTTTTGCCTATGAAAGTCACGATTTCATAAAGCCAAGGCGGCATCCACCCCACAGTCCAACTGAGCGGGTCTTGACCTGAAGACAAGTAATATGTAGTATAGATTAAGCTGAACGAAACTATCCATCCCACTATTGTCAAGAACAAAATCAAAATCACAGCCCATTTGTCTTCAAACTCGATGAGTATTTTCATGTTATATCGCAGACCCTCTTAGACAATCATATCTGCAATAAACAGAATAATAGGTTTGTGCGCACGCCTCATTATTCGTTGATGTAGAGATATGGCATTAGTTGTGGCATTTTTTCATTTCAAGATAGTGCAGTGGGTACCACACTTGGAGGGAAAATTGCCTTTCTTTGAGGAAGTCAATTATTGTTGGACAACTGCGAAAAGTGGAACTATTAGTTTTGGCGTTTGGGTTTTAGGGGCAAAGTTTTATACTCATGCACGACTTCAGAATGGTTTGCGGTGGGTCTTAGGCGGGGGGGTAGGGGTCCCCTATTCCGTAAACCCTCTATAGGACGGGCCGAAAGCTGGGGCTGAGGCGCTTAAGGCTGCTGAGGCCTTCATTTCCGAAGCGAAGACTATCCGTCCCTTGGGGCTGGCGGTCGTTAGGCGGCTTTCGTAGGGAAGTCGTCTCTAAAGTTAACCAGGCGAACCCGGCCAGACCCGGGAGGGAGCAACCTAAGTCTGGACGTTCAGCGCTCAAGGGAGTGCGGGTACGAGTGTAGGGTTTGAGGGTTCAGTGGATTCTGAGCGTCGATCTCCTGTGACCCGCCGCTTTTCAACATGCAAACGAAAGCGAATGAGCACGCCTAAGAAAAGCGTCTTAATTCCCTGTGCCCTCAGATTTATCCGTTGTTGTCACATCTGTTTTTTCACTTTGCGGAAACCGCTTCTCAATTATGAAGAGCATAGAAGCCCCAGAACCGATAGCAAAGCATGAAGCAATGAATGCGCTTTGCGCGCGCTCACGGTCGAAAGTCTCAATCGACCTGTCGGCCATCGACAAATTGATTTCCCATACCTGTCCGAAAACCATCAATAAGACAAAACTCGCTACGAAAACCGCCCACAGAACAGTCATCAAAACGTCAGTGCCAATTTTCATTGCAGTCCATCTTTATGGTGACCCAATCAACTTTTATAGTTTCCTTAGAGTGAAATTCCCCACCCCTCTCTGACGTTTCGCGCAACAGAAGTCTTGGAAAGTTCTAAAAGCCTATGGCACATCCTATTGTTTGTTCGAGGCATCATTATGACTTTCAACGAGCTCCGCAAAGATTACCTCTTAAACCGATGGGTCGTCATCGCTACATCTCGGAGCCGCAGACCCACAGACTTCGCAAAACAATCGACACAACAAACAAAGACAAGCCAATGCCCAATGTGCCCAGGCAACGAGCACATGACCCCACCAGCCGCCCTCGTCTATCTGAAATCGGCGAATGGAATCCGCAAAGCAAGAGATAATGATTCTAGAAGGCATAAGAATTGGCTAATCCGCGTCGTCCCAAACCTTTTCCCAGCGTTCTCTCCCCCACAAGACAAAGCCGACCTGTCAATAACCAAGACCTCCAACCTCGCACCAGCCGTTGGACATCATGAAGTACTGATAGAATCTCCAAACCACGACGAGCATCCAGCCGATGCGAGAATTTCACAACTCACATACGTTGTCGAGGGCTACATTGACAGACTCCGGGAACTCTCAGCTAAACCCTATGTGAGATACGTTTCAATCTTTCGCAACCACGGCCTAGAGGCAGGAGCTTCGTTATCGCATGCTCACAGCCAAATTATCGCAACTCCAAACGTGCCCACAACCGTTCAAGAAGAAATGACGGCAGCAAGAAAATTCTGGAAACAACAACGGAAATGCGTGTTCTGCGACATCATTGAAAAAGAATGCAAAAGCGCACGAATCATAATAGAAAACTCAAAGTTCATTGCCTTCGCGCCATATGCGAGCGTGAACCCAATGGAATTCTGGATCTTTCCGAGAAAACACCAGCCATCACTTCTTGAAATGCCCCTGAACGACGCCAAGACCTTTGCGGAAATACTCAAAGAATGTCTCAGCCGCCTAAAGAGCATAGTAAATGATCCGCCATACAATTACGGCTTCCACCTGACCACGGACAGAGACGCCGCAGGATATTATCATTGGCATTTGGAAGTGTATCCCAAACTGGCAACTTGGGCTGGGTTCGAGAAAAGCACCGGCGTCTACATAAACACGATGACACCTGAAACTGCCGCGGAAAGCATGCGAAAATCTCCGTCAGGCTGAAGACGAGAGAACCTCTTTCTCATATTTCGGTCTTACCAGCAGAACATCCTCCACGTAAGCCCTCAATGGCTCTGCGACGCTCCATGCTTGAGCGATGCATCCTCTGGGCTTGTGCGGAGAATCGCCGTCAAAAATCTCACTTATCGTTCCAAGGCCAGCTTGAAAAATCTGTTGCGTAAGCAATGGTTTGAGGAAATTCTGAAATGCATACTCACGCCGAGGGCTAGCATATTGGTTAGTCTTGAGATATGCCGTTGTGAAAGGACCGAGCAGCCAAGGCCACACTGTTCCACTATGGTAGGCTTTGTCTCTGTTTTCCCTATCGCCAGAATAGGTTCCAACGTAACGTTGATCACTCTTGGCAAGAGTTCTCAGCCCGCAAGGAGTCAAATGTTCCCTTTGAACAACGCCAACAACACACGCACGCATTTTGTCACTCAGCATGGTGAAGTCCAAGGCTGCAGCGAAAATTTGGTTGGGCCTCAACGAATCGTCACAACCACCTGAACCTACCACATCACACAAGAACCCTCTTTCCGAATTCCAAAATTTCTTGACAAAGCTCACTCGAACATTTTCAGCCATCAGCCCATATTTCTCCGCCAACGCGCCTTCTCCGAACCTGTCTGCTAACATATCCATGATCTTCAAAGCATTGAACCATAATGCTTGTATCTCAACAGCTTTTCCGGCTCTCGGAAAAACCGGCACTCCGGCTACCGACGCGTCCACCCACGTCAACTGTGAACCATGAGCGAGCAGACCGTCACAGTCTACATGTATGTCGAAAAGTGTTCCCTCAACGTGGCTTTGAACCACAGTCTTCAGCATTCTCCACAGGTTCTGTTCGACAAAATTGAAGTCACCCGTATATTTCAGATATTGCCACACGGCATTTACATACCAGAGCGTTGCGTCGACAGTGTTGTAAGATGGTTTGTCGGATTCATCTGGAAGAAAGTTTGGAATCAACCCGCCCTTACAATACTTGGCAAAACTGAGAAAAATCGTTCTTGCCACATCAAACCTGCTCGCTACAAGCGTCAAGCCGGGAAGAGAAATGAAAGTGTCTCTCCCCCACGATCCAAACCAATGGTACCCAGCAATCTGGGACGCTTCCCGACCCCGTGGATCCTGCACCAGAAACGAATCAGTCGCAAGACTGAGCCAACTTATCCAGTCGCACGGGACCACATTCTCATTCAGACTGTAGAATCTCGTTACGATGTTTTCCAGCCTTTTTCTCTCTTTCTCAAATAGTCCACATAGGCCTTCAGAGGTCGTTGGTATCGCCGCCAGAGTTCTTTCCGCCCTCTCTTGGCTTTTGTCCGCAACTGCAACTACTGAGAAATCCTCAGTCTCCTTTGCGCCCACGTTTGTTTCAAAATACCCAGGCTGGTAACAGTCGTCGAGACAGCTTTCTCCTCGATTAGCTTCTTCACGAAGATAGATATGCTCTATCCAATGGCCAGTGGTGAGATATTTCCCTCCTGTTGTCTTAATTAGGAGGTTTGACTGGGGAGTCTTAAAGGTCATCTTGAGCGTTCCGTCATGCTGCTCCTGACTCAACTCGGAATTGCTCGATCGGTCTGTAACCGCGTGAAAGCTTCTCCAATTGACAAGCGGGAAAAAACGCATCTTAACGTCCGTATCGTTCCGATTTGAAATTCCATAGCGCACCACTACGCAGTTCTTTTGGTAGGGCATGAAAACTGTTTTCTGGACCTCGACATCTCCCGCACCATAAACACTCGTTGGGAAAGGTGAAATCGAGAAACGCTTCAAAAAACCGTGGCCCTGAGGGAAAAACACGTCTCTGAATTCATTTGCCCCCAATTGGCATTTTGCCTTGTCGACAAGTACTTCCTCGTCAACCTTTGTCAGAAACACTCTTCTGTCTCTCGGCGGATCAACCGCAACCACGAGCAGGCCATGATATTTCCTTGTGTTTATGCCCAGAACCGTCGAAGAAGCGTAGCCGCCTAGACCGTTCGTTGTCAACCATTCTCGATGGATCGAACTTTGAAAGTCAGAAAGAACATTCTGATCTAGACTTATAGAAGGCAATTCCATTAGGGCATCAGCTTTGCAACGTTCTTCTCTCGGCCCACGGCGAAATAGTTGGCAACTGGCTCGCATTTGGTTCTTAGAAGCAGAAGATGAGGACTCTTCAACCTGTATTCAGTCAAGGTTTCAGCGTATCCCATCCCTTTCGCGATGATGAAATCGACGGATTTGTAGGCATCGAGAAACTCTCTCGATACTTCTTTCGCAGCGAACCCGACGGCATCCGTTCCTGTAGTAATTACCCTGTCCGCGATCTTTGCAATTCCAGAAGCTTCGGCGTCTTCAAGCGTGGCATCATTAATCACCGGTCCGCCCTTGACCGCGACGATGACATTTAGACCCATATTCTTCAACTGTTCAACGAGCAGCGTGTCGAAAACGATTTCGCCAGCATTGTCTGTTAAATACAGAACCGTATTAGCCTTCTTGACAAGTTCAAAGGCTTTGTTGAGGTCGTTTACAACCAAGTCTTTGGAAGCCTCTCTGAAACTCTTTCTCAAACTGCTGAACGACGCCTTGTGCCCTGGAATGTCAAATTCAATCAGGTTGCCAACCATCGCCACCAAGCAGGCTCTTTTGAACCTGTCTTCTTGCGTGTAACCCTCTTCAACGATTTTTCTTGCGTAAGGTAACAATTTCAAAGCTTTTTCGTTGCTTATCCTTTTGCTTCTCTTGTAGGGATCAGGGTTTCCAGTCAACTGTCTGATCAAGCGATCCCGCTTAGTCCCCAAATCGGCTGGGACAGAGGTAGGACGAAACTCTTTGTTTAGCATCCGCAGAAGATCACACATGGCTCGGAAACGTAACGCAGGATTGGCAGTTGCCTCTTTGGCTTCCGCTGCTCCTCTGCTGAGAATACACGCAGCGCATTCATGTTCTACTTTCAAACAGGGTTCCATCTCAACTATATTTTCATCGTTTCCGCAAACTCACGGATGATTTCATACGGGTCTTTTGCCTTCACGATTCCACTCGCAACCAACACGCCTTGCGTGCCAAGCTTCAAAGCCGCTGTCACGTCTTCCCCGTGACTTATGCCGGCTCCACAGAGAATGATCACTTTTTCGTTGACCTCTCTAACAAGCCCCACAGTACCAGAGACCACTTCAGGTTGAGCCTTAGACACAGGTATCCCGGTGCCTATGAGTTCTGGAGGTTCGATTGCGACCATGTCAGGTTTCAACGATGCAACTGCGGCACTTATTGAAGGATTGTTGGCGCAGACAACAGAGATAAGTCCTTTTTTACGAGCGATTTTCACTATTTCATCAATGTCCGAAAGTTTCAGTTGTCTTTCAGAATGGTTGATCAAGGTTCCAGCTGCTCCTGCTTCTCTCACGGACTCTGCTAGAACATGACCGGTGTAGCTTCCCGGCTTTATCGAATCCATATGCTGAGCAAAAACAGGAATCTCAACGGCTTCTGCAACGGACCTTAAGTCAGCGAGCTGTGGAGCTACTCCAATGTAAATGCCAGTTTCACGACTGACCTTTTCAGCTTTCTTTGCCAACTCAACTGCGTTTTTCCCTGTTGCCTCTAAATAAGTCTTGAAGTTAACAATCATGACGGGCAGGCGTATATCGATCATCGATTCATTCACCTGCGTAACGGGTTGATTCTATTCGTTAATATCGTTTTGGAATAAAAGATACTCGCATTCTTTTCTCACAAACGTTGATTCAAATGAGCGTTACGGGCGAAAGGTGATGGATGATGAAGTCTTAAAATAGCCGTGGACACCCACTCTGAGTCCGTGAAGTATATGCACGATAAACTTGGAAAACTGCTTGCCTGCCCAATCTGTTCAGCTTCGCTCCGCTTTGAAGGAACAATTCGCGAAAGCCGCTACGTCAACGGGCATTTCAAATGCCCCTCGGGACACATGTTTCAGGTCAAAGAACAAATGGGGTTGCTCAAAGACGCCAGACTGTCTGAAAAGGAATTTGAATGGAAAGTGAACGTCGCGAATGAAAAGAAATACCTTGAAATGAGGCAGCAATATGATTCTTTTCTCAGAGACGACCAGAAAGCAGCCACTCAGAAAATAATGGAAAAGCTTGCTGATTACGTCAGTCGTTCAGTTCTCCAATCTGATAATATGGTGTTGGATGTTGCGAGCGGGATGGGCACTTTCCTTCTTCCCCTGCTCAACAAGATCTCTGCAAATTCAAAGGTAGTAGGATCGGACATTGATGAGAGACCGTTGCGCGGCTTAATGAACAGATCCCTGAAAGCAGGAACCTATGACAAACTCTCACTCGTCGTGACAGATGCCAAACACTTGTGCTTCAAAAATGCAGTGTTCTCAACTGTTTCTTCATTTTTCGGCTTCGACAACGTGCCTGAAACAGTGCTGGCGCTCAAAGAGTGTGCCAGAGTTCTACGCCCTAATGGGCGGACTTACTTTGTTTCGTTATGGTATCGAGAAGGGTCAGAAAGCATGAAGCTTGCGGAGAAACACAACGTCGGACAAATCGCAAGTGAAGGACGGCTAAAGGACGTGTTAGCCAAGTCGGGCTTAATCCTTGATCAAGTAGAAGAAATGTATTCAGGCTTATGGCCGTATAATCCGATGGACCTACTGCCTGTCGAGGGCGACGAGTACGCGCATGTCATAGCGTCTGCAAGAAAAGCCAGGCGCGCGCAGCCAGAAAACGAATAGAAGAAGGAAACAAAAAGTAACCCCTCTTTCCCAAAGTACCCAAGCAAAATTCAACATGGAACTCGTTCGGAAATCGCCCGCAACCCCGCCAACACACCCGCAACGAGCATCACACAAAGCCCCTTCTACAGTAAAAACATAGGGGAGGGGGGTAGGGTGATTTTGGCTGAAAAAACGCGAATAACTATGTTAAACAGTCCACAATAAAGGCCTACATCTCTACCCAGAAACGCAGCCATTCTGTGAGTTCCGCAGACACCGTAACATATCCTGCATACGCTGACAAACAAAGAACTATAAGAAAAAGTCGCCGTGAACCTCGTCAATCCAACAAACTGTCAAGATCTGCCTTTCTTCAAAACTATGTCATCGATCCCTCTGACAAACACCGCCGCCGCAACCGTCGTCGTCCACAAACCACCCTTGTCCCCCGTCGCCGTCTGCGTAACATTAGCCGTCTTAATAATCATACCACTCGTCTTAAACAACTGCTCCTTCTCATGCCAATCAGTCTCAGGATCAAACTGAATACCCATAGTCGTAGCAAGCATAGTAGCAGCAAGGTCCTCTGAATAATCACCCGCCTTATCATCAGGCTGCCCAAACGTATGGTGCTCAGAAAGATAACCATAGTTATGCTTACCCGAAGGAATAGCCACCCCAATAGACGAAGCCACAAGCCTATGCGCCTCATTCGTTGAGTTGCGAGCAATGACGATGAAAGTTATCTCACCAGGGCTAATCATCTTCAAACCACGCTCCCTAGAAATCATCTTGCAGCCCGGCGGAATAATGCTAGAAACACTCACGATGTTACAGTGCTGTATCCCAGCGTCCCTCAAAGCCAACTCAAACGACTGCAACTGTTCCTTATGTTTACCGACGCCTTTTGTCAGGAAGAAATATTTTGGAATCATTTTGCTAACACATTGATACGACGACTTATTAGGTTTTTGTTTTTCAATTCTCACAAAGTTCCGCAACAGGGAAAAGAATAACAAACCAGCGCACATAGATAGGGTGAGGCAGACTCATTGGCGCAGCGTCAAACCGTCTTCAAAGACGAAACCAAACTCGACATCAACTACGTCCCCAGCCGACTCCCCCACAGAGAACAACAACTACGCCTCCTGAAAGAATTCTTCGCCTTCGCCCTGCAATCACCCGAAAAAATGGCCCAACGCGTCATAATAGCAGGCGACGTCGGCACGGGAAAAACAGCGCTCTCCCAACGCTTCGGAGCAGACATCACCCACGAAGCCGCCACCCGCGGCAAAAAGCTGCGCTACGTACACGTCAACTGCCGAGAATACAGAGGAAGCCTGTTCCTCATCCTCCAACACGTAGTCTCAACCTACCACCCCAACTTCCCAAAACGCGGCTACTCCCCCGAAGAACTCCTACGCACACTCACACAGGTACTAGACGAACAAGACGCCTACACAATCCTGAGCCTAGACGAGTTCGAAAGCCTAATCGAAAAAGAAGGATCAGACGCCGTCTACAAACTAACCCGACTGCAAGAAATGAGACAAAACAAACCGCAAAGACTCTCCCTGATATGCATCCTACGAGACCTAAAAACAATCGAACAACTAGACGCCAGCACAAAAAGCACCCTCCAATCCAACATCATAAACCTCCATAAATACTCGAAACAACAACTCATCGACATCCTCAACGACAGAATCTCCATATCCTTCAAACCCTTAACCGTGCCCGAAGGAACCGTAACTCTCATAGCCGAAATCGCCTTCTCCGAAAACGGAAACGCACGCTTCGCAATCGAACTCCTCTGGCGAGCCGGCAAACACGCAGACGCCGACAACCTTGACACCGTCATGCCAGAAAGCGCGCGAAAAGCAGTATCAGGCATAATTCCGGCACTACGAAAAAGCGACTTGACAACCCTGAGCCTGCATGAAAAACTGTTCCTCCTCTCCATAGCCACACTGTTCGAACAAAGCCAAAAGGCAAACGCCTCATTCACAGAAGTCGAAAAAACCTACGCAGTCATATGCGAAGAATTCAACAAATCACCACACACCCACACCCAACTCTGGAAATACCTCAAAGACCTCACTAACCACGGCATAGTAGAAACCG
>Ga0315294_10005950_pt1 | contig 13390 bp, 8 predicted proteins | sample YL17G13_40_MG_FD_203626 | JGI IMG/M metagenome (GOLD analysis project Ga0315294, IMG submission 203626) | Sediment microbial communities from Yellowstone Lake, YNP, Wyoming, USA - YL17G13_40 | ecosystem: Environmental > Aquatic > Freshwater > Lake > Sediment | place: USA: Wyoming | collected... | reverse complement strand
CGGCCGGGCCTTCTGAACAGTGCTCGCCGAGCGGTGCCGGCGGGCCTGAAAGGTCTTTTTTCAGAACCCACAATTCCGCGTTTTTGCCGCTTCTGCTTGCCTGCGGGTTTGCGGCGTCGAATTTCCTCGCGCCGGACAGCAGGATATCGCCGTTGGATAAATACAGCGCCCGTGTGAAGCCTTCATGGTAGAAATGGCCTGTCTGAAGGCGAATTTTCCCTGTTGCAAGCTCGACTTCATAGACATCGCCGAATGTCTTTGCGAGAAACAGAATCTTTTTGCCGTCATGCGACCAGTCGGCCCTTTCGCCAAAATATGTCACTTGCTTTATATATGCCGGCAGCTCATCTAAAGGCGATTTACCCGCCTTGCTCTCATCGGTGCCGAAGCAGACCTGACTCAGTAAAACCACCAGAACAACAGGACACAATTTCTTGATTTTACGGTTCATCGTTTTCACCTCTTCACTTAACACTATTGACATCTTCCACTTTCCATTTCAGTTTGCCGACTTCGTTGGGCTTTATGAATTCCACGTGGCCGTCGTTAAATAAAACATTAGCCCCTTTACGAACATGGTTATTAAATGAAATCAACTCAGGCCCACCGTGCTGATTCCATCCGCCTTTGGTTTCAAACAAAAGCACTATATCATTAGGCGAATTTGGCTCACAGTCAGGATTTATTGCGTAATTACACAGGCCGTTGTTGCTTTTACGACGGACCCAGGGACAAATGAGGTCCACCTTATTGATATGTCCCTCAGAAGTCAAGGCATCGCACCAGTTTTGGGGACTCGGGAAATTACCATTGTGGTCTCCTGCATAGCGCATAATCAATTGTCTGATGTGTTTACATTTGTACCCGCAACTTTGAATAGGCCTTACCGGTCGACCAAGGGCAGGCATGAAAATAAATAACGTAACAAATAATATAAAGAAGCTGGTTACTAAAACTAAAAAACCGGCCCGCCTTTTTATTAAAATCGCCAAGAGCGCTGTTATACCGAAGACAAATCCCAAACCAGTAAATAGGAATGCTGGTAGAAGAAACATACCGGCTGCATTTAAGAGTTCTAAATGGTCCAGATATGCCTCTGGCAATATACATGCAAATCCTGCGAGAGAAAAGACAAGGGATATTTTTGCCAGTTTAGAAACAGGCCTTTTGTGCTCTTGAGTAACAGATGTTTCGTTCATTCTTTCTTCTCCGCTTTCTTTGCGGTATTTGCGGCTTGCCCTGAGCTTGCCGAAGGGTTACTGTTTCGGGTTAGCCACCTTCCAGTCATCGACGAAATTGGCTGCCTGGTCTTTGACGGTTTTTTCGATTGTGCTTTTGGCGATTGTAATGGGGGCGATGCCGAACCGGGCCTGGCTTATGGCCGGCCAGGTCTGGGCCTCGGTCTTTATAGCCGAGTCCCTCGTCAGCTGCACAATCTGCAAAAGCGACGACTGAATGTGCATCGCGAAATACATATTGTCCCTGCCTGTGGCCGCAACTTTTACGATAACCACGTAAAGCCCCGCCTCAGGCGTCGGCCCGGTAATCTCGATGCCGGCCTCTCGCAGAATAAACTCGACTTCCTTCTGAAGTGCAACTTCATTGAGCAGTTCGAGTGTTTTGTCGTAATCGCGCATAATCTTTACGGTGACCGCCGCGCTGCGAAGGCCCTTTAATGTCGATACCTTGAAGTTGCCTAACTGCTGTTTTTCCGACGGACTGACGGCCAGGACAATCCCGGCAAGACCAAAAAGAACCGTTATACAGCAATACCTGATAAGCGTTTTTCTCATTGCCTTTTTCCTCCTAAAATTTTTCGGACAAAATTTATAAGTGTCTGCTGCTCAAAATAGCTCTCCGGCAGATGCAGGTAAACGGTTGTTTCGTCGGCGACGGTATATTTTGCCGCGACGTTCTTAAACAGCTGTTTTGCGTTTTTAGCCGCGTCGGCCGCAAATGAGAATACCAGATTGCCGCCGTGTGCCACAATACTGTTTATATCCAGCTTGTCCGCGGAGATGCGAAGCTCGGCGATACTCAAAAGCGATTTTGTCTCCTCGGCCGGCGGACCATACACGTCCGCAAGCTCAGTTTCGAGATGGCTCAATTCTTCCGCTTGTTTCGCCACCGCTATCCTGCGATACACGTCCAGCCGGATTCTGTCGGCGGGGATATAATTTTTGGGGATGTATGCCGCGAATCCCAAATCGATATTTGCGGTTGGTGTCGTCTCCGCCGGCTCGCCTTTCATTTGCCTCACTGCGTTGGCCAATAATTCGCAATACATTTGATAACCCACCATTTGAATGTGCCCCGACTGCTCCGCGCCTAAGATATTTCCCGCGCCGCGAATCTCCAAATCACGCAGCGCAATCCTGAAACCCGCGCCTAAGTGCGAGTATTCCTCGATGGCCTTGAGCCGTTTTGAGGCGATTGGCGTGATGGGTCGAGACGCGGGAAGAAGCATATAAGCGTATGCCCTGTGCTTGTATCTGCCCACCCGGCCGCGCAACTGGTGCAGTTCCGCTAAGCCGAACCGGTCCGCGTCGTTGATAATCATCGTATTGGCGTTGGGGATATCCAGCCCCGATTCGATTATCGTCGTGCAGACCAGCACGTCGGTTTGCCCTAATACAAACGCAATCATTGCCTTCTCCAGCTCGTGCGAGGTCATCTGCCCGTGGGCAATCGCAACTTTGGCGTCGGGAACCAGCTTCTGAATTTCCCAGCATTTCTTTTCGATTGACTTGACGCGGTTATGAACGAAAAAAACCTGTCCCTGCCGGTTCAATTCCCGGATGATGGTCTTGCGGATTAGCTCATCGTTATAAGTTGTAACGCTCGTTACGATGCTCCGCCGGTCAAGCGGCGCGGTCGCAAGTGAGCTTATGTCCCTAAGCCCCAGCATCGCCATATGCAGCGTGCGCGGAATCGGCGTCGCCGTCATCGTCAGGATATCAACGTTTACGCGGAGCTTCTTGAGTTTCTCCTTGTGCTCGACGCCGAATCGCTGCTCTTCGTCGATTATGACCAGCCCCAAATCCTTGAACTTAACGTCGCCGCTCAACAGCCGATGCGTCCCTATCAAAATATCAACCTTGCCCGCTCTTGTGCGGGAAATAATGTCCTTTGCCTGCGAGGTCGTTTTGAACCGGTTGAGCGATTCGATTACTACCGGGAAATCCGCGAAGCGTTCCGTAAACGTCCGGGCGTGCTGAATACTCAGCACCGTCGTGGGGACAAGCGCCGCGACCTGCTTTCCGTTTTCGACCGACTTGAACGCCGCCCTCATCGCAAGCTCCGTCTTGCCGTATCCAACGTCCCCGCAGAGCAGCCGGTCCATCGCCGCGGGCCGCATCATATCCTGCTTAATCTGCGCCGCGTTTGTTGTCTGGTCCGGCGTCTCCTGGTATGGGAACGATGCCTCGAATTCATTTTGCCACTTCGAATCCGCCGGGAACGCGAATCCGCCAATCGTCTGGCGTTTCGCCTGAAGCTCTAACAATTCCACCGCGAGGTCCTTGACGGATTGCGCAACTTTTTCTTTCTGGTTTTGCCACCGTTTCGACCCGACCTTCGACAATTTCGGCCGCTTCGGGCTTGTGCCGATGTATTTCTGCACTAATCCGATATTATTCACCGAGACCTGTACCTTGACGCCGCCGTCGTATTCAATTGTGAGATACTCGTTTTGGCCTGCCTGCAGTGAGCTTGTCGAACCTGTCTTTTCCCTGATGGTCTCAATACCTAAGAATTTCCCAACGCCGTAAGAGCTGTGCACGACGTAATCACCTTGTTGCAAATCCTCTAACGTATCAATCGGCGTCGTTGCACGCATCGGCCTCTGCCTTCGCCTAAGCGCGAATTGCCCGAATAACTCATGATGGCTGAGAACCGTCGTGTTCAATGACGGTATCGCGAAACCCTGGTGAATGAATCCCTTGAGCAATTTGAATCTATGAGGAATATCGCCGTGTTCCTGCCTGATGATTTCGCTCACCCGGTCAATCTCCGCTTCCGCCTCACAATAAAGCAAAACCTCCTGCTCCTTTGCCAGGGCAACCAGTTCTGCCAGCATCTCCTTGTGTCCCGCCCAAAGCGATGCTGCCTTGTGCTGATATTGCTGAACGCTCCTTATATCTAATTTGATAAATTCGTCCGGGTTTTCAGTTGCGAACCGGGAAATGTGAAGCTGCGTGAATCGCTCAAGTGATTTATGAATATCAGGCCAGTTGTATAGCCGCTCTTTCTGCTCCGCTCGTTCGAAAAATACTTTTGCTACCTCCTGGCAGTCCGCCGGCTCATCTAAAATCACAATCGTATCCGCAGGCAGTATATTCAGAAAAAGCTCCCGCTGTTCTTCCTTGTCCCCGCATGTCGCCGATATGATACTGACCACAGATAACTGATGTGTCGATACCTGCGTATCCAAATCTATTGTGCGAATGCTTTCGATTGTGTCGCCGAAAAATTCGACTCGCAACGCCTCGGTATTGCCACTGTCATTGCGAGTCCCGACGAAGTCGGGGCGCGGCAATCTCTCATCTGTGCTAACAAGCGGCGCGTAAATATCCACGATTCCCCCTCGCCTCGCGAATTGCCCCGGCAAATCAACCTTGTCCGTCCGCTCGAATCCGTTGTCAATCAGCCACGCGCTTACCTCTTCAGGTGTCATCTGCTTTCCGGTTTGCAATAACAGCGAACCGCTCTCGATGGCTGACGGCTTCGGTATCGATTGACAAATCGCCTGCATCGACGCCGCGATGATTACTCCCCGACCCTCTCCGCGGGATACAAGTGACCCGGCTTCGCCTCGCTCCGCCGAGGCGAGCGATACACGAGCGACGACTTTCAATCGGTCTGTCCGAATCTCGTCGGTTGCGTCTGCTATTTCCTCCTCACCTTCCCACGCGGGCAGTAATTGAACCTCGTCGGCCCCGAAGGTCTGCAAATCATCGACCGCGTTATCCGCGTCGTTTATGTGCGGACAAACGTAAATAATCGGCCGGGATAGTTGCCTTGACAGATGTGTCGCCAAAAGGCGCGCAAAAGACCCCCACGTCCCAGCGACTTTTACCACCCCGGCTACGGCTCGGCGTTCTTGGCAATTGCTTGCATCTATAACTCCTGCCTTCGCCGAGACGAGCCCCCCAGTAGCAGCCAGTCGTGAGTTCAGTTCACAAATCAACTTGTCACGCCCAAGCTCCATAAAACAGAAGACGGACAACAGAAGACAGCAGACGGAAAAATCAGTTATCCGTCTTCAGTCATCAGTCCTCTGTCATCTGGTTATTCTACGATTATTTGTCCCTTTAAGCCAGCCCCCGGCGTAGATATGGAATCATTGCAGATTTTTTAGTGTGCAAACGATATTCTATTATGGTAGAAAGGCCAACTTTCGTACCGTGCTCCGGCAGGGGCCTTCGCCCTGGCGAGTCGGCCTGTTATTATTATTTGGTGAAGCAGTATGTGGTTATATCTTAGTGCTCTTTCGGCTGTCTTTCTGGGGTTTTATGACATCTCCAGGAAAAAAGCTGTTCACGGTAACGCCGTAATCCCGGTGTTGTTCTATGCCTCGCTTATCGAAGCACTCCTGCTTTTGCCCATTGTTTTTCTTTCACAAGTTTCGCCGGATTTTATCGCCCGCCTGGGCCTGTTCATACCTCACTTTGACCTTATGGCCCATTTTTACTGCTTCATTAAGGCCATAATCGTCGCCATCCTCTGGCTTATGGGCTATTTCTGTATGAAGCACCTGCCCATTTCCATATTCTCACCCATCGGCGCCTCAGGCCCCGCATGGACGCTCGTTGGCGCCATGCTGGTTTTCGGCGAACGCCTCACTCCCTTTCAATGGGTGGCCTTTGGCGTTCTTTTCATTTCCTACTATATCTTCTCACTCCTCGGCAGCCGGGAAGGAATCGTCTTTCATACCAATAAATGGGTTATCATTCTTTTCTTCTCAGTCATATTTGGCGCGGGCAGCGGCCTTTATGATAAATATCTTGTCCACACCCTCGGCATCTCCGCCGTCGGAATACAGGTCTGGTTTATGATGTATATGATTCCCGTTTTAGGGTTTACTTTGCTTGTGTTCTGGTGGCCCACACGCGCAAAACATACACCTTTTCAATGGCGATGGAGTATCGCCCTTATCGGATTTTTCCTCGCTATTGCCGATGTGGCTTATTTCAAATCGCTCGGTTACCAGGATGCGCTGCTCTCCCTTATAGCAGCCGTCCGAAGCGGCGGCGTCGTGATTTCCTTTTTGGGCGGAGCGTTTCTTTTCGGCGAAAACCAGATCCGCCGCAAGGCCGTCGCCCTCGTCGGTGTCATCATTGGCGTCCTTATGCTGCTCTTATCGCACTAAACTTATGCCAAAACTAAAACGGCAGGCTTGGCATAACACCCTGTTAGAAAAGACAAATCTGTTGTCGCTGTTATATTGTACCCTTTAATACTTTTCATGCTTACGGAATAGAGCGAATCACGAAACCAATCAGCGCATGGTTACCAATTTGCTGAGATACGCTCGGTGTTTCACTAACACCTGTCGCGGATTTGCGCCCATCCATACCATCGTAACCATTCACACCAAGGTCAATATCTTTGCTCCAGCCGGTTGTTACGCTGTATGTTCCGGTAACTGAGCTTGTTGAATTTTCTATTACCATATCCCTGTTGCTCGTGGCAAGTGGGGACGTTGATACGGAACTGTCGCCGGTTACACCATTACTGGCCTTGGCTCCGAGAAGAGTGGTTTGATTGACATTCTCAAGGAATACACTGGAATAAGTTACATCGGAAGGTTTGGGCGTCCAGTCAGGAGCAAAGGTAGAGTCGGCCGCAGCGTTAATGCCTGCCTCGTTAAGGATAAATGCTGCAACGTATACACGGTTGGGGGCAGAACCTATAATTTTATCGATAACTTTAGTCATCGAATATTTGCCGTATTTCACGCTGTTCAAACTCGTTGCTCCACTGCTGCATTTTGCATGCGCAACGAAAACAAGAGCACGGTTGCTGCCTGATTCCTTTGCGTGAGTTTTGCCGGTTACCCATGACCCTAAGATGCTAACCGGAGTAAGGGCGAAATTGGCGGTTACTGAAATATTGGCCGTCACGTTAAGGTCTGTCCTCGGGTTCTGAGTTGAGGCATCGGACCAGTTAACGAAATGGTATCCGATATCGGGAACCGCCGTTACCGCAGTACCGTTCGAGCCGTAGTTGACAACCTGCGAGGTATTTCCCGTAAGTGTTCCGCCAGAGCCCACCGTATAACTGAGCGCGAAAGTGTCTATCGCGAAGTTGGCCGTCACAGTGATGCTGGCCGTCACGTTAAGGTCTGTTCTCGGGTTCTGAGTTGAGGCATCGGACCAGTTAACGAAGTGGTATCCGGTATCGGGAACCGCCGTTACCGCAGTACCGTTCGAGCCGTAGTTGATAACCTGTGAGGTATTTCCCGTAAGTGTTCCGCCAGAGCCCGCCGTATAACTGAGCGCGAAAGTGTCTATCGCGAAGTTGGCCGTCACCGTGATATTGGCCGTTACGTTAAGGTCTGCCCTCGGATTTTCAGTAGAGACATCAGACCAGCTGACAAAGTGATAGCCCGTATTCGGTACAGCCGTTACCGCGGTACCATTAGATCCGTAGTTGACTACCTGTGAGGTCTCGCCGGTTAATGTACCGTTAATGCCGGCTGTATAACTCAGCGTAAATGTATCTATCGCAAAGTTGGCAACTACTGTGTAATCGGCGTCCATCAGGACAGTTGTGCTTTCCGATGTTGGGCTTGTTACTTTGCCTACATCTACTGCCGTTCCGGTCCAGTTCACAAAATGATAATGTGCGTCAGCCGTAGCAACAATGCTCACGTTTGTGTCATTGTCGTACTGGGAGATGCCTTCGCCAGGAGTTGTTACAACACCGCCGTCTGTTGAGGAACATGTCAAGGTTCGCCTGTTAACTGTAATAAAATGATAACCAATATCCACAATGCCGGCATCCGGAACTGTGTCTGTCCTTGTTGTTAACAAATTCATATTGAGGTTTTCCACGGTATCACTGCCTGCATCGATACAGAGGCTGTTCGTCGCCTGTCCTGCCGCGATTTGGCTTAGGTAATAATTCCCCTCAGGCCCGGCGACAAATAAAGGGTTGGCATTAATATTGCCTGTGCCGCTGTAGCCGCCCTGTATGTCACTGTAAGTAACAATCGCACTGCCCTGTATCTGATTCGCGGAAGGACCTCCAGACCAGGTAACATTCCCCCATATAATTGAGTTAATCACGGTTGAACTGCCATAGATGCCTGATCCGTAACAAAAAGTCGCTTCAATCCTATTATTCGCGATTGTGCAATTGTTTATTGTCATAGGATTAAATGCTATACCGCCGCCGTATGCCTCTGAATACCCGTACATACCACCGCTGTACGGCGCGGCAGCCTGGTTATTTAAAATCAGGCAATTATTTACCGCCGCAGGCCCGTACATACCGCCGCCATATACGAAGCCGCCGACCGGATCAGCTACCCCCATGCCGCCTTCTCCGCCGTATGCGATATTGCTGCTGATTGTACAATCGCTTATGTTTCCGCCGCTGGTCGAATCACAATATATGCCGCCGCCATACGCGTTGCCGCCGCGACCAGCTCCTTCATAGTTATTAGAGCCGCCATATCCTCCCTGGGCAAGATTGCTGCTGATTGTGCAATTGATTATACTAACTGTACTGTTCTGGCAGTATATTCCGCCTCCATAGGCATATCCCCCGTAACCGGCGGCTTCGAAACGTCCACCATTGTCGCCTTTGCCTCCCTTCGCAAGATTACCGCTGATTGTGCAATAGGTTATATTAGCCGTACTGTTCTGGCAGTAAATCCCTGCGCCATAAGCCGGCTGGCCGTTAAGGTCGCCATCCACGATCCCGTTAGCACCATAGTTATAGTTGTTTTTAATGACGCAGTTTGTAATCGTGGGCGAGGCATTTTCACAAAGAATACCGCCTCCTTTACCGGGAGAACCTGTAATATTACCGTTTTGAATGGTAAATCCTGAAAGTATGCTGTCTGCACCCTCTCCGCTGTGGAAATAAAACCCACGGCCGGAGCTCTGGCAGTCAATAACAGTTCCTGCAACAACACAAGGGTCTTGCGGATTTGTGCTTTTAACGGTAATCGCTTTGCCGGCGAAGTCGAGGTCCTTATTGCCGGTTCCGGTGTAGGTGCCGGATGCGACAATTACCACATCGCCATTGCCTGAGGCGTTGATTGCCGCCTGGATTGTGGCGTATTCGCTCGGAACATTTCGTTCTACCGCGATAGCCAGGGGGGCAAACAGAACAATACCGGTTAATACGATTGCGGAAAACCTCGTCCTCTTCATTTTTATGTCCTCACAAAAAAAGGTTTTATTATTCAAGTATTATGTGCTTTAGAGTTCCATAAGTCAAGAAAAATCTTATTTTTTTGGGGGAGATGTCCTCCTGTCATTATCTCGCTGGTTTAAAACAAAAAGGCGGGCGGCACTTACATGGCCCGCCTTTGTAAGTGCCTGTAGTAGCTGTTGTTACAGCTATTTACCCAGCAACTTCTTTGCTGCTGCGATGACCGCGTCCGCTGTTATCCCGAATTTCTCGTAGCAGGTCTTGAAGGGGGCCGATGCACCAAATGACGACATACCAATAAAGATTCCTTTATCCCCAAGCCATTTGTGCCAGCCAAGTTCCACGCCCGCCTCGACGCCGACCCTTGCCTTCACATCAGGCAATATCACCGAATCGCGGTACTCCTTGCTTTGCTTCTCGAATAACTCCCAGCAGGGCATACTGACCACTCTCGCTTTAATCCCTTCGGCTGAAAGCTTGTTATATGCTTCGACAGCTAAAGAAATTTCCGAGCCGGTCGCCAAAAGCAAAACTTCCGGCTTACCCGCCTCGGCTCGCCCGTTCGTCGGGCGAGACGGGTCTGCATCAATTAAAACGTAAGCACCTTTGGCGAGATTATCCGCCGATGCGTATTTTGTCTGGTCGATGACGGGCAGATTCTGGCGCGTAAGCAGCAACGCCACCGGCCCGCCGCGGTATTGCAAAATAAATTTCCACGCCGCGGCCGTCTCGTATGCGTCTGCCGGCCTGATAGTCAGCAGGTTCGGTATCGCCCGCAGCGCCGCGAAATGTTCCACCGGCTGATGTGTCGGCCCGTCCTCGCCGACGCCGATGCCGTCGTGCGTCCAGACGAAAATCGTCGGATAGTGCGATATCGCCGCCACCCGCACCGCGCCGCGCATATAGTCGCTGAATACCAAAAACGTCCCGCCGAATGCCCGCGTCAGCCCGCTGACCGAGATGCCGCTCATAATCGCGCCCATCCCGTGCTCACGGACGCCGAATCGCAGGTATCTCCCGTCGCGTGAATTTGGCTGAAAATCCTTCACATCTTTCCATCGCGTATTATTCGATGGCGTCAAATCCGCGCTTCCTCCCAATATAAACGGCATTTGCGGCATAAGCGCGTCTAACGTTTTCCCTGATGCCGAACGTGTCGCAATCGCGTTGGGCTTGCCTTCCTTCACTACGTCAAATTTCGGAAGCAGCGAGTTGATATCAACAGTGATTTTATTTTCAATGGCGTTTTTGAATTGTTCCGCTAACTGTGGATGTGCCGCCTCATATTTTTTGAATACCCGGTTCCACGACGCCTCCGCGCGTTTACCCTTGTCTATCGCCTTGCGGGTATATTCGAGAACCTGTTGGGGGACATTAAACGTCTTTTCCGGGTCCCAGCCGAATTGCCGCTTGGCAGCTTTAATCTCATCTTCGCCCAATGGCGAGCCGTGCGCCTCCGATGTATCGTGTTTTGTCGGTGCCCCGAAGGCGATATGCGTGCGAAGTTTTATCAGCGTCGGCTTATCCTTCGCGCGTTTCGCTTTTTTCAGCGCCTTTTCAAACCCCGTCATATCGTTCCCGTCGCCCGGCACCTCAATCACGTTCCACCCGTATGCCTTGTATCGTTTCGCAGCGTCCTCAGTGAACGATAACCCCGTTTCGCCGTCGATTGAAATATGGTTGTCGTCGTATATGACAATGAGATTATCGAGTGCAAGGTGTCCCGCTAATGAGCTTGTCTCGCTTGATATGCCTTCTTCGAGGTCGCCGTCGCCGCAGGTAACGTAAATTTTGTAATCGACAACCGGGAATCCTTCGCGGTTGAAATAATTGGCTGTGTATTTCTGCGCAATCGCCATACCGACCGCGTTTGATATCCCCTGACCCAACGGCCCTGTCGTCGCCTCAATGCCAAGTTCAGGTTTGTATTCCGGGTGTCCGGGTGTCTTGCTTCCCCATTGCCTGAAATTTTTCAGGTCATCCAGCGTCATATCATAGCCCGTCAGGTACAGCAGTGAATAAAGCAGCATACACCCGTGTCCGCCCGAAAGTATGAACCGGTCGCGGTTGAACCACTTCGGATTGGCGGGATTGAATTTCAAATGCCGCATCCACAAAGTGTACGCCGCCGGCGCCAAACCCATCGGCATACCCGGATGCCCCGACTTGGCCTTCTGCACCGCGTCCGCAGCCAAAAACCTTATCGTATCAATGCAAAGCTCATCGAGCTCGCTCACGCCTTTCACTCTTACCGCTTCACCCATCTCAATTTTCCTTCAAATAGAATCATTGTCAAATTCCAGCTACAAAACTCACCGCAGAGACCGCAAAGCACGCAGAGGTTATTTTATAATTTTCTCTGCGGTCTCAGCGTGCTCGGCGGTGAACATCAACAAACCTCCAACGATAATCAAACAGGCCCGTTTTCGCAAGTTTTTTGTCGGTCGGAAGATTTGACAATTCACCCGCCGGCGGTGATAATCAAGGCAGGTCTGCACACGGATATAAAATAGAAAAGAGCAATATTTGAGAGGGTATGAAGATGAAACAAATGAAACGTCGTGAGTTTCTGATTGGTTCGATAGCCGGCGCCTCTGGCCTTCTGCTCGGCTCGAAACTGGCGGCTGCCGCGACAAAGCCGGACCCAAACGTTATTCAAACCGGCGTTAAGACGTTTGACCCCTGGGAAGTTGTTACCCTCGGCAAAACCAGCCTCAAGGTGTCCCGCGTCGGCTTCGGTACCGGCATGAGCGGCGGACGACACTCCTCCAATCAGGTTCGCCTCGGCAAGGAAAAATTCGAGGGTTTATTGAAAGGAGCTTATGACCGCGGCTGCCGGCTGTTCGATTGCGCCGATATGTATGGTTCGCACCCCTATATCATCCCCGCACTCAAAGGCGTCCCACGCGACAAGTTCACCATCGTGTCAAAAATGACAATTTGGGACCCGCCCGCCGAAGAAAAAGAAAAACCGCTTGTGACAATCGACCGCTTCCTCAAAGAATTGAACACCGACTACATCGACCTTCTCCTGCTCCACTGTATGATGGCTCCCGACTGGAACAAAACCCTAAAACCCTATATGGACGGAATGAGCGAAGCCAAAGCAAAAGGCAAGGTCCGCGCACTCGGCGTCTCCTGCCACTCAATCGACGCCCTCAAAGTCGCCGCCGAAGACCCATGGGTCGAATCCGTCCACACCAGAATCAACGCCACCGGCACAGATATGGATGGCTCACCTGATGAGGTCGTCCCCATTATCCGTAAAATTCACGATGCAGGCAAAGGCGTCGTCGGTATGAAGCTTATTGGCCAAGGCGAATATCGCGATGACCGCAAGCTTCGCGAACAAAGCGCCGATTTTGTCTTTAACCTCGGCTGTGTCAACGCTGTCGTCGTCGGCTTCGAATCGATGGTCGAAGTTAAGGATTACGAGGATATCGTTCGCAAAACCCCTCGCAAAAAAGCTTAATGCGGTTTCCTTAAAATATTTAGCCCCGTCATCATCGCCGAAGTTTACCCGCCGCAGGCGGGGCGTGCCTGTCCATCGTAGTTCCTAACGAAGGTGGATGATGGGGTTTTGCACGCTGAAATTATGGCCAAACGCCCTCAAAAACCGCTACCGCCGGGCCTGTCATATACACGCAGTTGTCCTCCGTCGCCCAGTTCAATTGCAGTTCTCCGCCCGGCAGATGTGCCGTGGATGCCCGGTTACATCGGCCTGTAATTGCCGCCGCAACACAACACGCGCACGCCCCCGTTCCGCAGGCAAGCGTTATCCCGCTGCCTCGCTCCCACGTTCGCATCGCAAGCTCATTTCGATTCCTGACCTGCACAAAATGCACGTTCGTGCGTTTCGGGAACAACTCGTGATTCTCAATCTCCGGGCCGATAGTTTCAAGCTCGACTGCCGCGACGTCATCGCAGAAAAATACCGCGTGAGGATTACCCATTGATACCGCTGTCATCAAAAGCTCCTAGTCGGCGATTTCTATCGGCTCAT
>Ga0315294_10005949_pt1 | contig 13391 bp, 16 predicted proteins | sample YL17G13_40_MG_FD_203626 | JGI IMG/M metagenome (GOLD analysis project Ga0315294, IMG submission 203626) | Sediment microbial communities from Yellowstone Lake, YNP, Wyoming, USA - YL17G13_40 | ecosystem: Environmental > Aquatic > Freshwater > Lake > Sediment | place: USA: Wyoming | collected... | reverse complement strand
TTGACCTCTTAGCTTCTCTCAATTAAACTGGTTTCTGGGAGATGCTGTAGCAACAACAGGTTGAGGAGCGGTAGCTGCCTCGTGTGCCCTGTGTGTTACCATCTCCCTCCGTTTTCTCCGTGGTTTGGTAGAATTATCCGCGGTCTTGCGCCGGCGACTCTCTCGCTTTATCTCTTCCGGCACCTGATAGTTCGTTAGTATCAGCTTTCTCGCTTCATCCCAGGTGATTGGCCTGCCTTGAATGTCACGTAGTTCATAGGGTTTATTCTCTTGCAGCACCGCCAATATCCTGGCTCCTATGTGACTCATTACAGCTCCCATGGCCTGCTTATGATTCTTACCGTGATGTACCATTTGCCGGTGGTAAACCCAGGCAAGCTGTGGGTCATAGCGACGGCCGATCTGACCTGATGAGTCCAGTTTGTTGCGAAAGTGACCTGAGTCTTGTTATAATACCTTCGTGTTTTCCCATTCAATTTTAGGTTTGGGAAGGCGTGGATAAATGACAATAGCTCAAATCCTCGCTTTGGTCATATTTTTTGTCATGTTTAGTGTGATAACGTGGGGGAAGGTGCACCGGTATATCCCGGCGCTTATCGGGGCAACTCTCGTTTTCATTGTGGTGTTTCTCATCGTTATGAAAGACGCTGGGCTTATTCGCAACGTCCTGAACCTGGGTCAACTCATTGAGGCGAAATTCTGGCTCCCCGGGAAAGAGCATATTGAGTCGCACGGCGTGAACTGGCAGACCATCGTTTTCATCGCTGGCATGATGATTATGGTGGAAGGGCTGGCTAAAGTAGGCTTCTTCCGCTGAATGTGTCTCTTAGTGGCTAAGCTCGTACACTACAAGGTTATCTCCATTTTGATTACCTTCACGCTCCTCTCCGGTTTTCTTTCTATGTTCATTGATAGCATCACCGTGATGCTATTTCTGGCCACAGTGACAGTAGAGATTGCCCGCCTGCTTAAGTTTGATCCTGTCCCCGTTATCATCGCCGAGATTTTCGCCTCCAATACGGGGGTAGCGCCACCACGTCGGGAGACCCGCCTAACATCATTATTGGTACATCTTTGGGCTACACATTCATGGACTTTGTGGTTAACACCGGCCTGATTGCCTGGGCCGGCATGCTTCTTGCTCTGATCTTCTTCTATTTTTCCTTACGAAAAACACTCACCGCTTCTCAGCAAAACAGAGCAGGTGCCTCATACACAATATATCCGGAGCCGAAAGAGGCCATCACCAATGTTAGCCTGTTTCTGTTACATACCGGCATTTTTGTTCTGGCAATAGTCTTACTTATCACTCACGCCCAGACCGGCATTTCAGTAGCTTTAATTGGTGTTATTGCCGCCGTCTTAACTCTGCTGACAGCCAACAAGGACGCTTTACTGGTTGTCAAGAAGATTGACTGGCGTACCCTGCTTTTCTTTATAGGGCTCTTCATCTGCGTGGGCGGGCTGGAAGAGACTGGTGTGCTCAAACTGCTGGCTAGCTTTATTGGCAACATATCCGGCGGCAACCTGATGGTTGTAGTGACTATCATCCTGTGGATATCCGCTTTTGCTTCTGCTGTTATTGACAATATCCCTTTCGCGGCGACGATGGTGCCTGTAATAAGCCAACTCGGGCAGACACTGGGGCTAAACCTGCATCCAATAGCCTGGGCATTAGCCCTGGGAACCGATATCGGTGGCAACGGCACACCCATTGGTGCTTCAGCTAACGTGGTTGGCACGGCTATTTCTGAACGAGAAGGTTATCCCGTGGCCTGGGGAAGATACCTCAAGTACTGTATGCCCTCGATGATTCTGGTCATAGGTCTCTGTAATCTGCTACTATTTGTGAAGTACTGACAGAGCCAGTTATCAAGCGAAGATCGTTGAAGGAGAAAGAGGAAATGTATTATAGGGTTTTGGTGCCTCTTGACGGTTCTAAACTAGCCGAACAGGTCTTCCCTGCGGTAGCGGAGTTGGCCAGTGCCTTTGGCTCCGAGGTGGTCATTGCTGGTGTCTGTGAGCCTGAAGAGAAAGAAGAAGGGCAAACCTGCCGGCTTTATATAAATGATAAGGCAGAACAGCTAGAGAGTAGCCTTGCCGGTTCCGCGGCGACTCTAAAAACGGTGGTCCTCTTCGGCAAACCCGCCGAGCAAATTCTGCGCTATGCCGAAGTTGAGAAGGTTGATCTCATTATCATGTCATCCCACGGGCGTTCCGGCATTATGCCATGGTCGCTGGGCAGTACGGTAGACAAGGTGTTCAAAAGAGTAGGCATACCTCTCATTGTTGTCCGAGCCAAGGAGCCACCCGAAGAAGCTCGCCTATTCAGTCGTATTGAGGTGCCCTTGGACGGCTCGGAAAAGAGTACCGTTGTCTTACCCTATATTAGAGAACTGGCCAAGGTACTACCCTGCGAGGTCTTCCCTGTTCAGGTGGTGGAGGCGGGTAGGCATGTTCGAACGATTGGTGGCCTGGACTATGTCCGGTTCGGGGAGCGAGACATAAGCTCGACGAAAGCCGCCGTGAAAAAGTATCTTGAGGGTGTGTGCACTGACCTTGCTCTTACTAAAGCCAAGGTGAGCTGTGAAGTCAGGGTAGGTGACGCAGCCCGGGAAATACTCAAGTTCGCTGATGAAAAAGGTTGTACCCTGATTGCCATATCCAGCCATGACCATTCTGGGATTGAGGCCTGGGCCATGGGGAGTGTTACCTTTAAGATTGTTGATGTCAGCAAGCAATCGGTATGGCTGGTGCCGTCTTTCGTAAGAAAATAAACATACTCTTGACTTCATTACTAGAGGCTACCAATCTTTTTAATAGAGGATACACCTTTTTCAACCAAATGCAAACAGAACCTCATCTCGCAACAGGTTAGCAAGGACACTGATACCTACCAAGTAACAAAAGTCCATTTTGTTCAATGCCCTATATGCCATGCGAGAGGAAAATTCTGGAATTTAGCCACAATCTTCTCGGTTATCTGAACCAACGCGAAGTAATAACAAATTATATTTCTCTAACCTGTGGGCTTTGCATTTAATAACCTTATCATTAGTACGGACAAAGATATATTGCTATTTATATAGAGACAATATCTTGACAAGATGGAGACAATATGTTAGACTTACTCCATCGTTGTAGGATAGGAGGGTGGAAGAATGCCTAGCAAAGCGGTTTACGCACGACTTCAAACCGAACTGTACGAGACGGTAAAGGCACATGCTGATAAAATAGGCTTGAGCGTCTCAGCGACTGTTGAAGATTTAATCCGGCGTGGTCTTGGGCAACTCTCCTCCGAGGGGCTGGTGGATATTCTGAAGAAGGAATTAGCTGAATTAAAGGATAAGGTTCAGGAGATGGAAAAAGAGCGGGCAACATTGCAGGGGTCACTGGAGGCCTGTCGGGCAAAACAATCCATTGCCATGGCAGCGCAGAGCCACGCAACTGCGCTCCAACAAGAAACAGAGACTCAGAGGCGTCAAATGGAACAACTAAGAAACTACCTCTTGACCCCCGTTGCCGTGTGTCGGAATTGCCAGACACAGCTTAGAATTTTTGATATAGGCCAAAGAAAGTGCGCGTATTGTGGCGGTTGGAGCATGGAATGGCTACCTGAGTACTCGGTACCACCGACAACGTGGGAGATAGTTCGGGATGGTGCCGCTGTAGTAGGGATTACGACTGTTGTGGTAGCTCTGTTGAATGCACTAGGTGGGGGCAGCAAAGCAGCTAATAAGGGAATTGATTGATGCCTTACGATGTCGAAATACTACGCCGTATATATGACCGGACAGATGGGCATTGTCACATCTGCGGGAAGAAGCTTAGTTTTGTAAATTATGCTAATCCTGGTGGTAGAGGTGCCTGGGAAGTAGAACATTCAATGGCTAAAGCTATGGGTGGCACAAATCATCTAAGCAACCTCTTTCCAGCCTGTATTACATGCAATCGCACCAAAGGAATTAGAACAAGTAGAGCTGCACGTATCCAACATGGCAGAAAGAGAGTACCACTCTCTAGAGATAGGAAGGGGAAAATTCGAGGCAGTAATGCTCTGGTAGGCATAGGATTGGGGGCGGCAGTTGGTGGTCTCTTGGGTGGTTCTCCCGGCGCAGTCGTCGGCGGGGTAATTGGGGGAATTCTTGGTCATAGCTCAGACCCGGAGGTGGAGTGACTTCTGGGAACTCCAAAAGCGACCCGTGAAGCCATAGACACTATAAGAGACGATAATGATAGCACTTATTGAGATTGCCTCTTTCGCCCCTCCTAACTAGTTGAACTTGCCATACTGTAGCAATACAATAACAGCAGGAAGACACCGGGGAGGTGTTTCGGGAGTCAATAACGGGGTAACTGCTTAAGAGAGGAAGGAGGGATAGATGAGAGCAGCACTATACGCTAGAGTCAGCAGTGAGGAACAGGTGGAGGGCTACAGCATAGATGCGCAAATACGAGCCTTTGAGACATTAGCTGAGGCTAGAGGTTGGACGATATATAAGGAGTATATCGAGGAAGGCAAATCCGCTAGAACGGAGAACATCAACAAGCGCCCGGTATTCAAAGAAGCCATAGCTGACGGGCTTAATCGAAAGTACGATATCCTAGTTGTTCACAAAGTTGATCGGTTCTCGCGGAAATTACGTGTTACCCTGGAATATTTTGATAAACTAGGCAAAGCCGGAGCGGGGTTTGTCTCCATAGTCGAGCAGATGGATTTCTCTACTCCGTGGGGCAAGTTTACTTTGAGTATGCTGGGAGGTCTAGCCGAGCTTTACTCTGACAACCTTAGCCAGGAAACTAAAAAGGGGTGGCATGAGAGAAGGCAGCAAGGTCTATATTGTGGGACATTGCCTTTCGGAGCGATGAAGGGTGGAGACGGTATACCGGTGCCGGACGTGCAAGAAAGGAAGACCGACGTAGATGGGCAGGAGGTAGCTGTCCGTAACTATGAGGGGTTGAAGATGGCATTTGACCTGGCCGCTCAGGGGAAATCGGACAGGGGAGTCGCCATTTCTTTAAACGCGGTGGGATATAGGACGACCGGAACCCACGGCTCAAGACCTTTTTCGAAGGACACAGTCAAGGACATGATCACCAATAGATTCTACGTCGGTTACATCTCCGACGGAAACGGAGGATGGGCTAAGGCCAAACACGAACCATTCATACAGCAGGAATTATTTGATACCGTACAGGAGGGGAGAGCTAAGAGGCGGCACAGCATGAACAGTAGGGTAAAGGCGGCTGCTCGGACTTACAGCCTGTCAGGGCTTCTGTGGTGCAAGCACTGTGGGGCCAAAGTACATATCCATCGGAATCGCCAGGGTAAGCCTCGAGTTTACTGTGGGAGTAGAGCCGGAGGTTTTGACTGCAAGAGCAAGAGTACGTTTCTTGAAGTATACGAAGCCCAGATTCAATGGTACTTAGAGAACTTCGATATCCCTGATGACTACAGAGAGAAGATTCTTGAAGCTCAACGTAAACTGGAAGAAGCCTACGACGATACTGATAGGCAGCGAGCAAGGCTGAAAACCGCGTTGGAGAGGCTGGGAGAGCGGTATGACTGGGGCCATATCACGAAAGACCAGTACCTGGCGGAACACGATGAACTCCAAAAGCAGCTGAGACAGCTCGCTCCGGCAGAGGAAAAGGTTAAGAATCTTGACCAGCTCGCTCACTTCCTAGGCCATGTGTCGGACGCCTGGAAAGTGGGAACCCAAGAGCAACTAAACAGAATGGCGAACGTGCTGTTTGAGCAAATCTGGATAGAGGACAGTAGGGTAATAGAAGTGAAACCCCGGGATGAACTGAAACCGTTCTTCCAGCTATCCTTTGAAGAGCATCTAGAAAAGTCTATCTGGCGACCCCGGGGGGATTTGAACCCCCGATCTCCACCGTGACAGGGTGGCATGTTAGACCGCTACACCACGGGGCCGGCAAAAGAAAAGAACGCCGTGCTTTTTAACACGGTTCCTCATTCTCTAAAAGTCTAGCAAAGGCGGGGTATTGTGTCAAGGTAATCCCTGGCTTGGCGGCATCCAGGTAATCGAAATGCGCGGTAAAGCCGGGGCGCGTAGGGCCGCCGGGCCCGTATTGTTGTCTCCATATTTAGTTTATGGTATAATAACGTAAAATTCGATAAGGAATCGGACAGTGGCACGAAAGAAAAAAGAGCAAAAAGCAGAAGATAAAAGGTTACAGGAGTACGAGCTGGTATACATCGTCAGTCCCGAGATAACTGATGAAGGTCTGGAAACCAGAGTAAATGGCATGAGCCAGTTCATCACCGGCAAGGATGGCGTTATCGATGGGGTTGATAAGTGGGGCAAGAAAAAGCTGGCCTATCCTATCAAGCACTTTGTAGAGGGAAATTACGTTTTGACCAAGTTCAAGATGAGCCCGGCGCGATGCAAGGAACTCGAAGCTAACTTGCGGATTTCAGAAGATATTATCAGGCATCTTCTGATAAAAGCCGGCAGTTGATTTAGGGATTTTATAAGCTCACGAGTTGTACCGGGGAGGTGAAGAGGCAATGCCGAGTCTGAACAAAATAACGATAATCGGGAATGTCGGTAATGAACCGGAAATGCGTTTTACGCCCAACGGAAAACCGGTAACTTCTTTTTCGGTAGCTACCAACTGGGTTTATACTTCTCCGGAAGGGGAACGCCGCCAGGAGACGGAATGGTTTAATCTCGTGGCCTGGAACAGGTTGGCCGAACAATGTAATCAATTCCTGGCTAAAGGCAAGCTCGTCTATGCCGAGGGGAGGATACATACCAGGAGCTGGGAGGGGCAGGACGGCCAGCCGCACTCCCGGATGGAAGTAGTCGCTAATCGGGTAATATTTCTGGATAGGAAGGCCTCCGCCGCTCTGACGGATGAAAAGGGAGAAGATGCCGGGGGTGGCGAGATGGAGCCGGAAGACCTTCCGTTTTAATTAAATAGAAAAATCTTAATATAGATAGAGGATAGGATGACATACCCTAGAGACACCAGGACCAGAAGACCAACCAGGGGCAAATATATACCGAAGCGTAAGGTATGCTTCTTTTGTCGGGATAAAGTCGAATACATCGACTACAAAGACCCGGCCAAACTGCGCCCTTATACATCGGATAGGGGTAAAATTTCACCGCGTCGGAAAAGCGGTGTCTGTGCCAAACACCAGCGCGCGCTGGCTGTTGCCATAAAGAGAGCGCGGCATCTGTCTCTATTGCCGTTTGTAGCTTCTCAAGTCCGCAAAACGGGGGCGTTGGGATAATATACTATTAACACTCTGAATCGTTGTATCTCTACATCGTTCCCTTATCGATTGGTCAGTATATAGCAGGGAGTTAAAGTGCCAAAAAGAACCTATCAACCGAAGAGTATTCCCAGAAAGCGTGAGCACGGTTTCTTGAAGAGAATGAGCACGCGCGGCGGCCGGGATGTTCTGAAAGCAAGAAGAGCCAAGGGACGGAAGAGATTAACCGTTGTCTAGCGGTTCTGGAAACTGGACCGGGTGGGGTAGCCGTGAGGGGAGAACATTTTCTGACCGGGAAGATACAGTTCAGTCTGGTTTATGATGAAGGGAAGTCCTGGGCCGGCAAAGAAGTTGTCATCAGGGCTTTGCCTAACGGACTCAATTCATCCAGGTTTGGATTCGTTGTCAGCCGGCGCGTGGGGAAAGCAGTCTTAAGGAACCGCGTGAAACGGCGGCTGCGAGAAATTATTAGACAAATACCGGTGCAACCGGGTTGGGATATCATCCTTATCGCTCGTATTCCTGCGGCCGCTACCGGTTTTGCGGATTTGAGCCAATCGGTCAGGAAATTGTTAGTCCGGGCCGGATTGTTGGCAGGGGAAAATGAAGGCTATAGCCCAGGGACTAATTAAATTTTATCAAGCCACCTGGTCGCGGGTCATGCCGCCGTCCTGCCGCTTTACGCCGACATGTTCCCAGTATACCTCCGAAGCCATAGGCAAGTTCGGCCTGCTGAAGGGAATAGGTCTGGGCATCCGGCGGATTTTCCGCTGTCATCCTTTAAATCCGGGCGGTTATGACCCGGTTCCATGACACGTTGATTATTTGACAATATCGAAATAAATGTAATAAATTCTAATGACCTTTTTGTGGAGAATACGGTGAAATTAAACAAAACAAAAATCGGCCTGATAGCAATCCTGGTGGCAATTATTCTGGCTATCGGCCTGTTCGGCTCTGGTTGTGTCAGCGGCATGGCGCCGATAGGATGGTCCGGCGGCACGGTAGCTAACGATATTCTCTATGTAGGCTCTAATGAAGGACGGCTGGTGGCGCTTAATTTAGCGGATGATAGCCGGCAGTGGTCAGACAAACTGAAAGTGGCCGCGCAAACCGGCTTGTTCGGATGTTCTGCTTCGAGTTTCGGTTGCGGAACCGGGACCTCCAATGTGGTAATTTACGGCACGCCGGTGGTTTCCGGCGACCTCGTTTATATCGCCGGATATAACGGCAAGATATACGCCTATAAAACCGAAAACTTGAATACTCAAAGGTGGGTCTATCCGCGCGATAGCTATCTTGAGCCGTTCGTCGGCGGGCTGGTTATTGCGCAGGGCAAGCTGTTTATCGGTTGTTCCGATGGCAAAGTATATTCTTTCGATGCGGTCACCGGCGATAAAATAGCCGAGTTTAAAACCGGCGATAAAATCTGGGGAACGCCTACGGTAGACGGCGATACCTTATACATCGGTTCTTTCGATAAGAAATTGTACGCTCTCAGCACCGATACTCTTAAGCTGAAATGGGAATATGCCGCGGAAGGCTCGATAATATCCACGCCGCTGGTGAACGAAGGCATCGTTTATTTCGGTTCGTTTGATAGAAACCTTTACGCTGTCGGCGCCGCCGATGGAAGCTTGAAGTGGAAGTTCATGGCGAAAAGCTGGTTCTGGGCGCAGCCGCAAATCGTTGACGGTACTGTTTATGCCGGCTGCCTTGATGGTTTTGTCTATGCCTTAAAAGCTGGCACCGGCGAAAAAATTGCGGATTTCAACCTGGGGAGCGCGGTGTCTTCCCAGCCGGTTATCGTCAATAATTACATTGTCTTTGCGTCAAGCAAAGGTATTATCTATAAAATAGATACCGGTACCCGCCAAATAACGCAGCTTGCCGACCTGAAAATGAATGTTGACGGCCCGCTTGCGGCTTATCAGGGCATTATCTATATTCACCCGCAGGGTTTGATACTACAGCGCGTCAATATAGATACTGGCGCCGTGTTGCCTGATATCTCTCTGCAAAGTTAAAATCGGGGTATATTGAATTGAATATTTGGAACTTAATAATCCAGCAGCCTTTAATCAACATCATGATAGTGATGTCTCATTATCTGGGTGGTAATTTCGGCGTAGCTATTATCTTTTTAACCGTCATCATCAATCTTATTTTGTACCCCCTCACGATGAGCCAGATAAAGTCCTCCCGGAAAATGCAGGACTTGCAGCCTAAGCTTGCCGAGCTTCAAAAGAAATTCGCCAAAGACAAGCAGAAGCTGGCCCAGGAACAGATGAAGCTCTATAAAGAGTCGGGGGTCAAACCGGCCGGTTGCGCTCTCACGATGATAATCCAGATGCCGGTCTGGATTGCCCTCTATCAAGCGATAATGCTGGCTCTGGCCGCCGCGCCTGAGGGACTTCTTAACCTGGCGCGCTATCTCTACCCATGGCACGTAGTCTATTCGGCTTTGCCTTTAAGTCGTGACTTTATAACGATGGACCTCGCCCAGCCCAACATGATCTTAGCCCTTTTAGTCGGTGCCTCGATGTGGCTCCAGCAGAAGATGTCCACTCCCCCTTCCAGCGACCCCCGCCAGGCACAGCAGGCCACGATGATGCTCTGGATGATGCCGATGCTCTTTGCTTTCATGGCGTTATCCTTCCCCAGCGGCTTATCACTTTACTGGGTCACCTCCAGCGTTTTCAGGATTGTCCTGCAGTACCGGACCACCGGCTGGGGAGGCTTACGCAAACAGGCGCCGCCGGCGGCTGATGAAGGCAAGAAACGCCTGAAATTCGATGCCGGTCAAGATAAGAAATCTGCCGGAGAAACCAGTGCCGATGTTATCGTCACCGATAGCGGTCCTTCGAAGAAAACCATGAACCCTTATAAACCCGCTAAGTTCAGATTCCTCCCGGGTAAGAATAAAGACCAGGGGAATCCGAAAAAGTAACAAAGTTATCGATACGAGGTTGGGAAGTATGGAGACATCTGGAAATCAAATTGATGTTTTTGACGCGGCAAAAAAGATACTTGAAGACCTTCTTGATTTAATGGACCTGTCCGGCACGGTCAGGCCCTCCGATGAATTTACCGCCAACGATGAGAACGGCAACCTTTCTTCAATCGGTCTCAATATAGAAGGTGAAGACCTGGGAATATTAATCGGGCGGCGCGGCCAGACCATGGTCTCTTTACAATATATCGTCAGGCTGATAATGGCGCATAAAATGCAGGTGCAGATGCCTATTGTTCTTGACGTTGAAGGTTATAAGCAGCGGCGCTGCGAGGGACTGCGCATACTGGCTAACCGGCTGGCGGAACAGGTAAAGACCAGGAAAGAGCCGTTCACCATGGAACCGATGCCTGCCTTTGAGAGACGCGTTATCCACCTTGCCCTGGCCGACCACCCGGATGTCATTACCGAGAGTACCGGGGTGGGGGAAGCCAGGAAAGTGGTTATTACCCCCAAAAGCCTGCCGCTTAATTAATAACAATTGTGTCATTCCCGCCCCGATGAAATCGGGGTAAACTCCAACGGGAATCCAGCGCACCCCCTTTCCCCTCGAATAAACCCCATCCCCCTTTGTCCCCCTTCCCGCCGGGAAGGGGGAAGAATAAGAAAGAGGGGCTAGCGCCCCTCTTCGCAGGCTACTCCCTTTAGGACGGAAGCCATTCTCACCCTCTGTCATTCCCGCCCCGTGTCGGTGTACGGGTTCACCCTGAACGGTTCACCGTGAGCGGGGTAAACTCCAACGGGAATCCAGCGCACTCCCTTTTCCTTTTGGTTCTGTTTGCATTTGGTTGGTATGTGATACCCTCACCCCCGTCCCCTGCCTTCGCCGAAGCGGCTACGCGCAGGCAGGCCTCTCCAGCTATCAATATTTATGAGTTCTTGCCAATGTTTCCAGCTGGAGAGGGGAGTATAAGAGAGAGGGGGCTCTGCCCCCTCTCAAAGGCTCTCCCCCTCTCAAACAGACTTACTTTTAATATCGTGCTATCCTGCTGTTTGAGAGGGGGAACTAATAATCGGAGCAGTTGAAGATGAGAGAAAGAGACTTGAGAGTGGAAGTCAGCTAAGCCTGGTGACTTGAAAATAGTGGTACTAAAGTTCAAACTGTTAGGGTCCAGGGAAATACTCCCTGGACCCCCTTTTTATCCTTTTTAGGTCACATAACAAGCTTTTGTGACGCAACAATCCACTTTTTTGTTCAATAAGGTTTTAGTCCCAATCGGACATGGGAAGAAAGTTCTATCAAATACTAATAACATGATAGCAACACCTGGTGATAAAGAGAGTACCGGATTTGGTAACAAGTATCGATAGCCCTCGCTCACTATAGCTCCCCAGGCGGCATCCGGTGGTCTTATACCCATTCCGAGAAAACTGAGACCAGCCTCCGCCAGAACAACAACTCCCAATTGCATTGTCATCATCACTATAAGCGGTGAAAACAATTCACAGCGGCATGTCGTAGCTTGTGGAAGAACTATCTTAATTTTGACAGGGCACTGACTTTAATATAACATTTTTGTAGCTCAGTATGGGCTGCGATAAAAAAGGCTACAGGGGAGAAATCCTATTCGCGGCTCCTGAAACAAGAGAATTGAAGAATAAAGCGCCTGAGATAAGCTCAGTATGTAATCGAGTCAAATAACTCTATATTTGAAACTAAAGAGAGGCTTTAACCAATAAGTTAGCTAAAGGAGAGACAAAAGTGAAATATAGAAGACACCCAATAATGGCGGATAATTTGGATATGACCAATAATAAACCGTTACGAGGTTGTACCGGAGCACTAGTAACAGGCTTAACATCAGCCGGCGGGGGAAACATGGTGGCACAAACCATGGACCTTTTTGCGCCCTACTGGCAGAACGTTAAAATAGAGATAAACACTCCGAAAGAGGGATACCGATACCTTTCCGTAGGCGGCATGTTCGATGGTTCGATAGCTGCATTAAACGAAAAGGGCGTAAGCAATACTGAGTTTTTCCGTTCAGCCAGAGTAATCCCGTATCCCGGCCCGGATAAGCCTCAGTATTTTAACGGCCACGAGTTGATGCGACGAGCTGACAGCGCCAGAAAATTCGTCGAGTTATGGTCGGAGAACGTAACCAAGTATGGAACCTGGGCTCCCACCGGCGCCTTCGCACAGGCGATTGCCGACCCCAAGGAAGGTTACCTTTTAGAAGCTGCTAACTGGGTATACAACAACCCGGCAAACCATGCTATCCATGGCCCTTTGACTGACCAGGTGTTTGCCCATGCCAATTTCTTTGTCTCCCGAAGGCTCAAAGCAGTAGAAGGGGGAATAGGAATGGGTTATAACAGGGCTAAGAGAATGTGGCAGCTGCTGATTGACCGACAATATGACTCCTGTATGACCTTCGCCAGAGGTGTATCGTTATCCTACTTGATGAGCTGCTTCAGAGACCACGGAAACGTGCCCCCTGAGGAGCATAGGTTCAGTGTATTGGGTGTGTCTGAGGAGAGAGAGCATTATACCATATGCACACACGGATTAAAGGGATATTCTACCTATGCTTACATTTGCATTGCCAGACAAGACCATACCGATTTGCTAAGCTGCCTGTGGACGACCTTCGGGCAGCCCTGTATTTCTCCTTATCTGCCTTTCTATATCGGGATTAAAGAGGTACCCGAGTCGATGAGGACAAACGCAGCAGCCAGGGTCTTTGATGAGCTACGACTAGCAATTGAATACCACCCAGAGTATAGGGATGAGATAACACATTATTGGAAGATATTCGATATCCATACTATAGAAGAGAGTGCGGAGTTGGAGGGAAGGGTAACTAAGCTTTCTGACGATGGTAAGACGGATGAAGCCAAAAAACTGCTAACAGAATTTGTGGCAAATAAGTGTAGCCAAGCTCTTTCAGTGTCCTCGCAGATAATTGATGATATCAAGAGCCTGCCTCGTTTCATTCACCCGGCGGGTTTACGAACGATACTCTAAATTGTGAAATGGAGGTCAGCTTAACAATCTACTGTAATCTGACACGATGTACAACTAAGCGGTAGCGTTAATATTTCCTGCAAATATTCAGCAGAATATCCGTTGCTTTCTCCAGGTACTCCATCGTTATAATTAAGGACGGCATAAAACGCACCACATTG
>Ga0315294_10005948_pt1 | contig 13391 bp, 10 predicted proteins | sample YL17G13_40_MG_FD_203626 | JGI IMG/M metagenome (GOLD analysis project Ga0315294, IMG submission 203626) | Sediment microbial communities from Yellowstone Lake, YNP, Wyoming, USA - YL17G13_40 | ecosystem: Environmental > Aquatic > Freshwater > Lake > Sediment | place: USA: Wyoming | collected... | reverse complement strand
ATCATACAGCCAATAATTGGGAAATGGGTTTTTACTTTGAATTTGCTATTGGGCTTACGAGAAATTATATTGGTAATTATAATCGTATAGGTGCCTCTGGAGTTGAAATGACTGTAGAGCAAATCAATATACAATCAGGAAAATCATTAGATATTAGTAATAAATATTGGGAATTTTTCTTTGCTGGTTTTGCGGATGGATTTGGAGCAAAAATAATATCAAGAATAAGACATCTTATCAGAAGAGGTAAAGATACTACTAATTTATTTATTCCATTAGACGAAAAACTTGATATAGTTAGGGCTCACTAGGAAAAACAAAATCTAATCTTAAATATTATTATCTCCCTTTAAGTTTTAGTTAACCAAAGTCATTATATTTTTATAAAACATTAATTTTATATTATAATTCTTCTAATAAATTATTATTATAATAAAATGACAATACATGAACTTAGCAATAAAATAAGTGAAATTTCTCGGGAAAAAGGATTTGGTGATAATAAAAAAGATATTAATGTGGGGGAGAAAATTGCTCTTATACATTCACAGATTTCTTCTGCTTATGAAGGTTATAGAAACAAAAAGATGAAAGGCAGATGGAGTTTTGAGAATGAAATAGCTGGAGCTATTCAGAGAATATTTCATCTGTGCGGTATTTTAGAGGTAGATATAGAGAAAGCTCTTGAAAAAAAACTTGATGAAATTAAAAAAAGAAAATGGAATTGGGATAAATTGAACGAGAAGCATGTTTAATATGAAAAAGTAGTGAAATATACCATTATCTTATTCTTCTTATAACATATGAATTTTCCTTAGGTAATATTTCACTTACACTATAATTTACACCTAAGTCTTGTTCAATAGATAATCTAGAGGTAGAAATACCTGAAATATATAATTCTCCTCCTATTCTTAGAAGTTGGACTTGTTCAGAAATTGTTTCAATCGATGGACCTACAATGTTTATTACTAAATCTGCGTCTAATAAACTTCTTGGTATTGTATTTGATCCGAAGCAATAGTAAACAAATTTTAGGGAGCCAGTTTTTATTGCTTGTGATAGTTGGGTTGCTCCTCTAAGGTAAAGTCTCAGATTGAGTGGTTCAGGTATCTGTTGTTCCGTAAGTGCATCATGAAACCTTTGTAGATCATCAGTAAGATCTTGATATTTGAAAATATCAACAACTATTAGTTCTAGTCCAACTCTATCTTTTTGTGATGCTACTAAAGGAATATCACTCAATCCATTTCCTATAAATAATATTTTACCTTCTTCTTTAGTAATTCGTTCGATTAAGCCAGGGATTATACCTTCAATAGTTCTACTAGATCTACTAGTTATAACCATATTTTCTGTGAATCCAGCTGTTATAGGTGGACATAGAAGAGAGAGGATACAACCAAGATGTACATCATAAACAATAGAGAAAGTTATATTACTTCTAGGTTTTAATTTAGCAATTATCTCCCTCTGTTTATCAGCAAGTGATTGGGTTGGAGTAGTCTCCACAATTATTATTTACTAAATTTTAATGAGTATTCTATATAGTTATTGGGTTTATCAAACTTTTAAAACTATATCATATTAATAGAAAATCTTATAGAAAGATATAATATTATTATCCTCCAAATTTATGTAATATCCAAATGAAAGTATCATTGTTTTTTATATTGACAATTTATTAAAACTTCTGTCAGTTCATAGTCATCTTTTATTTACTGATTATAATGCCTTTGTTTAAACTCTTTCTTTAAGTAAAGCAGATTTACTAGGTCAGGATAAAAGTAGTTTAAAATCAAGCAGAGTCGAAGTAGATTTGATACATTTAATCAGATTTAAAATGTTAAAGTTAAAAAATGGCACATCCTCTCGATACAGATAATATAAATGAGATAATCAAGAGTGCTATGAGACAGAATATGGCTTGTATTCGAGCTCAGATAGATGGAGTAAAGATTGAAATGAAAGTTATACGAGAGGAAGTACGAAAGGTATCGTGGGAAATTGAAGCGATAAAAGAACGTTTTACAGCTGTTGAAGGTTAAATTCTATCATTTATTTATCTATTATCCTACTTGTGTTATTTTCTATTCTTCGGTATATTGCTAATGCTTAACTAAATCTTCTGATGAAACAGAGAAAATCTCAAAAATATGATTTTATAATTGTTGGCTCTGGTCCTGCTGGTATGTTTGCTGTAAATGAAATTTTAAAGAAAAGCCCTAAATCAAAGATAGCGCTTATAGAAAGAGGTAATAAAATTGAGAAAAGAAGCAGAAAAGAGACAATGATAGGATTTGGGGGAGGAGGTACTTATTCAGACGGAAAACTTCATTATACACCGATTTTAAGCCATAGAAAGGCATTAGGACTGATATCAATTCAAGATTATGTAAAGTTAGTGGATTATGTTGATAAAATATTTATTGAGTTTGGAGTTAACGAACCTTATTACCCGAAAAATACAAAAAGAGTAAAAGAGTTAGTAGAAATAGCCCAGAAAAATGATATAAAACTTTATGTTAGAAAAACAAGACATATTGGTACTGATAAATCTGTTAAAGTAGTTACTAAAATTCAAGAACATTTTGAAAAGATGGGAGTTGATATTATTCCTAATACAGAAATAGTAGATATATTGATAACAAGAGGAAAATGTATCGGGGTAATATCAAAGGATAAAAAAGAATTTAAAGGTAGGCATATATTAATTGCACCTGGTCGTATTGGGGCGACTTGGTTACAAAACTTATGTAATAAATATAATATAGAATATGTTTATGATAAAGTTGAAGTTGGGGTTAGGGTAGAGTTCCCTGAAGCTATTATGCGTGAATATAGCGAACTTATGTATGAGTCTATATTTGAGATGAGAACGAAATCGTTTGATGATATAATAAGAACATTTTGTCCTTGTCCGAGGGGAGTGGTATCAATTGAAGATTATAAAGGATATGTTTGTGTAAACGGTCATACAAATTCAAAAGCAGATTCTGTAAATTCCAATTTTGCTTTTGTCACTGAAATTGAATTAAACGAACCTATAGAAAATACTACCCTCTATGCGAAATCTATAGCTGAGCTAGCTACAACATTGGGAGGAGGAAAACCTATAATTCAAAGACTTGCTGATCTTAAAACTGGTAGAAGAAGTACATGGAAGAGAATAAATAAAAGTTATGTTATACCAACACTTATGGATGTAACACCAGGGGATATAGCCATGGCTATGCCGTATAGAATCATCTTAAATATATTAGAGGGGCTTCAAAAATTAGATAAAGTCATGCCTGGTATTAATTCGGGATCTACTTTATTATACGCTCCTGAAGTAAAATATAGGGGTTCTCGTATACAGACAAATACAGATTTGGAAACAGAAGTAAAGAATTTATTTGTGTCTGGTGATGGTGCAGGAGTTTCAGGAAATATTATTGGTGCGGCAGTAACTGGAATTATGGCTGCTTCGGGTATGTTAAAAAATCTTGGTTAAATTATAAAGAGATAATTTTATTTGTTTTTCTTTTTGGCTTTATATCTATAAGCTGAAGATATCTTTTAGTGCTTGTTAGTCTTCTATGTCCGACAATTTGACCCAATACTTCAATGCTCATTCCGTTTTTAAGTTGATATAAGATAAATGTATTTCTTATATCATTGACAGTAGACTTGGTTATTCCTATTTTCTTTAATGCTCGGGTAATACTTGTCCGAATATTTCTAACAAGCAGTGTATTTCCGTTTTTTGTGACAAATAGTGAGTTAATACCTTGTTTGGGTTGTGGTCGGATTTTTAAATATCTTTTTAAAGCAATTTCAGCTTGTTTTGTTAAATCAACCTTTCTTTCAGGATTACTACCATATTTCTTTATTTTAATATATTTATTATTCGTCTCAAGGTTTATATCATCGATAGATATTCGGGCAAGTTCTCCAATTCTTATTCCTGTTTGAAGTAATATTTCTACTATTGTATATAATCGCAAATTAGATCTGGCAACATCTCTTAAAGCACTATATTCTAATTTTGTAAGAGTACTAGGAGGGGATACTTTATATTGCGGATGTTTAACCGAGTTGGCAATATCATTTTTGTTTACTCCACAAGAATTTAAATATTTGAAAAATGTTTTCATGCTGTTTATCTTCCTTGATATAGTCTTCAGTGTATAATGTCTTTTCTTATCGGACTTGATATTTTCTATATAATTATTTAAATTCTGAGTTTGAATACTTTCAATATTTTTAACATTCTCGTAAGTCTCTAGGTAGTCTAATAGCTGATTGATATCTTTCGAATACGCAGTTGTTGTAGATAATGAACGGTTTTGTTTTCTTAGAAAGTCAGTAAATTTGGATAAAGACTCGTCTAAATTCATGTTTTTTTATTAAAAACTAGAGGATATTATTAATTCTAACATCCAAAAATATGAAAGTCAATTTAAAATAGCTATAGTAAACTTAAAACGAATTATCAGGATATTCGCATATAATATAAAACATAATAAATTTGTTTTGATTTATTACGAGATTATAAATTAGGCACTAATTGCCAATATAATCCTTATTAAAATTCACTAGTTATTTTAACACACTATATATTAATTCAGGGTATGATTTCAGTTATTGATATATAGTTTTATAGAATTCATGTTATAATATTATTATGTTATTTATCAAGCTAAAATATCAATTAAATAAAATCTTTAAGCCCATATTTAGTAAGTCTTTGGAAATTAATTGGCACTATTGGATTTTTACTTTTATATGTTTTATAAGTATACTTTTATTAGGAGTAAATATATTTAGAATTGTTCAAAAAGGCTATGAAAGATATGAAATAATACAAGAAGAAAAAAGAAGATTAGAAAAATTGATCGAACAGAATTATAAATTAAAAGAAGATCTAAAATATTACTCAAGTAAAGAATATGTTGATATAAAGGCTCGTGAGGAATTGAATATGGCTTTTCCTAATCAGCGTTTAGTTTATATTGAAAAGAAGGAAAGTTATATAGACGAAGAAAACAAGGAAGATGAGGAAAAGATAACTCCAAGTTGGCATCTATGGTATGATTTGATTTTTTGATATAATATCTGTTATATTCCTCTATCGCATATGATGTCGCGGGGTGGAGCAGAGGAAGCTCGCTAGGCTCATAACCTGGAGGTCGTTGGTTCGAATCCAACCCCCGCAATTGAATTTCCCCCGTTCCGGGAAATTTGTTCATTGCAAGTAAGTTTACAAGGCAGATTGTTCTTTGAAGATTAGCATCGAAGCCGGACAATTAAATCATAAACTGTAGATATATATTGATTATGGGTGTTGGAAAAAGTTTAATAAAGATCAAAGCTTTTAATTTTGAATGGACGGAATAGTCTATTTCTTTTATTGAAACTTTGTATGTTAAGGATATTGCAAATTGTGATGCATATACTTCTGCTGGAGATGCAGCTAGAGATTGGAATTATAAGTATTAGAGGTGGAAAGAAAAATATATTACAAAAAGTGTTAGAGGTATAAAGAACAATAAAATGTTATATTTCTAGAAAAGAAAAGTTTACATAATATCTAGTAAACCTTTTTCGGTAACAGTTGAGATTGGTAATTTGATGTAATAGGAAGATAGCAAGAAATCTAACTCAGTAGTTTATGAGATTTATTTTCCTCCTTAGCAGGAGGGGCGTTATGAGAACATTGAATAGTGATGGCAAGGTAGCTCAGTTGGTAGAGCACGGGATTCATAAGCCCGGGGTCGCGAGTTCGATCCTCGCCCTTGTCATATGGTCAGAGAAGTAAAACTAAGTTAGAAATTTTGATTCCAGCAACAAGTATAAGAAATTTGGTAATGAGGTTTGTAAGTTAATTCTTTAGATTTCGATTCTTAATATATTATTTAAATAATTTAATTTTAAATTTTATGAATGAAAAGAATAAGAATTCTGTAAATGATAAAGCCAATAAAAGTAATATCTATAAGCTTAAACCAAGAAAGAAAGGTTTACTGAGTTATTTATTTCCTATTATATTAATATTGGCTTTGGTGGGAAGCAGCTTTTATAGACTTTTTACTAATGAAGAAGTAGAAGAAGTTGGTATTTCACAGCTTTATTCAGATGCAAAGGAGGGGAAGGCTCGTGAATTTGAAGTTTGCGGAGACAAAGTAGAGGAAACATTAAAAGATGGTGATAAGAAAAGAGTAGCTATAAGAGGGGAAAGTGATTTCTCAACTTTTTTATATAGTAAAGATGGATTAGGATTAAAACAAGAGGATGTACCAGTTAGATACTGTAATCCTCCTTTAGACTGGGTAATTATTATAAATGGGATATTCAATGTGCTTATGTTTGTTGGGATTATAGCCCTCGGGATGTTTTTAATTAAAGGAATTCAGTCAAGCGGGAATAGATTATTTGCTTTTGGAAAGACTAAAGCTAAATTAGTATTCGGCAAAAGACCTGATGTAACTTTTAAAGATGTAGCAAATTATGCTGAAGCTAAGGAAGAATTACGCGAGATAGTGCTGTTTTTAAAAGATCCAAAAAGATTTTTTAAGCTTGGAGCAAGAATTCCAAAGGGATTGCTGCTGGTTGGTCCTCCAGGTACAGGCAAAACTTATTTTGCCCGTGCGATAGCTGGTGAGGCTCAAGTTCCTTTCTTTAATACATCTGGTGCTGAATTTGAAGAGATGTTAGTGGGTGCAGGAGCATCTAGAGTAAGGGATTTATTTGATAAAGCTAAGAGAGCAGCTCCGGCTTTGATATTTATCGATGAGATTGATGCTGTAGCCCGAAAACGAGGTACTACAATTCAAAGCAGTAGTACTGAACAGACCTTAAATCAGATACTAGTAGAAATGGACGGATTTGAACAGCATGATAATGTTATCGTTATTGCTGCAACAAATAGACCTGATGTTTTAGATCCTGCAATACTTCGACCGGGAAGATTTGATAGAACTGTAGTTTTAGATTTACCTGATATTGACGGCAGGAAAGAAATACTTCAAATTCATGCCAGAAATAAACCTCTTGCAAAAGATGTTAATTTGGAAACAGTTGCTAAAAGGACAGTAGGATTTACTGGTGCTGATTTAGAAAATATGTTGAATGAAGCAGCTATAATTACAGCTAAAGGTAAAAGGAGTGAAATAACAGTAGCTGATATAGAAGAAGCTGCTACAAAAGTTGTAGCTGGTCCGGAGAGAAAAAGGAGAAGAACTAAAAGAGATATAGAAATGATAGCCTATCATGAAGGAGGACATGCTATAGTATCAAAATTTGTTCCGGAAGCAGATCCAGTTCATAGAATAACAATTATCTCAAGAGGAATGTCACTTGGGAGCACAATGTATTTACCTGAAGATGATGAACTTCTGGTTACAAGAACAAGAATTATCTCACAAATTAAAACTTTATTAGCAGGCAGAGTGGCTGAAGAGATAAGGTTTGGTGATATTTCTACAGGTGCTACTGATGATATAGAGAAAGCATCAGATTTGGCTAGGAAAATGGTTATGAAGTATGGTATGAGTGAGAAAGTGGGACTTGTTGGATATGGGGTAAGTGATACATTAAAGTATTTAGGTTATGCTTATACTGAGCAGAGAGACTATTCAGAAGGTACTGCAAGGGAAATAGATGAAGAAGTAAAGAGGGTTATCCAAGAGGCTTATATAGAAGTTAAAAATATATTGAAAAAGCATAGGAAAATATTAAATAAGATTGCTCAAACGTTAATTAAAAAAGAAGTACTTGAAGGTGATGAGTTCGAATCTTTTTTTGCTAAAAAATCTAAAAGTAAATAAATAGAGTATTTATGAAGAAAAAACCACGTTTTATTCTTATTGATGCAAATTCTATAATCCATAGGGCTTATCATGCTTATCCTTTAGAACTGGCAACATCCAAAGGGGAGCAGGTGAATGCAGTATATGGTTTTTCTGCTATTCTGTTAAAAGTGATAGAAGATTTAAAGCCAGATTTTATTGCATGTGCATTTGATGTTAATAATAAACCCACTTTTAGACATACTGATTATCCTCTGTATAAGGCAAATAGGAAGCCATTAGAAAAGGACCTAGATATTCAGTTTCCAAGGGTTAAAGAGATTTTAAAAGCTTTTAATATCCCATATATAGAAAAGGAAGGGTATGAGGGAGATGATATAATAGGAACCTTAAATAATGATAAAAGAATTAAGAATTTTGATAAAATTATTGTAACAGGGGATCAGGATATGTTTCAATTAATTGATACATATACAAGTGTATATTTATCAGGAAAAAATTTCAAAGATTCAAAATTATATAATAAAAAAGAGGTTATTCAAAAGACTGGGTTATTCCCTTCGCAAATTATAGATTTCAAGGCCATACACGGCGATTCATCAGATAATATTCCAGGTATTAGCGGTATTGGTAAAAAGGGAGCTTTTGATTTGTTAAAGAAATTTAAAAATTTAAATAATATATATAAAAACATCAACAAAACTGGAAATAGGTATAAAAATAAATTAACAGAAGGAAAAGAGAAAGCGTATTTAAGTTATAATCTAGCTAAAATATATAAGGATGTACCTATTGATTTTGAAATATTGAAATTAGGTAAATGTAAGATTGATATACTTAAAGTAGAGAAGGTATTCTATGAGTTAGAGTTTAGCTCTCTTGTAAAGAGACTCTTTAATCTTGGAATTATTCCGGAACAAGAAAATCCAAAAAGTTTGAAAAATGATAAAGAGCTAAAATTATTTAAAGATGATAAAGAAAACTCTTTTCCCGAATTGATAAATACTTGTAAAAAAGCTGGTTTGATTACAATTTGTATTCAAAGTACACATAAAAATATATGTGATATTATACCCCAAAAAGTTAGTCTGCTTTGTAAAAATCAATTATTTGTTTTTGACCTTAAATCTTGTGAAAATATTGCTAGAAAAAATATTTTAAAAGAGATTCTAGAAAATGAAAAAATAAAAAAAGTTGGGTATGATCTAAAAGCTTTAATTCACGCTTTTAGAAATTGGGGTATAGAACTTAAAGGTATTTATTTTGACATAAAGATAGCAGCATATCTGATTCAGGCAGGGGAGGGAGGTTTAGATTTAGACGATTTGGCTTTCAAATATCTAGGAAAAATGTTTGATAGACAAATAACTTTAAATGTCTTAAACACTAAGAAAGATAAATATAATTTTGAGAGATTAGTTGAAGTTATCTGGAAATTATATGAATGTTTTTCTGCTAAACTTAAGAAAGAAGAAAAATCCAGATGGAATTTGCGCAAACTTTTCTATGAAATCGAAATGCCACTTGTTAAAGTATTAGCACAAATCGAATTTAACGGGATTTTTATAGATGTTAAATATTTGAAAGAATTTACTTCTAAGCTTGATAAATTAATATATGGCGAGGAACAAGGGATTTATAAACTTGTGGGACATGAATTTTTATTAACTTCACCAAAGCAGGTAAGTGAAATTTTGTTTTCCGAATTATCACTCCCAAAATCAAAAAGGACAAAAGGAGGGAAATATTCTACGGGCAGCAGTGTTCTTAGTGAATTAAAAACTATGCATCCTGTAATAGCATGTTTATTGAGACATCGGGAATTGGCGAAACTTAGATCAACTTATACTACCACTTTATTAGAATCCGTAAATACTAAAACAAATAAAGTTCATACAAATTTTAACCAGACAATAGCAGCTACTGGCAGACTCACATCGACTAATCCGAATTTACAGAATATTCCAATTTCAACAGATTTAGGCCGTGAAATGCGTGAAGCATTTATTTCTCCTGCTAAATCGGTATTTATATCATTTGATACATCACAGCAGGAATTAAGAATTCTAGCGCATTTATCAAATGAAAAGAATTTAATACAAGCTTTTAGAAAAGGAGTAGATATACATGCTCTAACTGCAAGCAAAATATTTAATAAAGATATTAAAGAAGTAAATGGTACTGAGCGAAGAATAGGTAAAACTATTAATTTTGGTGTTATGTATGGGATGAGTGCACATGGTTTATCAGATGCTTTGAAAATATCTGTTAGAGATGCAGCGCAGTTTATAGAGAAGTACTTTAATGAATATCCTAATATAAAAAGATATTTCGAAAATTATTTATATGAAGCTCGTGAAAAAGGATATGCTGAAACTATATTTGGGAGAAGAAAATTTGCATTCAGATTGAAAACTTATAATGAAAGACTTAAAAATGCTATAAAAAGGGAACTAATAAATTTCCCTATACAAGGTAGTGCGGCAGATATGATAAAAATTGCAATGATTAATTCTCAAGAATTAATTGAGAGAAAATACGATAAAAAAGCAAAAATGATTTTACAAATTCATGACGAACTAGTTTTTGAGTATAAGGGTATTAAGAAGAGAAAAGATTTTATTGAGAATATAACAAGAACTATAGAAAGTGTATATTCATTGAAGGCTCCAATTAAGGTAGATGTTCATATTGGAAAAAATCTTGCGCAGACCCATTAAAAGGAATATTTTGCGTTTGAGGAAATTTTTATGTAAAATATTTCATCTTTAAAATCTTAAATAGTAAATATGGCAAAAAGGACATTTGTTTCAAAAAGAGCATTAAAGCTGGTTTTTTATGGAGCAGCTGCTGTAGTTGGTGTTTTTTTGGCTATTTCCACTGCTAAGAAGAAAGGTATGATTTTGAAAAAGAGTGGTCAGAAAATTATTAAAAAAACAAAGTTAAATCTAAAAGCAATTAAAGATAAATTAAATAAAAGACAGATTCAGATGATTAAATTATTCGACAAGGAAGATAAAATTACGAATGAAATGCTGCAAAATGTAATTGAAGGAGTTACAGAGAGAACTATAAGAAGAGATTTGAACTTTCTGGAAGAGAAGGGGTATATCAAAAAGATAGGTAAAACAAAGGGAAGTTATTATACATTGAAATAAGAATTAAGATTATAAAACTTTATTCTACTAGCATTTGTTTTTGAAATCTTACTTTATCCTCAATATTATTACATTATTTCAGTTATTTTAATATAAAATCGTTGTTGGTTTAGGTAAGTAATAAATATAGCAACACCTTGTTTCACAAGTGTTTTAAAAATGTTAATAACTATAAGATGCACACGTTTGTACCTGTTTCACAAACCGTATTAATGTATTCAAGAAGCTTATATAGTGTTGAATGCTTTTATCTAGGTCTATGTCTATATTTTTTTGGATTTCTAAATGTTGTTTCTGGTCTTCCTGGTTCTGGTTCAGTTTCTGATATTGGATTTGGAGTACCTCTAATTACGAACACATCTTTGATTTTTTTACCTACATATAAACCTAATACTGCATATGGAGTAAGTGCTGGCCATTTAGTTACTCCAGAACAAAGTATTTCATTCCCACTTTCAGTTAAGGTAAGTTTATACCCACGACGTACAAAGAAATATTTATCACTCCTAATGTTTAATGGTACTGGAATTGCTCCTGGTGTTGGTATATAACAGTATGCCTCTAAACTACTATCCAAACCTTCGCTTAAAACAAGACTACAATTTACACATACCCCAGTAGCTGTTATAGACAATGTTGCAGATAAATTAAAATGACTATGTAAATAATCAATCTGAAGTTGGATAGGGTAAGCTAATTTTCCAAATGCTGATAGGAAATTTCTAATGGGAGCATCTATCTGATCAAGAGTTGTTTTTAATCTTTGAAATTGTTTATGCCTATGCATATTACGCATATCTGAAAGTAATCCAGTTGGTCCTAAAAGATTTTGTAAGGTGTCATTAAGTTGTGTTAGTATTTGAAAACCAAATTCTATTGTGGTTATAGTATTAATATCAATGGGAAAGTTACAAATAACATCTAAATCTTTGACTCTATCTCTCGCGCGAATAGCCCATTCTGATGCAGTTGGTAGTGTATGTTGTAATCTTAATGTTTCAATTAAAGCTACTAAGTAATACCTCTCTATTCGAAAACCTACTAAAGATCTATTCTCCTCATATCTATGAATTTGACCTAACATTAACTGAATTTCTAAATCAACCTGTTGGTTTAGTTCTTCTATTTTTTCCCAACCACCATGAGGTGCTGAATAATATTTTAGATGTCCTTTCGTGATATTTTCAAGCACTAATTCTCTTAAGTCCCTGAGTAATAATCTTTCTCTTTCTACTTGGATGAGATAAGTTTCAAGTCCTATTCCCAAGTATCTTGCGGCTAATCCAGCTACTTGTTTAAGTGTATCGTAAAGAGTAGTTAAATGGGTTCTTTCTTCATTAGTTAATCTCAGGGGTGATCTTTCAAATTCGTCTATTGATAATAAAAAGGTAGGAATATTATCTCGAAGATATTCTATAGATGCTTTTAATGAATCAATATGAGTTCTTATTCGTCCAATTTCTGGAGAATCAGGAGGTTTAGAGGCTAATTTTATTATTTCAGCTTTAATTTCTCTTTGTGTCGCTTCAGTATATTGTGGATCTGTTGGTTCGTGGTCCATAAAATATGATTGATTGTATTGTTAGGGGCAGAAAAAATATTCTCAATTCTAATTATAACCTATTTACACTATTATATTCAAAGAAAACTTTTTCAATTTGCATATTTATTACTCAATAGATTATTAGTATAATATAGATATATGCTTGATACTTTCTAATTAAATTCAGGTATTTTGATGTATAAACCTATATACAAAATAACGAATAATCTCCTTACATTCATTTCACAAATTGAAGCAGCTAGGCAGATTATTGATAATGCTCCTTTAATACCTTCTTGGGAAAGAAGATTTCGACTTGATGCCGAAGAAAGAACTATTTACTTTTCAACTAAGATTGAAGGAAATAAATTAGATTTTAACGAAACAAAGGATATTATAAAAAATGAATCTGTTAAGACTTTTAGGAGAAGAGATATTCAGGAGATTGTGAATTACAGAGATGTAATTCAATTTATGAGTAAGTTAAAAAATAAATCTATAGATAAAAAAACATTACTATTAATTCATAAAAGGATTATGAAAAATATATTACCTTCTGAAGAACTAGGAAAATTTAGATATTGCGAAGAGGTATTACTTCATTCAAAAAGTTACAAGGTGGTTTTTGAACCTATTGAACCGGAATTTATCGAAGGTGAGGTTGATAATTTGTTTTATTGGTTTCAGGATAAAGCAAAAAATGTTCACCCGGTTATCAAAGCAGCTGTATTACTTTATGAAATAGCAAGGATTCATCCATTTACCGATGGTAATGGAAGAACTGCAAGAATTCTAGCAACTTTAAGCTTGTATTTAGATGGTTATGATATAAAGAAATTTTTCTCATTAGAAGAGTATTATGATCAAAATTTAAGTGAGTATTATAAGGCTTTAGAA
>Ga0315294_10005947_pt1 | contig 13391 bp, 14 predicted proteins | sample YL17G13_40_MG_FD_203626 | JGI IMG/M metagenome (GOLD analysis project Ga0315294, IMG submission 203626) | Sediment microbial communities from Yellowstone Lake, YNP, Wyoming, USA - YL17G13_40 | ecosystem: Environmental > Aquatic > Freshwater > Lake > Sediment | place: USA: Wyoming | collected... | reverse complement strand
TAGAAGTCCCACACGATATCCAATTTCGCCACAGGGCCTGCCCCAGGGGTGGATTGAACACCCGGTCTTCTGCTTACAAAACAAACGCTTTACCACTAAGCTACTGGGGCTCTTCTAGTAGTACAGCGTGATAAAACTTTAAGCCATTTTGACGCGGTCGAACCATTCGACAGTCTCCCGAATACCATCCTCGAGTGATACAACGGGTACCGGAAATTCTCCTGGACCAGGGATAGCCTTCTTGTTCATCTGTCCGTCTGGGCCTCCGATGTACTCGATCCCCGGGCACCCCGTGGCGTCCGCAATCAACTGAGCAACCTCACCTATCGACACCTCGTCGCCGTGCGCGCACACAATCTCTGGTGGTGGGTTTTCAGAGAGTTCCACTGCCCATACGATGATGCGTGCAATGTCCCGTGAGTGAATAAACTGACGCTTCGCCTTGCCGGTTCCAAAGAGTTTGAGAGGTTCGTTGTTCTTCTTCGCGAGCCACGCCTTGTGAATCAGAGCCGGTACGACGTGACCGTCTTCGATTGAAAAGTTGTCATTTGGTCCATAAATGTTCGTCGGGATTATGCACGTCGTCCATGTATCTGTCGTTTCACGGATGATACGCGAGTGAACTTCGCACACACGCTTTGCATACGCGTACCCCTCGTTCGACGGATGCGGTGGACCTGTGTGCAAGTCTGACGGACGGAGCTCCTTGAGACCGTCTGGGAAAATGCACGTCGACAGCATCGTCAGGATGCGTGGAACCTTGTTTTTCGCAGCCTGAGACAAGACGTGCGTATTCATGAGAATGTTGTCCTCGTACATCTCGACGCGTTTATTCATATTTTTGAACAATCCCCCGACGTTTGCAGCAAGGTGGATGACGGCGTCAACCGGACCCACCGAATAAAACATCTGACGTACATTCTCTTCCCTGGCAAGGGAACCAAACTCGGTCGAACCGACGTAAATCCAGTCTGGACGGAGCTCTTTGATGGCTGACCCGACGAGACCCGTTCCTCCAGTTACTAGAACCTTCATGAATGAAGGACGTCTTATTTGTTTAATAGGTCGACCGACTTGACCCACGGACGATTCTTGAAATCATGAGGATGACCATACGGTGGGTTCGTGTATGGGTGAATTACACCAAAGTTCGGTGGACGGTACAGAAAATCCACATCATTCACACCCTTGAAGTACTTTTCAGGTTCAAGGTCATCACGTACAAAAAACAGGTTTACACCACCGTATCCTTCGGCACTCACGAGACTGTACCCCAGGTGTCGACCAAGGTTGTACATTGCCGTGATGGTTGCTCCACCATAGTTATAGCCATCCCATACCCAATCCGGATTATACGGCATCACTTTGTCATCACCGGGTGGAAATGCTGAATTATATTCGATGATCACCACACGTGGACGAATCGCTCTTGAAATTTCACGCCAAATGTGCCAATCGTTACCATCGATATCAATCGACAGAAGATCGGGTTCTTTGGGAATCATGTATTTTTCACACAAACCAACGACATTCTCGACTGTGATGTACTCCTGGTGAATCTTCGTGTAACAGTTAGGGAGCTCCTGACCGTTCCAGAGAACACCATTCCACCCCATGTGTTTATGAAAAATTTCACTGTTGTTTGTGTTTTCAGTTGCACCAAAATCGAGATAAAACTTGTTTGTGGTTCCAATAGTATCAAAAATCTTTACAGTGATTCCATCCTCCCTGAACTGTGAGTACAACCGTTTCTCGGAATCAGTCAAGAGAATAGCCATATAACCTAACTACTCGGTTTGTCTATAGATACCCACCCGGGTTTAAGATATTCTTCTACGAAGGTCGTTCCAGTCTTTCTCGAGTACAGATGTAAAAACTTTTTCTCAACTGGAATATTCCACAAATCAATCAAGAATGGAAAATTACTATTGAACCCGTGAAATGCTACACACTTTTCTATAACCATTCGGTAATCAAAGACCGTCTCACCCTGAATCGGAATTCTGTTTTTACCAATGTACAACTTGACAACCCCCTCTGGACAATCCACGAGTGATTCGTCAATGTGTAATCCTCTGACTAGGTCATCGTGAATGATTATGTACTTGTCCGTTCCGAGATGTTTCACGATAGCGTTATACAACGCCTGTTCGCGCTGAAAATCACGAAGTACAAAAAACTTGGAGTACATACACTCGTAATCCAACTCCGCATCAGTGTAGAATATCCGAGCAAAATGTCCATGAGGAAACGGACCCCAGCAATTAGGTGCATTAAAATAACCAAGTCCTATACGTGGGATATGGGACAGTTTTGTAGTCGCGATGCGTCGCAATTGTTCATCGTCAACGGCTGTAAAAATACCAAGGTCATGAATGTCCCTGAACATGAATCGAGCATTTGTCATGTTATCAGGGCGTATGCCGATGATAACACGGTACTTTTCACTGTAGTGTCGTATGATCCCGTTGGCAATCATGAGATCTCCAATTCCTGGATGAGGTAAGATGACAAGATCTGGTTTTTGTGTTTTTGTTTCCTTGTACCCTTTTTGCTCCTTGAGTTCAGAACTTTTATTAATCTCATTCTTGAGCTCGAAACGAATATCGTTCGTCGAATATGCAAGTCGAGCCAACTTTACAAATTCGTCATCAAATGTTTTGTCAACCTCTTTTTGATGCAAGGCATCTTCAACGTTCCATATGATGGAATTCACGTAGATAAGTTTCTGATAAACGGGAATTTCTTCGAGGTTTACGTGCTTCACGAGTTCGTTGTACTCCCTGTTGACGTGTTCGAGTTTTTCTTGGTTGTCGATTTTGTGTTTTTTAATCTCCAAAATCGACAACTTGTCGACAAGTTCACCAAGACTTATCTTCACAGCTGTCATATATTTAATTCAGTTGAACCTTTTAGACTATGTCGACTTCTGGGAGGGGGAAAATGAAATGACCGCCCTCCGCGAGATAATTCTGTTCCCGAACGAGAAACCCTTCGCGGAAATGCCACGGAAGAACAATCATGTAGTCAGGCTTGAGTGCACGAACCTCCTCCTCGGATACAATCGGGATGTTTGTCAGTGGTGTACGGCATCCAAACTTCTGCGGGTTGCGCTCAGCCGCACAAATCACCATACTCGAGTCTATACCGTAGTACTGCAGAAGTGTATTTCCCTTTGTCGACGCGCCGTACAGACACACAGTCTTCCCTTCGCTGCGAAGTTTGGTCAACAGGTCCAACATCTTCTGCTTCTGAGTCTGGCATCGAGAATCAAACTCTTGCATAGCCGTCGGAGACAACGTCTTTTCGTAGTCGATCAAAGTCTGGATATTGTCGTGGTTTGGCTCGTAAGGAGAATCCGTGTGACTGATGACGACACGGAAACTTCCTCCGTTACAATCGTTACGCGTCACGTCGATAATCTTGAGATTCGCCTTGTTGCACATCCATGCAATCTGCTGAAACGTGTAGTACTCGAGATGTTCGTGACAGATTGTATCGAACGAGTTGCGATCGAGCATCGTAGGCATGTAGCTCTGTTCCATGATCCAGACACCATCCTCGCTCAAAATAGATGCAACGTCACGAACAAACTCAAGTGGTCGCGGAAGGTCATAAAACATCGATATCGTGGTGACGCACCGCACCTTCTTGTCACCGAAATGCTTGTTGTACGTTTCTCCACTGAAAAAGTCAGGGACAAGCTTCACATCAGATGGATAATACGAACGAAACTGCTCACCGGTAGGGTCTATGCCGATACGGGTAACATTCGCAGGATAGTACGACAGAAGCGTCGAGTCGTTGCTTCCAATGTCAAGGACCGAGTCACCATCGCGAAGATTTACGTATGACGTCATTTCATTCACGATTGTTTTCAGATGAGCCTGCATACTTTCATTCAGTCCCGAACGGTATCCGTAATTGTGAAGGTACATTTCATCCGGTGTGACGGTGTGTTTGAGTTGGACGAGTCCACATTCACCCGTGCACTTTGATAACACGAGTGGAACTGATGGCGGATCAGCTTCATTTTTTTCAGGGAACCGACTCGCGATAACCTGTGAACCGAGATCGAACACGTCTTCAATCCCGGACCCACAAATTCTACAAGCCTTTAGGGTCGAGTACATTATGATTTTAGTCACTGTACCCTTTAGTTCTGGATAAGCTGCCATGGTTTATTTCCATATACTGCAGCCATGTATCCAAACGTCGAAAGACCGGGTAATTGTGGAAAGTTACCTCCAGTCAAGATTAGTTGAGGACACGTCGACAAGAGGAAAAAGTCAAGAAAGATGTTGCGGCGATCCTTCGTCTCAACCGTAGGACATTCGTCGTGTACGACTGCTATGGTCGTGTCGATGGTGCGTGCTCCCGGGAATAACTTTTTGGTCGAGGGACTGTCGCTTGCGAGAAAAAACGTCTTTCCATTTGACAAAGCCTTGAACCGTTCAACAGCCTCGTCGCTCGCAAAAACGTCGTCAGGGGACTGAACAATCACACGACTGTCGCTCGCGTGTGCCCCTCGGCGAATGTGCATTCCAAAATCGATGCCGTCGATCATGTTCATGTGGCTGTCAATCAATTTTTGGAGTTTTTCAGACGGACTGATGAGACGACGAATGAGCGGGTGGACAGCCTGCATCGTGTACTGGTTGATGAAAATCTTGGGCTTGTACTCTGGAAGGTCGGTACGGTCCGTCAACGGAAAGTTGAACGTGAGCCATTCACCGAGTTCATAGTCCTTGATAGACTCGTGAACCAAACCTTCGGGGTGATTCGTGAAAAAATCGCACAGTTGAATCAACGTGTTTGCGAACCCGTGCCCCTTTCCGGGGTACATGATGAAAGGCATCTAACGAATTAGGGCGTTGTTGTTTTAAATGAAGGTTCTCGTGTGTATCATGGCCCAAGTACGGTTCGGTGAACCTACGTGGGACAAGTTCAAGGAAAACGTCCTCGATACACTCGGTGCCGACCTTGCATTGTGTATCAGTGACGCACCACCGAAAACACTCGGTCAGTTGACTGGTGAAAAAATAGCAACCAACTCGTTTCATACTCATGCCAAGTACACGTTTCAGTTGAAAGAGCCAAACGACTGGCTGAAAGAGTTTGAGAAGATGGCGCCCGAAATATCTCAATTCAGGTGTTTCCCGGGAAACTGGCTCGAGACTGGTGGCATGAACACGTACTTCCGTTGGTTTTTGTACCAGAATCTCAAGGCAAACGGACTCCTGGATGTGTACGACCAGATTATCATCACTCGTTCGGATTACTTTTGGCAGTACCCGCATCCTACGCTCGACAAAGAACACGTGTGGGTTCCCGACGGGGAGTTTCACGGAGGGATTTGCGACCGTCACATGGTGATTCCTTCGAAATGGGCCGAGGAGTATCTTGCATTCGGAGGTCGTCTGAGTGTCCAGAAACACTTCAACAAGCTTCGTCAGTTTTACGACTCTCGTATGTGGGCGAAAAGTTGGATGCTCAATAACGAGTCGTACGTATGGTTCAGATACTTGGAAGAAGGACTCCATACACGCATAGCATTTTTCCCTCAAAAGATGTATACGATCAAAGCCAAGTACCCGGATGAGCTCATCGACGTGACCGATTCGAACAAAAATACATTCTGGCCGTGGTCGATAGATCACACTTACCTGTCACCGACAGGCTTTTTCAGGGGTCGTCTAAACAAATAAATTGCGTTTTTGTCATGAAGACGGCTATTTTTTGTCTGACCCGGGGGTACCCGAATCCCGCCATGTACTCGCGTCTCGTTTCGCGTAACGTGTCCATCCAAAAATACATCGGCACTTCAACAGAAATCGTCCTTTTCCACGAGGGAAACATTTCACGGGATCACCAGCTGTTTATCGAAACACACACACCCGGTATGACATTTAAATGGATTCAGATTCCTTTCCAGTTTCCATTTGAGGTGTCTCTGCCACACGACACGATCAAGACGTTTTATGACGGCAGTTGTTACCCAGGGTACCACGTCATGTGTGAGTTTCATACGTGTGACGTGTGGGACCACCTGAAGGATTATGACGTGGTGCTTCGAGTGGACGAGGATTGTATCCTCGAAAGTCCAAAGTGGGCAGACGTGTTCACGTGCGTCACACCCGACGTGCCTTACCGAACGCCTATGTTCGACGTCGAGACACATGAACTCACGAACAAGACCCTTCCAGAGTGGCTCGGTCCAGATGCTGGTATTTATGATCGAACGATGCCATATACGAATGTTTTCCTGACTCGGATGGATGTATGGAATCGCCCGGACGTGCGCACATTTATCAAAAGTATACGCGAGTCACGTGGGTGCATCAAGTATCGGTGGGGTGATCACGTGCTCCACAGCGTCATTCTGAAGAAATTTGGGATTGGACACGGGACTATGGAAGGATACAGTTACTATCATGGCAGTCATGATCGTCACGTCTAAAACACATTGACGTCAGATGTAATATGGACTGGTTAATCACATATGAGCCTGAACATCCAAAAATTCGAATCGGTCGCGAAAGGGATGGTGGATATGTCATCGTAGATGAAGGTGACGTCTATGATGCCTTTCTCACGTGTGGTATCGCTGACGAAACTTCGTTCGAAGAAGGCTTTCCATTCAAAGGTCCGAGCTGGGCGTTTGATGGAAGCATTCCGGAGCGCCCAAAAAGTCTACCAGAACACATTTCGTTTGTTCGCAAAAATATCGGTACGGAAAACTCAGACACTGTTACAAACCTACATGACATTGCTCAAAACTACAAGAACATCTTTCTGAAGATGGACATTGAAAGTCACGAGTGGCGTTGGATCAACACGACCGACTTGTCGCCGTTTCGTCAGATCATTATCGAGCTCCATGGTATTTGGCAGGGATACGGTGAGCAGTCACCCATGGAAAAAATTGAAGCTGTTCGGAAACTTGCGACTACGCATCACCTCGTTCACGTCCACGGCAACAACTGCGTCGGTATGCAGTTCGGTGGTCCTCCGTGGGTCGGTGAGTTTACCTACATCCGAAAGGATGTTCCCATCAAGGGTCTGAATACGACGCCTCTGCCCCTGAAGGGTCTTGATTTCCCAAACAACCCTGAAAACCCAGAGCACAACATCTCCTACTGGCCATTTGTTTCGAACGTGTAAGTGGAAGAAGGCTTTCCGGTTTCGCGATCGTAGCACACTTTCACTTGAGCCTTGAGTGGTAGGTAACGTGCCAAACAATAAAATGCACTGTCAAGGACATGCACCTCGATTGCATTGATGATGATGTCAATGTAATCAGCGATGAGCATGTCTGTGCACACGTTTGCAATTCTGTACCATGGATGACCCTCCGGGTACAAATTTGTATTGGGATCGACCGTAAGCCATTCATTTATGTCCCATGTGACGAGTGGAACGGTGTTTGTGGTTGACGTTTGGTGTACAAACACGTACGGAACTGGAAATTCAAGTGAAAAAATAAGAGGACTGATCCAAAAATGAGTGCGTTGAATTTCAGGGTCTAGTCCTAAATCGCTGTAAAATTCATCGGGGAGATTATCACCGGGATAATCTCCCGGACGAAAATATATACCCGAATTGAATACTTTTGAACATGCTAACCGTTCCGATGTACGATATACAAAGTATGGCATGTCATTTTGATTGTCGTCGACAGGGACGCACTGTATGTTGGGTGTGTCGTTGTACATTCGTTGTACATTCTTCAAGTACTTTCTTTTGCATAGCACGTACATGGTATCCCAATCGATGGACAAATATCGAACTGCACCCACGAGACCCAGATGATCCCCTATACCAAGGTGTCCCACAAACAACGCATTCCTCTGCTTGTACCCTTTCTGTTCCTTGAGTTCAGATGACGTGAGTACGTTCAGATTGTTTTTGACACGAAATCGAGCGTCATTCTTCTGAATGATATCAACACACGTCTGCACGCTTGAACATTCCCGAAACGCATCTTGCATAACCCAAATATCTTCATTGATGGTCTTTAACATTTTATACTGAAATGGGAATTTATCGATGTATTGTTTGAGCATGGGAAACAATGCGTCGTACTCTTTTTGACATTCGTCTCTGCGTGAGTCCTTGATAAATGAACACTTGATATCCAGTATACTTAATTTATCAATGGCTTCGCCTATTGAAACCGGTAAGGTTATCGACATCTAGTGTCTAAACATAAAATAAACCTTATCATTTTCCGCGATGGTAACAAACCCAAACTTTTTGTACAAGTTCTGCGCGACAGTGTTGTCCTTGTCCACGGAGAGTTTCACGTCGCGTTGATTTCTTAGCAGATCCTGTATGATCTGTGATCCTAGACCCATGTTCTGTGCTCGGGGTAGTACACATACACCGAGCCAATTAACACCATCCTCAACGTCGATGTGACCATACCCAACAGGTGTGTCACGCTTGTCGAGTGCAATCAGAGTCTTGGTGTGATGAGTCGTGTCATGTTTTTGGAAATAACGAAACGTCGACGGCATCTCATTCTTCTTAAACTGTTCGACATGTTCAATCGTCGCTGGTACTATTCGAGGGTACAGATATTCACGAATAGTTGATACGATGAAAGTTTGTTCAGTATGTGTAAGACATGGTGATGACGGAAGCATACTGAGTTGTTCGTGTCGGATATTTGAAGGGTCGATATTTTCAATCTTCAAATGCGCCTGGGTAGAGATATCGTAAAACATAGGTCTCGTATCGATACCTTTCATGAGGAGATGTTTACAAAACTCATCATATTCATCAACATCCTCGAATCGTACGACACACATCCATCGACCGTTCGACACCATGTTTGCTCCTAAAATATCTTTGTACCGTTTCATGACGAGCTCTTTGTTATGAACGATACTTTCAATGTCACATAGCTGATCATAGAGTAAAGCAGCCTGAATGTTTGTCATCCTGTAATTAAATCCCTGAACGTCATAGACGTACCGCTTAAATGACATCCCGTGATGGCACGATTTGTACACATAGTCGTACAACTCCTTGTCGTCCGTGTAAAATGCTCCACCTTCCCCAGCTGTGACGAGCTTATTTGCAAAAAAGGAAATTGCTGCGCACAATGACGCCGTTCCCGTCTTTCGGTCTTCGTATGTTTCGAGGAACGCCTCGCAATTGTCCTCTACGAAAATCAAATCAGGTCGGAGTCTCTGAAGCCGTGGGACGTTCACGACGTTTCCGATGTTATGAACCACGACAACCGCTGCATCCTTCTCAAGACCCATGATGTACTCTTCATCCTCACGCATGTTGAGCGTCTCTGGATTCATTTCAAGGACGTGGAGCATATCGGACGGGTATTCGAGTACCGCACAGTTCCATACTGCTACAAAAACGTTATTCGGTACGTAAACCTTTTTTAGGTTTGGGTACTTGTACTTGAGGGCTCGGTAGAGCATATGCGTAGCACTCGTACCGTTGTTCGTGAGGATGACATATTTCGAGTTCAGAACCTCCTGAAGTTTTTCAGTCGCTTTTGAAATGAAACCACCCTGTGAACTGATCCATCCCGAATGAAGAGCCTTTATAGCAGATGAAGTGTAATTTTCAGTATCCGGTGTATAAATGGGTATCATTACATAAATAATCACGTCAAACTTTAACTATGACTTCAGTGAGCATCGCAATCTCCTGATCGAGTGACACGTCATTGATGTTTGCAAAGAGCGCCTTGGACTTGAGGAGACGTCGCAGTTCGTCGACGTGTAAAAACTTGAAGAACCGCTTCTTCATACTGACGTTCATGAAAGGCATCTTACGGTCCCAGAGCGCCTGACACACCGGCCAGGTGACGCATCGCAACTCGTAGAGTTCCGCCTCGTGAGCGTCGAGGCGTGGTAGAACCACTTCACGCAAGAGACGTGATATATCTTCCACGTTTGACATCTAGAACTAAAATGTCCCTTTGTTTCTAGATGGAAAAGGTGATATGGGATACTCTTATCGTCCCTGATTTACGACAACGACTTATTGAAAAGTACGTTCCCCACGGGACTTCACACCTTCGGTGCGAAGGAACTGAACCGCTCGTGTACAAGGTGACTGCATTTTACTGGTTGATGCAGGAGCTCGTGGGGAACTGGAAGGCTGGAAACCGACTCACACTCGATCAAAAGGCGAAACTACTGGAATTACTTGTATGGAATCTTAGCAACCTTCATCAAGACCAAGCCTACTGTGATGAGTACGAGTCCGAGATACTGATGCCATGCCGTGAGACGTTCACCGAGGATGAAATACGCCGCCAGGGTTTCGATTATCCCCGAGAGACCATCCCACATGCCGTTGACGTACATGACGTTGCCCTGTGTGAGACTTCTGATGAGGAAGAATATGACACCAGCATATCCTGTGAGACCACCGAACAGATTGCCCAACTGATGATCGCGTGCAAAGAACTTCAGCTGAAAGTCGCCAATGATTTCGGCGAGCGTCAAGCCTGCGAGGACTCGTATTAATTTCTTCACATATTTTAAATGGTTCGAAGTGCGGCAAATGCACTGGCTTTAGTGCGAGCTGGCAGGTATAAAACACAAGCCGAACGAAATGCTTTAAAAGCGATAATTCCTCTTATTCGTGGTTCAATCTACAACATAAATAACAACATACGACTCAATAACGCAGTGAATTACCTAAATAACAGGGGGTTTGCTAGCAGAGCACGTAATTCGATTGAATACTATCTGGAACAGGAAAATGCAGCACACAAGAATCGGGTCAAGTATGCGCTCGGTAAAGCGTCGATTCAGTTGGCACGTCTTCACAACATGGTTCAGAAACGAAGAACAAACAGCAAAATTTCACCCACGAAGAGAACGGCGTCGACTGCGCAAGTGGCGCGCCGTCTGCGTATAATAAACGAAAAACGTAAAATTAACAACAACAGAAACAAACTGATTCAAAAGTATGCTGCCGGATTCAGATAAAAGAATAAGAGGTTTTTTATTCAATGTCTCGAGCGGCCATCATCAGTGGTGTCACGGGACAAGACGGGTCGTACCTCGCCGAATTTCTGCTCGCAAAAGGGTATGACGTCTACGGACTCGTCCGGTACGCCTCCGAACAGAAACGCGAGCGTATCGATCACATTCAGGGTCTCAAGATCGTTCGAGGTGATCTTACAGATTCTCCGCGTCTCGCTACAATTATTCGCGACGTGGCTGCTGGTGATTACGTGCGTATTGAGGTGTATAACCTGGCTGCACAGTCTCATGTTAAAGTTTCTTTTGAGCAGCCTGAGTTTACTGCCAACGTCGACGCCATCGGAGTCGTCCGATGGCTCGAGTCGATTCGTCTCAGTGGACATCCACTTGACCGATTCCGATTTTACCAAGCTGGAACATCCGAGATGTTTGGAAAGGTTCATGAGATTCCACAAGTTGAATCCACGCCATTTTACCCTCGAAGTCCCTACGGGTGTGCTAAGCTTTTTGGGTACTGGATTACAAAGAATTACCGAGAGTCTTATGGGATGTACGCCTGCAACGGCATTCTGTTCAACCACGAGTCAGAGCGTCGCGGCGAAGAGTTTGTGACCCGTAAAATCACAAAGGCGATTGGCAAGCGTGAGTTTCCCATTGTTCTCGGTAACCTGGATGCCAAGCGCGACTGGGGTCACGCCCAGGATTACGTCGAGGGTATGTGGAACATTGTGCAACAGAACGTCCCGGATGATTACATCTTGTCGACCGGTGAGACGCACTCGGTCCGTGAATTTGTCGAGGTGGCGTTCGAATACATCGGCAAACGTATCGAGTGGCACGGTTCGGGTGACACCGAGTACGGCACGGACCTCATCACGGGTGATATCCTCGTTCGCATCAGCCCAGAGTTTTACCGTCCTGCCGAGGTGGACCTTCTCATCGGCGACTCGTCCAAGGCACGCGAGGCGTTTGGCTGGACTCCCAAGGTTTCGTTCGTGGATCTCGTCCATCGCATGGTTAAAAATGACTCCGTCCTTTCGACCGAAGGTCGAAAGTCCGCCTAGACCTACCGGCAACAACGGGCGGTGCCCGTTGGACTTAAAACCTAAAAACCCTAAAAACGTATGGTGAGTTTCCAGGTCGTTGCATGGCACGGCGAGGACACAGACTCTGAATACGTCATTCACATCTTCGGGCGGACGGAGGATGGCAAGTCTGTCCACGTCGAAACACCGTTCGAGCCGTACTTTTTCGTCAAGGTACCGCCCGATCGTAGTCCAAAGGCGCTGATCCAGGAGATTCAGCCGTCCAGTTCAGCCGTCATCCGACGCAAAGACCTCTGGGGGTTTCGGAATCAGGAAGAGTATACGTTTCTGAAACTCGGATTTCGAACACTCGCAGATCTCAAAGAGTGTCGACCTCGAGGACTCAAGGTGTATGAGAAGAATCTCGATCCAGTCCTGCGTTTCATGCATCGCTCGGAAATCAAGTCGACTGGGTGGGTTCAGGTTCCAGAGAAAGGTGCGAGTCCGGGCCACGATTCGTCGTGCGACATTGACGTGTGCGTTGCCGATTGGCGAACTCTGAAACCCGTCGACCGCGACGACATTGCACCCCTGCGCATCGCAAGCCTCGATATCGAGTCGTACTCAGAGTCGGGGGCGTTTCCGAATGCCTTCAAGGAGAAGGACACGTGTTTCCAGGTGGCTGTCACCACAAAGGCGTTTGGGGTTAGTTCCTTCACACCGAAGGTGGGAAGTCCCGTGGGGGCTTCCCATGAGGGGTACCTCGACCGGAAATGCTTTTGCGTCAAGCAGACGAACGGAACAGAGTGTGAGTCGTTTGAGACGGAGCGTGAGATGCTTGAACGCCTCGGTCGCTACCTCCGTGAACTCGATCCGGACATTGTGACGGGCTGGAACATCTTCGGGTTCGACTTGGAGTACCTGTACACGCGTGCAGTCGTGACTGGCGCAGGACCGGATGCACACATGTGGGGTCGTCTGCGTGGTGTTCCAAATGAACTCGTCGTGAAACACCTGGCGTCCAACGCACTCGGGTCGAACGATCTGAAGATGGTTCCTATGATTGGGCGCTACGTGTTTGATATGTTTCAGGACATCAAACGTGAACACAAGCTCGAGAGTTACTCGCTGAACAACGTCTCGAAGGAGTTTCTGAAGGATCAGAAGATTGACATGCCCGTGAAGGAGATGTTTGCTCGGTTCAGGGAGGGTGACGCTGACAAACTCGGTGAGGTGGCTGATTACTGTATCAAGGATACGGAGCTTCCGCATCGCATCTCTGAAAAGTTGTGTCTGATTCAAAATCTCATCGAGATGGCCAAGGCGACGTGGGTCCCTTTGTCATATCTGAGTGAACGTGGTCAGCAAATCAAGGTGTTTTCTCAGTTGGCACGCA
>Ga0315294_10005946_pt1 | contig 13392 bp, 9 predicted proteins | sample YL17G13_40_MG_FD_203626 | JGI IMG/M metagenome (GOLD analysis project Ga0315294, IMG submission 203626) | Sediment microbial communities from Yellowstone Lake, YNP, Wyoming, USA - YL17G13_40 | ecosystem: Environmental > Aquatic > Freshwater > Lake > Sediment | place: USA: Wyoming | collected... | reverse complement strand
CCAGGACTGCCGCTGAAAATTAGCCGCCGAGTAATTTACTTTATCTGGAATATTATATTTCTAATTTGTTCTTGCAATCAGGAGTGTGCTGAATTCTTTATCAGAAAAAACAGTGTGTATGCTTAATGGAATAACCATCATCTTTAATGAGGTTTTAGATGATGCAGCGTCAGGCAAAGGTCGATGCGTCCAAAGGCTAAGCTGGTCTGCCTCCGGCCTCATCCGGACCGCCCTTCGATTTGCCTCTGAAATTTGACTCGAGAAATCCTGCCCCGCTTGCCGAAAAAACTAATAATAGAAGGCCTTTGAATATCTTGGTAGGACGCCTGAATGTGCCGTTATTTTGTTGACTTACACCCCTGAATTTGGTATAAAATAAATACTACAGGCCAACCCCTGCGGTGTTCGTATAGAAAGTAAAATTTGAAAAAACCGATACCCTTATTCTTAGGGAAATCAGGCCTTGCTGGATCGAAAATGCCTAATCACTAGGACTTTTGAACACAAGCGACGATTACCCACTTGGAAATAATGGGTTTTCTTCAAAACGCTTTCTTACGGCACGTGCGGAGGAAAGCCTGGCAGTTAAGAAAGGGCTTGTTTTAACAGGCCCTTTTTATTTTCGACCATTTCTGTCATCCCAAATTAACTCAAAAACACCGGATTCAGCACGCCCCAACCAACAATATCGGACCATCGGATTAGACCAAATGGCCTTCTGCTTCCCTTTTTGGGCTTAAGCCCAGCTGGCTATTTGTCGATTTAATTAGAAAAGCCCAGAGAGTCGTTCTCTGTCTTTTTGTTTTAGGCTGTTTTTAACGGACTTACGGAGAAGCAAAAATGTCAAGGGTGCACACCTTTACGGTTTTACCTGCGCTACCGGACTCCCTCAAGGTTCTGGAAACTATCGCCAAAAACATGTTTTGGTCGTGGAACTCTGAGTGTGTTGACCTGTTCAAACGCATCGATAGCAATTTATGGTCGGTTTGTGGTCATAATCCGGTCAAATTTCTTGGCAGTATCTCGCAAAAGCGGCTGGAAGCCCTCGCTGACAATCAGGGTTTCTTATGTCAGCTCGCCCAGGCTGCCGAAAAGCTCAAATCGTATCTTGAAAGGCCTACTTGGTTTGAAAAGGTTTGCTCCACCGATAGCAAACCCACTATTGCCTATTTTTGTGCTGAGTTTGGTCTGCATGAATGCCTGCCCATTTATGCTGGTGGCTTGGGTATCCTCGCCGGTGATTATCTGAAAAGTGCTTCGGACCTTGGTGTTCCTGTTGTTGGAATTGGTCTGCTGTACCAAAAAGGTTATTTTCGCCAGTATTTAAACATCGACGGTTGGCAGCAGGAGGTCTATCTCGAAAATGATTTTTTCAATATGCCTCTCGAATTGGTTCGCGGCAAAGACGGTCAGCCTTTGACTATCAGCGTCGAGTTTCCAGGCAGGCCTGTATACGCTCAAATCTGGTGCGTTTTGATTGGCAGGGTAAAGCTGTACTTGTTGGATACGAATATTCCTGCCAATTCCTCTATGGACTGCATGATTACCGGCAGTCTCTATGGTGGCGACCGGGAAATGCGCATTCGTCAGGAGATTATGTTGGGTATCGGCGGCTTGAGGGCTCTGGCTGCCATGGGTATTACTCCAACTGTTTGCCATATGAACGAAGGCCACGCAGCCTTTATGACGCTTGAGCGCATCCGCCAGTTACGGACCGCTGGCAATATGACTTTTGATGAGGCTGTCGAGGCTACCAGAGCCGGCAACGTCTTTACTATACATACACCCGTAAAAGCCGGCCTTGATGAGTTTTCCATCGATATGATGGATAGATACTTCGAAAGCTACTACCCTTCGCTTGGCGCAGATAGAAAGCGGTTCCTGGGCCTGGGCAGAATCAATCCTGATGATGACAGTGAGCCTTTTGAGATGCCTGTCTTGGGCTTGCGCCTCAGCAGCTGCATAAACGGCGTAAGTAAGTTACATGGTGAAGTCTCACGCAGAATGTGGTCCGGGATTTGGCCGGGCGTCCCTGTTGATGAAGTGCCCGTAATATCTATTACCAACGGCATACATATCAAAACCTGGCTGTCGGATGAAATGAGCTCCTTGTACGAAAGACATATTGGCACCGGCTGGACCGATGAAATCGAGAGCAAGTCCGTTTGGAAAAATATGGACCAGATTCCTGACGAGGAGTTCTGGCGCGCCCATCAGCGATGCAAAGAGCGTTTGGTTGCTTTTGTCCGCAGCTGCCTCAAGGCTCAGATGCAGCGCAGAGGTACTTACCATACCGAATTGAACTGGGCCGAAGAGGTTTTTGACCCAGAAGCGCTCACCATCGGTTTTGCTCGAAGATTTGCCGGCTATAAACGCGGTAATCTCTTGTTTAAAGACCCACAGCGACTCGTCAAGCTCCTTACAGACCCAAAAAGGCCCGTACAGATTGTCTTTGCGGGCAAGGCCCATCCGAGAGATAAAGAAGGCAAGGAGATTATCCGCCAGATTATTCACTTTGCAACGCAATATGATGTCAGACGGCGACTGGTATTCCTGGAAGATTACGACATTGACTTGGCAAGGGTTTTGGTCCACGGCGTCGACCTCTGGCTTAATAATCCGCGCAGGCCTATGGAGGCCAGCGGCACCAGCGGTATGAAAGCCGCCCTTAATGGCGCCTTGAATATGAGCACCCTCGATGGCTGGTGGTGTGAGGGCTATAGGCCTGAGGGAGGCTGGGCTGTCGGCGCAGGTGAAAACTATGATGACGCCGCTTATCAGGATTTGATTGAATCGCAGGCAATGTATAATCTCCTCGAAAATGAGATTGTACCCCTGTTTTACACCCGTTCAGCTGATAATCTGCCGCGTGCCTGGATGCGAAAAGTAAAGCATTCTATCAAGTGGATTGCACCGCAGTTCAACACCCACAGAATGGTCGGCGAATATGTCCGAAAATTTTATAATCCAGCCGCAGCCAGATGGCAGTACTTAACTGCCGAAGCCATGTCCAAAGCAAAAGCCCTCGCTCAGTGGAAATCCAATATTAGAGCCGCTTGGGCTGGATTTGCCATTAAGGATGTCGAGGTCGAGATTGGCAGCAATGGTCAGCCGGTTGTAGAATTAAATCCCAGGCAGCCTCAGCTTAAGGTTGGTGCCGAGGTCCGGGTTAGAGCATTGGTTAGACTCGGTTCTGTCAGTCCCAATGATGTTTCAATCGAGCTTTACCATGGCTCCGTGGATACATGGGGAAATATCAGGGATGGCTCGGTTGTCAGAATGGATTACAAAGAACCCACCGGCCAGGATGGGGAACATTGGTTTATTGGCTTGATGCCTTGCAAAACCTCTGGTCGCCGGGGCATTACCATCCGTGTCTTGCCTAAGCATCAGGACCTCCTCAATCCTTACGAGACAGGCCTGATTCTCTGGGAAACAGCTGATACAAAGACTAACCTGGCAACCAATTAGTCTGTCCTCTGCCGCGCCTTCACCGAGGGATATACCAAAATCATTCTGTTCGCAAAGGTGCCTTATTGGTTCTCTTTGTGCTTCAAGAGGCTGTAAGCCTGGTCAGCGGAGCTTGCCTTTTCGAGGTCTTGTTTGAATTGTTTATCAAGCATCAGTTTGCTTATCTGAGCTAACGCTTGAATATGAGGGCCCGTTTGGTCGGCCGGAGATACTAACATGATGAAAATGCTTACTGGTTGCCCGTCAATGCTTGCAAAATCGATCGGCTTGCTCGCAATTCCAATTGACATAACAAGTTTTGACACACCTTTGCATTTGCCGTGAGGTATGGCAATTCCCGACCCGATGCCGGTACTGCGGGTTTGTTCACGCATTAAAACCGCCTCTGAAACAGCTTTTCTGTCCTGCAATAATCCATTGTTGTCGAGCACATCCACCAGTTCTGTTATTACAGCCTGCTTGTCTTTGCCTTCCAGCGGGATTTTAATGCAACTCGGCTGAAGTATTTCTGTCAGTTTCATTTCACTTAAAACCAAATACAACAAACTTCTTATCTATAGTTACATAAAACCTCCATTATATCTAATCGTAATTTCTCTTGCAATAACTTTACCAGGATTGTTTTCCCTTGCTGGTCGCTGTAAAAAAAATTAAAAACACCTGCTCAACAGCCAATCATAACCCCTCCTGCCGCCGCTCCCGCACCTGACCGATACCAAACGCGATTTTGCCCTTTACATTTAAGCGGCAAGTAAATAGAATCAAATGCAGACCCTAACTAGGAATTATCGATATTTGGACACGTAACTATGGAAAAAATAAAACTTTACGACACAACCCTTCGCGATGGCAGCCAGGCTGAGGGCATCAGTTTCTCCCTGGAAGACAAGCTCTCAATTGCCAGATGCCTCGACGAACTTGGCCTCGATTACATCGAAGGTGGTTTCGCTGCTTCCAACCCGAAGGATATGCGGTTCTTTGCCGAAGTGGCAAATCTCGGCTTGAAAAACTCAAAAATCGTCGCCTTCGGAAACACCCGCAGGGCCGATGCAAAAGTTTCTAATGACGTCTCGCTCAATGCTATCCTTACCTGCAAAACCGCCGCCGCTACTTTGGTCGGCAAAAGCTGGGATATGCACGTAACAGGTGTCCTTGGCTGCTCCCTCGATGAAAATCTCGCCATGTGCGCCGAGTCGGTCGAGTTTTTGAAAAAGCGTGGCATTGAAACTATCTTCGACGCCGAACACTTCTACGATGGCTACAAAAATAATCCCGAATACGCCATGAAGGTCCTCGCCGCTGTCGCCAATGCTGGTGCCGATGTGCTGGTCCTCTGTGATACCAATGGTGGTTTCCTGCCCAGCGAAGTCCATGAAATTACAAAAACCGTCTGTGAAAAATTTGCCTCCATGATGGTCGGCGTTCATACCCACAATGATAGCGACTGTGCAACGGCAAATTGCCTCGCCGCCGTTCGCGCCGGCGCCAGGCACGTCCAGGGTACGATCAACGGCCTGGGCGAACGCTGCGGCAACGCAAATCTTTGCACAGTCATCCCTAACCTTGCGTTTAAATTGGGTTTCCACGTCCTCAGTCCCAAGAAACTCAAAACCTTGACCGAGGTCTCACGCTTTGTCTTCGAGATTGCAAATATTATCCCAGTCATGAGTATGCCGTATGTCGGCGATAGTGCTTTTGCCCACAAGGCCGGTCTCCATATCAACGCCCTCCGCAAGGACAAACGTACCTACGAGCACATCGACCCTGAACTCATCGGCAATGAAAGACGCTTTCTTATTTCAGAACTCGGCGGCAGGTCAAATATCTTGGCCGAACTGGAAAAAAACAGAATCGCTGAAGATAAAAAATTGGCCGGAAGAATTCTCGCCCGCGTTCAGGATCTCGAAAACGAAGGCTATCAGTTTGAGGCCGCCAACGCTAGTTTCGACCTGCTCGTCAAAAAGGTCATGGGCACCTACAGGCCGGCTTTTGAACTCATAAAGTATTACGTAGCCGTTGAAAAACGTGCAGATGGCAATTTAGTCACCGAGGCAACTGTCAAGCTCAAGGTCGGCAGCGTCACCGAACATGTCGTCGGCGAAGGTGATGGCCCCGTCAACGCCCTTGATGCAGCCTTGCGAGGGGCTCTCGAAAGATTCTACCCCGCTATAAAGGATATCCGCCTGATTGATTACAAGGTCAGGGTTGTTAACGCTCGTGCTGGAACCGCTGCCCGCGTCCGCGTCATAATTGAATCGCGGGACAAAACCTCAATCTGGGGAACTGTCGGTGTCTCAGAAAACGTCATCGAAGCCTCCTGGCAGGCCCTCGTCGACAGCGTCGAATACAAACTCCAAAAGGATAAATCGTAACTCCCCACAACCCCTGCCAAAAAACCGCTCATGTCCACCAGCTTAGTCTTATCTGGGCGCCGAGGTTCAGCTGACAATAACCACCGGCTTGAAAAATGGGTGTCTTTTACTTACTAGCAAAATAGGCTATTAAATGTAAGAGTAACCACCCCGCTGTGCAACATCCCAAGAGTATCATGACATAGCTGCGCCAGTCGGCCATCGAGGCGGGTTTACCCATACCAGTGGCACCACCCCAAAACTTTATGTCCAGGTATCTCACAAGGATAAGGACGCCTGCCGTAATCCAGAAAATGCCATCAGCAGTATGAAACACTCCCTCTCTATATTGAGCAATAAATATAGCTGTAATTACAAGGACCAGATTCCCCAAAAGCATCCACAAAAGTCTTGCGAAGAGACCCAGCAAGCTGTCATACTTATCAGTGGGTTGGTCGTTCTGTTTAGACATAGTCCGCCTCCTAAAAAATCCTAAAACTTGATTAATTAAGTGGCGGCCCGACCACCTAGATATGCCTGCGAGGCTTTTCTAAACCTCACACCCTTTACTGGCATTTTAGCAAGGACCTGTTCTGCTGTAAAGGTTCTTACAAAAAAACTTGAGATAACCCAACTAGCCTATGTTTTTTCGGCATGCCGGATATTATCTCACGCTTGTCCTGGGCCTGTTTAGGCGTGCCGGTTGTGACGGCAGAAGCCCGCCGTTAAAAACAGGTATAACCGAAGACCTTAGAATTCGGAAATTTCTTGGGAAATTCCTTGACAGATAAAGTCCTATGAAAATATAGTATATCCGTCTTTTTGGGGTGATTTGGGGTGAAAAGAGAAGGGAGTTTGTGTGCAAAATCTGAATTCTATTGCCAGACGGGAAAATCCCCATTGTTTGACGTTAGTCAAAAGTGCAACAGTTATCGGTAATGGTTACCCGATATATTCAATTAGATTCTTGCATGCAGGAATCTGCTGAAATTGGCGATTTGACTCCATATTCTGGGCTTGGCCCGGGAAAGGAGGTGATGTCTAACAAACACACAAATGCCGAAAACAGGTTGAGAAGTAAAAAACAGACGTTCAATACTAACTATTTAACGTGGAGGTACAGAAAATGCTAGCTGCATTAGAATGGGAAAATCTTGTTGCTGACCCGGTCCGCCAGATGTTGACCAAAATACTGAGCTATCTTCCTGTCCTGCTCGGTGCGCTGATAATTCTGATAGTAGGCTGGATTGTGGCCAAGACAATCAGACGGATGGTTGACTGGCTGCTTAAGACAGCACGCTTCGATACGCTTGCTGACAAAACAGGTATATCAGAAATTCTAAGGAAGGGCGATTTGGAAATTTCCGCCAGAGAGGTGCTAAGCGGCTTGGTTTATTGGCTGGTTATTATTATGGTGCTCGTGATGGCTGTTGACGCTCTCGGTTTGCCCAAGGCTTCCGATGTCCTTGCAAGCTTATTTGCTTACGTCCCCAAAGTCATAACAGCCTTGCTTGTTCTGGTGGTTGCCATGTTTCTGGCCAGGTTTGTGTCAGGAATAGTTCGCACCGCTGCCGGTAATGCCGATCTGCCCAAACCGGAGATATTTGCTGCTGTAAGCCGCTGGGCAATTATAATTTTTGCGGTAACTATTTCCCTGGGAGAGCTTGGTATTGCACCGTTTTTGGTGGCTACTACCTTTAATATTATCCTTGGCGGCGTTTGCCTTGCTTTGTCGCTTGCCTTCGGATTAGGCGGTAAAGATGCCGCGGCAAGGTATCTCGAGGAATTAAAGAAAAAACGCTCTTAGAAAAAAAGCTGCTGACAAGTTAAGCTGTTTAAACAATTATAAACTCTTTCGAATTAGCATAGAAAACGAAATCATCCGTGCTGTGCCGGCAATCTGACTCCCTGTGGGTTATTTTAAAGATTGCACAAAGCTCCCCGCTCTCCTGTAAAAACCAGTCCCTGGGCTTGTCTAGGCATGTCAGTTTTGCGTTGTAACAGCGCACGTTTATGTTAGCATAAGCGCTTGTTTATAAAGAAAAACGGAATTTTCGGGAGGGACGCTTGCCTCTCCGAGGGGAAACAGGAGAAATGGAGGAATTGTAATGCCGTTCGGTATGCATTGGGCTGATTTTACCGTCCTCGTGTTGTATTTCGCCAGCGTTATTTATGTCGGTGTTTTTATGGGCGGCAGGCGTACAAAAACCCTCGGCGATTTTTTTGCAGCAGGCGGCAAGTGGGGACATGTTATATCGTTCATTTTTATTTTTGCATCGTGCATTGCCGGCAATGAAGCGGTGATAGTAAGCTCACAGGCATACAAGGGCGGGCTGTCCGGCGTATGGTACTGGTGGAGCTTTTTGTTTGCGACACCGATTTATTATGTGTTTGCCACCTACTTCCGCAGGGCAAGGGTATATAATGTGTCGGAGTTTTTTGAGATGCGATACGACAAATACGTCGCCTCGCTGTATTCGGTCATTGCTGCTGCCTTATGTATTCTGTTTATCGGCATTGTTCTTCTGGCCGTTGCCAAGATTATTTGCGGTCTGACCACATTAAGTCAGCACCAGTGCGTGTGGATTATTGCTGTAATCGTCGGGGCGTATGTCTTCTCCGGCGGGCTGATGTCAACACTGCTTAATGATATTATGCAGGGGTTGATGTGTCTGCTCGTTCTTAGTTTCGTGATGCTGCCGTTTTTGTGGAATAAGGCCGGCGGCTGGGTGGCATTAAAACAATACAGTGCGGCACATCCGCAAATCTGGAACCTGATGGGTTCGGATAATATAACCATCTGGACGATTTTGGCTCTTAATCTTTCTGGTATGGTCGGAGGCGTCGCTGCACCGTGGATATACAACTGGATGCAGGTATCCAAAAATGAGAAGGTTGCCACACAGTGCGCCTGGGGCAATATGTGGAAACGCATTATTACCTTATTGTTCGCGGTATACGGCATCCTTTTTGCGATTTATCATCCAGGCATGTCAGACCCCGAACAAGCCTGGGGGATAGCCATACGTGAGATATTGCCGTTCGGTGTGCGGGGGTTGTTAATCGCCAGTTTCTTTGCCGCTGCAATGTCAACGGTAGGAACATTTTCTACTACATCGGCGGCAATGGTAACAGACTATCTCTATCGGCGGATGTTCTCGCCAAACAGAAGTATGAAACATTATCTTACGATGGGACGTTTCTGGGTACTTGTTACAATATTGCTGTCGGCCATTTCAACTCATTATATAGGTACGGTTGAGCAATATGTTCAGTTGTCCCTCACATTGCTTTCGTTCCTCGGCATACCTCTTTACTTCGGTGTCTTGTGGAGACGTTCCAATCGGCTGGGTATGTGGATGTCCCTCATCGGAGGAGTAGTTACCTATCTGGCAGTTATTTTGGTGGTTATGTTCAGAAAGGACGTAAGTTTTGTTGCTGCGATAAAGCCGGCGTTTGTGACAGCGGTATTTCTCTCTACCACAGTATCTTTGCTCGGTATGGTTGTAGGCTGTCTGCTCGGCAGACCTGATGACCCTTTGAAGATAAAAAGATTCCACGTCATTATGAATACCGCTATTGGAAAGGAACAGAGGCTCGTCGATGCCGGAATCAGCCTGCCTGCGATGATTAACGCGGGCCTGATTCCAAATCAACCGGAGAAAATCAGGGCCGATGTCGTTGAAAGGTTCTATCAGGAGGATTCCAAATATAAAATCTTCGGGCCCGAAAGTACAATTGAACTGCGAAACGAGCCTGGACTGGAATGGTATTTCCCCGGGATGTTTCTGATGATAGCAATATGTTTTGCGATGATTTTTGTGACCTGGCTCGTCCCCAAAATTCTGTTTGTGTGGTAATGTGAACCTGAATATGAGAGAAATAAATTCTCACGCAGATAAAAAAGCCAAGGCACTTCTGAAGGTAGTAAAAGAGAAGCAGTGAAACTGTCGGTGGCAATAGCTGATACCAAAGCCCCGCCCAGCACCTTGGCCGACCACTTCCTTAAGTCCTGCAAGAACAATAACTTACGCCCAGTTCTTTGTGTTTTCTATTTTTCCGGCTTCCACAATGGAGGTCTGTCGTGAATCATATCGGTTCTCACGTTGTAATATGCGGAATCAGGCAGGAAAGGATCATTTGTCTTTTTGAGCCACTGGTCGAGTTTGGCCTTAAGCTCTTCTTTAAGACCATCATATTCTTTGTTATAAACAAGATTCCTTCGCTGATAGGGATCTAATTTATTGTCTATCAATATCCAGTCGCTTTCCCTGAATTTTGCGTAGGTATATCTTTTGGTTCTTACGCCTCTCCAGCCGCGAAGTCCCATCCTGTCCGCTATGCGCCAGGTCGGAAGAATGACCTCAATAAGGACGGAATCAGGTTCCGCCTCTGTTGCATTTCCGAGAATAAACGGCGACAGGTCTTTTCCTTCCACTGTTTTAGGAATACCCACGCCCATCAGGCTAAGAAGCGTCGGCATAATATCAGGTGTCCCCAGCAGCACGTCATTTTTCTGCCCGCCTTTGATTTTTGCCGGATACCTGACAATAAAGGGGACTAGAATAGACTCTTCATACGGATACTGTTTTTCAAAAAGCCCGAGCGAATAAAGCATATCGCCATGGTCGGAGGTGAAAACTACTATCGTGTCATCTGCGATACCCATCTTGTCCATCGCTTCCATCAGCCGACCCATGTTCCAGTCAAGAGAAGTAATGGCGGCATAATAGGAGCAGTAGTCTATCCTTGCACTTTCCTGTACCCTGAATACGTTTTCTCGCAGCTTTATTTTTTCGGGGTTGTACATTTTTTTATATTTATCGGGTGCAACGTAAGGGTTATGAGGCGGCCCCCAGGAAAGAAACAGGCAGAAGGGATTGTCCTTATGCTCTTTCATATATTGAATGGCCAAATCGGTCTGGGCATCGGGTTCCCAGCCTTTAAGTGGAATTTTTTCGGGCTTGTCGCCGTAATAGTATGAATCGAAATAATTGTGACTGAAATTCAAAGCGGCCCAGTAATCAAATCCGTGCCGTTTTTTGCCCGGCGGCACAAATTGCTCCTCAACCGTGTTGGTTTCCGTGTGCCCGTTGAGGTGCCATTTGCCGATGTAACCTGTCTGATAGCCGGCAGTTTTCAATACTTCTGCTATACAAAGCTCATCATCCCCAATCGCCGGGCCGTTTGCTATGACCTTATTGCTCAGAGGATAGCGGCCTGTCATCAGCATTGCACGATAGGGACAGCACAGGGGAAATGTGGATATGGCGTTGGTTAGAAGGGTGCCTTCTTTGGCCAATCTGTCGAGGTTGGGCGTGATAATCTGCTCATTGCCGGCACAGCGCATGTCCTGGCCGCGCATCATGTCCGCAAAAACAAATAATAAGTTCGGACGCCTCTGTGCAGGTTGTTGTTGATTTGCAAACAGCCCCGGTGCACTGGATAGTATCGCGCCGCCCGCCATAACTTGTGAGGACTTTTCCAGAAACTCTCTTCTGGATAGTTTTTCAGTCTGGCTCGTGATTTGTTTTCCTTACAAACTCATGGGCTCTTTGAGGATAGTATCTCCGCCTTGTGCCGCCTTGGCACAAAGTTCGCATTAAAAAACTCTCTACCCTGCGGATAAAGCCGTCACTGTGCGATAAGCTAAATCTCTAGGCCGGAAAGGTCCCCGCCCTTTTCCTTTAGCTTGTTGTAATAAATGTCCATACGCTCCTTGAGAGCAGCGATAGACTTATTCAGCCTTTCGACTTCAGCCTTGAAAGTTGTTGTTTCTTCGCTGAGCATTTTGTCGGCAGGAATGCCTTGTAATTTGGCCATCATCTTATCGACCTCTGGCTTTTTGCCGGTTATGGCGTCCTTATACTTCAGGGCCATGGCCCTAAGCTCGCCGACGCTCATCTTCTCGGCTTCCGCGGTTACCTGGCCGATGGGCTTGTTCTCATCAGCCTTCTTCTCGCCGCAGCCGGAGAATACAAACACCACCCCTGCCACCATCAAATACAACGCCATCTTTCTCATTTTATGTTTCCTCCCAAAAATTATCCAAACAACGGATTAACAAACACCGATTCTACCATACTATCGCCGTGAAGTACAAAAATACATACACTTTTTTTGAGCATAAGGCCGCACTCCTAAAAAGACATCAGTTTCCAGACCGCTTTTTATTCCTAATTTTGTCTTATCTTACACTTGATTTGAAGCCGCACAAATGTAAAAATGACACCAATGGTAAATAATAACGTTTTGCACTCTTGCCTTTGTAATAGTGCAGGCAAAACTTTAGGCAGGTTCAAAAGTGAATCGTAGAACCAAAGTACCGCCAGAGCCGGCAAGCCTCTCAGACAAAAAACTCTGTGACACCGCAACGCAGATGCCGGGCGTTAAAAATGCTCGAATAATCTCTCCTGCGGATGTCGAAACTGCCGCCTGGGTGCGATTAAAATGCCAGTTTGGATGTTCAGGATATGGCCAATGCCTGGTTTGCCCTCCTTTTACGCCATCCCCCCAGCAAATGCGCACTGTCTTGGATTCTTACCATCGGGCAATATTGCTCCACTGCAGCCCGCAGGCTGATGTAAAAGCGATAGTAGCTGACCTTGAGCGGCAAATTTTTCTTGCTGGTGCCTGGAAAGTCTTCGCTCTTGGTGCCGGCCCCTGCTATTTTTGCAGAAAGTGCCGCGTGGAAAAAAAGCAGTGTCAACACCCCGAGCGCGCCCGTCCGGCGATGGAAGCTTGTGGAATCGATGTGTTCTCCACCGCAAAAAAAGCTGGTTTCCCCATAGAGGTTATTCGCACAACACGCCAGTGCCCTAACTATTTCGGCCTGATACTCATCGATTAATTCCTCTACGCCTTTCAAAATTTTCTACATGGCCTGCCGCGGCGTAGTAACGAGCATTTGTATTTCCTTATCACTTAGCCCACAGCACTGCTGTGGGTTATTCCCGCGCGAGGTTCGCTTAACCCTTTTTCAACGTCCGTTGTTCAGACGTTTGTATTTAGCCCCGGCCTCTGGCCGGGGGTGCAAACTATCTCATCGGGGTCAAATCCCACCCTTAAAAAATCATGTTCCTTAAATCATGACATTAGTATATATGCATATACTAATATACCTCTACAAAACCCTCAAATCCCCCACTTAAAAAACCATGCCTCATAAATCACTACATTAGTATATATGCATATACTAATATACTTTTACCAAAAACCCCTCCGCTCAACCAGCGTCTAATTTTCTTTGTTTGTCCGCCGCTTTGTCCGCCTCAGATAAAATCCTCACCCAAAATCCTTTATTCTCAAATCCCACCCTTAAAAAATCATGTTCCTTAAATCATGACATTAGTATATATGCATATACTAATACACTTATACCCCTCGTACAAAAACCCTCTTTCTAATCCCCCTCCTACTCAAATAGCTCGCTGACGGCCTTGTGCATGCGATCTATGTTTTGTACATCGAGACTATAATAAACATTGAACCCTCTCTTCTGAAATTTTACAAGGTGTGCGTTTCTCAGTAATCGCAGATGCTGAGAAGTTGCCGAATGTATTATACCTAA
>Ga0315294_10005945_pt1 | contig 13392 bp, 15 predicted proteins | sample YL17G13_40_MG_FD_203626 | JGI IMG/M metagenome (GOLD analysis project Ga0315294, IMG submission 203626) | Sediment microbial communities from Yellowstone Lake, YNP, Wyoming, USA - YL17G13_40 | ecosystem: Environmental > Aquatic > Freshwater > Lake > Sediment | place: USA: Wyoming | collected... | reverse complement strand
ATCGTGAGCCCGTGCGATTTCCACCGCGTCCCGGTCGCCCTTCAGCACCTCGAGCACGACCTGGAACTGCAACCGCGGTGAGTAGCGCTTCCCCTTCTTGCCCAACATAATCACCTCTTCCTCTCCCAAGGTGATCCTACCAGCTCCGCCTCTCCAACCTAACAACTTAGGTGGTGCAGCTTTTCAACCGCACCCCGGGGTCACCTCTCTCCGCGAGCGTTGGGCCTCGTCATCGAGTGGGCCACGCTCCACCAGCAGGAGTTGCTTGCCGATTGGCGCCGGGCCGAGCAGCAACAGCCGTTGGAGAGGATAGATCCGCTTCGATAGGGCCGTATCCGAGCGCGGGCCAGAGACCTGAGGCGGCGTTGGGTCGCGCTGCCTGACACGACGCTCGAGGTCAGAGCCTGCTTTCTGCATGGCTGGCACGATGGCGCGGGTTCTCCCCGCCCGCTGCGGGGTGCTCAACACGGGGGTTGACACCTACGCCGCTGCAGGGGCGATCTGCGTGGAGATGGAGTGCTCGGCCCTGTTCATCGTCGGCACCCTCCGCCGCGTCAGGACGGGGGCGATCGTCGCCATTGACGGCGACGCCCGCGCCGCTGCCTCCGGCAAGCACCAGCCGCGTGGAGACCTCGTGCGTCAAGCTGTCGACCGAGAGATCCAAATCGCGCTCGACGCCGTCATCCAGCTCGCGCCTACCCCCTGCTTCACCACCGGTGGTCATCTGCGCTCATAGGGCAGGCGCCAGACGGCCGCAGTCCCACTCACACGCTGGACTGCGGACGGCATACGAGTGGCAGGCGTCCGGACGGCCGCTCGCAAGACGAGATAGGTCCCTTGATTCTTCGCAAGAGAAGCGTCCGTGCCGCTGGCTGCGGGGCGGGGATTGACCTGGGAGTAGCATTATGCTACCATCAAAGCATGAGTCAACCTGTGAAGCTTTCCAACGAGCTGGTCGTCGAGGCACGTCTGGCCGGTGAAGTGCTCCAGCGCTCGATTGCGCGGCAGGTCGAGTTCTGGGCAAGGCTCGGACAGGCCGTAGAACCTTTCCTTCAGGGCCGCCAGGTGCGGGCACTCTCGCAGAACGGTGCCGCGAGCTCGCTCTCCGCATGCCTCGACTCCGTTGACTCGCCGGAAGGACGTCGGCGCGTCGCGGACTTCTTGCAGAGCCAACCCTATCCGCACTACGAGCCAGCACCCGGTCGCCGCGGGATGCTCGTCCGCATCGAGGCCAACGGCCGACGCACCGTCGGGCGGTTCGTCAACCGGCAATTCGAGGCGGCCAAGGTCAAGCGCTCCGAGACGTGATGCATCCTCTCGACGAGCGTCCGCTCATCGTCGCCCTCGCAGGGCCGAACGGCGCTGGCAAGACCACGTTCTACTACGCCCATCTTCGCGACACGGGTCTCCGTTTCCTGAACCTCGACGTGCTGGCCCTCGGCCTGGACCTTGATCCCCAGACCGCCACGCAGGTGGGCAGCGCTCTGCGACGCGAGCTGTTCGAACAGCGCGAGAGCTTCGTGTTCGAGACGGTCTTCTCCGACCCCGTCGGCGACAAACTCGCCTTCCTGCGAGAAGCGGCGAAGGCAGGCTACACAGTCCTCTTATGCTTCATTGGGGTCTCCGGTCCGGAGGTCTCAGAGGAGCGCGTGGCGATGCGCGTCTCCCAAGGTGGTCACGATGTGCCTCGTGAGAAGCTGACCGCCCGATTCCCACGCATGCTCGCCAACCTCAAGGCCGCGATCCGGGAGCTTCCTCATGTCTGGATCTACGACAACGACGATCTAGAGACTCCCTTCCGCCGCGTCGCTCTACTGGAGAACGGCCGGCAAGTCATGCTGGCGAAGCCGATTCCTCAGTGGCTCCGCCCGCTCTTGCGAGAAAGCAGCGTAGGCGGCCACGCAGACGGAAAGGCGTGACCCTGTGCCCCGCAGGGCGTGCTCGACCTGGGGTTTGACACCTACGCCGCTGCGGGCACGATCTGCGTCGAGATGGAGTGCTCGGCCCTGTTCATCGTCGGCACCCTACGCCGCGTCAGGACAAGCGCGATCGTGGCCATCGACGGTGACGCCTGCGTTGCCGCGTCCGGCAAGCACCAACCGCGCGGAGACCTCATCCGCCAAGCTGTCGACCGAGAGATCCAGATCGCGCTCGAGGCGGTCGCACTGCTGGGGTCCACCTCGTGATCCGCCCTGGATAGCCTTCCGCTATCGCCCTTCAAGACGGTCTCGGAAGAACTGCTCGTGCGCCGCTTCGAGGTAGGAGTATGGCCGATATCCGGCCCCATCCTGCTGAAGGCGGTTCGGCGGGTGCCCACCTTCGGCGATCTTCCCTAGGTAGCTCAGGACGTCAGCCGACAGGAAACGTAGCTTCGGAAAGACGAACAAGTCTCTGTAGCGCTTCTCTACAGCCCCGTCCGGGTCGAGACACAGGATATCAATCTGCTTGCGGAAGACTCTTCCCTCCGCTTGAGCTGCCTTAAGGAGGTACTTGAAGTACGCATCTCCTGGCGGCAGGGAGTACCCAAGCACCCGAATGCACGTGGCCTCCCTGAGGAGCTCGTGCGCTTCCTTCCACGCAGGAAGGACATCCGCCGACGCGCTCTTGCTCCACGTTGGTGGCACTATGGTTCCCTCTCGCGCATCACCGTGAAGCTTGACTAAGGGTACCCGCTTCTCTGTGGCACCCTCGTTGCCCGCAGTCGAAAACGGGAACGCCGACGGCATCCCGAGGAACTGCCCGGCATTCTCAGACAGCGTTTCCAGGAGGCGATCGTAGTTGAACGTGATGATTGAGTACGTGGCTGCACCGCCGCCACGCGCCACCACAGTTCGACCACCGCGTGCGTCTCCCGCCAAGATGGGGTTGAACAGGGAGCCAACGAAGGTCCCGTAGGGGTGAATCCTTGGCCCGCTTCCCCACATCTGTTGCCACCAATTGGATGCGACTGACGCCGAGTGCGGAGCCCACTGGGGCGAGTAGTACTCGACCACTTCGCGGAGGAATCGGATGAAACGCCCGCGGGTCTGATCTTCACGCAGGTCCGATTGCATCTCGAGGATCGAGAGCACCTCCTCGATGTTCAGCAAGTTGCTGGCCATGTAGCTCTTGATCGAACTGAAATCCTGTACCAGGTCGAAGATCTCTCGGAAGTGGCCGTATTTATCGGGATCCCTGAGGAACACGTCCTGCGCCGCCTCAAGGAAGTTGGCCATCACCGGTAGCCCCGCCGGAGCTGAGAACCCAGCGCCAAGTATGTAGACGACTTTCTCCACTTCTGCCTCACCTCTCAGCTACTTCGGCCTGTCTCTCCCCAGTCCATGGAGGATACTACAGTCCATCCTTCATTGGAACTTGGGATGCGGCACGCCGCTGCCATGGACTCCAAAACCCATCTTCACCGCCCCGGTCTCAGACGAGGACGTAGCAACCACCTGAGTAGGAACTCCACAGGGCAGGACGTTTCCTACGGTCAAGATGGATCGTCATCCACCTCAGTCGCAAAGACCGCCCAGACTGGGCAGTGGTCCGAGATGCCCCTCAGCTGTTCGCTGCAGCCTGTTCCGTATGTGTTGGCCAGACGGCTTCCAGCGCCAACCTTCCCTGTCCATTCGGCGGCAGTGAATCGAGGATCAATCCAGATGTTGTCATACCAGTACCCGCCGCCCGCGGTCGTTCCGAATGTCGTACGTGTGCCGCTGGCCGTGAGCAACGGGACGACGCCGATGGTCTTGAGAAGATCAAAAGCGATGTCTGTGGGGCTGTCCCTATTGAAGTCGCCTAGTAGAATGAGGTCGTCTTCCGACGGATCGAGCGCTTGGATGCGGTCCCAAACGGAGACGAGGCGCCGGCATTCCGTCGCTCTGGGGCTAGTCGAGTCTCCCCAGACGACGTGGACAGTCACCAACGTGAAGTCGAACACCCCCGCGCGAAACGTCGCGAAGAAAGGCTCACGGACGAAATCCCCTGGCTCTGGCGCGGGGTAGATGGCTTGCGAGCCCTTCAGGAACTGCACCCTCTCGGCACGGTATACGAAGGCGTAGAACTCCGCGAACCCACCTTCGCCCATTCGCGGTGACACCACTGATCTCCACTCGTACCCTGATCGATCCGAAAGTGCCTCCACCAGATCGCTGAGTGCCTCTTCCGATTCCACTTCCTGAAGCGCCACGATATCGAATTCGCCTATGACAGCCGCTCTGCTCTGAACATCCGAGGCATCGCCCAGGTTCCGGACGTTCCAACTTGCAATCACAACCTCATCTGAACCGACCGCCTGTGTCAGGAGGCGGGCAGCCGCCAGAGTGAGGAGTCCCGCTAGAAGACAGTACCACACCCACCTTGGCAGAGGAGATCACCCACAACCAGGCTACAGGCAAGACCTGATGCAAACTAGAGGAATGAAGCATACGAGGTATTCAATGAGATGAGATTGACCCGCAAGGCGTATGGTGCACATCCTAAACACGCGGAAACTAGCCATGGGACGTGCCCCATTGCCGGTGCGATCTGCGTCGAGATGGAGTGCTCGGCCTTGTTCATCGTCGGCACGCTACGCCGCGTCTGGACAGGCGCGATCGTCGCCATCGACGGCGACACCCGCGCGGCCGCTTCCGGCAAGCACCAGCCGCGCGGAGATCTCGTTCGTCAGGCGATCGACCGAGAGATGGAGATCGCGCTTGACGCCGCTGCGCAGCTCGCATCAACCTCGCACTCGGCCTCCAGAGGAGACTCCCTCTCCCAGAACGGCCGCCGAGCGGCGGCTGTCTCCTATCTCCGCTTCGCCCACGCCCAGGCCGGGCCAGAGAGCCCCTCTTCCGTTGACGAGGCTAGCCCCTTCCGGACCGGTGGGCACGGGCGCCGGACAGGTTGTCAAGTCGTACTGGCTCTCGTGAGGGCCGCGCGCATCGCGCGGCCGAGGCGCTCGACGCCGGTTCGGATTTCTGCCTCGTCAACTGAGGCGAAGTTCAGGCGTAGGGTGCGGTTCCCTCCCTTCCCCTCCGGGTAGAAGACGGACCCCGGGGCGAACGAGACGCCCTCCTCGCGGGCTTCGTTCAAGAGCGCCCTCGTTGTGATGCTCCGCTCGAGCTCCCCCCACAGGAAGAAGCCACCCTCAGGACGTGTGCAGCGAACGAGGCCGCGACAGCGTCGCTCCAGTTCCCCGTACGCCACGTCGCGCCGACTCCGGAAGACCTGAATGATCTGGTCCAGGTGGTCGTCCAGCCAGGGCAGGAGGGCGGTCGCCATGACTTGGGTGAGGCTCGACGTCTCCAGGCCACAGGAACTCTTCACCTGGGCCAGATGCCGCGCCACGCGCCGAGGCGCGACGAGCCGCCAAGCGATGCGGAGACTCGGAAGGACCTGGCACGTTGCCAGATGAAGGACGTGCTCGTGTCTGTCCAGAGCCGCGAGGGCCGGTAGAGCGTTCCCGTCATAGCGGATCTCCGAGCACATTCCGTGTTCGAGGATCGGAACGCCGAAGCGGTAGGCGAGTTCGAGCAGAGCGCGGCGGCTCTCCGTGGGCAGGGTTGTCCCGGTGGGGTTGTGGAAGCTCGTCTCAATGAGGAAGAGCTTCGGCCGGAGGTGGGCGAGGATTCCCTCGGCCATGTCTAGCCGAACTCCTCTCGAGTCCATTGGCACGAGGTGGAGCCTCGCGCCGACCGAAGTCAGGGCGCGGAGGGTAGCGGGGGAAGTCGGGGAGGCGACCGCCACGCCGTCGCCAGGGTTGAGGAGCGCGCGGGCGACCACGTGGATCCCTTGGTCGGGACTGGACACGACGAGCGCCTGCGAGGGAGTGGCGCGTATCCCTCTAGGCTCCATCCGCTCGCAGAGGAGCTTCCGCAACTCGAGGTCGCCTTGGGTGTGCGGTGCCCCGCCGAGCCCGCCCGCACCGAGAAGGGAACGAGCGAGGACCTCCTGAACCCCGAGCGCGGCGCACACGTCCTCCCCGGCACAGCTCGAAGCGAAGGAGACGGTATCCGCCCGAGACGTGGCCAACCTGGCAAGGGCGCGATCGGTGGCCGGGGCCGCCTGCTCGGTCAAGAGCGTCTCCCATGACAGGACCGGCGTTTCCACCGGGGCCTCGATCCCTTTTGGCTCTTGCGAAAGAACGACGGTTCCGGCTCCAGACCGGCCCTCGACGAGGCCGTCGCTCCACAGTCTGAGGTAGGCGTTCCGGACGGCTGCGCGATTCACATCCAGTGCCCTGGCAAGCTTCCGCGTCGGCGGCAGGCGGCTCTCTTCGAGGAACGCCCCCGAGAGGATGAGTTCGCGCAGCTGGTGGTGGATCTGCACGTAGACGGGTGCCCCAGCTTGTCGATCGATCTCGATCTGCATCACTTCTCTTCTCCTTCGTCGGCCAAGCGGAACCTGTGAGCACAGGAGCGCTCCACGATTCCACCTCGCAGCCTCGATCGTGCCCCCGGCACGTCTTTGTCCCGTCTCCGCTGCGTCTCCTGAGACTGGACTGCGTGTGGGGCTGGCGGTCGTCTCCTTCTTTCCGTGCACCGCGGGTTGCTCATTCGGACCTCATCCCGGCCACGCCATGTGATCCTGCTTGACTCGACTGATGTGAGAAGGCGCACTAAGGAGCCCGATATGGCTCTCCGCCTCGGCCAGGCGGCGCGGAGTCTCGCAGGAGACTCGGCCCCTCGACGGCACGTGTTGTTTCGTGTAGGGTATCTGCGTAAGGAGGCCAGATGAAGCCACTCGTTGTCTACTACTCGCACACGGGACGTACCCGGGCGGTGGCCGAGATGATCGCGGCCGCAGTCTCAGGCGAGCTCGAACAAATAGCGGAGATCGGCGTCGTGCGAAAGGGATTCATGGGGTTCCTGCGCGCGGGACGAGGCGCGATGAGGAAGGAGAAGAGCGAGATTGAGCCCCCCAAGAAGCGTCCGGCGGACTATGACCTGATCGTGGTGGGAACGCCCGTCTGGGGTTGGAATCTCGTGCCTGCCGTGCGACGCTACCTCTCCACGGTCGACCTCGCTGGCAAGTCGGTCGGTTTCTTCTGCACCATGGGCACGAACGGCGACGCGCGGACCTTTGCCTCGATGAGGGAGCTCGCCCCGGCTTCGCGCGTTCTCGGGGAGCTCGCCGTGACCCAGAGCGAATCGCGTGACAAGGAAGCCCTCAAGAAGAAGGTCGCCGATTGGGCTAGGGAGATCCAGACCAAGGTCTCAAGGCCCGTCTGATCGTCCGCCGCTCGCGGCCGATGCGGTTCCTCTTCGGGATGAAGCCGCACCCGCTCACGTGCAAGCGAAGAGCTGAGGGATCATAGGCCTAGGGCGTTAGCCCCAGTCCCTGCCGTGCCGAGGGCAGAGCTTGCCGGTGCCATTGCAGTTCGGGCAGGGCTCCTCCTTGGACGAGGTGAAGAAGCCTCCAGGCTTGAACATCATGCCCTTGCCCTTGCAGGTTGGGCACTCGGTCAGCCGTTCCCTGCACTTCCGACAGTACTTGTCCTCGCTCACCCGATCTCCTCCTAAGCTCTGCCTTGGGCGTTCGTCGGCTCGCGCGCTGCTGCCCTCAGCCGTCGGATTCGCTCTTCCGTGGGAGGATGAGTCGACCAGAGGTGCTCCCAGCCCCCCTGGAGGTCAACTCTCGATCGAGTCGGTTCGGCCTTCACTGCTCCTTCGATCTTCCCTAGGGCGGAGGCAAGACCATCTGCCGACCCGGCGAGTCCCGCCGCCGTGAGATCCGCGTGGTACTCCTGCTGCCGCGAGGCTCCCAAGGTCATGAGCTCGGACACTGGAAGGAGGACCACGTAGAAGACGAACACCGACGCCCAGTGCAAGGCGTACGTGAACCAGCAGGCAAAGCCCAATACGGCCGCCCAGACCCCGGATCCGGCGTGCTTCGTCACGCCCTGCAGCGCCTTGAAAACCTGCTCCAGTCCGTGCACGAACTTCTGCACGCTCCACGACATTCCCTGATAGAGCGAGACCATCACCGTTGAGAGAAGAACGTCGCGGTTCTTGATGTGCGCAATCTCGTGTGCCATCACTCCGCGAAGTTCGACTTCGTTCCACAGGTCAAGCCCCCCCTTGTGAAGCACCAGCGATGCGTGCGCTGGGTCCCTTCCGCATGCAAACGCGTTGACGTCCGGGCAGTCGACGATCCAGAGCCTCGGAGCAGGGACCCCCGCACGGAACGCCAGCTCCTCAGCTATCTCGAAGATCCTGCGGTGGTCCTCCCGCCTGAGCGGTTTCGCCTTGGCCCGCACCGGAACGAGGGAAGCGCTTGCGAGGTTGATCGCAAGCCACACGATGGACACCAAAGCCACCACGAGGGCGCCGAGGAGGGGAGCACGCCAAAGGAGCCCCAGCAACACGCCGACAAGCACCAGCATCCCCATCATCCCAACGAGGCCTGCGTAGGCCCAGCGGCGGTAGACCGGCATCTCCGCCAGCCTCCGGCCTACGCGCTTGAGCACACCCCAACTCCTTGCGGGCCATCGACGGAACCCGCTCCAGACTCCTTCGAAGAACGAATGACGAGCCCCTTCCCTGTTCCTCCTCTGAGCTCCCTCCGGCAATCTCCACCTCCTCATCGCTTCCTCCGCTCACCGGCACGCCAAACGTCTGCCGACCCTCGCGCACGCTGGCGGTCGTGTCATCTACTGGCCGGAACAAAGCGACCCGAGTCGCGCCGCAATCTCGTGACTGAGCTTCGCCACGAGGTCCTGCGGACTGAAACCGAACCGAATCCCAAAGATCTCAATGCCCGTGACCTGTTCGCGGATCTGGAAGGCCTTCAAGTCGGCCGTCCGGAGGTCGTACGCCTGAACGTCGACAGTCATCCACATTGTCCCTGCCCGAAAAAGCTGGTCGAGAATCGGAATCGGAATCGATGGCGTTAGGAGTTCGCGCCAATCGGTGATCACGCCCGAGACAACCACATCGGCGGCCATGATCTGCACGGTCGCGCACCCGTGTTCTGAGAGCTCGGTTGACAGCTTCGTCGCGAACAGCTCACCAACACCTGACATACGGCCCTGGCTTTGGTTTGCGAACGGAGAGACGCCAACCTTCGTAGCCTCCGACGGACAGCGCGCAGGTATGGCCAGGGGACACTCACGCGGGTACGACGGCGCGATCTTCCTGGCGAGGGGGCAGGCAATCCCAGTTCCCGCCCTCTGCAGCGCCTTCTTCGCGGCGGTGTTGACGGTGAGGTCGATGCCTCCCGTGTGGTAGGCCTCGGCCGCGAGGATCCGGCCGGTGGCACTCTCGATGGCGCGGATCTCGGCCCGGGCACGGGCCGACTGGATCGTATCTCGAACTTCGTTCTCCTCGGCGAACGCCTCCCCCAGGACGAGGATGTCCGCGGAGAACCTCTCGGAGAGCTGAAGCAGCGCCGCTGGGTCTCCGGCAAGTCCGTCCTCGACCAGCTTTCCGTAGCGGATTGCGGCAACCTGCTGCTGATCGACTACGTGGAACCCGTAGTCCAGGAACTCGTGGATGATCGCGGTTTCCGCGGCAGGATCGGGGATATGCGTCGGCACTCTACGGATCGTGACCGTCTCCGGGATGATGACGACGACCGTAGGACACTTCGTGGCCGGGACAGCGATCATTGAAAAAAGAAGGATTGCACCAACGGCGACCGCGACCGCAGATCTCTTCATGACTTCCTCCTCCTCCTTCGTCTCTCCGTTCGCCTCGCGTCCGTGCCGGCAAGGGCGCGGAACCTCTCCTGCGCTTCGACTGGGCGCAGCCTTCGGGTGATCACGAGCCGCGTTCCACAGTTACCGGGGAGCGTCTGGCAGTCTATAACGGCCTGTCTGAGCGGCATCTCCGGGCGGGAAAGAGCAACGTAGTACCCGTGCAGGTGCTCTGGCTGTCAGTTTGGAACTGGTCGTCAGTGTAGCTAGCTCCTTTCCGTGTCCGCACACGTTCTGTAAAACGCTAGTTTCTGTATGCGTGACGTGTACTCCACACGACTCTATGAGCTAGCCAGAGCATAGCACAAAACACGAACACTCGCAGGGTAGATCGCTTCCGAGGCCAGTTGTGCGTTCAGCTTCATCTTTCGGCAACTCGTCCGCCACCGGGAGAGCGCCGGCCAAGCACGCGCTCCGCCTGAGTGGGCTTGAGCGCGAGTGAAAGCCCAGGTGGCCGAGTGAGCATTCCAACAAGCATCGAAGGGGAATCTCCTGCGAATGGAATCCCACTAGATGCGCTCGGCAGGCGCTGAGGCAAGACGGCCGGGATCCTTCGAGAGACAACGGTCGGGGTCTCTGGGGGCGAGATGTGATCGTGCCGGCCTAGCCGTCGACAACCTCTACACGATCCATCCGGTCGCCCTCTTCGATCGCGAGGACCACGTCCTGGCCCTTGGAGACCTTCCCGAACACGGTGTGCTTGCCGTTCAGGTGGGGCTGCGGGGAGCGGGTGATGAAGAACTGGCTTCCGTTCGTGTTCGGGCCGGCGTTCGCCATGGAGAGAACGCCGGCCTCGTGCTTGAGTGGGTTGCCCACGACCTCGTCGGCAAAGCTGTACCCGGGGCCGCCGGAGCCTGTTCCGGTGGGGTCGCCGCCCTGGATGACGAAGTTCTCTATGGCGCGGTGAAATGAGACGCCGTCGTAGAACCCCTGGCGAGCGAGGAAGACAAAGTTGTTCACCGTCTTCGGCGCGTGTTGCGGATGAAGCACGAGCTCGATCTTCCCCTTCCGGGTTTCTATCGTGGCGGTGTAGCTCTTCTTCGGATCGATCTCCATCGCCGGGGGCGACGCCCACTTCTTGGCCATCGGTGGTTCCTCCTCAGTCGCTCTCCAAATAGGTGCCCCGCGCTCGAGCTGTGCTCCGGAGCCTAGCTCTCGCACGGGGCGATCCTCTTGGGAATCTGCTCCAGTCGGCCTACGGATTCGGCCGTTCGGTCATGCCGGCGTCTTTCGTCCTCACAGGGATGGGCACGATGCCTGCCATGTCTCCGATGATGTTGATCAGCTCGGTGCCGGTCGGGATGACGATCTTGGCGTTCGTCTTGAGGGACCGTTCCACGGCCTCGAGCTTCCTCAAGAGCTGCGCGTTTCCGATGAAGTAGGTGTTGGCGGCCTCGTTTACCAGGCGGATGGCCTCGGCCTCGCCTTCGGCCTCGAGGATCCTCGCCTGCTTGATTCCTTCCGCCTTCTTGATCTCGGCGCGCTTCTCCCCGTCGGCCTGACGCTCGACGGCCGTGGCGAAGTCGAGGGAGGCAATCTTCTCGTTCTCCGCCTTGACGACCTTGTTCATCGTCTCCTGGACGTCCTTGGGCGGATCGATCTCTTTGAGCTCGGTACGGACGATCTCCATGCCCCAGTTCTTGGTCTCCTCACTGAGGGTCGAGAGGAGTTCGTCGTTGATCCGATTACGCTCGCTGTTCGCTGACTTCAGGGTGAGCGTGCCGATGATGTTACGCAACGTTGTGCGCGCGAGGTTCACGACCTGGACCTGGTAGTTGTTGACGTTGTACTGCGAGCTCTTGACGCTTCCCTCGTCTTCCTTGACCTTGAAGTAGACCTGCGCGTCGACGCGGGCGTTCAGGTTGTCGTTGGTGATGATCTCCTGCGGCTGAGCATCGACCATCTGCTCGGTGATGTTGATCTGGATCAGGTGATCGATGAACGGGATGACCCAGTGGAAGCCTGGCCCTCCGAATCGCTGGTATTTGCCGAACCGCTCGACGAGCGCGCGGTGAGTCGGCCGGACGACCCGTATCCCCAAGAGGAAAATGAAGAAGACAACCACGACTCCCACGACGATCCAAGAATAGCTCATGCAAACCTCCCTTCCCTTGAGAAGAGCCCTCTCGTGCTGGGCAGCGCCTCGAAGCGGGCTTGCCCCGCTCGAGCGGCCCAACGTCCTCTAGGGATCGTACCGGAGAGACTCCTCTTTTTCCATGCGACGGGCGACCGCACGAGCCTGCCGATCCGCGATCGTGACTTGAAGACTCGATGGCACCCCTGCACGCGAGCCGAGGCGGTTCAGGCCGATCTCTATCGCCTCTGAGAGGCCAACCCCGGGTCCGTTGGTCCTTGCGGATCCCTCGGCGCACGATCTGACCGCCATCCTCGAGGGACGTCACGACAGGCTGGTCGGGGATCTGAAAGGCGAGCCGGGACGATGACGTCTCCCCGTCGGATTAGCCTGGCAGAGAAGAGCTGACTCCTGACGCACGTCGACGATCGCTGCGATCCTTGAGCCCTCTGATCGGGACGCCGGAGGGTACCGAACACCTCGTCGAGCATCGCTAATTGGGCCTCTTTGAGACCCACGAGTTTGAGGATCTCTTCCGACACGCGGGTCTTGAAGTGAGCCACGACGCCGGCGGCCCCGCCGGCCGCGGCCTCTTCGTCGCACGAAAACCTCTGACGCCCTCGATCCCGGACCCTTCTTGAGATTGTCTCGGGAATGGGTACACTCCCCCCCATTCTACTGCAGAGGCTGGCCTTTGCTCTTGTCACACAGGCGCAGAGCGTTCGCTCCGCGAAGTCACAAGCAAAGGAGAGGGATGGCGATTGCTTTCCTCAGTCGAGGACTCAGAGACTCTTCTCGTGATGCGTCCCGCCGCCAGAGCGCTGCACGAGACTAGCTTCGCCGTTCCACGGCGACCCGCTTGCCAAGGTCGCCCGCGCCAAGAGGCATCCAGGACTCAGTTCTCTTGAGCCGCGCACGCCAACGGTGGGCATCGAATGGCATCCTGCTTGGATGTGACTTTCCAATTGGGAGGGACGATGGACGCACACAGGAAGACGGGGGTCGTCTTGCGCCCCGTAACGATGGAGGATCTTGAGCCGGTGGTCGGCCTCTTGCAGGCCTGCTCGCTCGACCTGGTCGGGATCAAAGAGGACCATGCCGATGACTTGCGGACGTGGTGGACGACGCCCGGGTTGTGCCTTGAGACCGACACGCGGGTGGCAGTCTCGGGCGACGAGGGGATCGTGGGCTACGCCGAGGTGTCGGACTTCGCCACTCCGCACGTGCGGGTCGAAGCCTGGGGCCGCGTTCACCCGGGGCACCGCGGCTGCGGGATCGGATCGCGCCTCATCGAGTGGGAGGACGCGAGAGCGCTCGAGGCCTTGGGAAAAGCCCCGGAAGACGCGCGTGTATCGATCTCGCAGTGGCTGGAGGTCGTCGATCGGCGGGGTCACGAGCTGGTTATCTCCCGAGGGTACGGCGTGGTTCGCCACTTCCGCAGGATGGAGATCGCGCTCGACCGGGAGTCGGAGCCGATCGAGTGGCCCGAGGGCATCACCGTCAGAGGTTTCAACCCCGTTGAAGACCCTCTTCCCCTCACCGTCGCCGCCGACGAGGCGTTCCGCGACCACTGGGGCCATGTGGAGACGCCGCTCGCCGAGAGCGTGGAGCGGACTCGCCATCGCATGACGAATCCGGCGTTTGACCCGAGCGTCTG